>ENA-ORDI01000105-ORDI01000105.1-marine-metagenome-genome-assembly--contig:-NODE-105-length-56442-cov-7.123020_pt1 | contig 56442 bp, 51 predicted proteins | sample MGYA00248628_ERZ508525 | MGnify/ENA primary metagenome ERZ508525 (study PRJEB26195, sample SAMN05422138) | marine metagenome | isolation source: East of Porto Seguro, South Atlantic Ocean | place... | reverse complement strand
GACTATTGAAATGGGATGTCATATTTCTGATAATCTTGAATACTCTTATGTTTGTTCCCTTGTCTTTGATTGTGGGGTAAAAAAGGACAGAAGAGAGCTGAACAAGCTTACAAGGGTGGGGAAAAAGTAGGTAAATGGACTACCTACAACGAATACGGTTCAGTAAAAGAAGTTAAAGAATACTAACACTCGCTCATCTCAGCCCGAAAGTTCCCTAAAGCATCAAGCCCCGCCTAATAGCGGGGTTATTTGTTTTGCTAGATCAAATATAACAAGCTGCTATTGAAGCAGTGGGATTTGGCCAGAAATCTGGTAAAATGTTCTCGACGAGGGATCGTCGAGAAAATCCTTGACATTTTGCCACAGAGAATATTACGTTCACCGTCGAGAGTTAGTTCTCTTTGCTTTTTTAACTAAACTAAAGGAGGAATCCAATGGCAGAAACTGTAAAAGCATGTGGTGTCAGTAAAGAAAGTGGTTACCTATATTACCTCGGTAAAAATGGGAACGTTTGGCGTTCTAAAATGGCCCGTGCCGGTAAAGGCGGCGGCAATGCTGAAGAAGTAGCAAAAGCTGGCGTAACGCGCGAATCAGGTTATCTTTACTTCATTGATAAGAATGGTGATGTAGCTCGCGCAAAAATGGCTCGGGGTCGTAAATAGATTCCTGACCAGATTTGGAAAAAAAGCCTCAAAATTATGAGGCTTTTTTTTTAATTATTAACATTGTACTGGCGATTACACTATTTCTGCCAGTAAGTTAAAAAACACTTCATGATGAATACTTAATTTGATTAATTTTATGATCGTGCTTCGCGTAACAATATTAACCCTCTTATTATTTGTAACCAGTTGTACGGCTCTTCGATCCAAGATATGGCCCCAGGATAGAGATATCAGAGACATTATCACTTCCATTCTTCCTATAGAAGTAAGGAAACTGCCGGTAGTATCAAAAGAGCCAATTGTTCAGTCAAACCCGACCGTTTTAGATGGGTATATTAAATCACTGCCGAATGGCTGGGTGTTGGCACGGGAGCCAATCTCAAATTGGAATTCTAGTCTCTCTGCGGTGATGGGCTATTTCCCCGATTCGCTATCTGTAGCTGAATTTTGGGATGATCCTTTAACACTAAAATCTGGATTCCGTATACCTGTAAGACGAGCGAAAATGATGTATGAGTATACGACCAGACTAACTATTGAGCGGATCGAACTGCGCTTCATCAATATTGATTTTATTTACAGTATTACAAATATTGAGGCCTCACATTATAAACTTGAGAGTGTTCATAAAACTGTCGAACTGAAGAATATCGGATTTCCACAGGTAACCACCGAAGATGTTTTGCAGCATAAAATAATGATGACCTATGGACCACCAAGCGAATTTGATGGTATGTGGCATCGCTACCAAGACTCAAACACGGAAATGAATGTACGTGTATTGGATGACTGGAATATGGCCATAAACCTGCGTGGACTTATCGTAGAGAGCGATCTGCGGAGAGCGATCGAACACGTATATTCCGAGGAAGGCATCGAGTATAAGAAAATGCAGCTCATGGAGAGCTTCGACCTCTAAACTATTTTTCGGCTGACGGTTTCTAGGCCGACCCTTTATGATTCACAGGCTATTATTAATATATTTATCAGTACCATTAGTATGGGCTGACCAGCAACCAATTGTTTCCGCTATCGAGTTCAAAGGCCACCTTATTACAAAAGATTTCATTATTGAACGTGAGATTCAGCATCCGATCGATGTTCCCCTGGACAGCGCGGTTGCCCGTGAGGACCGTGACCGAATATATAATCTGGGCATTTTTGCGGATGTGACTTGGCGGGCAATACCACTGGAAGATCTAACTGTTATTTTGGAATATAAAGTTATTGAAACATCGTTGCGGATCCTGCCTGCAGGAGGACCGGCATATGAGGAGGAGTATGGCTGGTCATTTGGCGGAATGCTGCGGATCAATAATTTTCGGGGTAGAAATGAGAAATTTACGCTGGGTGGATCTACAGGTGCGCGACGGGCCTATTTTTTTGCGTTTAAAAATCCCTGGATTATGGGTGACCATGTTTCACTGGATGTTATGACCGGCAAGAGCATTACCGCACATCCGTTTTTGCCTTATGAACGGAACGTGACCACTGCAGAAATAAATTTAGGTCGTTATTTTGGTTATAACCATAAGGCCAGAGTTGGGTTCGAGTGGAAAAAGAAAACATTCAGCAATGATGAGGACACATTGGAATATTATTATATAGCTCCCCAGGGTATCTATATATATGATACGCGGGATATTTATCGTGACCCAAGTAAGGGAATATTAATTGTTCAAGGTTTTTATAGTCATGTTGAATTGGACAGCGAAAAACGAAATCTTTGGTGGAGTCAATCCTATAGTTTTTACCACTCACTGGTTAAAAGCGAACGCAAACTGACAGCAGCATTTAATGTATCCTTTATGACAACATTTAGAGATGTGGATGAAGTATGGGTATCATGGTTAGGCAGTTCGGAGACAGTTAGAGGTTGGTCAATTCCTGATCGGTCAATTTATACGAACGTAGATAATGCCTATCGTTTTGGAAACCATTTCGCTATCATATCCACTGAATTACGACAAACGATCATTCCAACCTCTGTTTTCACAACCGATCTATTTAATTGGAAGCAGGAATATGGATTGAGTGCTGTTGCGTTTGTTGATGTGGGGTTTATCAGCAGAGACCGGAAAGAGCTGTTTAGAGGATCGCCTATGGCTGGTATGGGTTTTGGATTTCGGATCCCGGTACCGATGGTAGGTACGATTGGGTTGGATTATGGCTGGGGGTACAGAGACGACCAATTTGCTGACCAAACGCTGCACCTGGCCATCGGTCAAAAGTTCTGATCTAGTTTTTCTTCTTGAAAATAATCGCTTTTTCAAAGCGATTTTCAGTACCATTTCGAATCCGGCTGATATTACTACGATGGGTATAGATAATGAACCATGGAACAAGCAAGGAAAAGACAATTAAAAAAAGACTGGGATTGATCAAGCCTAACCTTGGTAGAATTAAAAAAATAATCGGCAGAGCAACAGCGGCAGATATAGATCCTAGTGAAACATAACCGGTGGTAATAATAACAACAATTCCTACTAACAAACATATGGGTAATGCAAGGGGGAATAAAGCAAGTAATACCCCAATCAGTGAACTAACACCTTTGCCACCCCTAAACCCAGCAAATATTGGAAAAGTATGGCCGAAGACTGCTGCAAAACCGCACAAAATTTGAACTAAACCTTGATCAGGAACCGGTAGTTGCTGGAAAATTGTGGTGGCGTATACAGCTGTTGGCAGCCAGCCTTTAAATATATCAAATGTCAATACGAAAATTGCGTATTTCCAGCCTAAAACTCGGAACACATTGGTCGTACCTGCATTGCCGCTGCCATGTTCTCTGATATCAATATTTTTGGTTACGCGTGTTACAATAATGCTGGTGGGGAATGATCCCGTAATATAGCTGGCTAACAACAATATGACCAGTTCGATCATACGGTTACCGCTTAGAAATTAGTTGAAAAAACAAGGGAACAATTGTCTAAGAAATTTTACGTGTCCAGTGGACTTTTTTCTGGCGCCAGCAGCCCCCCTGAGATTACTGCCTTCAATCCTTCCTCGACTGTAAGGTCAGCTTCAATCGCATCTTTTTTTGGAATAATGATGAAAACACCGGATGTAGGATTTGGAGTAGTGGGCACGAATACATGATAGTATTCTTTACCGGATCCATCTATGCTCTCTCCTGTAACAAAACAGATTGTCCATATTCCTTGCCGCGGATATTGGATATAGATAACGCGCTGGTAATTTTCTGTTTGTGTCGCACCTGAGAAAGCATTGGTGATTTGTTTTATGGTATTATAGATATTGTTCACCAGAGGTATTGATGAAATTAGCCGTTCTCCCCATGAAAATAAGCGCCGTCCAAGAACATTCGTTACGAAAATTCCCAATGCAAAAATAATCAGCAGCGTTAGTATTAGTCCAAAACCAGGGATTTCAAACTTGATCCTTTCCATAATAGGTGCAGATAGCTGATCGAGAAATACAATTATGATTTTAATGATGTAAAAAGTGAGTGCTAGTGGTACTATTGCAAATAGACCGGCAAATGTAATGCGTTTAAAAAATACCCACATGTTTTTGGTATATCGAATCTAACTACAAGGCGCCTTCCAGTTCTAATAGAAATACCTTCGTTTCTACGCCGCCACCAAAGCCGCCAAGCTTTCCGCTATGTGTCAATATGCGATGACAAGGTATAATTATTGGTATGGGGTTATTGGCGTTTGCGCTGCCTACTGCACGGACTGCTTTCGGATTACCGGTCTGTTCAGCAATAGTTTTATATGAAGCTGTTTTACCATAGGGAATATTAGCTACCTTTTTCAATACTTTTTTATAATAGGGAGGTGCTATCAGGTCCAATTTTAGTTCAAACTTCATCCTTAATGAACTAAAATACTCGTTTAACTGATTGATAGGATCAGTTAATTCATTGTTATCTCGTTTTATATTTTCCAGGGGGTAGACAGTTTGCAAATACTGTTTGAACGGCGCATGGTTCGAAAACATTACCCGCCTTACTCCATTATTTGATTTGGCAATGCCTAATAGACCAATAGGAGATGACATTGCGCTGTAGAATATCATAAGATGGATTGGAATTTATTAATATTCTTGTATTAGAGGGGCAGTTGGATTATTTGCCAGCGTGCAGCCGCACCACTAAAGGGCAGGCTACAAAAATACTGGAATACGTACCTACGATTACCCCAACCATCATGGCGAACGCGAAAAGATTTATTACTTCACCGCCAAATAACCAAAGTATAAGGACAACAATAAAAGTAGTGACTGAAGTAATAATTGTCCGGCTCAAAGAATCATTTATACTGTGGTCTACTACCTGTGTATAAGTCAGTCGTTTCATGGATTTTACATTTTCACGTATGCGATCAAAAATAACGATGGTATCATTCAGTGAATATCCAACAATAGTGAGAAAAGCTGCTATAATGGGTAATGATATTTCATAACCCATAATGGAAAAAATGCCAAGCGTTACAAATACGTCATGCGCCAGGGCCGCAATGGCACTTAAAGCAAAATTAAATTCGAACCGAATAGAGATATAAAACAGGATTAATCCCAGCGCAGAAATGATGGCCAAAACGGCTTTATTACTAAGTTCAGAGCCGATTTTGGGTCCCACCTTATCGATTGAAAGAATGAAATCACTTTCCACTTCAGGAACTTTATCAGGAAAGGAGTTCCTGAGATGAGCGATAATTCTTTGAGCGAAGTTCGCAGGCTCTTCATCCATGTGAGGTATACGGACGGAAATATCCCTTGTGCCGCCAAACAGTTTTATTTCTGCTTTACTTAAATCAAATGGCTGACCATCTATAGATACAACACTCATTGCCGAACGGATATTATTCACATCAACCGGGTCAGTAAAATGTACCGCTAGGAGAGTACCACCTTTGAAGTCAATACTTAATAATGGTCCGCCCGCTAGTATTAAGGAAATGATACCGGCGCCGATTACCGCACCAGATAAGTATAATCCTAGTCGGGATTGCGCCATAAACTTTATGCTAGTTTCTTTGATGAGTCTCATATACTTAGTTTTTTTAGACCTCTGCGTTCAGTGAACGAATTAAAAATTGTGCGGGTGACAAAAATAGCCGTAAACATGGATATCATAATTCCCCAGAATAATACCGTTGCAAAACCTCTTATGGGACCAGTGCCAAATTGATAAAGTACAAGTGCCGCCACCAAGGTGGTAACATTCGCATCAATAATTGTAGTCAGTGCGCGAGCATAACCGCTGTCAATTGCTGTTCGAGGTGTTTTCCCTTTCCTTGATTCCTCACGAATTCTCTCAAATATAATAACATTGGCATCTACGGACATTCCTACTGTTAATATCAAGGCGGCAATGCCCGGCAATGTCAGTGTAGCACCAAGGGATGCCAAGACAGCAAGTACCAAAAGAATATTCCAGATCAAGGCAAAATCTGCAATTATGCCTGAGAGCTTATAATAGAACGGTATAAATACCAGGATCAGCGCGAGACCAAGAAGGACAGAATACGTTCCTCTTTTAACGGAATCAGCACCGAGAGATGGTCCGACAATTCTTTCTTCAATTATTTTTACTGGGGCTGGCAAAGCACCAGCACGAAGTACAATGGCAATATCTTTGGCTTCATCCATGTTTGCAAAACCCTCGATCAGGGTGCCACCATCCGTTATCTTTGTTCGGATTGACGGCGCCATATGCACTTTTTTATCCAAGACAATAGCTATACGTCGGCCGATATTTGCCCCAGTGATCCGGGACCACGTCCGTGCTCCTTCACTATTCATGTCGAGTAAAACTATGGGTTGCCCAACAGCACTTGTCCCTTGGCCACCGATCGTCGCATTCGCTTCTTCGATGACACCACCAGTTAGATCAGCATCGTGTTCCAGATAATACATGTAAACCAGTGGTTCTTCCAACCCCCTATTTGTTGTAAAACTCTCCGCTTCAGGGGCAAATAGAAAACGACCATTTCCCAGAGCAAGTTTATCCTGAACTTCAGGTTTATTAATGATTTTCTTTATGGCATATAAATTCTTTTCCGGTACAGCAATATTATTTCCCAGGGCCCGCAGCATGGAAGAAAAGGGCCGTTCTTGAAAAATATTTTGATCAACCACAACTGCTGTGTCGCCGCTTTCTGCATCCTCTGAACTCACTTCATCTTTGCCGAAAAGTTCACTAATGGAAATAGTTTGGTCATTACTTACTGCTAACTCTCCATCCTCGGTCTGTCCCTGTTCACCATCAACCGCAGCGGCCAAGGCCTCTAATTCCTCATCTCCTTTAACAACTTTGTCGATTTGAGATAAAATGTCGTTAGTAACTTCTGGAGATTTGACCAGGAAAAATTCCAATAGTGCAGTGCTTTGCAGCAGTGCCCGCGCTCTTTCAGAATCCTGGATTCCAGCTAGTTCTACAATGATACGTCGATTACCTTGTTTTTGGATTGTTGGTTCAGAAACACCAAATTGATCAACTCGGTTCTGTAGTATTTCCAAGACGCGGTTAATAGCGTCATCTGCTTGTTCTTGAATGCTGTTTAGTATGTCTTCAGCTTTGGCACCATAATCCACATCGTAGTACCGCGGTAATCGCAGGCCATTCTCACTGATCTTTTCTGTAAATACGGTGAAAAATTCTCGCTGAGGGTTTTCAGTCAGGGTATTTCGAACGTCATTTACTGTACGTTCAAATTTTGCATCCTTATTAATGGCTAGGGTCGTAACGAGCGTTGGCAGGTCTACTTCCAGAACAATGTAAATGCCTCCCTTGAGGTCCAGGCCTAGCTTGATAATTTTATTTTCGAGAGTTTCGAGCGTACCGGCTTCCCGCATATCTTCAATATCCTCAGGCGATAATTGCTGATATTTAACAGAAGGCCACAGCGTTACCAATGCCCAAGCCAGAACTACTCCAATGATGATATACCGTGGTATAAGGTTTTTAGACATTATTATTTATTGAATTTCTTTTCTATGAAAAAAGCCTGCGAATTTACCGAGCATAGAAATGAGGTACCAAATTTTATTTCCGCCATGAAAATTCAAGATAATACGTTCAATTTTTGCCCGACTTCAGTGAATGCATCCACCGCTTCATCTAGTTGATGAATTTCCATTGCTGCAGATATTTGAACACGAATTCTTGCTTCCCCTTTGGGCACAACAGGATAGAAAAAGCCGATGACATAAATGCCTCTTTCTAATAATTCAGCAGCCATTTTTTGGGCCAGGACAGCGTCATAGAGCATGACCGGTACAATGGGATGATCACCCTTTTTAATATCAAATCCAGCGGCACTTATTTTTTCCCGGAAATAGAGAGTGTTTTCTTCCAGTTTATCACGGAGTACTGTAGTAGTTGATAGCATATCAAATACCTTTATACCAGCAGCGACAATAGCAGGTGCTAAGGTATTGGAGAAAAGATAGGGCCGCGAGCGTTGGCGCAGCATATCGATAATTTCTTGTCTTCCGGTCGTAAAACCCCCTGAAGCACCCCCCAGCGCTTTTCCCAGCGTAGAAGTCCATAAATCCACTTTGTCCATTACACCGTGATATTCCGCAGACCCGCGCCCGTTCTGGCCTACAAATCCAGTGGCGTGAGAGTCATCTACCATGACCATGGCATCATATTTATTTGCCAATTCAGTAATTTCATCTAGCTTGGCAATATAACCATCCATGGAAAAAACGCCATCCGTAGCAATCATTAGTAGGCGGTTATTTTGTGCTTCCTGAAGTTTGACCTCCAGATCGGCCATATCATTATTTTTATAGCGAAATCGTTGAGCTTTGCAGAGTCGAATTCCATCTATAATGGAGGCATGATTCAACGCATCTGAGATTATCGCATCATCTGGTTCTAATAATGTTTCAAATAGACCACCATTGGCATCAAAACAGGATGTATACAGGATGGTGTCATCGGTGTCGAAAAAATTTGAAATCTTTCGTTCCAGTTCCTTATGGATGTCCTGTGTACCGCATATAAAGCGAACAGAAGACATGCCGAAGCCATGGTTTTCCAGTGCATCTTGCGCAGCAGCTTTAATTTCTGCATTGTCCGATAAGCCCAAATAGTTGTTGGCACAAAAATTGAGGACTTCGCCGCCTTCACGGGTGGCAATTATTACACCTTGTGGTGTGGTAATTGTTCGTTCTTTTTTATATAGACCTGCTGCTTTTATTTCAGCCAATTTAGCACTGAAAATATTCTCGGGTTTGTTCATACTAGTCCCAGTTCAGTATTACTTTACCGCATTGACCGGTATCAATCACTTCAAAAGCTTGTTGAAAGTCCTCAGCATTAAATTTGTGCGTAATGATTGGTAACACATCCAAGCCACCGCGTATGAGCTGGGTCATTTTGTACCATGTTTCAAACATCTCTCTACCGTAAATACCTTTTATTCTGAGACCTTTAAATATGATATCATCCCAATTGACCAATGTATCATTAGGCAGTATACCCAGGAGCGCAATTTTTCCACCATGGTACATGGTGCGAATCAGGTCCTGTAGGGCACTGGGATTGCCTGACATTTCCAAGCCAATATCGAATCCACTGGAAATTTTCAATTCGCTGAAACAATCCTCAATTTTTTCATTCTGAATATTCACTATTCTATCGGCACCCATTTTAGCAGCCAGTTCCAGACGGTAATCATTGATATCACTCACTACAACATTGCGCGCCCCAAGGTGTTTGCATATAGAGGTTGCCATACATCCGATTGGGCCTGCACCAGTTATCAGAACGTCTTCTGCTACCATGCTGAAGCTTAAAGCACAGTGTACTGCATTACCCAACGGATCAAAAAAGGCGGCGACGTCCGTATCAATATCGTTGTGTACAGGCCATACGTTACCTTCCGGTAACGTCATGTATTCAGCAAAAGCACCATCACGCTGGATGCCAATACCAATCGTTTTATGACACAAGTGTCGTAACCCGGCGCGGCAGTTACGGCAATAACCGCAGGTTATATGACCTTCACCAGAGACTATATCACCTTTTTTATAATGGGTTACTCCCAGACCTATCTCTTCAACAACTCCTACGAATTCATGACCGATAATTAACGGTGGCTTAATGGTTGACTGGGACCATTCATCCCAGTGATATATATGCAGATCGGTACCACAAATCGCTGTTTTTGTAATTTTGATCAATACATCATTGGTGCCAATTACAGGTATTGGCATTTGTTCTAGCCAAAGACCATCCACTGGAGATTTTTTTACTAATGCTTTCATGAAACTCATAGTGAGAACATAATAAAATTTAGCAATGTTATCATTGTCTAAAAATTTCTGCAAATTGCAATGTTGTACTAACCTGAATAGTACGATATCTAGGGATGTAACCCGCTTGTTAAACCTTGGCAAGACAATTAAATTTGTCTTGTTTTCTTGATACGTAATACATTCCTTAAATCTGCAATATGACCAAAATTATTGCCCTAACGAATCAAAAAGGCGGTGTTGGTAAAACAACTTCAGCAGTTAATATTGCTGCAAGTTTGGCAGTGAGTGAGATCAAAACGTTATTGATTGATATGGACCCCCAGGCAAATACATCCACCGGTATAGCAGAAATTATTGAAAAGCGCGCCGAAAATACCATTTATGAGACATTGGTGGATGAAATACCAATCAAAGATACCATTACAAAAACGACATTTAATCATCTAGATGCAATTCTATCAACGAATGACCTGGTTGGTGCAGAGATTGAACTGGTTAGTGTTATCGCCCGGGAATTAGAACTGAAAAAAGCATTGGCAAAGGTCAAAAGGAGATACGACTATATAATCATCGATTGTCCGCCTTCATTGGGTTTACTCACACTTAATAGCCTGACGGCTGCTAACGCTTTAATTATTCCTATTCAGGCAGAGTATTATGCACTGGAGGGACTGGGTCTGCTGCTGAATACCATTCGATTGGTCCAGCAGTATTTGAACAAGAATTTGAAAATTGCGGGTGTTCTAGTTACAATGTTTGATGGTCGATTGAACTTATCCAGACAAGTACTTGATGAGGTAAAAAGTTATTTTGGCGATAAATTATTTAATACAGTCATTCATCGCAATGTACGGCTAGGTGAGGCACCTAGTTTTGGAAAACCGGCATTATTATATGATGCCAATTCAGTAGGAGCAAAGGATTATATGGCACTTATAGAGGAGATAATTGAAAATGGCTACTAAACGGTTGGGAAGAGGTCTTGAAGCATTGATTCACGGTCCTGAGGAGGCTACTCCAGACCGCCCGGGAGTAGCAGATATACCTATAGATAATATTGTTGTCAATCCATTGCAGCCCCGGAAAGATGGTCTGGATGACAAAAGTCTTGAGGAATTAGTTGCGTCGATCAAGCAAACGGGCGTAATAACACCAATTACTGTACAGCAGGATGAAGATAATTTCATTCTCATTGCTGGAGAACGAAGATTACGTGCATCCAAGTTGGCGGGGTTGAAACAGATACCGGGCTATGTGGTAACTATTTCAGATGAATCTGAAATGATGGAATTAGCATTAATCGAAAATATACAGCGTGAAAACCTCAATCCAATTGATGAAGCAGAGGGGTATGCAGTTCTACAAAGCAAATTCAACCGTTCTCAGAGCGATATAGCTAGTGCAGTTGGCAAAAAGCGGGTCACAATTTCAAATGCATTACGGTTATTAAAATTACCTGGTGATATAAAAAATAGTCTTCGTGATAAAAAGATATCAGCTGGCCACGGTCGCGCAATTTTGATGATGAAAACAATGCCAGGGATGATGAAACTATATAAGATAATTATCGGTAAGGATCTTAGTGTACGGGTAGCTGAGGCTATTGCTAAAGGTATATCAACCAAACAGTCAAAACGTTCCAGCAGGAAATCACCTGGAACGAATTCCCAGATAAGGAGTGTTGAAAATGAACTGATTACGGTCCTGGGTACTAAAGTCCGGCTGCATTATTCCAAAAAAGGTGGGAAGATTGAAATACAATTTTTTTCTGATGATGATTTGGATAGGGTATTAGATTTATTAAGGTCAATAGAATAATCCAGCAATGAAGCCCAATAAATACACTGTATTGCTTATCCCTGATAACGAATCCGAGAGCAAAAGTTTTACATTTAGACGCCGCTGGTTTGGTTTGATCATTACAATGACTATTGCAATAATTACCTTAATCGGAGTTGCGGGATACTTTTTTGTTCCTCGAGCTTTAGATTATCAAAGAATGAAAAGTGGGTATAATGAATTGGTGACGGAAAGATCTAAAGTTATGAATTTATACCACGATCTGCAGCGCTTGCAGCAGATGGAAGGATTATTACGGAAAAACCTTGGTGCGGATCTGAAACTGTCTGATTATGAAGAAAATCTTGGCGGTTTGGTGTATAATGATGTAAAAAGCGATGATGTAAAATATTCTACCGATCGAATTGGCAATATTCCAACTAAAGCGCCTATTGATGGTTATGTAACCCAACGGATGGTAGTTCGTTCCCATGCTTGGAAAAATAATCATTACGGGATCGATATTTCTGTTCGGGAGGGAGACCCTGTTGCAGCATCAGCAGCAGGTGTAGTTATATTTTCTGGTTGGTCAACAGATTTAGGTAATATGGTCATACTTTATCATGGAAATGACTATTTTACATTTTATGGCCATAATCAAGTAAACCTCGTCAAGAAACGAGATATTGTAAAGCGCAGTGATGTTATATCACTTGCAGGAAATACTGGCATATCTTCTGGACCACATTTACATTTCGAAGTGTGGGAAGGTTCAAATCCTTTGGATCCATTAGAATTTTTCCCCGAGTATAAAGATAAAGATTTAAGCGCAGAATAGTATGGCAAAGATCGATTTCAAAAATATACAGACGATGATAGGTGCCGAAGCAGTTGTTAATGGTCCAATTAAATTGCATGGCGGAATCATTGTATATGGTAAAGTCTACGGGGACATCCATACAGATGGACCGGTACGCATTACCATATCAGGACAGGTAATAGGTGATGTCCAGGCCAGCGATGCGCACATTGGCGGTAGTATACAAGGCAATGTTACCGTTTCTAATAGAATAGTCCTCGGTCGCAAGTCAGAGTTGATCGGGGATTTGATTTACCGCAATCTTGTAATAGAAGATGGTGCACAATTCGAGGGATCTTGCAGCGTTATCGGCGTTAAGAAGGATGCGTCAGATTCGTTAGTATCCAAAGCGAAACTCCGGTTTACTATGGCCTCACCATCTTCTGAGCCAAATGCCTGATCCAAAAGAATCTTACCCCAATCGATCTTTTTATTATTTTCAACAATTTTTAGCTAAATCAGGTCCAGCCGCCTCCGCATCCTATGCACTTATTGGTGCCGTATTGGTGTTTGCTCTTCTTGGGTATTTTATTGATAATCATTACCAGTCATCACCCTGGTTTACCCTTGGTGGTACATTCCTAGGACTATTAGTCGGGTTTTATCAGCTGGCAAAAGCAATTTGGCCAAAATAAGTGATGAAATTAAACATGTATATTAGTATGTTTTGTGTTGGCACCTGGGGATTGTTAAGTGCCGGTCTTCCGGAGTATGGAAAAGAGATATTTCTAGGTATGGTTTTACCCTGGCTCATATCATTAATTTCTATTTCAAAAACCCATTCTGTATATAATATAAACCCGGAGAAACTTATAAAACATACGACTACAGCAATGCTGATGAAGATGTTGTCTTATGGTCTCTTATTGGTAATAATGTTCACTTTTATATCTTTTAATCCCTTGCCATTTATAATTAGCTTTACCGGTTATTTTTTAGTGCTGCACATAACAGAAGCATTTGTGTTAAGATATATTTTTAAAGAAAAATCAATATAAATGGTCATTGATATATTATGGTAGTTAGTTCTGATGGGCAAGAATCAGGTGGTGCAATGGAACAGGTTGGTGATAATATTATCCACCACGTCTCAAATTCTGATATACACCATCCAATATTCCCTTTACCTCATTTATTCAATATTGACATGTCTGTTACCAAACATGTACTTATGTTATGGATTGTTGCCTTAACTGTTGGTTTTGTTGTGATCCTTCCTATTCAAAGATATGTTCAACAGCGCAGATTAATACCGACTGGACTTATGAATGTGCTCGAAATAGTAGTTTCCTTTGTCCGTGATACAATAGTGAAACCCAATGTAGGACCAAAGTGGGTGAATAGCTGGGCACCCCTGATTCTAACTTTTCTATTTTTCATATTTTTTGCCAATGCGATTGGTATGATCCCGATTTTCGATGTATTGGGTCTAGTAAATAGATTTGTATTTCATGTTCCAGCTGATGATAGCCATAATTTTATCAATGGATTACTTCATGGCGGACCAACGGTTACAGGTAATTTCAATGTGACAGCTGCGTTGGCAATTATTACTTTCCTATCTATTATTATTGCTGGCACCAAGGCACATGGATTTATACAGCACTGGAAGAATCTTGTACCGCATGGATTACCGGGTTTCGTATATATAATCCTTATTCCAATTGAAATCATCGGAATGCTTGTGAAACCCTTTGCATTAACAATGCGCTTAGCGGCCAATATGACTGGTGGTCACATTGCGCTGCTAGCAATTCTATCTTTTATGGCCATATTTGCGGATATGTTTCACAGTGTATCGGCCGGACTTGGTGTTGCCCTAATATCTGTTCCCCTGGCAGCTGCTATTTCAGGGCTGGAAATAATTATAATTATAGTACAAGCGTATGTATTTACGCTGTTATCGGCTGTGTTTATTGGCATGGCCATTAATGTGCATCATTAAATAAAAAAACATGGAGGTATAATAATGGAAGTTCTTCATTATTTTGGAGCAGCTATTGGCCTTGGCCTTATTGTTGTTGGCGCTGGATTGGGAATCGGTCGGTTGGCAGCAGCAGCAGCAGATGGGATTGCTCGTCAACCAGAAGCAACAGATAAGATTACTGGTGCCGTAAACTTGCCACTCTTTCTACTCGAAGGTGTGGCTATTTTGGCAGAAGTATTTGTACTCCTCATTGTATTAATGAAATAAGCAGTAATTAAAAACATTACAAGAGGAGCCAGATATGGATAATCCCCTAGTTCAATTGGACCCAGGTCTATTCGTCTGGACAATTATTACGTTCCTGATATTACTTGGTGTTTTAACCAAGTTTGCTTGGAAACCGCTATTAAAAGTGCTGGAGACCCGTGAAAATGAGATTTCGCAATCTTTTAAAGATGCGGAAAAAGCAAAACAAGAGTTGGAGCGTCTCAGTGCAGAAAGTGATGAAATAATTGCCAAAGCCCGTTCAGAAGCACAGGGAATAGTGAGTGAGGGTAAAAAAGCAGCTGAGCAATTAACAGCAGCCACTCTAAATAAAGCAAAAGAAGAAGCAATAGCTAATTTGTCTGCGGCAAAAGACCAAATAAAAATAGAGCGCGATAAAGCGATTGTAGAAATAAAAGGTGAAGTTGTAAACCTTTCACTTTCTATTGCTGAGAAGTTGGTGAATAAAAATCTTAGTAAAGAAGATAATAAATCACTTATCGATGAATCATTGAAAAATGTGAAGGGGTATGAAGCGTAGATCAAATACAAAAAATATGGCTGCTGCACTTTTAGTAGTTGCCAGGAAAATTGATGCTGTGGATGAAGTCCAAAGGTCAATAAAACTGGTATTAGAATTATTGAAAAAAGATGCACAATTCCGTGCTTTTATGCAGTCCAAACGATTCACAACTGAACAAAAAACAAAGGTAATTAGATTCGGTTTACAGGATGCTTGTCATCCAATACTACAGGAATTACTCATTATTGAGATCGATGAAAATCCAACTATTCTATTGCGTGATCTATCGTATTTCTTTGATGCTATGGCAAAAGATGAGTTGAATATTGTAACGGTGACAGCTCATGTAGCAGATGAATTATCCGTTGATGAAGTAGCGGATTTACAAAAAACACTAGAAGAGAGCATTGGAAAAAATACTGAATTGGATTTAATAGTTGATCCGAGCTTGTTGGGGGGTATAAAACTAAGGATTGATAATACCTATCTAGACGCTTCAATAAGAGCTAAAATGGATAATCTAAGGAGAGATTTACTCCAATAATCATTTTCATTAAGGAATATTATGGAAATAAAGACAGAAAACATTACAGCATTATTAAAAGAACAAATCGCAAAGTTTGAGGGCACCGTTGAGGTTAGTGAAGTTGGAGAAGTAATATCAGTTGGCGATGGTGTAGCGCGGGTGACTGGTTTAGAGAATGTAATGAGTTCAGAGTTAGTTGAACTACCAAATGATACTTTTGGCATGGCGCTAAATCTGGAAGAAGATACTGTTAGTTTGGTACTATTTGGTGATAGTAGCCTTGTGAAAGAAGGTGACCTTGCCAAGCGCACTGGTCGATTAGTCGAGGTGCCGGTAGGGGAAGCAATGGTAGGTCGTGTAGTCAACTCATTGGGTCAACCCATTGATGGTAAAGGGGCGATAGATGCGAAAGATTCTTTACCGATCGAACGAAAGGCATTGGGCGTAATGGCACGTCAACCGGTGAAGCAACCGCTTCAAACAGGTATAAAACCTATTGATAGTATGATTCCTATTGGACGCGGACAGCGTGAATTGATCATTGGTGACCGTCAAACTGGAAAAACAGCCATTGCAGTTGATACAATCATCAACCAAAAATATACTCATGAGACAGAAGATCCAGTTTATTGTATTTATGTGGCCATAGGTCAGAAAGGATCAACCGTTGCTTCAATCGTGGCTGAACTTGAAGCCAATGGATCGATGGATTATACCACTGTTGTTGCTGCAAATGCATCTGATGCTGCTCCATTACAATTCATTGCTCCATATTCTGGGTGTGCCATGGGAGAGTATTTTCGCGATAATGGCAAGCATGCTCTAATAATTTATGATGATCTATCTAAACAGGCAGTTGCTTATCGGCAAATGTCGCTTGTGTTGCGTAGACCCCCGGGCCGTGAAGCGTATCCGGGAGATGTGTTTTATCTCCATAGCCGCCTGCTGGAACGTGCTTCCAAATTATCAGATGACCTGGGCGGTGGTTCACTGACTGCACTACCCATTATTGAAACACAGGAGGGTGATGTTGCCGCTTATATTTCTACGAACGTGATATCCATTACAGATGGTCAGATCTATCTGGAGACAAATTTATTTAACTCTGGTGTGCGTCCGGCTATTGATGTGGGTCTATCCGTTTCGCGGGTGGGTGGTAATGCACAAATTAAAGCGATGAAGAGTATTGCCGGCACCTTGCGGTTGGATCTGGCGCAGTTCAGGGAACTGGAAGCATTTTCCAAATTTGGTTCTGATTTGGACAAAGCTACTCTAGCGCAATTAACCCGTGGAGCATGTATGGTAGAGGTACTCAAACAGAAACAATATTCGCCAATGGATGTGGATAAACAAATCGCGATAATATTTGCCGGTACCAAAGGACATCTAGATGATATTCCGGTAGACAAAATTGCAGAATTTGAAACGGGGCTTTTTGATTATCTTGATGCCAATAATACAAAGGATCTAGAAGTCATTCGGAATGAAGGTACAATTACTGATGAAGTGGGTGACGCTTTGGAAAAAGCAATTAGTGACTTTAAGAAAGGATTCATGGCCTAATTAAATAATGGCTAATCTTAAGGACATACGGGATCGCATTAAATCTGTAAGAAGTATACAAAAAGTAACTAAGGCGATGAAGATGGTAGCGGCGGCCAAAATGCGTAAAGCTCAGGGACGAATGGAACAGGCTCGACCATATACCCATCGCTTAACAGAAGTAATTCATCATCTATTACCAGATGTTGATCGCGAACTTTTACCACTTTTGGATATTCGAGAGATTCAACGGGTAGGATACATCGTTGTAGCATCCGATCGTGGATTGGCAGGCTCTTTCAATACCAATGTCCTTAAGAAAGCACAGCAGGAAATTGACGAAATCGGTAAACAGAATGTCGATCTTTTTTGCATCGGGAAAAAAACGAGAGATCATTTCAAGCGCCGAGATTACAACATTATACAATCCCACATAGAATTTTGGAACGATCTGGATTTTCCCCATGCCATGAAAATGGGAGAGGGGATCATTAGTCATTTTATAAATGGTGAAGTTGACGAAATCCATGTGGTTTACAATGAATTTGTCAATGTAGCTACCCAATCAATTCAGTCTGAGCGGTTACTACCCCTCGAATATGGTGATGAAGATACGATGACGCATATAGATCGTCTTTACGAACCCTCCAAAGAAAAATTAGTCAGATCATTAATTCCCAGACATTTAAACATTCAGATGTGGAAATATTTATTGGAATCCTATGCCAGCGAACAAGCGGCACGGATGGTGGCTATGGAAAATGCCACAGATAATGCAGAAGATATGATTAAGGATCTGTCCCTTGAATTTAATAAAGCTCGTCAAGCATCAATTACCAAAGAAATGCTGGAAATTGTTGGCGGAGCTGAAGCATTGAAGTAACAAAGGAATACTTATGGAAGCATTTGGAAAAATATCACAAATCATGGGCGCGGTCGTAGATGTAACATTCGAAGATGGAAATTTACCTGAAATAATGAATGCACTAAATGTGGATCGTGGAGATGAAGGGACTCTCGTTTTAGAAGTTGCTCAACATTTGGGTGATTCTGTTGTACGTACTGTTGCAATGGATTCAACGGATGGCTTGGTCCGCGGTGTGAAGGCGGAAGATACAGGTAAGCCAATCTCAATGCCGGTAGGACCAGAAACATTGGGTCGGCTTTTTGATGTCACAGGCAATGTAATTGATGGTAAAGGTGATGTAGCGACAAAAAAAGAGTACCCAATTCATCGCCCACCACCGAAACATGAGGATTTGAATACATCTACAGATATCTTGGTTACCGGAATTAAAGTTGTAGATATGATGGAGCCGTATACAAAAGGTGGCAAAACAGGACTTTTTGGCGGCGCAGGTGTTGGTAAAACGGTATTGATCCAAGAACTCATCAGGAATATTGCCACAGAACATGGCGGATATTCTGTTTTCGCAGGTGTAGGAGAAAGAACAAGGGAAGGAAATGATTTATACAATGAAATGACAGAATCGGGGGTTATAGAGAAAACGACGATGGTTTTTGGTCAAATGAACGAACCGCCTGGAGCAAGATTGCGGGTTGCCTTAAGCGGTTTAACTATGGCAGAATACTTCCGTGATGATGAAGGAAAAGACGTATTATTATTTATTGATAATATCTTCCGCTTTACGCAAGCAGGATCTGAAGTATCTGCTCTACTGGGCAGAATGCCTTCAGCTGTTGGTTATCAGCCTACGCTTGGCACAGAAATGGGTGATCTTCAGGAACGAATTACATCTACGAGGAATGGATCGATTACTTCTGTTCAGGCTATCTATGTGCCCGCTGATGATCTAACTGATCCAGCGCCAGCAACTGTTTTTGCGCATTTAGATGCAACATCCGTTTTAGAACGTAAGATTGCTGAACTCGGAATTTATCCAGCAGTTGATCCGCTAGCGTCAACCTCCAGAATTCTAGATCCCCGTGTAATTGGTGAAAAACATTATAACACTGCACGCGAAGTACAAAGTGTATTGCAGAAATACAAGGATCTGCAAGATATTATTGCGATCCTAGGGATGGATGAACTATCGGATGATGATAAGCTGACGGTTGCTAGAGCTAGAAAGATCCAGAAATTCATGTCACAGCCCTTTTTTGTAGCGGAGCAGTTTACTAACACCCCCGGAAGATATGTTGAACTCGAAGATACCATAGCTGGTTTCAGTGGGATTCTGGATGGTGAAGTTGATGAATATTCTGAAAATGCCTTTGCCTATGTTGGTACAATTGATGAAGCTATAGAGAAGGGTAAAAAATTAGCAGCCTGATGAGCACATTTAATCTAGATATTGTAACACCAACCCGCAATTTGGATGAGATGGTGGTATCGTATGTGCGCTGCCCAGGGCTCGACGGTTCTTTTGGTATTATGGCAAACCACCAGGAAGGGATATTTAGTCTTGATATTGGTGAAATAATGATTAAAACAAACTCGGAGACTAAATATTACTCCACAAGTGGTGGATTTGCTGAAATTGCCAATGATGGTGTCTGTATTTTAGTTGAGACCGTAGAATCTGCATCGGATATAGATATTTCTCGCGCTGAAGCCGCGCTCCAGCGTGCAAGGGATAGGAAATCTAGTTCTGATAAAGAAAATCTTGATCAGTTGCGATTGGCAAGTGCATTATCGAGAGCGTTGATTCGTTTACGAGTAGCGAAGAAATAAATTGACAATCAAATAACGGGAAACCACTCGTAACTTTGAGCGGTTTTTTTACCCGTAAATAGCATGAACGCCAGAACCCATACATGCGGTGAATTGACATTATCTAATGTTGATGAATCAGTTTCATTAAATGGCTGGGTTAATGCAGTAAGATTCCACGGACAGGTAGTTTTTGTTGATCTTAGAGATCGTTATGGCAAGACCCAGATCGTATATAATCAGGAGAACTTTAGCGGTGATTTTGGCACCATCAAGAAGTTATCCATGGAGGATGTACTTTCTATTAATGGCCGTGTCGAGCCACGAGAAAAAAACGCGGTTAATCCAGATATGGAAACTGGTGAAATTGAAGTTTTCGTTTCAGATCATATAATATTAAATGAAGCAGCGCCGCTGCCTTTTGTCATAACAGATCGAGATAGTGCTGAGGAAGATCTTCGTCTAAAATATCGTTACCTGGAATTGCGGACGGAAGAATTGCAAAAAAATATTTTAATACGTCATAACACTTACCAGGAAGTGCGTTCTTTTTTATCTGATAATCAATTTGTTGAAGTTGAAACACCAGCCCTGATGAAATCGACACCGGAAGGTGCAAGAGACTATTTGGTACCAAGCCGCATCCACAAAGGGCAATTCTATGCACTGCCGCAATCACCGCAAATGTATAAACAGATCCTAATGATTGCCGGATTTGATCGCTACTTCCAGATCGTAAAATGTTTTCGCGATGAGGATCTCCGGGCTGATCGCCAACCCGAGTTTACCCAGATTGATATTGAAATGTCTTTTGTGCAGGAAAACGATGTATTAAATATTTGTGAGCAATTAACCAGACATGTTTTTAAACAGGTTGAAAATATTGAGTTACCAGACCCATTTCCCCGCATGACTTTCTCCGATGTTATGTCTAATTATGGTACTGATTGTCCGGACCTGCGTTACAATGTGAAATTACAGGACATGAAATCATTTTCAGATAAAAGTGATTTTAATGCGTTTAAATCTGCAGACACAGTAGCGGGAATCGTTGTATCGAATGGTAGCAAATATTCCCGTAAAGTTATTGACGATTTAACTGAATTTGTAAAAAGGTATAAGGCCAAGGGCTTGGCCTGGATGAAAGCTGAAGAAGGCAAACTCAATGGCGGAATTGCAAAGTTTTTCAATGATGATTTACAACAGGAGATGCAATCTGAACTAGCCGTGAAAGATGGTGATATAATATTTATAATCGGTGATACTGAGAAAATAGCTCAAACTGCATTGGGTGCCTTGCGCTGCGAAATCGCACGCAGAGAAAATCTGGCTAATGCAGGAGATTACCAACCTGTATGGATTACTGATTTTCCCATGTTCGAATTTGACGAAGAAGACCAGCGTTATTATTCCCTGCAGCACCCATTTACCCAGCCAAAAACAGATGACTTGGATGAACTCAAAAAGGCGCCAGAATCTGTTCCTTCCCGTCAGTATGATTTAGTTATAAATGGTTATGAAATTGCTGGCGGTTCGATCCGAATCCACGATCCAGAATTACAACGCTCTGTTTTTGAAATTCTTGGTATCGATAAGGATGAGGCTCAGGAAAGATTTGGGTTTTTCGTTGATGCACTCAAATATGGTGCACCACCCCATGGTGGTATAGCCTTCGGTTTTGATAGACTGGTTATGCTATTAGCCGGAACCAATAATATTCGTGATGTCATTGCCTTCCCTAAAACAACTTCTGCCATGTCCTTGATGGATGGTGCGCCGAGTTCTGTGTCTAAAGATCAATTGGAGGAATTAGGGATTCGAACCATAAAATGATCGCCATTAAAAGCATCCTTCCGGATGCTTTTTCATATTTATGACCATCATAAACCATTATTCGATCATTCATTTTATTGTTTGGTTCTTGGTTGGGAGATATACCGGTATCCGCTGGTTGTTATTTCTATTGTTCTCTTTTGGCTGGGAATTGTTGGAGTTGGTGTTGCCGTATAACTTTGCGATTGAAACAATACCCAATAAGATCGCTGATATTTTAGTAAACTTTATTGGTTACGGTTTAGGGCTATATTTTAAAGGGCAGAAAAATAATTAATCAATGTTAAAAAGACTGATCATAACAGCATTACCGGATGAGGCCCGGCCCTTTATTGATCGCTTTAAATTAGCAAGTGATGAAAACCAATCAGATCTACGTGTTTTCAATAATGAAACTTGCAGTTTATTAATAACAGGTATCGGTGGTAGTCGAGTGAAAAGTGTATTATCTGTATTTCTAAAAAGAATTTCTGATTTTGATAACATCGTATTATTCAATGTTGGTATAGCTGGCGGGCATCCAGATAAAACAGAAATTGGTGAGGTATATCTAGTAAATAAGGTGACCAATGATGAAACCGTTGATAAATATTCCCTAACGATACCGGCAAAGAATAAATTCAATACGATGGCCTTGACGACAGTAGCAAAAGGAATCAGCGGTGGATATGTTGGTTATGAGGGTTTGGTTGATATGGAAGCAGCGATTATCACTGCAACAGCTGCCGGTTATTTAGATATAGATAAAATCGCAGTTATAAAAGTGGTATCTGATCATATGGATATTGCTGATTGGTCTTCCGTGAATGCATGTGAAATAATACAATCAAAATTAGACTCAATATGCACTTTGATGGAATTATATGTCTAGAAAAAGACTTAATTTATTCAAAAAGAATTGAGGTATGTTTTAATAGCTCTTTCGCTTTTTCCTGTTCAAACAGATTCTCGGGCATGGCATCAGGCAGTGCGGATGGATCTGCATTAATTACATAATTAAGGTCTTCTTCAAATAAATCTCGATTTCCCAATTTCGTGTGGTAATAACGGGCGCGTAATACCCTTGTACCTAAATAGTCAGGACTGTCAGTAAGTGATTGATCAAAGTTACTCTTTGCTCTATCAAGGGGTACACCGGGTAAGCGAGAATAAAACGTACCGAAGAATCGAGTTGGCCCACCATAATAATAATCTTCATCTAAAGTTGCAATCCGGTGCATCGCTGTCTCAATGATCTCTCTTGATTCAATCCGGGTTAGTACTGGCTTAGTTGTAAGATAACGCCCAAAATTTGCCGCCCACCAGTATAATGCGGGGATTGTTTCAACTGGTGCTTGTCTAATAGCTGTAATTTGCAACTTTGAATTAACCACTGATGTAGTATCAGCAAATGATTGAAAGTATGCGGTATTTTGAAAACCGGTAAGTGCAGCGTTTGCACCCTTCAAGTATAAGGTGTCGCGTTTCGCGGGGTCAATTTCTATGTAATATCCTTGAAAATAGCACGCTCTACTCAATGATACAGTCAATTCAAAGTTTTGAGAGTTCATTTCAACCGCTTTTTCGAAAAATAACACTGCCATTTTCGCACTCTTTGGATTGGCTCGCTTTTCCCAATACAATTTCCCCTCTTTAATAAGATACTCATAATTCAACCTATTTGCATTCGATGTAGTGTTTAAGTAACTGCAACTCATGTAAATAAATAAAAAACAGATTCCTAAATGGATATATTTCAGTCGCATGTGACCTCTGGTTAGGTAAAATTCGCTATGCAATGGATTAATTCCTGATTCTTGATGTAAAATATAGTACAAAATTAATATTGAAAATCAACAAGATGGAAAAGACACTTGATATTAAAGGTATCGACCTGGCGGCTCTTTTTGGAGCAGCGGATGCCCATCTGCGATTAATTGAAGGATCTTTTGCAGTTAATGTTGTTGTCCGAAACGATAACATTAAACTTAAGGGCGATGATATACAGCTTGATTTGGCGAAAGAAGTCATTCATGAAATGAAACAAACGTTGGCTCGTAAAGGATCTTTGACAGCGAAAGATGTACGCCAGTTGATCGAAGTTGTAACAATTGATAATGGCCATGATAACCAAGTACCGAGTGATGTTATTCATTATGGCAGAAAAGGAGCAATAATTGCCCGATCAGATGGTCAGCAAGAATACATTAATATTGTTCAGAAAAATGACATTGTTTTGACTATTGGACCTGCGGGTACAGGAAAAACATATATTGCTGTTGCTTTCGCAATTGCTGCACTTGAAAATCGCGAAGTGGATCGCATAGCGTTGTGTCGGCCAGCTGTGGAAGCTGGTGAAAACCTTGGGTTTTTACCCGGGGATCTAAAAGAAAAAGTTGACCCGTATCTTACACCTTTATACGATGCCCTCAGTGATATTATGCCAAAAACAAAGTTGAAAAGAGTTTTATCTGATGGTTCAATTGAAATAATTCCTTTGGCTTATATGCGTGGTCGTACTTTGAATAATGCGTTCATGATCCTAGATGAGGCCCAGAACGCTACACCGATGCAAATGAAGATGTTTCTTACTAGGCTTGGCGTTAATTCAAAAGCAATTATTACCGGTGATATTACGCAGATTGATTTACCAAAGAGCAGTGATTCAGGTTTGATTCAAGTGGTGAATATTCTGAAGGGAATCGATGGTATTGGATTGGTAAAATTAAATGAAAGTGATGTGGTCAGACATAAATTGGTGCAGGATATCATTCGTGCCTATGATAAAACAAACAAAATGAAAAAGAAGTGATTAACCATTTCCTGAAGTTCGAAATGCTATGATTCCAGTGTCCATTGATACTAATTTTACCGAATATTATAAGTGAAATAATTACTGGTTAGCATTTAATATTTCATCAGCTGTTAGAATAGGTGCTAATCGATGGTTAATGGCTTTTTGGATAGTAGAAATTGATTTTTATTTGCGGAAAATTCATCGACGACCGGAGTCATATGTTCTCTATTATAATTTATAATTAATACTGATGGAAAAAATACAAAATGTAGTTATTGCCGCTGCGAAGCGAACTCCTGTAGGGGCGTTTCAAGGATCGATTTCTTCAGTAAGTGGACCTGACTTGGGCGCTAAAGTAATTGGTGGGATTTTGGAAGAAACGATGCTTGATCCGGCAGCGGTGAATGAGGTGATAATGGGTAATGTATTAGCAGCAGGATTAGGCCAAGCGCCAGCAAGACAAGCTGCATTAGGATCTGGTCTGCCAGATACTGTAGAATGCATCACCATAAATAAAATGTGTGGATCTGGTTTAAAAGCTGCTATGCTGGCGACACAGGCTATTCAAGTGGGTGATGCTGATATAATTATTGCGGGTGGATTTGAAAATATGAGTCAAGCACCATACCTATTATCCAAAGGAAGGGATGGATATCGGCTAGGCCATGGGGAGTTGATCGATAGCATGATAACAGATGGTTTGTGGGATGTCTATAATGATACTCATATGGGTAATTGTGCTGAAATTTGTGCGCGGGATCGCCATTATAGCAAAGAAGATCAAAATGACTTTGCGAAAGAATCTTATACGCGTGCGCTAGATGCTCAGAAAACTGGAGCATTTAATGATGAAATACTAGCGGTAGATGTAACGGACAGAAAAAGGAATACGGTCACGATAAATATCGATGAAGAACCTGGCCGAGCGAATTTTGATAAAATGGACAAATTGTGCCCAGCATTTGAAAAGGATGGTACGGTAACCGCAGGCAATGCGTCTAAAATCAATGATGGAGCTGCTGGTGTATTATTAATGAGTGAAACCAAGGCTACAGAATTGGGGTTTACGCCATTGGTACGTATTCATAGTCAGGCTTCTGCAGCACAGGAACCTGAATGGTTCACAACAGCGCCAATTAAAGCAATTAGTAAGGTGCTTGAAAAAGCTGGGATGGAAGTTGCTGACATAGATTTATGGGAAATTAATGAGGCCTTTGCGCCGGTCGCCATGGCCGTCATGGATGACTTTAACCTGGATCATAGTAAAGTAAATGTAAATGGTGGGGCTATTGCTCTCGGCCATCCAATTGGTGCAAGTGGTGCTCGTACCTTAACCACCCTCATCCATGCTTTGAAATCACAAGATCTTACGACAGGCTTGGTAACCTTATGTATTGGCGGTGGTGAAGCGTCAGCTATGATTGTTGAAAGGATATAATGCACTTCCTTTCTGAAGAACAGGAATTAGTACGAAACACAGCCCGGAAATTTGCTGAAAAACATCTTGAACCTGGTGTGATCGAACGCGATGAAAATGCGGAGTTTCCATCTGAACAGGTAAAAATGATGGGTGAACTTGGATTTATGGGTATCATGGTTCCGGAAAAATGGAATGGCGCTGGCATGGATACAATTAGTTATACTCTAATTATTGAAGAATTATCAAGAGTAGACGCATCTGCAGGTGTAATTGTATCTGTGAATAATAGCCTTGTTTGCCAGATAATTGTCAATTATGGTAATGATTGGCAGAAAGAAACCTATTTAAAAAAGTTAGCTGGTGGCCAGCAATTGGGTGCTTTTTCTTTAAGTGAACCGCAGTCCGGTTCTGATGCCAGTAACCTCCACACTGTTGCAGAAAAAAGTGGGCAGTACTATATACTTAATGGCACGAAGAACTGGGTTACCAGTGGTATCAATTCAGATGTAGTAATTGTAATGGCTCTAACGGATAAATCAGCAGGTTATAATGGTATATCTACATTCATAGTACCAAAAGACCTAGATGGTTTTTTGGTAGGTCAAAAGGAAGATAAACTTGGTATTCGCGGCTCGGATACATGTGAACTGTATTTTGATAATTGCCGCATTCCAATTGAGAATCTTATTGATAAAGAAGGTCAAGGATTTCGTATTGCCTTAGCCACACTTGATGGTGGTAGAATTGGCATAGCCGCACAAGCATTAGGAATTGCCCAGGCAGCATTGGATAAATCTGTGCAGTATGCAAAAGAAAGAAAACAATTTGGAAAAACCATCGGCAGTTTTGGTGCGATACAGGAAAAGATTGCCTTAATGGGTACAAATGTAGAAGCGTCACGGTTATTGATACAAAAAGCGGCTGTTCTAAAAGATGCGCATAAACCCTATACCAAAGCTGCTGCAATGGCTAAGAGCTTTGCATCGCAAACAGCCATGGATGCAGCTATTGATTGTGTACAAATTTTTGGTGGTTATGGATACATGCAAGAATATGGTGTTGAAAGATTAATGCGTGATGCAAAAATTACACAAATCTACGAGGGTACAACTGAAATACAGCAAATGGTAATCGCAAGGGAAATAATGGAGAATTAATTATGGCAAAAATAGATTGGGACAATCTTGGATTTAATGTAGTGGAAACACGTAGTATGTACAAGGCAAGGTGCAGACAAGGAGAACCCTGGCAGTCAGGTGGTTTGATTCCATATGGAACAATCAAGTTATCGCCTGCTGCTGGTGTATTGAATTACGGCCAGGGTTGTTTTGAGGGGACCAAAGCCTATCAGACAGCCAAAGATCGAGTAGTCCTGTTTCGACCTGAAATGAATGCTAAACGGATGGTTATGTCTACCAGACGATTATGTATCCCTGAAATGAATCAAGAGTTTTTTTTGCAAGCAGTAGAAGAAACATTAAAAGACAATATTGATTATGTTCCTCCCTATAATAAGGGCAGTCTATATATAAGGCCGATCGTTTGGGGAACGTCACCAGCTATTGGTGTTAGGCCTGTGGAAGAATATACTTTTATGGTATTTGTGTCTCCCGTTGGACCCTATTTCAAAGGTGGTGGGAAACCTTTACGTTTAATAGTAAGTAATGATTATCACCGTGCTGCACCTAAAGGAATAGGTGACGCTAAGGCCATCGGTAATTATTCAGCTTCCTTGTACCCGCTTACCGAAGCGAAAAATAGAGGCTTTGATGAGGTTATATATCTTGATGCTAAAAATGAAAAATTTGTTGAAGAAGTCGGTTCGGCTAATTTATTTGCATTAAAGGGTAATACATTAATAACACCAAGACTGTCAGGCAGTATACTGCCTGGCGTAACTCGTGATTCAATTATCGCCCTGGCAAAGGAAAAATTAGGACTTGAAATGCTAGAAACTGATGTTACGTTAACTGAACTTTATGATGCAGATGAAGTTTTTTGTACTGGAACTGCTGTTGTTGTAACGGCGGTTGGTAGTATTACTGATTTGGATGGCGAACATAGAATTGCGGATGAAAAAATGGGCCGACTGACATCTAAATTAAAAGAAATGCTCACCGGTATTCAGCACGAGGATATACCTGACGAATTTGGTTGGTTATATCCAATAAAAGAGTAGTGTAACATGCATCCGCGTCGTCTTGCTAGAGAGGGTATTTTGTCTGCCCTATATGCTTTGGAACTAACTGGTGAAACAAAAGAAAAGGTTTTAGATGATTTATTTGAAAGAAACAGTTACGATGGAGAATCAAAAGCATTTATTACTGAACTTTATGGTAATATTGTAGATAATAAAATCTGGGCGGAACAATTAATTTCTGATAACCTTGATAACTGGAAACTGGAGCGGGTAGCCACACTAGATCAATTGATTATGCGAATAGCAGTAAATGAAATTTATTTTACTGATGATGTTCCACCTAAGGTGTCTATCAGTGAGGCGATTGAAATTGCAAAATTGTATAGTACCGAGGATAGTTCAAGTTTTGTAAATGGTGTACTAGATGCGATATACAAAAGTAAACTGGCCAATGATGAAACCGCGTAATCATTAAGCTCTGAAATGCTAGAGTCAATCTTAACAAAAGTTTTCGGGACTAAATCTGATCGCGATACAAAGGCATTAATTCCTATCGTGGAGGAAATCAATGCGATCTATGAGACACTACAAACAAAATCAGACGATGATTTGATCAGTCGCACAGGGGAATTCAAATTAGAGGTAGCCTCTGCTCGTGAAGTTGCCCAAAAATATACCAAAGAAAATATTTCTGACAATGAGGAAGCTGATAAATATGTACTAAATGCAGAGCATGAAAAACTCGATGAAATATTACCCAAAGCATTTGCCATGGTCAAAGAAGCATGTAGACGCACTATGGGAAAATCATGGCGCATTATGGGGCAGAAAATTTCCTGGGATATGATACCATACGACGTTCAGATATTAGGCGGGATTGTCCTTCATAGCGGCAAAGTTACTGAGATGAAAACGGGTGAGGGAAAAACCCTGGTTGCTACAATGCCGTTGTATCTGAATGCTCTTTCTGGCCGTGGTGCCCATCTGGTAACTGTTAATGATTATTTGGCACAGCGCGACGCAGAATGGATGGGTGAGATATACAAACGCCTTGGTTTGACGGTTGGCTTTATATTGAATACAATGGATAACAGGGAAAGACAAGCGGAGTATAATTGTGATATTACTTATGGAACGAACAACGAATATGGATTTGATTACTTACGTGACAATATGGCCCTAGCACCGGAAGATCAAGTTCAACGGGACCATGCTTTTGTCATTGTCGATGAAGTAGATAGTGTTTTAATTGATGAAGCAAGGACACCATTAATCATTTCTGGATCCGTTGATGCACCAGTTGATACAACCTACAAAGAACTCAAGCCAATGGTCCAAAATCTTGTCAAAAGACAGAATAGTTTAGTGACAGAAATGGTGGTGGAAGCGACACGTTTTATTGATGAAGAGAACAATGATGAAGCGGGTTTGAAACTATTGCAGGCCAACAGAGGTATGCCGAAACATCCAAAACTGCTTAAGATTTTTCAAGAAAAGGGTACAAAAAAATTGGCTCACGATGTTGAATCGGAATATATGCGTGACAAAAAACTCCATGAGGTAGATGAGGATCTATACTTTAGCATTGAAGAAAAAACCCATGTAATTGATATCACTGAAAAGGGGCGGAAATCTTTAGCGCCCGATGATCCGGATATGTTTGTCATACCGGATCTTGGTGAAACGTTGCATGAAATAGATGTAAAAGAAAACCTCAGCACTTTAGAAATCAAACAGGAAAAAGAAAAAGCGCATCAGCAGCATGCAGAGCAAAGCGCTCGAATACACAACATCAGTCAATTGTTGCGTGCTTACACATTATATGAACGGGATGTTGAATATGTCCTTCAAGATGGCAAAGTACAGATTGTGGATGAGTTCACAGGTCGAATCCTGGCTGGTCGACGCTACAGCGATGGTCTTCACCAGTCACTGGAAGCGAAAGAAAATGTTACGATTGAACGCGAAACTCAAACGCTGGCAACAATTACAATCCAAAATTACTTTCGTATGTATGACAAACTTGCCGGCATGACTGGTACTGCAGTGACAGAAGCGGAAGAACTGGGCAGCATTTATGATTTGGATGTAGTAGCAATCCCCACCCATCGTAGTGTCATAAGAGACGATCGAGACGATTTGATTTATAAAACAAAACGTGAGAAGTATGCTGCAGTGATAGAAGAAATTGCCGAATGTTATAAGAATGGTCAACCTACACTCGTTGGAACTGTAACTGTCGATTCTTCTGAATTATTATCACGAATGTTAAAGCGACGTGGGATTCCCCATAATGTACTAAATGCCAAACAACACAAGAGCGAAGCAGAAATTGTAGCGCGTGCTGGCCAAAAAGGGGCTGTTACCATTGCGACAAATATGGCAGGCAGGGGAACTGATATTAAACTTGGCAAGGGTATACAGGAATTAGGCGGTTTGCACATCGTAGGTACCGAACGGCATGAGTCACGCCGGATAGACTTGCAGTTACGAGGCCGCTCTGGACGTCAAGGTGATCCGGGTTCATCAAGATTCTATCTGAGTCTTGAAGATGACTTGATGCGTCTATTCAATTCCGAAAAAGTTGCATCAATAATGGATCGTATGGGGATTGAAGAGGGAGAAGTAATCACGCACAAGATGGTGACCAGGGCCATACAAAATGCGCAAAAAAAAGTAGAAGGAAGAAATTTTGGTATTCGGAAACATCTCTTAGAATATGATGATGTGATGAACCAACAGCGGCAGGTAGTCTACGATATTCGCAATAATGCGTTACGGGGAGAAAATTTGCATAATACTATTCCAGAATTAATTTCCGATTTTGTTGATGATGAATTAGGCGGTCAAGATGAAGAAAACCATGAATTATGGGATTGGGAGGGTTTGGAACAGATTTTTTCATCGGTTCTGTTGACTGAAATTGATCACGAAAAATTCGATAATGAATATGACGCTGAACATTTCAAGAAAAAAATTGTTGATGAAGCCATGTATTTATATTCTGCTCGAGAATCATTATTGCCTGAGGATGTAATGCGGGGTTTTGAGCGATTCGTGGTATTGCGAACCATTGATGAAAAATGGAAAGACCATTTATACGCAATGGATCAGCTTAGAGAAGGAATCAACCTCAGAGCTTACGGTCAGAAGAATCCTCTACTGGAGTATAAGTCAGAGGGTTTCTATATGTTCAAGGAAATGATGGCCGACACGACCCAAATAACATTACAGCGGTTGTTTCGGACGAAGATTCAAGGTATGGATCAGGCCCCGCAAGTGCAGACCAGTCAAGCCCGCAATGTGCAAATGAAGCACCAAGATTCAACTAATCTTGGTTTTACAGGTTCACCAGAGGCTGCTCAAGCTCAAAATCGTCCTCAGCAAGCAATACGAAAACCAATAACCGCAGACAAAAAGATTGGTCGAAATGAAAAAATAGAGGTAATCAGTCCAAGCGGTAAACGGGAAACAGTAAAGTACAAAAAACTCCAGAATTATTTAAACCGCGGATATACTCAAACCTAGTATTATATCCTTTAAATCTGGTTCTGTGAAACATATAATATTTGATCAATGATTTGGTACGATTATAAGTTGGATTATAGAACCTTGATGTTGTCCAATCTGATAAATTTTTTTCTTCAGCCTAGTATATATTTATTATAGTGTGATATAGATCATAAGGATTTATATATCCAGTGGATAATCTTACCAATGTATGTATTTTCATGGCCTAATTACCGACACGATCGAGTTAAGGGAATAAATGCATTCAAAAATTAATAATATGGTAAATTTTTATAATTTAAAAATGTACTGCGCCAATATGCTCAGTAAGAATCTATTGTTTTACATTACTTTTTTGATTGGAATTCTGCATGCACAATTAACGATAACATTAGGGACCGTAGAGTACCCAGGATATGCTTCAGATATAGAAGTGCCTGTAATTGTAAATAACCCAAATAATACTATATCGGGAATGCAGTTCGATATGGTGGTTGATCCAGATATTATATCACCTTCTTCAATTAATGTAGGCGGTTATGCTGCTGGATTTACCGCGGATATGAACCAGCTTTCTTCTGGTGGTTATCGAATTTTACTTTTTAATGCTGGTAATGCTGCTTCGATTCCGACTAATTCGGACACTGTAATGATCATGCATTTTGATGGATCTGCTATTGCATCTGCTGTAATTGATCTGGTAATGTCCGAACTGATTGTAACCGACAGCAGTGGATCCAATTTGGGTGCGATGAGTGGCAATGGGATGGTCTCGATCGGTTATGTCGTAGGCCTGAGCATGAGTTCAGACACCAGCGATGTATCTGAAATGGATACATTACAGGTGAGTATGGATAACAATGGTACTGTAGGTGGGGTGCAGTTTGATCTTATCGATGAACCGGACTATATATCTATAGATAGTCTATGGGCAACATACCGTACCACTGGTTTTACAATTTCAACTACTGATGTCGGTAGTGGTACCAGAATTCTTTTATACAGTGATATGAACAATGATGTAGCGCCGGGTGCAGGCCCAATTTTAAACGTGAGATACCTTATACATAATGATGCTTATGGTGGAGACGTATTAATTAATTTTAATGCAGTCACCGTTTCTGACAGCATTGGTGGTATATATTGGATTTCAACATTAGATACTGGTAAGGTCACAGTGTTCCCTGGATACATGGAAGAACCTCATAATTTGATCGCGGTATCTGGGTTGGATGGAGAAGTGCCTTTAAACTGGGACCCACCTGTAGGACCCATTCCTCCTACAGTACCGTTAACCATTGAAATATTAACTGATAATTATCCGGGTGAAACTAGTTGGGATCTGGTGCATATAGATGGTGATAGTATAGTAGCCAGTATTTTTACAGGGGAATTAGTCGACCAGGCTACATTATACACCTGGGATTTAAATATACCATCCGGAGGGTATATATTTACAATTTATGATAGTTTTGGTGATGGCATATGCTGCGGTTGGGGCGAAGGATATTATCGTATAGTTCTCAATGGCACTGAAATAGCAACTGGCGGAGAATTTGAAGCATCTGAAAGCGTAACATTCAATACATCTGACGGTCGATTCAATATTATTCAATACAGCTATTTAAATTCCATGCCGATTGAAAAAGAATTATCTACTTACGAGGATCGAGAAGATTTTACTCTATCTCTACCATTTTTCGTAGATGCGGGTATAATAAATGTGCGTGATCAAGAAGATGATATTGATGAATCAAGGGATTATCCGTCCCATAGAAGTATGCCTGCAGTTTCTGGTTACAATTTATACCGCAGCTCTGCAGATGCTGCAGAGTATCAGCTTATTGCTAGTGTTGGCGCAGATGTATATGAATATACTGACAGTGAAGTGATGAATGGTGTTACCTATTACTACCATGTAACAACAGATTATTCCCCTGAAGGTACGGAGTCGGGGCCTAGTAATATCGCCGATGCTACACCAGTTGAATGGGTGGAATTATCTATAAGCGATGGTAGTGCATTATCTGGTCGCACTGATACTCTTGACATATCTATTAATAATGAGGCCGAAATAAGTTTTTTCTATATTGAAATAACTGATGAACCTGATTATATCATTGCGGAGTCAATACTGCCGACAAATCGTACTCAAGGATGGACGCTTGATGTTACTGAGGCCAGTGGTGTTATGGTAGTCACAGGGTGGGGCACAAGCAGTTATATTGCTTCTGGCAGTGATCCAGTGTGTAAAGTGATTGTACGCGGCGCGAGCATGGAACCAAGTATGGTAGATGTGGAATTCACTTTTTGCAATATCAAAGATTTCAATGATGTTGAAATGAACTGGACAGGTTCTGATGCAGATTTTGAGGTGAGTGTTGAAACCCAGGTTCTAGCGATACCAAATGCGGTGGCAAATCCTGGAGATGGAATTACAGTACCGCTTATGATCAGCAATACCCAACCAGTTTCAGCAATTCAACTTTCGCTCAGCAGTGAAGCAAATTATGTGAGTGGAGTAACTGTTATACCAACCGATTATATGGATTTTAATGATTGGTACTTCGGTGGAAATCAGGAAGGAAACCAGTATAATATTATTATTACTGACTTGACGCTTAGTAATCCAATTTTAGCCGGGATGGGACATATTGCTGACATTTATCTGTATGTTGAACCTACAGCGCCAGTAGGTAACAGTGTTTCTATTGAAATAGATAAGATTGTAGCGGATGCGAATAGTATACCAATGTATACTGAAGTGATCTCACCAAGTGTATTTGTTGGCACACCAATGGCACATTTTTCTCTCGATGCAGATATAACTATGTCGGGATATGCCACGGAAACTGTCACAATCAGTCTTGATAATATCCTACCCATTTCTGTTTTTGAAATGCTATTAATTGATATGCCTGATGGTTTGCTTGTTACGGCTGTAAATCCCGCGGGCCGGTTTGCGGATGTTGGTGGTTTACTCTTGGATAATTCCGGTGAAGACGAATATGGGAATTGCTTCATATTTGGTTACACGGTCGGATCAGCTATCCCTGCAGGATCTGGCCCAATATTAGAGCTAAGTGTACAAAGAAAGAACTATTTTGGTGGCCATCTCGGATTGTTTTTTGGTGATGTAACTGCCAGAGATGAAAATACAGATGAAGTAACAGTTGGCGCCACAGGATATGGTGTGTTCAGTATTGCATTAGGAACCATCGATGATATTGCCTTGCCAAATCGATATACACTATACCAGAATTATCCGAATCCATTTAATCCTGTAACAGTGATTCAGTATGATTTACCAGAAAAATCAAAAGTAAAATTAACCATTTATGATCTTGCTGGCCGCCAGGTCCGAAGTCTGGTGAACGAATCACAGGCGCCAGGATTAAAGACAATTGTATGGGATGCGAGAGATGGTATGGGTAATAAAATGGGTGCCGGCGTATATATTTATCAATTGAAGACGGATAATTATATTGATTCGAAAAAGATGATTTTAGTTAAGTAAACATAAAGATTTTTACGTGATTGAGGGCAGGTTCATCCTGCCCTTTTTTATTTCGTGTAAGAAACACATTTGATTAATTTCCCCAGCTGAACTTTTGAATAATTAATGAATTGAAAATTGAGGCCGTGGTGGTGGAACTGGTAGACACGCCAGATTTAGGATCTGGTGCTCGTAAGAGCGTGAAGGTTCGAGTCCTTTCCGCGGCACTTCAAATATTTTATTGCCTACCAAGAAGGAATACACATGGCTATAAAAAATAGCGAAAATCTGCCAAACGACTTTCCGGCCGAAAAAAAGTCACTCTTTAGAGTAGTGATTCATAGCTTTTTTGTTGTGCCTTTTATAATAGCGATTTTTGGAGTATTGATTTTTCTTATGCTTCGTATCCTTACGATTGAACCCAGAACTGCTCAGGATTATTTACATGATGTAAAAATTGGTGGTACCACCAAACGCTGGCAGGGAGCCTTTGAGTTATCTAAGATATTAGCGAATCCTGGAATGGTCCCAAGAGAAGAAAGATTTGTGAATGATCTGATATCAACATTCGAGTATTCTGAGAAAGAACGCGATGATCGAATTCGTATCTATTTAGCTTTAGCTATGGGCAGAACAAAGGATTTGAGATATGCGACCATTTTAGAAAAAACATTGAATGCTGAAAATGAAGAAATCCTAGCTGCCGTAATTTATTCACTAGGATTGATTAACAGTCCAACCAGTCTTGAACAATTGTTACATATGTTTGAACATGAATCTGCAAGAGTGCGACATCAGGTGGTAGTGGCCTTGGGCAATTATTATGGGGATCAAGTCCACACTGTTTTAAAACAGGCTTTACATGATCCTGAACCAAACGTTAGATGGGATGCAGCCATAGCATTAGCAAAGCAAAAAGACGATAGTGGGCGTAGAATATTATTAGACCTTATGGACAGAAAATATCTAGATTCATTTCCTAATATTGATGCAGTTGAGCAAAATCAAGCGATATTAGCAGCTATAAGAGCAAGTAGGAATATTTTGGATGATGAATTGCGGCAAGTGTTGATGGATTTGATGGAAAACGATTTAAATATGAAAGTTCGCCAGGCGGCTAGAAACACACTTAAATAAACACTTTATTAAACCATGCTAGAGGGGAAAAAAACAGCAACCAAACCACCGGTTCGTAAAGCGCCTGCAGCATTAGGGGAAACCGTAAAGGACAACGAGGTCAGCAGAAGATCTTTCTTTTCCTGGCTGTCTTTGGGCTGGATAGGGTTTGTAGCTTCAACGGGTGGTTTCTTTACAATGATGCTCAGATTCTTTTTTCCAAATGTCCTTTTTGAACCCGTGCAAACATTTCGAGCGGGTTATCCAGATGATTATATTATTGGCGAAGTAGACACAAAATGGAAGGATAAATATGGCGTTTGGATTATTCGAAATCGTGAGGGTATTTATGCGTTGTCTACTGTATGTACACATCTTGGTTGTACACCTAACTGGTTAGCATCTGCTAGGAAATTTAAATGCCCCTGTCATGGAAGTGGGTTCAAATCAACGGGGATTAATTTTGAAGGGCCTGCACCAAGACCATTGGAAAGGTATCGTATTGTGTTAGCAGACGATGGTGAAATCATCGTTGACAAAACACAAAAATATCAACAAGAAAAAGGACAATGGTCAGATCCCGAAGCCTTTTTAAGAGTCTAAGTGATAAAAAATATGGCTGAACAAACAAAAAAATCATTTTTAGAAAAAGCAGCAGAATCACAAGTGTGGAAATCTATTTTCCGTGGTGGAGGCGTACCACGAAATCGACGCCAGCGCATGATGTCCGTATTGAATTCTGTGTTTCTCCATCTTCACCCAGTGCGACTGCCTAAACATGCCGTTAAACTGAAATTTACCTGGTGTATGGGTGGTCTTACTTTCTTCATCTTCTTGATTCTTACGATATCAGGTATTCTGCTCATGTTTTATTACCGCCCAACAATTGAATATGCCTATACGGATATTATTGATCTCGCTGAACAGGTGCCCTTTGGCATTATGCGTGAGTTACATCGTTGGGGTGCTCACGCCATGGTTATTACTGTCTGGCTGCATATGTTTAGAGTGTTTATGACAGGTTCGTATAAACCGCCAAGGGAATTCAATTGGACGGTTGGCGTCATCCTTTTGTTGTTGACTCTTATGTTAAGTTTTACCGGTTATTTATTACCATGGGACCAGCTGGCAATCTGGGCCATTACAGTAGGTTCAAATATGGCTCGCGCAGCACCATTTCTAGGTCATGAAGGACCTGGAGCCTCTTTACTAGCAATAGGAGATATTAATTTCATCACCATGGCTAGTGATGCGCGATTTGCATTAATTGGCGGGCGTTTTATGGGTGAGGCTGCATTACTTCGATTCTATGTGCTGCACTGTATTGGCTTACCATTTATAATAATGATTTTCATGGCGATACATTTTTGGCGGGTAAGAAAAGATGGTGGTATTTCAACACCTGTCTGACAATGGACTCCTTTAAGGAAATTGTAAATTATATATCGAACCCGACAATACTGTTTACAGCAGTTGTTTTAGTTTTCCCATTTATCTTTCCTCCAAGTGACTGGTTTGAGAAATGGCACCGGCGCCTTGGATTACATCATTTATGGAGTACAAAATTTATCATCATTGCGATGCTTGGTATGGTGGCATTTTTCATGTATGGACTTGGTGATTATAATTTCCAAAAAATAGTATTAAAGCCGGATAATGTGCCTATATCAGGATTGATTTTTCTAGTGGTATTTTTTACCTGGTTAGCCATGAACCAAGCATATAAAAACGATGAAAGGCTTAATGCTGGAGAAAAACCCAATGAATATTATGAAGCACCCAATGATAAAGTACTGGTTTGGCCGGATTTAGTCTATGTTGAGCTAATATCATTAATTATTGCTTCTGCTTTTTTGCTTGTCTGGTCAATAGGACTTCCTGCACCAATTGAGGAACCTGCTAACCCTACAGAATCGCCTAATCCAGCAAAAGCACCATGGTACTTTTTAGGCCTCCAGGAAATGCTAGTGTATTTTGATCCTTGGATGGCTGGTGTGGTAATTCCAAGCCTGATTCTTGTAGGTTTAATGGCCATACCATACATTGATCGCAATCCTGAAAATTCCGGATTTTTTAGCTACAACCGTCGCCGATTAGCAATTTCTTTATTTATGTTTGGTTGGCTCGTGCTATGGTTAATGCTTATCATTGTTGGCACATTTTTGAGAGGTCCTAACTGGAATATCTTCGGTCCATTCGAATATTGGGATATCCACAAATTAGAAGCGCTAACCAACATAAACGTTTCTGAAATAATTTATATAAAATGGCTAAACAAAGGATTACCAGATAGCATTATTATACGTGAGATTTGGGGTATATCAATATTACTAGGTTACTTTCTCATTCTACCACCCCTCCTCGCAAAAACATTCCTGAAAGATATGTATGCACGATTAGGTTCAGTACGTTATTCTGTTTTTATAGTACTAATACTTATTGCTATAACGCTTCCAATAAAAATGTATTTGCGCTGGATGTTTAACCTAAAGTATATAATCGCTATCCCAGAATATTTTTTCAATTTCTAATCTAATAATATGGCGGATAATCAGGAAAGACACTATAATATACTCAAGCTCAATCGCACTTTTGCAATTTCAAGTTTAGTATTTTTTGCTGTTTGGATACTGGTATTTGTGTATGATTTTCAAAGACCTTGGAAAAAATACCAAATAGAATTTCGTAAACTGGAAATAGAAAAAATCCGCCAGGATTTATATGCAGAGTCAGCCGCCCTCGAAAAAAATTCTGATTACAATCAGCTGGTTGAGGAGTTATCAGCAGCAGAAAAGAAATTGACTGTCCGTCAGAATGAATTAGATGAAATTGTTCAGCAATTGGAAATACTGGATGCAGAGCTTTATAAAAATAATCAACTCTATCAATTTGCCAAGGCTGATTTGGATGTTTTGAAATATGAATATGAAAAAAGTCAATTTGGTCATGGAAGCAGTGAAAATGCTGGTGAAGAATATGGTGCCTTAAACATACATGTGAATAAATACTACTTAGATGTACAAAAATCGGAGGGTAGAATTGAAACTGTCAAAAGCCAAGAGCGGAAAATTAGAAAATATATTGATGAAGCAAAAAATTCATTAACAACGTTAACACGCGAGAACAGTCTTTTAAAACGAAGGTTGACAAAGGTTGACCCAGAAGCAATGTCTTTCGCAAACAAAATTGGAAACATAGTACGTGATTTACCTATACTCGATTTTATTGATCCCTATTATGAGGTAAAGCAGGTCGTAGTTAATGGCCTGGAAGAAGACCTTGTTTACATGGGTATGCCAAAGGTGGATCGTTGCATGACTTGTCATGTAGGAATTGATAAAGCTGGTTTTGAAGATGCACCTCAGCCATACAAAACCCACCCCAAATTGGATTTTATTGTTGGACCTAGTTCAGCGCACCCGCTAAGTGAATTTGGGTGTACGTCATGTCATGCAGGAAGAGGAAGAGGAACTAGATTCTATACAACAGCTCATAGTCCAAATGATCAAGAAACGGCCCATCGTTGGGAAAAAGAATTAGGCTGGGAACCAATGCATTACTGGGAAAACCCCATGCTGCCTAAAAGGTATACAGAAGCAGGTTGTTATAAATGTCATAGTGGTAATATGCCGCTTAAAGAAGCAGAAACATTAAGTCTTGGTTTGTCTGTTTTTGAAAAAGCAGGTTGTTATGCTTGTCATCAGGTTGACCGCTGGAATGATTCACCAAAACCGGGGCCTAGTCTTTACCATTTGGCTTCAAAGACAAATAAAGATTGGACATATAAATGGATCTTTGAGCCACGTTCATTCAGACATAACACCTGGATGCCGCATTTTTTTAAGAAAGGAAATAATAGTGCTCCTGAAGACCTAAAACGAACTGAGCAAGAAGTTCTCGCAATGACCGAATACTTATTCTCTACAGCAACACCATATAAAACAGCTAACGTTGATTATGCCGGAGACCAAGAAAAGGGCAGGGTTCTGGTTAATTCTCTGGGATGCAAAGGTTGTCATCAAATTCAGCCCGAACCAGATTCTGAATATGATCCATCTGTTGACGCTATACGAACTGAACAGGGGCCAAACCTCATAAGTTTGGGATCAAAAGTAAATAGACAATGGCTATTAGGTTGGTTGAAGAATCCTTACAGTTATCATCCAGATACAAAGATGCCGAATCTGCGATTAAGTGACCAGGAAGCTGCCGATATTGCTGCATATTTATTAGCTGATAAAAATAAAACGTTTGATCAATTAGCTGTACCCAGTGTCAACGAATCAATAGTTGATCGGATTTCTGCAGATTTTCTTTCCCAGTTATTACGCCAAGATCAGGTTGCTCGCCGGTTGGAAGATATGGAAATTTCTGAAAAGCTCAATTATGCTGGTGAGAAGCTTATTGGGAATTATGGTTGCTACTCCTGCCATAATATTGCTGGATTTGAAGATAAAAAACCAATTGGGACTTCCCTCAATGTTGAAGGGAGTAAATTAATCTCTAAGCTTGATTTTGCGTTTTGGCATGATGAAATACCGCATACAAAATGGGACTGGTTTTATGCTAAGGTTGATAAGCCGGAAACTTTCGACCTCATACCAAATGACGACGGTACTTATGCAGTTAAGGAATTACCTTCATTAGATAAGTCTCGGATGCCACACTACGGGTTAACGGATAAAGAAATCGATGCCTTGGTAACCTTGATAATGGGACTGGTAAAAGATGAAATCCCCGAGAGTAAACTTCCAGAAAAAACACCTGCTTATTTAGCGGTAACAAAAGGTGAACGATTCATACATACAAATAATTGTCTTGGTTGCCATAAAATTGATGGTGAAGGTGGCGCAATTTGGACGGCAACTGCAGCTTGGCTTGGGGAAGTTGCGGGATCTGAAAATTCCGAAGATATAAGCCTGGTACAGAGTTTTAGCCCTCCATTATTGAATACCGAAGGTCGGAAAGTTCAGCCGGACTGGTTATTGGATTGGTTCCAAAATGTATCGATGATACGACCGCATTTACAGGTGCGGATGCCCAGTTATGATTTTACCCATCAGGAATGGAATGGTGTAATTGATTATTTTCAATCAAAAGATGGTCTGTCCCTCACCTATGAGAATCCTCACAGTTTTTCACAAGCTTCTAATTCATATTTAGCTGGTCAAAAGGTTCAAGAAGAAGGTGCTTGTATAAACTGTCATTTCTATGGATCCATGAAACCGCGGCAAGATGCCCTCACCTGGGCACCAAACCTGGTGTTGACCAAAGAACGCCTGCGACCAGATTGGCTGATTGAATGGTTTAATAATCCACAATCTGTTATGCCTGGAACAAAAATGCCTGCTCCATACATTCCTGTTGATGAGCCCATTAATGATGTTGTAGAATACTGGGGCCCTGAGGTAGCTACCTTTGTTGGGGACACTACAGCGATGTTGTATACCCTTGTGGATTGGATGTGGGGGCTTGAAGGGGTAGAAGATGTTTCAGCAATTGTAAAGGCTCATATTGAAAGCCAGGGCTATGGTTTTATAACTGAAGACGAAGACGAGTGGGAAGATGAAGAATGGTAATAATTTATTTTGCTATTGGATTTATAACATGCATTGGCAAAATTAAAACTTCAAATGGTTTGGATTTATTCGGAGGAAATTGTGAATAATAATATTATTAAAATATTAATTCTGGCGTCCGTTTTGACCTTTGGTTTTGCGGGGGATATTCAAGGTAAAATAACCTTTAATGGCAAAGCACCAAAAATGAAAACACTACGAATGGACGCTGATCCAGTATGTGTTGCCAATAATGAAGTAGCACCACGAAAAGAGTGGTTAATCCTCGATGAGAATAATGGTGTGAAGAATGTCCTGGTATTTGTAAAAGAAAGCCCAACTGGGTCGCTGGCAGGTGACTTTAATCCGCCTGAGAACCCTGCAGTTATTGATCAAAATGGTTGTACGTATGTACCCCATGTGCTGGGCGTGATGGTTGGTCAGAAGCTGGATATTTTAAACAGTGATGGCACAATGCACAACATACATGCACTTCCTAAAGTCAATAAAGAATTCAACAAAGCGATGCCACGCTCTAAAAAAAAAATGACAGTACAGTTCGATAAATCAGAAGCACCATTTAAAGTTAAATGCGATGTCCATCCCTGGATGGGTGCTTTTATAGGTGTATTTGACCATCCCTATTTTGCTGTTTCCGATGAAGACGGATCCTATACAATTTCCGGTCTAGAACCCGGAGTATATGTAATTGAGTCTTGGCATGAAAAACTCGGATCACAAACAGCAAATGTAACAGTAGGAGATAGTACAGCATCTCAGAATTTTACTTTTGAGAAACCCACTAAAAAGAAATAAATACTAGCTGGTTTAACTCAATCGTTGTTGTATAACTAAAAGAAGTCTATGGGCGCACCAACCCACCACGAAGTGTCATTTTATAGAAAATATATCTGGTCTACAGATCACAAAATCATAGGCTTGCAGTATGGAATTACCGCTTTGATTTTTCTGTTAGTTGGATTTTTATTAATGATGATCATGCGCTGGCAATTAGCATATCCTGAATCAGCAGTACCGCTAGTCGGATCAATATTTGGAGAAGATGGAATGTTATTGCCAGAGATCTACAATTCATTGGGTGCAATGCATGGTACAATTATGATTTTCCTTGGTATTGTCCCGCTGGCAGTAGGTGCTTTTGGTAACTATATAGTCCCGCTACAGATCGGCGCCCCTGATATGGCCTTTCCAAAAATAAACGCCGCAAGCTACTGGTGTTATTTTGTTGGTGGTGTTGTAATGATGAGCAGTTTTTTTACTGCTGAGGGAGCTGCCAGATCAGGGTGGACTTCCTATCCGCCATTGGCAGATTTTGAGGTAGGACAAACAATGTGGCTTATTGGAATGATTTTTCTAATTACATCCTCTTTGCTTGGATCTATCAATTTTATCACAACCATCATCCAATTACGTGCACCTGGACTTACCTGGATGCGGCTACCATTTTTCGTCTGGGCTCAATTCGTCACATCATTTTTATTGGTTTTGGCGTTTCCACCACTGGAAGCGGCCGCTGTTTTACAGCTGATGGATCGTGTAGCTGGCACCAGTTTCTTTTTACCCAGCGGTCTAGTTGTTTCTGGCGAAGTATTAGGTGTTAGCGGTGGTGGTAGCCCGCTTTTATGGCAGCACCTTTTCTGGTTCTTAGCTCATCCTGAAGTTTATGTATTGATTTTACCAGCCATGGGTATTATCGCTGAGGTGATTGCAAACAACACTCGTAAACCATTATGGGGTTATAATTCTTTAGTATTCGCTGTGGTTTTTCTTGGTTTCATGTCCTTTATTGTCTGGGCCCACCATATGTTTATAACCGGAATGGGCACAACCATGAGTGCATTTTTCCAGACCACAACCATGATAATTTCCATCCCTTCGATAATAATATTATCAGCATTTTTCATATCGCTTTGGGGGGCCTCAATCCGTTTTAATACACCCATGCTATTCGCCTTGGCATTTTTACCAATGTTCGGCATTGGTGGCTTAACTGGTTTACCTCTGGGTTTTGCAGCAGCAGATATTTATCTGCATGATACTTATTATGTAATTGGACACTTTCATTATGTTGTTGCACCGGGTACGATTTTTGGCCTATTTGCCGGTATTTATTACTGGTATCCAAAAATTACTGGTAGAAAAATGAGTGAGCTTTTAGGTAAACTACATTTTTGGCCTTCCCTGATATTCATGAATGGTGTTTTTATGCCCATGTTTATCCAGGGCTTGGCAGGTGTATCACGCCGACTTTGGGATGGTGGACTCGAGTATGCCCACGCTTCCGGTGTGTTGCATTGGAATGAATTTATGTCAATTTCTGCATGGTTACTCGGCCTAGCTCAGCTACCATTTATTTTTAATATTTTTTACAGTTTAAAGCGCGGCGAAAAAGTTGATAAAAACCCTTGGGGTGCTACCACATTAGAATGGACAGCGCCCTCGCCACCACTGCCTCATGTTAATTTCGAAAAGATACCAGAAGTACACCGGGTAGCTTATGAGTATAGTGTACCAGGTCGTAAAAGGGATTTCACACCGCAAACAGAACCAAAAAAAGGATAAAGAAAAATCATGGACATTCCCTATACGGTAGAAGAAAGGCCTGATACGGGGTTATTTAATGCGAAATTGGGTGTTTGGTTATTCTTAGCATCTGAAGTAATGCTTTTTGGCGGTCTTTTTTCCGCTTATGTATTTTTACGGTACGGTGCACCAGTAGGTGCGTTTCATGAGTGGGGCCAGGAACTTAATATACCCCTGGCTACATTAAATACACTGATCTTGATTTCATCCAGTGTAACTATGGTAATGTCTTGGGCTTCTCTCAAGCTAAATGACTTCAAAAAATACAAACTTTATATGGGGTTAACTTTATTATGTGCTTTGGGATTTCTGATAATAAAATATATAGAATATACTGCAAAGTTTGATCATCATATCTACCCCAGTACCAATACATTTTATGCAATCTACTTTACGCTTACTGGACTCCATGGATTGCACATTATTGGGGGCATGATTGTTCTTTATTATTTCTGGATACCAGGCAGTAAAATGTGGGAGTCAAAACCGGAACAATTTACGAACCGGATTGAGATTGCCGGCCTGTACTGGCATTTTGTTGATTTAGTGTGGATTTTTCTTTTTCCAGTTCTTTACCTGCTTTAGGAAACATAATTCATGAGTAGTGGACACCATACTGCAGATATTCAAAGCCATATAAAAGTATATATGACGGTTTTTGCAGCACTAGCCGCTTTGACTATAATAACCGTTGCAGCATCTTACATGGACCTAAGTACAGGTGAAGCAATTTTTCTTGCCTTGACTATTGCTTCTGTTAAAGGATCATTGGTGGCTAGTTATTTTATGCATCTTATATCTGAGAGAGCACTAATTACATGGATTTTAATGCTTACAGCTGGTTTCTTTTTTGTACTCATGTTTATACCAATGGCATCATTTATTGACCAGGCTCAAGTTGGATGATATCTCTTAAAACATTCCATTTATTTTTCATTGGTTTAGCCATAATACTAACTATTGGATATGGTATATTTGAATTAATAACACCTTCCCACCCAGGAGTAGTATCAATGATATTTGCTTTACTTTCTTTTATTTTAGGAGGCGCTTTAATGATCTATTTTTTTCGTATAATGCAGAAATTCAAAACCATATGACTAAATTGATTAGATTATTATTTCTTATTCTAATTATTGGCTTCCCTAAGTTGTTAATGGCATGTGCGACCTGTTATGGAGCGCCCGATGCCCCGGCTACCCAGGGGTTGAATATGGCTATTCTTGTTCTATTGGCTTTTACAGGAAGTATATTATCATTTATAGTGATCGCAACTGTTTCCTTATACAAAAGATCAAAATCAAATCCATTACAGTTGTCAAACACAGATAATAATGGAGATAGGTAATATATGCTGAAATTTTTACAGAATTATGGACTGCCGATCAGTCTTTCAAAGGCTGGCCCTGGTATAGATGAAATTATCGTTTTGGCACACTGGCTTATGTTAGTGTTATTTGTGGGTTGGGGTGCTTTTTTTATTATATCACTAGTAAAGTTTAGGGAATCAAAAAACCCAGATGCAGATCATATAGGTGTAAAGTCCCATCTATCGTCTGTGCTCGAAGTTGCTGTGGCTGTAATAGAAATTGTATTATTAATTGGCTTTGCGTTCCCAATATGGGCAAATCGTGTAAATGACGTACCGACTTCTGGGGACGGTGCGGTATACATACGGGTCGTTGCCCAACAGTATGTATGGAATATTCACTACCCAGGTGCAGATGGAATATTCGGTAGTTCAAAACCAGAACTTGTAGATGAGGTAAATAATCCTATTGGGTTGGACCGTTCCAGTCCAGGCGCAGATGATGACTTTTATACAATCAATCAAATGCATATACCAGTCAATAAGAAAATCCGCATCGATCTTACAACTAAGGATGTGATCCACAGCTTCAAACTTCCAGAACTTCGGGTAGGGCAAGATGCTATACCGGGCATGAGTATACCAGTTCATTTTGAAGCAAATACGACATCAGAGGAATTTCTACAAAAAATGACAGGTACTCCTCGGGAAGGCAAAGGATTAGAAATAGCCTGTGCTCAGTTGTGTGGCCTAGGGCATTATCGAATGCGGGGGTACCTAACCATAGATACAGAAGATGATTATAATCTCTGGTTAGAATTACAGGCTCAATATCTCGAAGAAGATAGTGAAGAAGATGAGTGGGGCGATGAGGACGACTGGTAAATAGACCTCTATTATTAGCATTTATTACTACTGTAATATTAAATGGGGGAAATTAGTTACAGCGATCAATTCGCTACCGTTTGGGTACGCCGCTTATCCAAATTATTGGTGATCTCAACTCTGGTATTAATTTTTACCGGTGCCTTGGTTAAAAGCCATGAAGTTGGTTTGTCGGTACCAGATTGGCCTACATCTTATGGTTACCAGATGTTTGCTTTCCCGCTTTCAGATATGATTGGTGGCATTTTCTACGAGCATGGCCACCGCATGATAGCAACTATGGTCGGTCTTATGACGCTAATTTTAGCATTTACGATATATTATACTGATCAAAGACTATGGTTAAAAAAGACAGCTTTTTTCGCCCTTTGTTTGGTGGTCATTCAAGGACTTTTTGGTGGGTTAACCGTCCTTTTATTTTTACCGACACCTGTTTCTGTAATTCATGCTCTCCTGGCCCAAACATTTCTAATGGTTACAGTTTTGATTGCCTATGGGTTATCAAAAGAAAGAGCGAATCGTATACTAAATGAAAGAACTGATTATAAGGTTCTGAGATTTCCTACATACTTAGTTGCTGGTCTTGTATATATTCAATTAATTATTGGAGCACTGATGCGGCATACGCAGTCTGGATTAGCAATTCCCGATTTCCCGTTATCTGGTGGATATATAATCCCAACTTTTAACCAAGAAATGCTAAATACAATTCAATCGATGCAATTTGAGTCAGGATTACCATTTGTTACATTGAGTCAGATTATTATTCATTATTTTCATCGTATTGGTGCGTTAGCTGTGGCGATATCAATTGGGTGGCTAACATGGAAAATTATTCAATCGAAGATCAGTAATGAAAGAATATATCGATTAGCAGGATTTTTAATCACACTTCTAATTATTCAAATCACCTTAGGTGCCTTTACAATTTGGTCAGTCAAGGAACCATTTATAACCAGCATCCATGTTTTTAACGGTGCCGTAATTCTTGGCGTAAGTACTCTGCTGATTTTACGGGTGTCACCAGCAAAAGTATCATGGTAGATTTAATTTGATGAATAAGGGCTTTAACAATATTTTATTAATAACTCGGGCTTATATAGAGCTTATGAAACCGAGTATTTTGATTATGGTACTCATTACCACTCTTTTAGGTTATTATTTGGGCAATGAGGGTGCAATGTCATGGATCAGGCTGATCTGGACATTATTGGGAACAGGCTTATCAGCAGGCGGCGCTGGTGCACTAAACCAATATTTAGAGCGCGACCAAGATAAACTGATGGAGCGCACATGTAATCGGCCCATACCGGCTGGCATCATACAGCCTCAGAATGCGTTATTATTTGGAATATCCACTGTAATTATGGGTAGTATAATTCTAGTTATGAAGATAAATACCCTTACTGGATTTCTATCATTATTAACCGCTTTTATGTATGTATTAATCTACACGCCTATGAAAAAATTAACTTGGTTGAATACATCATTAGGATCAATCCCAGGTGCACTGCCGCCGCTAGGGGGATGGACAGCTGCGACAGGTAATGTTGATTCTGGTGCGTGGATTTTATTTGCCATTCTTTACTTATGGCAGCATCCACATTTCTTTGCGATCGCTTGGATGTGTAAAGATGATTATCAAAAAGCAGGTTTTAAAATGTTACCGGTAATTGAACCTAATGGTTCACGAACGATCCGTCAGATATTTTTGCACCTTAGCCTCTTATTTCCAGTATGTTTCTTACCATTTATCATAGGTATGAGTGGTAATATTTATCTATTTGGTACAACAATATTAACATTATTGTATTTTTTATCTGCCATTCCAATGCTAAAGGAAAAATCGTCCAAGAATGCTTCCCGAATACTTAAGGCGTCTGTTCTTTATTTACCATTATTGATGGTGATCATTATCATTGATAAAGGAATTTGAGCATGTTTTTCAGACCATGGGTATATGTATTGGCTTTGATTGTGATTATAGCTTTGATTGCGGTTATGCAACCTGAGACAGAAGGGGAACAGCTCCCAATTATTGGTGAAATACCAGCATTCAGCCTCGTTGATCAAGATGGTGACCGGTTTACTCTCGATAATGTAAAAGGTAATGTATGGTTAGCGGATTTTATTTTTACGACATGTTCTGGTCCTTGTCCAATTATGACAGAACGAATGGGTATGGTCCAACATGATTTACTCGATATTGATAAATTAAAATTTGTTTCCTTTACTGTTAATCCGGATTATGATACACCGGAGGTACTAAAAAAATATGCGCAACGATTCGATGCGGATGTTGGTTCCTGGTCTTTTGTTACTGGCAAATATGAACAAATTCAGGAATTAATTGTGGAAGGTTTTAAAATGGGTGATGTAGAGGAAATTGTTTTTCATAGTACACGTTTTGCTTTGGTTGATCATGAAGGGAATCTTCGTGGTTATTATTCAGGCACAGAGCCAGCAGGACATGAAATTTTGACGCGTGATATTCAATCTTTAATAAATGATATACGTTAATATGTTGACAGCCAACACTGATAATTTCTGGCTGAGAATAATATATATAGTTTCTGTTATAATATCAGGTGCAGTAGCGTTTCTAATTCTTGGTCCAAGACCAGTAGGAATTGAAGGATCTCTGGATGTATCTGTTCTGCCAATTCTAAATGCAACTCTAAATGGAATAACGACTGTTCTATTAATTGTTGGGTATAGTTTAATTAGACAAAAGAAGCGACAGCAGCATAAAAATGTTATGTTGTCAGCTTTTGGTACATCAACCGCATTTTTAATTAGTTACGTTATTTACCATTGGTTTAAAAGTGGTCCAAAGTTGTATACAGGTGATTGGACAACATTATATTACTTCATTTTAATTTCCCATATTCTATTAGCAGCTATTATTGTGCCGTTAGCACTTATCACCTTATATCGCGGATGGAATAATAATATTGGTAAACATAGAAAAATTGCCAGGATCACTTTACCCCTATGGCTTTATGTTTCTGTGACAGGGGTGATAATTTATTTTATGTTATACTGGTGATGTTGCTTGAACGCCCAGCTGAATATCTTTAACCAAACCGCCAAAATTTTTATCAATTTTGAAACCGTGTTTATAAAAAAATTCTTCTTGGAAGAATCCAACTATAACGTATTGAACACCTTTATTCCTTAACCTGCTCATTAGTTCATCCATAAGCTGGTTACTTAAATGTTTATTTCTATATTTTGAGCGAATAACAATCCACTCAAAATGAACAATATTAGTTTTTTCTGATTCTTTCCAATATACGCCTCCAACTAGTCGATCTTTCATGTCGAATATCAGCAGGAATTCATGATTCCCCTGAAATACAGGCTCAAGGTTTGATTTAATTAATAAGGAATGGAAACGGGCGATCTCCTTGGGGTGAAAAGGTGGCCGTATTCTATAACCATTGCCTTCATTATCTTCACACAACATAACCAGATCAATACGGCCACGTTCTCCTTTATCCATTGTTACTAACTCAATAAAATCTGCAGCCGCCAGATGCTTAAACACCAGGTGAGTAAGAAAATATTGTTCTTCATTAGTCACTTTTAAATTTTCATGGATGTGATGAAGTCTATTTTGTAAATTATCTTCGGTTACTTTTCTGGCGCGCAAGTCGCGCAGTAATTCCCATAATAAATCCTTTAATTCCGGGCGTGAATCTTTCAAACAGGTCATAAGAAAAAATCTTACCCGAGTTTCAGGATATTCTAATAATAGGTCACCAAGGTTATAATCCTGGTACAATTCCTGCAATATAGTTGTCCGTGCTTGTAATGTTGCGTTTTGGTTTAGATCTAGCCAGCGCTCGTATCGCAATGCGGCGAATACCATTCGTTTGGTCATTACTCCATCATTATTCACTTCATGGACAAAATCATCAATTCGATCATTAGTTAAACCATATTCCTTGGCTTTCCTGTGTTTGGTCCTTTCTTTGTTTAATTCTTCTTTAAACTGTGCAATTATAGGTATTCCATATTTGACTTTTGCTACTTGTAATATTACCGAGAAGATTAATTCCCAATCAGCCATTCGTTTTAAACCGGGGTAATGATTTTCTGTGTCTTCAATAAATTCTCCATAGATACTAAAAAGTAGATTTGCAATTCCCGTTGTATTTTTTCGATTAGAAATCGAAATCAACCTTGTTCCGGATGCATAATCGTGTTCAGGAATAATCAAGTTTTTTGGAGAAGGATCACCAATTCTAACCTTTTTATCAGAACGCCACCAGAAATTGATGTAAGCAGCTGCACCACTCCATATAAAATGAAGCCAACGCATTTGCCAGCGATCTGGAGCCGAATTTTCCTCGATTTCATTTCTATTTCGTTCGAGATATTGGTGGAGAGTTTCTCCGGGAATATATTCTTCGGTATATAGATTATATTCGGGCCAATAACCGCCAAATTCTTCAACAAATTTTTGTCCATGAATAGATGATCCCATTATTACCAGCCATTTAATCTCCTCTTCCATGAATTTTTTTTCATGTTCTTCATTTATATTGATGGCAAAATTATACGCTTCATCATCTCTGGTTTGAACCAAAATACGTAATACGCTTTTACCATGGTTTTTCCCTAGGAAGGTGATCCATACACCATCTGGTTGTATATCGTTTAATTCTATTAAACGATGATCATAGAAAAGAAATATTGATTCTCTGATAACAGCTGTATTGGTTACCGCTGATACTATCATTTCTCGTAATTCAGGTTTTACCAGTTCGTCAAATACAATTACATCTTTCCAAGTATATTCAGTACTATTTTCACGGTTGATGGCCAACTTTCGGTTTGGTCCGATCCAGGATCGAAAACCGTTCACCAGGTTATATTGTGCTTTTTGAGCGAATGAAATGATTCTTTTTGGGCAATCTGAAATTTGCCACCAATATAATTCTGATCGAGCCCAGATATATTTTGTGGGGTGTTGAATGCCATAGTTCGCAACAATTGGTAATAATATCTGGATAAACGAGAATTGCTCTTTTATGATACTGTCAATATCCTTCCTGAATTGATCAAGTTTCGACAAAATGGCCTCAAAATGATTGTCTTTTAATAATTCTACGTTTACTGTGAATCCATTTTTTGATTTGTCTTCATAATGCCGCTGGTGAGCCCCAGATAACAATTCAAAAAATAGTTCTCCTGATAATTCTGGTAGCATCGCTTCCATAGCTTTCATACGAAAAGATGGATCAGAATGATTTCTAAAGCTTAATAAAATATTGAATGCAATTCTAGTGAGGTCACCATAATTAGATGCCAGTAAATAGTTAAATGGTATAAAACCGCTTAAATGCCCAGCATATAATTGTCTGGTTGCTTTATGCAGATCGCCAAGATCAGGCAAACTGACTGAATCCACAATATTTTGTATATCTTTATCAGCATTGACGATCATTGATGGAAATGCCAGCTGCAGATTTTTTATTGGTTCAAATTTTGTTAATCGAAATGCACTCTTGCCTATGAAGTCTGCGAACGTGTTGTTGCCTAACCATAATTCTGGACTCAGGAGTAATTCCTGGAGGTCGAGACTGTCTTCCCGCGTATGATAAGTAAAATCACCAATTACCAGCCTGGAATTCTCCCATGATAACTTTAGACTGATCTTATTATTTTTAATGGATATTTTCGAACCATTCCATTTTACATCATTTCTACTGACACCTTTTTCCCGCAGGAGCCAATTTGGGATATGGACCTGATAAATTTTATATGATAAGGTGATATGATTTTTCTGGTACATGGGATTAATTATCTCGTGGAAATTCTTCAAAATCTGTTTTCGTTTATACGTTCCCTTTTGTGTCAGTTCTTCATCTGAATTAAAATCACGTTTAATTATTGCATAATTGATCACGCGTTCAAATGGCGTAAGGAAACTATTCACCGATTGAATCAGAGAACTATAGTATTCGCGAATTGTAACTAAGCTTGCATTGGCAATATCCATAGGCAGGCTGTCTGAGTCTGGATGAATAAGCAAAGTATTGAATTCTAAACCATCCCCCACGAGGAATGCTGATTTTATTCCATCAAAATCTTGAAACATGTTTTCAATTTTTTGCGGTGAGATGGTTTGACCGCGACTATTTTTGTAGATTTCTTTTTTACGGTCAATTATATAATAATGATCATGTTTTTTATTAAATATGTCTCCAGTGTGAAACCAACCATTGACTAGACTAGAGTAGTTTTGTTTTCCAAAATATGACGATGATACATACGGCCCATTGATAAGTAATTCTCCATCATCACCTAAAGCAAGTTTTATTCCGGGTAATGGTACACCTACGGAATCAGGCTGGTAATCATTGGTAGGCGTCATCGTGATACCACCAGTTGCTTCGGTCATACCATAGCCACTTAAAAGGTTGATTCCGTTGCCCTGAAAAAAATGAAATACATCAGGGTCCAAATAACCAGCAGCCGAAAGTCCATATTTCAAGTTTCCGCCCGTAATTTGGTTCACGATATTTTTGATTTCTTGATCTTCTCCATGACCAACAGATTTAATTGAATCTGTGTGTTCCATCAATTGTATCCATCTTTTTGGTACACTAATAAAAATGGTAGGTTTTGTCAGCTGAAAGTCCTTTAATAGTGATTTAAAATATGGAGATTCAGCGAATGTATAGGTTGCGCCCCAAAAAATAGACCCCAATAGCTCAAAGTATCTGCCAAATGTATGGTATAATGGTAGAAAGCAAAGGAATATATCGTCACATGAAAAATCGGGGAGTGCCAAGGCACGGGCAAAACGTTTGGTTACTATGTTTTCTTGGGTGAAAATAATTCCTTTTGGTTCATCAGTTGTGCCTGAGGTATACATCACTGTGGCAAGATCATTCATAGTGCACTGGTTGATACGTTTTAGCACATTTATATCATCAAAATCAACCGCTTGTGAGATGAAACTTTCCCAGGATTTAGCAAAGATAATAGCTTCTGCAGGGTCATCGAGGTGATATATATCCAACGATTTTTGTTCAACCTTTGATTCTCTAAGAATAGCCTGCACCGATGGTTCACCAATAAATAATTGAGTAATGGTTGAATTCTCAATAATGAATGCCAGATGATCTGGAGTAGTTGTAACTGGAATTGGCACTATCGGTATATGAAATGAAAGGCAAGCTAAGTCAATCAGCGCTCCACGAATCGAATTCTCTGTAAATATACCAATGGTTGTATTTTTATCTGATATTGATTCAATAGCGCAAAGTGCCTGACCAATTTGAATGATTTGGTTCCATATTCCCTGGTAAGTGAATTTGCGTAATTTATTTCCATCAATTTCCTGAAAACATGTTTTATCACCGTAATATCGCGCCCGCTGGTTGATCAAATGGCCGACTGTTAATTTAGATTCAAGTATTAATTCGTGAATTATCTCGAACCATGCTTCAATTTTATTTGCTTCGGAAATAGTTTTATTTACGATCGATAAATGCCCTAATTCTAGAAAATCGTGTAGTTCCTTCTGATTAGGGTTTGAATCTTTTATCTGACTCGCTTTTGCAAAAAGATCATTAGCTGTAGGTTGAGTATCAAATAGGCGTTCAAGGTATTGAGAATGGGTTGATTGCGGGTTATTCATCTAATGTATATTAATATGTTTTTTAAATTAAAAAAAAAAGGCCTTCTAATTGAAGGCCCTTTTCAAATAATACAAGACTACTAAAGCCCGATCGAAAATGTTAGTCTATTGACTTGCCCTAAGACACCCATATCAGATACAGAATAATCTACGCTAAAGTTATAAGGGATAAGCGGGAACATAGCTGATGAAAGGCCAAAACCATAGGCTGCTTTATTGCTATATCCATGCGCATTATCTTTGTCAAGCATATCAGACAAATCGTCAGATTTAATACTGTCATCATTATCATCACTAAACTGAATAAATTTGTTTTCTAACCCAGCGCGCAGATAAAGTCCGCCCATTACTTTAACTTCAACACCACCAGCATAATATGGGTTATAATCTCTTGGGTCGTAATAGTCAATACTAACAGTGGCTTCAAGTGCATCATTTTTCACAAGAGCATTCGGCCCAACAGGCGTTATTGCGAACCCAGCGCGATAAGTCATGGGTAAGGACCATTCTTCCGTTTGAAGTTGTGCAATCACATCCGGGTTAGCATCTTGATCTTCATAGGCATCTGTGTCAACTTTTAAATCGGTGCCTTTGAGTTGCATTTTCGTTCCAAAATTTGAAATTGCCATACCAATTATTAACCCGGAAAAACCCGTTTGGTATTGCGAACCAACATCGAAACCAAAAGCGGTAGCACTGGAAAAGGAAATAGTTTCTCGAATTATTTTCCCATGTATACCGACTGTGAACCGATCCGAAATTTTTCGGCCAAATCCTAAGCCTAGCGCCACATCAGATGCGCGGAAAACGACCTTGCTATCTTGGTCAAGCTCAGTAGTCTTTTTCATTTCTCCCATATCCAAGTTATTCAGACTTATACCGAGATTGCCGATCGAGCCCACTGGTATTACCAGCCCGAAATAACTGTGTTTCATATCTGCGATCCAATTATATTGGGTCAGTAAAATCTGTATATCCGTGGCATGGGCAATGCCAGCAGGATTCCAGTGCAGGGCAGAAGCATCGCTTACGCTAGCTGTAAAGGCACCACCGAGTGCCATGGCCCTGCTGCCTACACCGATCTTTAAAAAATTGGCAGCGGAAGTACCCGTGTTATCAAACTGTGCAAACAAACAACAGTTAATAGAAATAACAGCTATGATCATATTTTTCTTCATTTTATCACCGCAAGTTTTCCTGTGAATTCCTGATTATTTGAGATAACGTGGAAAACGTATACCCCAAACGATACTTCCTGGTTATTATATGTACGTAAATCCCAGGCTTCAATACTGGGACCTCTGTAACCTGGACTATTCATATCATGTTTTATAACTTGTACTAATTCTCCAGCTGTATTGAAAATTCGAATTAAGCATTGTTCTGGTAGACCTATAAATTGAACCTCCCGTATGAATGCAATATGCTCGTAAACAGACGTAGCATTATATGGATTTGGAACGACAACTATTTCATCTAAATCCCCTTTAGTAACCGTATAAACATCAGCCTCGGTTGTTATGTCGTAGACATCCCCAGGTAATAGAGGATTTCGAAAATATACATTAAATACATCCCCAGGCTGAAAAAGGGTTTCAGCCTTGTTGAATTGGAACATCCATCCAATATTAGTATTGGTATAGTAATCTGCCATGCCAACGCCTGTGTAATCTTCATACACAGGCATTACAAAGAAGTTTTTGGTGAATTTGTAATGGCTTGGATTTTCAGCGTCCTCTTCGTAGATAGGCTTTGATCCAGCTGCCATATAGATCACGGCATTGATTTCTTTATTATCTTCAACGGACCAGACCTCAAAGGGTATATCTATTGTCTCTATGACACTTAGAGTTGCATTGAAATAGGTAGCAATAGAACCATCATTTGTAAATCTGAACTCAATATCCTTTTGCAGTAAATCACTATCAGGCCTGTCTGACGGTTGAGGATCCAACGGTGTATTTTCAACGAATCCAGCCCAGGTACCATCATTGGAATTTGAATTAATGCCACTGAATAAAATAGCGCCTGCTGTGTCCTGATTAACAGTTTGCTTTGCTGAGTCAAAACTGGTGACTGACCAAGATCCTAAGGAAAATACAGGAATAAAACCATCTACCACATGTTTGAAGC
>ENA-ORDI01000104-ORDI01000104.1-marine-metagenome-genome-assembly--contig:-NODE-104-length-56840-cov-4.763120_pt1:15000-56840 | contig 56840 bp, 46 predicted proteins | sample MGYA00248628_ERZ508525 | MGnify/ENA primary metagenome ERZ508525 (study PRJEB26195, sample SAMN05422138) | marine metagenome | isolation source: East of Porto Seguro, South Atlantic Ocean... | reverse complement strand
CATTGCGGGACACCAACTTCTTCCAGAGAAACTGTGTCATGGTTTCCAGCATCAATGATGCCGCCTTTTGCCATTGCCGCATAAAACGACTTACCAAAAGTCGACTGCCAGACTTCGTGCGATATGGTTACATCGCCCTGACGGATAGCCTCATAAACCCCTTGAGTGTCCGCTGATACATATTCAACATTGTTGCCCATACTTTCAAAAATTCCACCGATCACATAAGCCATGACCACTTGGCTTGACCAGTTGTGTGTTGGGATCACAATGGGTGAGCTGCTGTCGGCTGCTCTTGACAACCCTGAAATGGAAAATAGGGTCATAAATACAACAGCCAGCAGAGCTTTAAATGATACTGATTTCATATATTCCTCCCTGTTATGTTTTCACGATGCTACAAACCACTAAACCTATAGGAACCGCTTATAGCTAGCCGTAATCTGCATAAGCAACCCGAGTACATCAAGTTACTGTCGCTTATCCCCTGGATACCAGGGGAAACCAGTCTAGGCTAAATGGCTGGACAGACCTATAACCAAAACTACACCAATATCGTTTTTTTTGAAATCCCTGTTTTAGTAGGTAAACAAACAGCCATCTGGCGCCGTAATAGGGCCTTGCGCGGCTACAGAACTTGTTTCCAGCATTTAGCAGAAGAAAGACTCGGTAGTTTTATGACCGCACTCTTTCTTTCCCTGGATCGTAAAACGGGAAAGTCACAACGCTGGCTGGAATACGTTTCTGGTGGCCGTCAAGTTTACCCACTTCAACAGCGGTACCGGGATCGCTGTGGGTCACATCCAGCCTACACAGCGCAATGTTTTTCTTCAAAATGGGTGACCGCGTGCCACTCGTGACGACACCCACCTGGGCACGTCCAATATGCACACAGTCCCCATGTGCAGCGGGTTCATTACCGGCCAACTCCAGTCCTACGAGTCGGCGCTGCGGATTTTCTTTTCGCTGCACTAAAGCATCTCGCCCGATAAATTCTTCATCTTTTGATTTTAAAGGGACGGTGAAGCCGATACCCGCTTCGAATGGATCCGTTTCATCGGAAAACTCATATCCAGCAAAGATGAGGCCCGCCTCAATTCGGACCATGTCGAGGGCATCGAGGCCCAGCGGTAAAAGACCAAAAGGCTCTCCAGCCTGAAATACAGCGTCCCAGACAGTAGGTGCATCGTTGGGATGGCAGAATATTTCGAATCCGAGTTCACCTGTGTAGCCCGTTCGCGAGACCATCACAGGTAGGCCATCGAAATCGTGCAGCCGGCCGATGGCGAATCGGAACCAGCCCAGTTCTTCAACTGTTGGTTGTGCGGGTGGCGTCCAGATGATTTCTTTAAGGATGTCTCGACTTTTAGGACCTTGGACCGCAACATTGTGCAGCTGGTCGGTGGACGACTTCACCCATGCGCGATAACCGAGTTCGGCCGCTTTTTCCCGCATCCAGATTCCGCCGTAGTCATCACCGCCGATCCAGCGAAAATTATCCGGCCCCAGCCGCAGCAGTGTGCCATCGTCAATCATGCCCCCATGGGGATAGCACATGGCGGTATACACCACCTGACCGACTGCCAATTTTCGAATATTTCGCGTGAGGACCGTCTGCATCAGTGCTTCGGCATCGGGACCCAGTACTTCAAATTTACGCAACGGTGACAGATCGATGATGACTGCTTTTTCCCGACAGGCCCAGTACTCCTCTATTGCGCCAGTGTTGTTAAACACAGTCGGCAGCCAGAACCCACGATACTCGGTAAAGTTTCGTGTCAGTTTCGACGTTCGCGGATGAAATCCGGTTTCGCGAGTTAGTTCGGCTTCAGCATCCGGTGTCATGCGGTAGGCAATTGCTTTGGAGAAAACATTGTCGGGAGAATATACCCGAACATGGATCTCCGTTGGATTCCAACCATTTGCAGGGCTGGTGTCATCAGGACAGGCAGTGGATGCACACACCAGGTCGTCGAGCGCGCGCAGGAGTACATAATCACCAGGACGGGACCAGGGTTCGTCGAGATAAAGTGCGTTGTGGTCGTCGATTCCGGTGTTGTAGAAAAAGTTTATGGCGGGCCAGCCGCGACGGGCTTCAACACCGTAGTCCTTCAGGGCGTTACTTAAGTTGTCCGAACAGTTGGGGTGTCCAAAGTAGCCGACATCTTCATAGTACTTCGAGGTGCAGGCAAGCCCAAAAGTATCGTGTCGGCCGCAAGTGTCCTGTATGACTTCGACCAGAGGTTGCATGTCCTGATCGAAAAATTTTGAAAAAAGACCGGGGCCGGGATAGGCCGCGCCCATCAGGGTGCGGGTGGTGGTCGGGTCCAGGCCACGCTCGATGCCTTGATTGAGTTTTGATTCGGTAAATGCGAGGAAGTCGGAGCACTCTCGCCCAGCCACGTCGATGATCTGAATGAACTCACCAGCGCGAACCACAAAGTCGCGTGCTGTGCATCGATCGATGCGAAAATCTAGTCTGGGGTCTGCCAGAGGGTCCGGAAGAGCAGGACCGGTTTCCCCCATCAGATCTGATCGCCGTACCCACACCACCAGAGGTGTCGGCGGATGCTGTTCATCGACCGCCATCGACTGACCCGGCGCACAGACGAGACAGGTCAGGTCATCATTGGCTGCAAATTCAATCTCCTCACCGGGGGCGCTATCTGGACTGAATAGCGGAATCGCCAGTGCATCGCCCAGGTTTATATTTAAAGCTGACAGCCGCTGAGTCAGAGAACGCGTGTCGATGTCTCGATCGGAGAGTATCGAAACTAGACCTGTTGATTTTTGCACAGGGTGATCGCCCAGAGCCCCCGAGGCTGGACGCCCATGTTTGTCGAAGGCAATGACTTCTCCCACCTGTCGCCCCTGGGGGTCCTGGATGGTAATGGTGTCACCAGCCCGCAAGCGGACCACAACTGAACCGCCGCCTTTGACCTGGTAGCGCTCCAATAAGGGGTCACTGCGCCACAGTCCCGGTTCAAGCAATCTGGGGGCGGTGTTTAAGGAGGCCATAACGTTGGGGTGGTCCCTTTAAGAGCAATCTATGAAGCTATTGTGACCGATAAAATGCAGTTGTAAAGGAAAAAGGCCCGGCGGTAACCGGGCCTTTTTTACTAACTTACATCAGACAGTTTTAGGTATAAAACTATCCGTGCTCCTTCTCTGCCTTGCTTTCATGGCGGATGGCTGCGATCACGGGGATGATACAAAGTACGATCGTGATCAGAAACCAAATCCACACGCCGGTGCTGCCTGCACTATTGAAAATTGCAGCGGCACCTTCCCATGATTCAATTGGACTTGAATTAAACATAGTAATTCTCCTTAGAAGTTATGCCGTTACTGTGACCGCTGAAATTCAGGATAGGAAGGCGTCGCTATTTCAGCGTTGTCTATTCCGTAATTCTGAATTGCATCAGAGACCCGCAGAATTCCACACTGTTTGAGGATCCAGGAGACAACATAGCCTGGTATAAATCCCAGCAGTACCATGGCGATAGCACCCACTAGCTGACCCGTGAAGGTGATGGCGGGGATGCCTTCCACCGGGGGAGGATATCCACCCAATAGAATACCCGTTGCCATGACACCGATAAGGCCGCAGGTGCCGTGCACGGAGACCGCACCAACTGCATCATCAATACCCCAACTGGTGATCAGTTTGTGGCTGTACGGGATTACGACGCCGCCTAAGAAGCCAAGTGCAAATGCCGTACCTGGATACCATAGGTCAAGACCAGATGCGGCGCAGAAGATGCCGCCCAGTGCACCGGACATCATCCAGAACGGGTCTTTGGTAATTAAGTACGCGCCGATGATGCCGCCGCCAAATGACATCAGCGTGTTAAATGCGAATGACGATAGGGTGGCTGGACTGCCATAGATCGTCAGCCAGCCGGCATCAGCCGCAGAGCCTGCCATCGCAGCCGGATAGATCAAACAGCCGCCCAGGAAGCCAAAGAAGCCAATGATGATGATCATCAGCCCGGCAATGGTCAACGGTGCGTTGTGACCGGCAAGATCGTTGGCCGAACCGTCCGCATTGAACCTTCCTACACGCGGTCCCAGGTTGATCAGTATGCCCAGGGCAAAAAAGCCTGAGATCACGTGCACCACACCGGCCGCGCCGACGTCGTGATAACCCCATTGGGTAACCAGCCAACCACCAGCTGACCAGCCCCAGCCAGCACCAATGATCCAGACCACGGAACCGACTAGAACTGCTAGGATGATCCAGGAACTCATTCGTATGCGTTCAATGACTGATCCTGAGACGATTGACGCTGTCGTCGCCGAGAACAGCACAAACGCGGCCCAGAATACTCCCGATGCCCCATCCTGCAGGTTCGGTCCCATGCCATCGCTCCAAGGCACGTAGTACTGCGCAAACTCTGCACTGGCATCCGGTATGAAGATATTGCCCGTGCCATAAGCCCAGTACAGCCACCAACCAAAGAGAAAGAACGTCGGAATCATGAACGCGAAGGCAAGGATGTTCTTCACACCTGATGCCAGAACGTTTCGGGCTCTCGATACACCCATTTCGTACATCATGAAACCTGCATGAATACATACCATGATGGCGGTACACCACCAGTAGTAGGCTTCCATGCTGGCATTGGCGGTCGCATTTACTACCGCTAACACTTCTTCAGGACTCATTGTTGATAACTCCTCCGAGTTGAGTTAATCCCGCAGGAAATTTACCGCTATGTACACTCGGCGCCGAAACAGAAGCGGTCGGGCACATTTAATTCCCTGACCCACTAATGAAGCACCTTGTAGATGGGTGCACCTGAGCCAAAACTGGCTTCAGATGGACAGCCAGTGTACAGTAAAAATACACTAAATACCAAAACCACCCTACAACGGAACTAGTGTTTTTGATTCTAAAAGAATGCCCTAATACTTTGAAATGACGTCTGTTTAGGCTGGAATACAAAAGACCAATTCTGTACGATCAAGAAATAGTTGTTTAGACCGTTGTAGTAATCGCGTTGCCGGGAATGACCAGCTGGACGTTCTGAGCGACTTTAATAACAGGAGAAAACAGAACGTGACTAATGAACCCTTGCACCAGTTAAAGTATTCCCTTGAAGAACAGGGTGTTCGCTATTGTCTCCCAAGCTACGTTGATATTCACGGTGTATCGAAATCTAAATTTGTGCCGATCGCCCACTTCGATCGGATGATGGGCGGTTCAGAGTTGTGCACCGGTGCTGCGCTGGATGGTATTCCGCAGGATGTCAGTGATGAAGAAGTTTCGTCGCATCCGGACCCCGAAAGCCTGATCATTCTGCCCTGGCGCAAGGATGTGGCCTGGTTCGCGAGTGATTTGTGGTGCGAAGGCAAGCCGTTTGAACCGTGCAGCCGAAATATCTTCAAGAGGGTGTTATCGCAGGCGGCGGATTTGGGTTACACCTTCAATTTTGGTATTGAGCCTGAGTTTTTTCTGCTCAAACATACGGATGATGGAGGATTTGGCCCCATCGGCCCACGCGATGATATCGCGAAACCCGCGTACGATATTCGATCTACGCTCGACAGCTTTGAGCTTTTGGAAGAGATCGTCGAAACGTTAGATAGCCTTGGATATGATGTTTATTCTTATGATCACGAGGATGGTAACGGGCAGTTTGAGATCGACTTTATGTATCGCGATGGCCTCACCATGGCCGACCGTTTTGTGTTTTTCCGGCACCTAGTACAGGAATTGGCGCATCGAAAGGGCTACTTCGCGTCGTTCATGCCAAAACCTTTCTCCGATCGGGCGGGCAGTGGCGCTCACTACAATATGTCGCTTGCGGATTTGCAGTCAGGGGAAAATCTCTTTGAGTCTGATAATGACCCGCGAGGTTGCGGCATCACAGAGCTGGGCTATTGGTTTATTGGTGGGATATTGAAGCATTTACCCGCATTATCGGCAGTCATATCACCCACCGTGAACAGTTATAAACGGCTGATTAAAACAGGCAGCATGTCGGGATTCACCTGGGCCCCGGTTTTTACCTGCTTTGGTAACAACAACCGGACGAATTCAATTCGGATCCCGCGGGGTGGGGGTAGAGTAGAACTGCGTTCTGCAGACATTGCCAATAATCCTTATCTGGGCGGCGCTATGGTGCTGGCTGCGGGTTTGGAAGGTGTACGGGAAAAGATCGATCCCGGTCCGCCGCATACCGACAATATGTACCTCAAGTCGGATGTAGAACTGGCCGAACTGGGGGTCGGTTATCTGCCGCGCAGCCTTGATGAGGCCATTGATGCTTTGGAAGCCGATGATCTGGGTCGACAGGTGATGGGAGACCTGATGTACAAGACCTATACTGAGTTCAAGCGTGCTGAGTGGGACAGCTACCTGACGCATGTCAGTGACTGGGAAGTTGACCGCTATCTTAAGTTGTGGTGATTGCGCTTATTCTGAATCCAGCTGATCTCAGGAACAGTCAATGACTGAAGAGATCATCAAATTCGATCTGGGAGATGTCGAGCTGCTTTCAGGAGAAAAACTGACATCTGCAGTTCTGGTTGCAAAAACCTGGGGACGGTTGTCGGCTGCGCGTGATAACGTGATTGTGCTGCCCACCTATTACACGGGTACGCACGAGGGATATGCGCCGCTTGTTGGACCTGGTAACGTTTTCGATACGAACCGCTATTTCGTGGTATCACCGAATCTTTTCGGGAACGGGTTGTCGACCTCACCCAGCAATGCAATTGACTCGAACTCAGGCCCACGCTTTCCGCAGGTCGATGTTTATGACAATGTCCTATGTCAGCATCGCCTGTTGACTGAGAGATTTGATGTCACTGACATTCAGCTGGTGGCCGGCTGGTCAATGGGTGCGATCCAGGCTTTTCACTGGGCAGTGGCATTTCCGGATCTGGTGCGGCGGATTTTGCCCTGGTGTGGCTCTGCCCGCTGTTCCCCTCATAACCAGGTTTTTCTGGCTGGCGTTAAAGCCGCGCTGGCTGCGGATCCCGTCTATGCTGACGGTCATTATGATGTGCCCCCCGAAGCGGGCCTGAAGGCCTTTGGGAGGGTGTATTGTGGCTGGGCCTATTCGCAGTCCTTCTTTCGCGAGGCGCTCTGGCGCGAACTGGGATTTGAGACACTCGACGACCTGCTTTCTTTTTGGGAGACAGACCATCTTGAATGGGACGCCAACGACCTTCTGGCCAAGCTCAGGACCTGGCACACAGCTGATGTAGGTAAGTGGAGTTTTTTAGACGGTGGGTACGAGCAGGCGCTATCGTCAATCAAATCACAAGCAATCGTGATGCCGTCTAGAACGGATCTGTATTTTCCACCTGAAGACAGTGTGGTTGAGGTCGGCCACATGTCGTACGCTGAGGTGCGAGTGATTGATTCGGTCTGGGGGCACTGCGCCGGGGGACCTGGCCGCGAGGACGCGGCCATGTCCCAGCTTGCCTGTGCAGTTAAAGACCTGCTAGCGCGATAGGTTCACCCGAAAGGTTCAGTCGTGTTGCGCTGCAATGACTGTGCTGATTCCAGCAGTACGGTGGCCGTCCTGCCGCCACAGTATCGGAAAGTGGTTCTCGTCCATGTCACAATCATCGAGGTGTTTGTAGCGGCTGTAGACAGGCCCGTTGCCGCAACCGAGGCCCTCGGGCACGAACTGTGTGTCAGATCTCATTCCATGTAGGACCAGCGAGCGGCGCCAGTCGAGTGACCGGTTGGCCCCCGATCCGTGCCACATCCAGCCGTGGTGAAAAGAGCCGCCACCGCGGGGGACTTCGACGTGGATCACCTCCGGTGTCTGGCCTTCCTGTTGTGCCGCAGTCTCCATTTCTATCTGGTAGTCGGCGGGATTGTGGAATTCACCCTGCGGTTGCAGTTGTCTTTGCCAGCGATGTGATCCCTTCACGAACTCCAGAGTGCCGTTTGCAGATGACGTTGCGTCCAGAGCTATCCAGCAGGTCAGCATTTCGCGCGGGGTGTACCAAGCCAGGTACGCGTTATCCTGGTGATAACCCAGGGCGCCTCCCCCCGGCGGTTTACTGATCACGTTGTCCTGGACGATTCGGGTGCCAGGCCAGCTACCCAGCTGGGCAAGAGCGTGGCCGAGATCTTCACGCAGCACCGTCGCGGCGACGCAGCGGTCGGATTTCCAGGCGTTGCAGATCTGACGAGTCAGTTCCGGATCACTCTCACCCTCCTGCCAGTTCACTTCGTCGGGCCTGGTGCCGGTTTCGAAATCTCCCTGAAAAAGACGATCGAATCGCGTGTGCAGCTGTGCGATAGCTTTCTCATCTACAAGCTTGTCCACAACCACAAAACCATCGTCCCTAAACCTTTCGATTTGTTTATTTGTCAGGGAAAAACTCATTCCGCTGCCCGATCAATTCCGATGAGAAGACAACCGTTTTCTGTTCGTGAGTTGTGACGTGTTCCGGGGGCGTAGCTGACGAAGTCACCCGCTTTTAAGATGGTGCCGTCAATTTCGACAAGATCACCTTCCAGAATCAGGTACTCCTCACGGAACTCGTGCGGGTGCGGAATGGACGCTGCGCCGGGCGCCATGCGAATGACGTACCAGCCCCGTCCTGTGCCCCGGTCGTAGCTGATGTTCAGCAGTTGCATATCAACCTGAACGGCGCCTTCAAGATCATAGGCCGAATAGGGTGTGTCGTAGATGTTGATCACGCGGCGTTCTGACGTCATTAGATAACTCCACTAGGAATGATCCGAGGACCATATCCTGGGCTACAAACAGTCAATTCTAGAAGCCCTCTATGATAATCATACCAGTTGGATGTTAGTTTTCGATGAATTTATGGATCGGCTTCCCAGTGCATCAGCAATTTGCTAACGTCGGTCGTAACGCTCGATTGAACGGTACCAGTCAGGTGGTAATGAGCGTTAGAATCATTCCGGCAATATACGGAGAAGAGGGTCTCAGATGACGCGTGTCGCGATTATTGGCGCTGGTCCCAGTGGTTTGGCGCAGTTAAGAGCTTTTCAATCGGCAGCTGCCGCTGGTAGTGAAGTGCCCGAGGTGGTTTGTTTCGAGCGTCAGGGTGACTGGGGCGGGCTGTGGAACTATACCTGGCGAACAGGAACAGATGAGTTCGGTGAGCCAGTGCACAGCAGTATGTACCGCTACCTCTGGTCGAACGGGCCGAAGGAATGCCTGGAGTTTGCCGACTACAGTTTCGATGAGCACGTCGGTAAGCCCATACCCTCGTTCCCACCTCGGGAGCTGCTGCGCGACTACATCATCGGTCGCGCTAACAATTCCAATGTCCGTGACTGGGTGCGCTTTAATCACGCGGTCCGCGATGTCCAGTTCAGCAATGCGACCGGTCAGTTTACCGTGCGTGCCACTAATCTGGTCGATAATGTCGATATCGAGGAGATATTCGATTACGTAGTCGTCGCGACTGGTCATTTCTCGGTGCCGAATATTCCGCAGTTCGAGGGCATCGACCAGTTTCCGGGCCGGGTCATTCACGGGCACGACTTTCGCGATGCTGTTGAGTTTGCCGGGCAACGGTTGCTCATTGTCGGGGCGAGTTATTCGGCTGAGGACATTGCACTACAGAGCCTGAAGTACGGTGCAAAGTCGGTCACCTGCACGTACCGGACCAGTGCGATGGGATTTGACTGGCCCGATGGCATAGAGGAACTGCCCCTGGTTGAACGCTTTGATGGCCGGACCGCACACTTTTCAGGGGGTGGCACACGGGAATTTGATGCTGTGGTGTTGTGCACAGGTTACTTGCATCATTTCCCGTTTCTGCCCGAAGGACTGCGCCTGGCGACGCACAATCGACTGTACCCTGGCACCCTGTACAAGGGTGTGTTCTGGATTGCCAACTCGAAAGTGATGTATCTGGGTATGCAGGACCAGTACTACACGTTCAGCATGTTTGATGCACAAGCCTGGTACGCCCGCGATGTGATCCTCGGTCGCATCCTGTTGCCATCGGCGAGCGATATGGCAGCAGATGCAAAAACCTGGCAGTCGCGGGAGGAGGCACTGGAGGATCCGATTCAGGAAATCGATTTCCAGACCGATTACTGCAAGGACCTGTGTCAGGAGTTGGACTACGGCCTCGACTGGGATCTGGCATGCGACAACTTCAAGCACTGGGAACATTACAAGGAAGAAAACATCGTGACCTACAGGAACAACGCGTTTCGCTCACCGGTCACAGGCACCGAGGCGCCGACGCACCACACCGAGTGGTGGGCTGCAATGGACGACTCGTCTGAATCATTCCTGGGATAAGACCAATGGGGCCTATTCCGTCGAAATCACCGGTGTCCCATGTACATGCATCAGTTTGTGGTATCAAGGTTTCCCTAGGGAAATACAATTTCGCAGTGGTTGAATTCAAACCCAATTCCGACTAGGCTTTGCTGCTCATAATTTCAGTTCAGGAACGATCCTCATGTGCGGAATAGCGGGCATCATGTACAAAGGGTCAGCACAGACCTTCGACACCGGGGAGGCGCTGATTCGGATGTTGGACGGCTGCCAGCACCGCGGCCCTGATTCAACCGGATTTGCACTGTATGAAGAGGCACAGCCGGGTAAACTCAAATTGCGCTTTTTCCTCGGTGATGCTGCAGATTCCAGGGGCGGAGTTGAAGCTATCCGACAGCGTTTGTCCGAACTGGGCGCCACGATCACCGATGAGTCGGAGATTGGCGACAACTACCGGGTCACTGTCGAGTATGCCCATGACGTCCAGAGGCTGGCCTATGAGATGGAGCGTGCCGCCAAGGTGATCTCTATTGGCACGAGTCTGGAGATCGTTAAGGACGTCGGCACTGCTCATGATGTCGATGATCGGTACGATGTTCACAGCTACCGCGGAACCCACGGCCTCGGCCACGTGCGACTGGCGACTGAAAGTGACGTCAAACCAGAAGCTGCTCATCCGTTCTGGGCGACGGGATTTGCGGATGTTGCAATTGTGCACAACGGCCAGATTACAAATTACTGGAAGATGCGCCGCCGGTTGGAGCAGCGTGATTTCCTGTTCACGACCGATAACGACAGTGAACTGATCGCCGTTTACCTTGCCGACAAACTTGCTCAGGGTATTGCCCTGAACGACGCGCTGAAAACATCGATCGATGATCTCGATGGCACGTTCTCCTTCCTGGCCTCTACTCAGGATGAAATCGGCTATGCCAAAGACCGGCTCGCGGCTAAGCCCATGATCCTGTATCAGGACGACGACCTGGTCGCAGTCGCGTCTGAAGAGGTCTCCTTGAACAGGCTTTTCCCCGGCCAGGCTCTGAATACCCGCGAACCCGCTCCAGGCACTTACGCGACATGGTCACGCTTGACCTAGCGCACCTTACGGTTCGCGAGGTCAACGAGCGGCTCCGACAATCCGGGGCGGTAGGCGAGGATGTTCTTGTCCGCAATCCCGACGCCCGGCATCACATCGGCGTCGGGCTCACCGAAGCAATTACCGTTCGTATCGAAGGCTCTGCCGGTTATTTCTGTGCAGGCCTGTCTGACCAGGCACACTTCGAGGTTTCACACAACGTCGGTTGGGGCGTCGGCGACAATATGTATACCGGGTCGGTTATTGTCGGTGGTAATGCGGGAGCCATACCCGGTGTTGCCATTCGAGGTGCAGAAATCGTGATCCACGGCAACATGGGTTCGCGAGCGGGGCAGGTGATGAAGGCGGGAACGTTGTGCTGCGTCGGCAACGCCAACTTTATGGCCGGCTACATGATGTATGGCGGTCGCATCATCATTCTGGGCGATTCGGGCGAGCGCGTGGGCGAAGATATGTCAGCTGGCGAGATCTTTGTTGGTGGCACTATCCAGGAGCTTGGTTCAGACGCCATGCTCGGCGATCTCGATGTGGCCGAGTTGGAGGACATACGTGCCTTCCTCGATCGCTATAAAATTTCTTTCAGTGGATCGTTCAGCAAGATCGTCAACGCGGGAAAGAACCTGCGTTATGGCAGCAGCGAACAACAGGTGCGCAGCCTTCCATTCACCTCTTTTTCTGGTCGTTCGGAATACTGGAACTCCAAGGTGCAGGAGGATATCCACATCAAGTCACAAAGTGGTCGCTATCGGATTCGTGGATATGGTGGTGCAAGACCGTTGCCGCACCTCTCTGATCTTGCTTTTCGCAAAGACCTCTCCCGTGCAGGTGAGGCGGCCGACGTCGTGGAACGTGTCCACATGAAAACCCGGATCGGTGGCATCAATGGTGCGGAACCACTAAAGCTCAGTATGCCGGTTATGATTGCGCCAATGAGTTACGGTGCGTTAAGCCGGTCCACCAAGCAGGGTATCGCTATGGCCTCGGCCATGTCCGGCATAGCCGAGAACACCGGCGAGGGCGGCATGAGTGATGCCCAAAGAGACGCTGCCGGACAACTCATCTTTCAGTGTCTGGGTGGGCGACTGGGCTGGAACATACACGATATGCGCAGGGCAGACGGTCTGGAGATTTATATCTCCCAAGGCGCGAAACCCGGCCTGGGCGGCCAGTTGATGGCCAAGAAAGTAACGCCCGAGCTCGCCGAGATACGGGGCATACCCGCGGGTATCGACCTGCGCTCGCCATCGAGGCACCCCGATATCCTTGGCGCTGACGACCTGGTCATCAAGGTGGAAGAGTTTCGAGAGGCCACGGCTTATCGATTGCCGGTCAGTGTCAAGTTGGGCGCAGGTAGAATCCGCGACGATATTAAGATCGCGGTCAAGGACTGCTTTGACTTCGTCGAACTTGACGGTATGCAGGGATCGACCGGCGCCGGCAGTTCTGAGGTCATTGATTATGTCGGCATACCGACTTTGCCGGCGATCATTGAAGCGCTGGAAGCACTTGATGAGATCGGGGCACGGGAGCGTATTGAGCTGGTACTTATGGGAGGTCTCCGCGATGGTGTAGACGCGGTGAAGGCACTGTGCCTGGGCGCCGATGCGGCGGGGTTCGGCACCTCCGTGATCATTGCTGGCGGCTGCATTGCCTGCATGCAGTGTCATATCGGCCAGTGCGTGACGGGTATCGCGACACAGGATCCGGAACACGAACATCGATACAAGCCCGAAACGGAAGCGCGTAACATTCACCGTTTCCTTGAGGGTGTGCGTTGGCAGATTGCTGCCATTACTCATGGCCTGGGCTACGACGACGTGCGCGAACTCAGTCGCGAAGACCTGGTCGCGCTGACACCCGAGGCGGCCACGATGACGGGCCTGCCGTACGAGCCCGAACACGCTCACCAACTGCCCGCAGCGCGAGCGTCGTCATGAGTGTCTACAACCTGGAAAGAATCACGGTTCCAGTTGCCCCACCAGGTTTTGCTGATGATACCGCCGATCATCACTATGTCCCGGCGCCTTGCCAGGTTGCCTGCCCGGTGGGTACCGACGCCCCATCTTATATTGCCTACATCTGGGAAAAGCGTCCGGAAGAGGCTTTTGAGGCCATCACGGCTACTAACCCGTTCAGTTCAATTTGTGGACGGGTCTGCGACGCGCCCTGTGAGCCGGCTTGCCGCAGAGTGAGCAGCGACGGTGCAGTACAGATTCGCAATCTCAAGCGCTACGTGATGGATGAACTTGGTCCGACCTACCGGCCGGAACCGGTCGCCACCACGAGAAGTCAAAGCATAGGAATAGTGGGTTCTGGACCAGCGGGGCTGACGGCTGCACACGACCTGTGTGTTGCCGGATTTCAGGTTGATGTCTATGAGATGACTGACCGCGCCGGTGGAACGATGGTCTGGGGCATCCCGGAATTCCGACTGCCGCCGGGTATTATCGACGAGGATATCGCGCGATTGAAGCACAAGTGTCCCGGGCTTCAGATACATTTGAATACGCCGCTGGGTGAAGGGGTTTCCCTTGAGGCACTTAAAGAAAGGCACGATGCCGTGCTGCTCGCTATTGGTTCCTGGTGGGGTAAGCCCATGGGGATAGCCGGGGAATCGGATGAGCGGGTGATTGATGGTGTGAGTTTTCTTCGTCGGGTCAACGCAGGTGAGCGGCCGCATCTACCCGAAACCGTGGTGGTAGTGGGCGGCGGTGATGTCGCTATGGATGCCTGTCGTGTTGCTAAGCGGTTGCCTGGATGCAAAACAGTCAAGGTGGTCTACAGGCGTGGTCCCGATGAGATACCGGCACGCAAGATTGAGCTGCACCATGCACTTAAGGAAGAAGTCGAGTTCGTGTACAACACACTCCAGACCAGAGTACAGATAACTGAGGACGGTCTTCGGCTGTCGTGCGTGCGGACTCAGGCTGGTGTGCTGGATCAGGACGGCCGATCCACACCTGTGGTCGTGGAAGGCAGCGACCACGATATCACCTGCGGTATGGTCATAGCCGCTGTTGGTCAGAAGGGTGAGTGCGCTGAACTTGAAGCACATGACCTGATGGACAGTGACCGAGTGCGGGCCGAATTTTCGTCGATGCGAACGGCAGACCCTAAAGTCTTTGCTGCGGGGGATGGTGCTTTTGGCGGTTCGACGATCGTCATGGCAATGCACCATGGCCAGCGGGCCGCCTACTACATCAAGGCCTACCTGGACAACATCGGCACGCCGATCCCCTATCGCACGCCGTACCGTACCCGTAGGGTGCCAGTTGCCCAGGACCTGCTGTGGGAGAAGCTGCCGATAGAAGAACCAGTCTTTCATGGTATTGGGGACGATCCGGTTGCATTCCCAGAGATCGAAGATACCTACGATGAGGCTGCAGCGTTACGCGAAGCGGCACGTTGTTATCGCTGTGATTCAGAGACCGGTTCAGCCGATTACTCGGTCCATCACCGGGAAGACATTTTTTCGATGGCGCAAACCAATCCGCTGGATGTCGACAAGCACCGTGCCATGCTGCAGCGCAGGTTGCAGCCACGCGACAACCCGTTTCCGGAAGGTCGTTGGCCCTCGCTTGACGATATCGTGTTTCTTCCAGCCAACTTGTCCCGCCTGGTCATTGATCCCTATCGGGAGGCGTGTAGTATCGACGTGTCTCTGGGGCGGGATACGCCTACGCTACAGCTGCCCTTTCTGGTTAGTGGATTTGATACTGTGCCGGAGCAGGTCCAGAAAGCCCTGGGTAGGGCATTACAGACAACAGGCACAGGTTACATCGGCAAACAGCGTATCGCCGACAACATTGTCTGGATCCAGTGGGTCGATGATGTGTCACCCGTTGACCCCGTTGCAACGGGCTATGTTGTTCCCTGGAGTCGTGCTGCCCAATGCCTAACAGATCGACAACATGACGCATTCACCGGCATTGCAGTCAGCAGATTGGAGGAGATTGAAGACGCTGTAGAGTTTGCGCTTGCATCGAACATCGATGCTTTGTTTTTGGATGGGATTGATGGTCTGTCTGATCCGGGAAACGAACTCAGTCAACAGCCACGGTTCGATCTCTTACCTTACACGGTGTCCACCCTGCGCCGGCGCCGGCAGGAAGAGCAGATCACACTGATTTATGCCGGCGGGGTTCGTTCGGGGACCGATGCGGCGAAGCTGATCGCGATGGGTGCGTCTGCCGTAGTCTATGGAGTCGCGGTTGCGCTTGCGGCAGGCGGAATGATCAATACGACGTCAATTGACTATGCTACCGACTGGTCAATGGACGAACGCACGGCCGGAGTCACGGCGTTACTGCAGGCTAATGCTGGAGAAGCCTCGATGATGGCCCGTTGTACCGGTAAAACCAGGTTACACAATTTGGAGCCGGAGGATTTGCGGGTTGTCACCCTGTCGAGCGCCGATATGATGGGCATCCCCCTGGCGGGGACTCGTGGTGTCGATTTGTCTTCTCAAGGCTGAGACGAAGAGACCGCGGCTTTTTGCCAGCGTAAACTACAGGTCGCTATGGTTGTCGGTGCTGTTATCTTAATTTCAGTTCTTTATAGTAGTCGGCGACTCGGGAGAGTCCTTGCCCCTATACGCCTGTTTTGGTTACATAACTAAAGATTTATCCGGAGAATTTCGATGCCCACAAACCTTTCAAAGGTCGCGACTGAACGCGGCATTAAGTACTTTCTGATCAGTTTTGTCGATCTATTCGGCATCCTGCGCTCAAAGCTGGTGCCGGCCCGCGCCATTGCTGGCATGCAGAAGGATGGCGCCGGATTTGCTGGCTTTGCTGCCTGGCTCGACATGACACCCGCCGACTCGGATATGTTTTCCATTCCAGACCCAGACAGTCTGATTCAGCTGCCATGGAAACCTGAAGTGGGGTGGCTGGCTGGCGACCTGGTCATGGATGGTAATGCGGTTGAAGCCTCACCCAGGGTTGCGCTCAAGCAGCAGATTGCCCGTGCGGAAATACGGGGATTCCGGATGAAGACAGGCGTCGAATGTGAATACTTCCTCGTGAGTGCGGACGGGTCATCGATCTCTGACGTAAATGATATTCAGGAAAAGCCCTGTTACGATCAATCGGCACTGATGCGGCAATACGATGTGATCAGCGAGATCTGCGACTGCATGATTGACTTGGGGTGGGGGCCTTATCAAAACGATCACGAAGATGCCAACGGACAGTTTGAAATGAACTGGGACTATGACGATGCGCTCGTAACAGCAGATCGCCATGTATTCTTTAAGTATATGGTGAAGGCGATTGCCGAGAAACACGAGTTGCGCGCAACGTTTATGCCCAAGCCCTTTTCGAATCTTACAGGTAATGGATGTCATGCCCATGTGTCTGTTTGGGATAAAACGGGCCAGAATAATCTTTTTGAAGACAGCGGTGACGAGATGGGTTTGTCGAAGACGGCTTACCATTTTCTGGGCGGAATCTTGCACAACGCCCAGGCGCTCACCGCTGTTTTTAATCCTACAGTTAATAGTTACAAGCGCATCGATGGTCAGGTCACACTGTCGGGTGCAACCTGGTCGCCAAATGCCGTGACCTATGGTGGCAACAACAGGACGCATATGGTGCGAATACCCGGCCCGGGTAGATTTGAACTTCGCTTGATGGATGGTGCTGTCAACCCTTACCTGCTGCAGGCCGGAATACTGGCCGCTGGATTGGATGGGGTCGAAAGTGAACGGGATCCGGGTAAACGACTGGATGTGAATATGTATACGGATGGCCACAAGATTCGCGGTTTACGAAGGTTGCCGGCTAATCTGCTGGATGCAATCCGCCTGTTTGAAAAAAGCAAGGTGCTGCGATCAGGTCTCGGTAATGCATTGGTGGATAGTTATGCCAAACTCAAATACCAGGATTGGCGGAGTTATTCATCTGCGATCAGTCAGTGGGAACGTGAACACACGCTGGACTGCTAAGATCACATGAGATGAATTATCAGTCTGGAGGTGGCCAGTGAAGCTGCTCGTTTTCCAGCACATCGAATGTGAGCATCCCGGAATATTTCGTGGGCTACTGGACGGCGCCGGAATTCAGTGGGATGCAGTCGAACTCGATGTGGGGGAGAAGATTCCCGCTTTTGAATCGTATGATGCGCTGTGGGTCATGGGTGGCCCGATGGATGTCTGGGATGAAGACGAATGTCCATGGCTGGTGCCTGAAAAAGCAGCCATCCGGCACTGGGTCTGCGACCTGAAAAAACCCTACCTTGGATTTTGCCTTGGTCACCAATTGCTGGCCGATGCACTCGGTGGTGTCTGTTCGCTGCAAGCTGCGCCAGAGATCGGGATTCTTGGAGTTGAGTTGACGGCTGCTGGTCGTGCAGATCCCCTGTTTGCAGGTATCGATCCGTATATTCAATGCCTTCAATGGCATTCGGTCGAAGTAAAGACGCCGCCGGCAGGCGCTCGCGTGCTGGCCAGTTCCAAAGCCTGCAGTTGCCAGGCGATGCGGGTCGGTGATAACGCATGGGGTATTCAATTTCACGTAGAACTTCAGGAGTCGACTATCCCCGACTGGGGTCAGGTGCCGGCATATTCCGAGGCGCTGGATCGAACGTTGGGTGCCGGCTCACTGGAGCGCATGCAGGCGCAAGCTGATCCGTTGTTTTTGGAATTCCGAAACGTGTCGCAGATTTTGTTCAACAACTTTCTGGATTACGTACCCGGAGCAACAAATTAAGCAGGTTTCAGGTGCAATCGACCCACATTCCGTAATTTACGAGCATGGTTGATGGGTCTGACCAAAACAGGATCCAAACTATCACGATCCCGGGCCTGTGGCATACTGAGTGCCATGTTTGTCCACGCCTATGAAAGTGGGTAACGTGACTTCTAATACGGGGCAGAGTCCCCGCTTCTTCCGGGCCCTGCGAGATGTTCTTCCGGCTGACGGCTTGCTGGTCAGCGACGAAGAGCGAAGACCCTATGAATGTGATGGTCTGACCGGCTATCGAGAACTGCCCCTGGCCGTTGCGATGCCGGATCGGCTTGAACAGGTCGAACAAATTCTTTCCCTGTGTGATAGGCACGGCGTGCCTGTGATCGCGCGTGGCGCCGGTACCGGGCTGTCGGGTGGTGCAACCCCCAGGCGTGACGCACTGCTGTTGAGCATGGCCCGGTTCAGTCGCATCATCGATGTCGACCCGGTCAGCAGAACAGCACGGGTGGAGCCCGGTGTCCGCAATCTTGCAATCTCGGAAGCTGCTGCACCGTATGGGCTCTTCTATGCACCGGACCCTTCATCACAGATAGCCTGCACGATCGGTGGCAATGTTGCTGAAAATGCCGGTGGGGTACATTGTCTTAAGTATGGCTTGACGATTCACAATATCATCCGTCTCGAGGTCGTATTGATTGATGGTGAAAAGATAACAATTGGTAGTGAAGCGTTGGATTCGCCCGGCTACGATCTGTTGGCGCTGATGACGGGTTCTGAAGGCATGCTCGGTGTGGTCACAGTGATTACCGTGCGTCTGCTGCCGATTCCGGTTTCTGCCAAAGCGGTTCTGGTTGCATTTGACGAAGTCGAAAAGGCCGCGGATAGCGTTGCAAAACTGATCGCCACGGGCGTTATTCCTGCCGGACTGGAGATGATGGACAACCTGGCTATTCGGGCAGCCGAAGATTTCTCTGATGCGGGCTATCCACGTGATGCTGCTGCAATTCTGATTTGTGAGGTCGATGGGACTGAAGCTGAGGTAGATAGACAGATTGAACTGACGACGTCTGTTTTCGCGAGTGAGGGCGCGATAGACATTCAGGTTTCAGCTACAGAGCAAGAACGGCAACGTTTCTGGTCGGGCCGCAAGAATGCGTTTCCCGCGGTTGGTCGAATATCTCCTGACTATTATTGTATTGATGGCACTATTCCCCGCCAGCAACTGGGCCGTGTGCTTGCTGGAATAACCGAGCTCTCAAGTACTTACGGTTTAAGGATTGCCAATGTGTTTCACGCAGGAGACGGCAACTTGCACCCACTGATCCTTTACGATGGGGCACAACCGGGAGAGTTTGAGCGAACAGAAGAGCTTGGTGGAAAGATCCTAGAGTTGTGTGTGAAAGCGGGTGGAACAATTACCGGAGAACATGGTGTCGGTTTGGAGAAGATCGACCAGATGTGCGTACAGTTCGAGTCCAGTGAACTCGAGCACTTTCATGGAGTGAAGGCGGCGTTTGATCCCCGTGGATTACTCAATCCAGGCAAGGCCGTACCAACACTGGCACGCTGTGCTGAGTTCAATGCGATACATGTTCACGACGGGCGCATCCCTTTCCCGGACATAGACCGTTTCTGAAAAATGATCCAGATGAACGATAGAACTGCTGAGCTGTCCGATGCCATCAGCGCGGCTGCGTCGGCCAAACGTTCACTACAAATTGTCGGTGGAGGAAGCAAGCTGTTCTACGGTCGGGAGCCTGAAGGTGAGGTTCTGGCGGTTGGCGACCATACAGGAGTTACCGTTTATGATCCAACAGAGCTTGTCGTAACTGTCCGAGCCGGGACGCGGCTTTCTGAGCTGGCGGAGGTGCTGAGGCGTGAGCGGCAGATGCTGCCGTTTGAGCCTCCATTATTTGGTCCGCATGCAACCATCGGTGGGACTGTGGCTTGCGGATTGTCCGGTCCCAGTCGGCCATACCGCGGTGCAGTCCGAGATTTCGTGTTGGGTGTGGAGTTGCTCAATGGGCGGGGTGAGCGGCTTCGATTTGGCGGCCAGGTCATCAAGAATGTTGCCGGCTATGATGTGTCGCGCTTGATGACAGGTGCTATGGGAACACTCGGTGTAATTCTCGATGTGTCAATTAAAGTGCACCCATTACCCGAAACCGAAAAGACTTTGTGTTATGAACTTACTGAACAGCAGGCATTAAAGAAAATGAATGAAGTGGCTGGCAGACCCCTGCCGTTGACGGGGGCCTGTTATTACCAGGGTGTTCTCAGCCTTCGGTTGTCAGGATTGGCAGAAGGTGTCTCTGCGGCGGTCGATGTCCTCGGTGGATCGCAGGCATCGGACGGTGACGGGATGTGGTCAACATTGCGTGACCATAGTCATCCATACTTCCTCTCGGACAAACCGCTTTGGCGGTTGTCCGTGCCGAGCGCCGCCAGATCTTTGGATCTTGCAGGGGAAACATTTGTCGAATGGGGCGGTGCATTACGGTGGCTCCACAGCGAACTGTCGCCAGATCTGATTCGAGCTTCTGTGGAAGCCCTCGGCGGTCACGCAACACTGTTTCGCGGTGGCGACCGTACGGGCAGTGTATTTCATCCAAATACGCGGACACTGCACGATCTGAATGTACGGCTGAAACAGACCTTCGATCCGGAAGGTATTCTGAATCCCGGACGACTGCATCCTGATATATAGGATTATGCAGACCAAGCTTGCTGCATTTATCTCAGGCACACCAGCTGGGCGTGAAGCGCAGGAAATTCTCGGACGCTGTGTCCATTGCGGGTTTTGTACGGCCACCTGTCCGACTTACCAACTACTCGGCAATGAACTGGACGGCCCTAGGGGGCGGATTTACCTGATCAAATCTATGCTGGAAGGAAAGGCTTGTTCAAAATCGACTTTACTGCATCTTGACCGGTGCTTGACTTGCCGCTCGTGTGAGACGACCTGTCCGTCGGGCGTGCAGTACGGGCGCCTGCTTGAAATAGGGCGCCAGGTGGCAGAAAAGGCCGTACCAAGATCAATCGGGCGGCGACTTAGTCGTCGACTGTTGGTTTGGTTTTTGACCGGAAGGCTCTTTTCCGTTTTGCTTGGATTGGGTCGATCAGTTCGCAGGCTGCTCCCTGAAAGAGCGGCTCGCTATATTCCCGTCCGTTATGCAGCAGGAGTAAGACCAACTACGAGAAGGTCAAAGCAGATGATTGTGCTTGAGGGTTGTGTGCAACCCTCGCTCAGCCCGAATATAAATGCTGCCGCGGCCAGGGTTCTCGATCGGCTTGGAATCAGTTTGATTACAGCATCAGGAGCCGGGTGTTGTGGCGCTCTTGCTCTGCACTTGTCATTCGAAGACAGTGCGCGTCAGGCCATGCGACGTAATATTGATGCCTGGTGGCCTTTGCTGGAATCCGGTGCTGAAGGCATCGTTATGACCGCGAGCGGGTGCGGTGTAACGGTAAAAGAGTACGGTCAACTGCTGGCCGATGATCCCCAGTATGCCGAAAAGGCCAGGCGGATTTCTTCCCTCACATGGGATCTGTCAGAGATTTTGGTCAGAGAGCCGATGACTGTTTCGCCCGCTGGTCGCGGGGTGCGCGTTGCGGTTCAGACACCGTGCACACTGCAGCACGGCCAGGGGATCAGCGGATCCATAGAAGAGATCTTGTCTCGCCTGGGTTTTCAGCAGGTCACGGTTGAGAATCCCCATCTGTGCTGTGGTTCAGCCGGTAGTTATGCGATCCTTCAGTCGTCGATTGCCAAACGCCTGCGACAAGAAAAACTCGACGCGCTACAGGCAGGCGGGCCGAAGGTAATCGCAACAGCCAATATCGGGTGCCTGGCACACCTGGCGGCGCAATCGACGGTACCGGTGCGCCACTGGATCGAACTGGTCGATTCGGTGATGCAGTTAAACGATTGAAATTAAAGTTGAAAAGTAAGAAAAACTTTAATTGGCCCCTGGGGTTGCATAATTTAGAGTATTAGTTAATAATAATAGTACTAAGTAAGTAACTTAACGTTTAACGATCAGGTCAACCAGACACAAACAAACCGGTAGGGCAGGGAACAACATAAGAAAGATCGCGAACGGAAAATCTCCTCCATCCTCCTTTGGTGGTTTAAGCACAGCGCTTGCTAGCTGTGCTTTTTTTCGTCTTGGCCGCCTCTTTCGGTGCCGGGTAGTTGTTTCGTCGGTCGCCATCTTGTAACATCCGCGCCTCGAATTTCCTTTAATCATGATTAACGATGGGCACATTTACTGCAAAACCTGAAACCGTTGTCCGAGACTGGTATCTGGTCGATGCGACCGACAAAGTGCTCGGTAGACTGGCGACTGAGATCGCCACACGGCTGCGTGGTAAACACAAGCCCGAATATACTCCTCACGTAGATACTGGCGACCACATAATTATTGTGAACGCCGCAAAGATTCGGGTCACTGGTGACAAGGCCAACCAGAAAAAGTACTATCGCCACAGCGGTTATCCCGGTGGGATTAAAGAAACGGTGCTGTCAGACGAACTTGAAAACCACCCAGAGCGGGTGATCGAAAGAGCTGTGAAAGGTATGCTCCCCAAGAATCCACTGGGAAGGGCAATGTTCCGGAAGCTGCGTGTCTATGCTGGACCCGACCACGCTCATCAGGCACAGCAGCCAAAAACACTAGCAATTTAGATCTTAATAAAGGTCAGTATCAGAGATACAAAGATGGCAACAGGCGAACAGTTTTATTACGCTACCGGTAGACGAAAATCATCTACTGCACGTGTGTTTCTAAGCCGAGGGACCGGCGACATTATTGTCAACCGACGGCCACTGGATCAGTACTTCGGACGTGAAACCGCCCGGATGGTCATCCGCCAGCCGCTTGAGCTCGCCGATATGCTGGGTAAGGTAGATATTAAGGTCAATGTGTCCGGTGGTGGCAATACCGGTCAAGCGGGTGCGATCCGCCATGGTATTACACGGGCTTTGCTTCAGTATGATGAAACGCTTCGACCTGCACTGCGCAAAGCTGGATTTGTGACCCGCGACTCACGTAAAGTTGAGCGTAAGAAAGTCGGGTTGCACAAAGCAAGAAAACGCCCACAGTACTCCAAACGCTGACCAACCCATACGGCTTCAGTCAGGGAGTGCCCTGCGATGTTTTACGAACTGCGTCAGTACAACATTAAGCCCGGCTGTATGGATGAGTAGGTGGAATTTATGGAGCAAGAAATTGTTCCTTTCCAGATTTCCAAAGGCATGGTGATCACTGGAATGTATCGCGGGGAACAGGACGATGGTCTTTATGTCTGGCTGCGGCGCTTTGACAGTGAAGCACAACGGGAAACCCTCTACGAAGCGGTGCATCAAAGCGATTACTGGAAGACCGAGGTTACCCCGCGAGTCGACCAACTCCTAGACCGGGAAGCCATCAAGGTCCTGCGTATCGTGCCTACACCCAATTCGACCGTCCAGTAAATCTGCTTTCCCTGAATCGTTTATTCCTCCATTTGTTACCGCTCCAGCTACGGTAGCCACAGTATCCAGGGCTCTGGCAGTGCCTCGCCAGTCAAACTGCGCCTGAATTCGAAGTTAACTACCCGAGTGCAGGTTCTGCCTGTACACCCCGTAGTCGGGTTATGATTACAAGATGCTCCTGCGTATGCCCTCACGAAACCGGCCCTATCACTGGGGTCCTTATCCGCTTGAGACCCTTGCGCGGGACCCGCGTGTTGCTACGCGGGAGACCGAACGGGCGATGGTACCAGCGCCCGAGTTTCGGATGCCCCCGCGCAGTGTGCTGGCTGAAGTGGTTCGAGAGTATCTCGATATTTTTGTTCAAAATGCACTGACAAAACCGGCAGCTGCAAAGGCGCCTGTTCCAGAAGATCCGCAAAGGCGGGCCGCCGACGTCAAGGGGTACAGCTATTTTATGAATGTCTCCCAGGTCGGCGTCTGTCGTATGCCGACTACGGCCTGGGCTGACAAAACCGAACCTCTGGCGCATGACTATGCCGTCGTTCTATTGCTGGAACACGGGCGGATTCCAGAGTTGGGTAATCCGGCACGAGACTGGATCGAGCCGGCCATTACCGATGCTGCCGATTGCCGGGTCGGAAGTATTGCGGTCTGTCTGGCCGGGCACATCTGTCAGCTCGGCTGGTCAGCCTTTCCTCATGTGGTGGGTTCGGGTCGTGTTGATCCAGTGAGATTATCGGTGCTTGCCGGGTTGACCGTCCGGTCCGGCGATACATTAGTTAATCCATTTATCGGGCCGGGGTTCTCACTGGCCGTCGTGACGACCGATTACGCGCTGGAACCCGATCCACCACTTGCTGACAGTGCGACCAATGCAAGAGATCTGAGGTACTGGCTGGGGCGCAATGGTGCGGTGTCAGGCCGTGAACATAATCGGCGCAGACGACGGGCGACACATCTGGGTGATTATCCGATGGAGACAGTCAAGCGGGTCGACCGACCCACTACCCTGATACTCGATGACGAGGTGCCGCGGGTCTCCAAGCGAGCGGCGTTTTTTGATCGAGCGCTTCGGGGCGACTTGGGTGAAAAGGCGCAACAGGAGAGACACCGTTTTGCATTCAAGCAACCCCATACGGCCGGCATGATGCCGTCGATGCGGGCCATGGTGCCTCTTCAGGGTGGAGAGCCCACAGAACAGGGCGCTTCACTGGGAGCTTACTCCAATCCTTCAGCCAATGCGCGAGCACTTAAGTCGCTGTCGTATCTTTTGGGTGCCGACGTTACGGGGATCTGCGAAATACCCGACTACGCTTGGTACTCCCACGATGCCGATGGCACATCCATAGATAAATCGCACCGGTATGCGGTGGTTATGCTGATCGATCAGGAGTTCGACACGATGGAAGGTGCATCGGGTGATGACTGGATATCAGGAACGCAATCTATGCGGGCTTATCTGCGGGGAGCGGAGATCGCCGGCGTGATGGCTGAAATGCTCCGCAGACTGGGGTTTAGTGCGCGTGCTCAAACCAATGTAGACAGCGAGGTATTGCATATACCGCTGATGCTACTGGCTGGTTTGGGAGAGCTGTCCCGTATCGGTGAGTTGGTGTTGAATCCATTTGTGGGCCCACGATTGAAGACTGTCGTTATGACTACCGATATACCGCTCGAGGTCGATCAGCCGATTGATTTTGGTCTCCAGTATTTTTGCAGCCGCTGCACGAAATGCGCACGCGAATGCCCTTGTGATGCGATTTCCTGGGGTCAGAAGGTGATGTTCAATGGCTATGAAATGTGGAAACCCGATGTCGAGCGTTGCACGCGCTACCGGCTGACGAACGCTCGGGGATCAGCGTGCGGAAGGTGCATGAAAACCTGTCCGTTGAATAAGGTAGTTACCTGTGAAGGTTCATTACTGGAGCGGGTCGCCAGCTGGTGTGGTATTAATGCCCGATTTCTTAAACCAGCATTGGTGCCGCTGGCAGTCAAAATTGATGACTGGCTTGGCAACGGCGCTCGTAACCCGGCAAAGAAATGGTGGTTTGACCTCGAGGTAATCGATAATGTCTGTGTCGATCCGGTCAAGGGAGTAAACCAGCGTGAACTGAATCTGGAACACGAAGTAGATCCGACAAAGCAGAAGATCGCCTACTATCTTGCCAGTATGATGCCCGTGCCCAATAACCTGGAGAGTCAAGTGGTAGACCGTAAGGCAGCGCTTGCCAAGGCTTGCGAGATCGAATCACCCACAAGCGCTTTAGAGCGCAAAGCCGATTCCGGTGACATTCCTCTGAACTACTGGCCGACACCAGCAGACCCCGATGGCCCCCGCGGTCTGCCCGATCAACCTAAAGTGTATGGTTCAGCAGAGCGGAAATAAATTTCATATCTTCTGCGATGTTATGATTCGTGAAGCATCCAGCCAAATGTAACTGTCTGAAACAGCTTCCTGCCTAATTTCGGAACTGATCCAAGGAGTCGAACTACGATGGCGACAGTATCACTGTCTTCGGGGCGTGACTTATTTATGACGCCGGGACCGTCGGTCATGCCCGACCGTGTTTTAAATGCGATGCATCAGGCGGCGCCGAATATCTATGAAGGAGAACTGATCGACACTACGGACAGTATCCTCTCCGATCTGGCTGCTTTTGCGGGTACCCAAGGCCGTACAGCGCTGTATATCTGCAATGGACATGGTGTCTGGGAGGCGGCTATCAGTAACCTGTTCGAACCCGGAGACCAGGTGTTGGTTTTGAACAGTGGTACTTTTGGCAGCGGTTGGGCGAACCTCGCGCGGGTCATGGGAATAGAGGTTATTGAACTCGATTTTGGCCGCCATGACCCGATTGATCCTGACCAACTGCGGGACCGGTTATCGGCGGACAAAGTCCACAGTATCAAAGGCGTATTGGGTATACACACTGATACGGCCAGTTCAGTTCTAAATGATCTGTCGGCGATCCGACGGGCGATTGATGAAGCAGGGCATCCGGCACTTTTTGTCGTGGATGCGATTGCCTCATTCGGTTGTGACCGATACGAGATGGATGCTTGGGGAATCGATCTCACTGTGACCGCCTGCCAGAAAGGTCTGATGACCCCACCGGGACTGGGTTACCTGATCTTTAATCGTAAGGCGGAACTGGCTGCACAAAAAATTACCAAGCGTTCGCCTTACTGGGACTGGCAGCCGCGAATCGAACCGGAGGTTTTTTATCAACGGTTTTGTGGTACCGCACCAACCCACCTTCTGTTCGCCCAACGGGCCGCACTGGACATGATCAGGGAAGAAGGGTACGAGGCAGTCTTGTTGCGTCATGCCAAGTTGGCACGGGCAGTGTGGGCTGCGGTGTCGGCCTGGGGTGTTGCAGGTCCGTTGCAGTGCAATATCAGCGCAGAAGCGTATCGGTCGCACGCGGTGACGACCATTCGAGCCGATGGCCATGATTTAGCCTGTATGCGTCAGTGGTGTGAAGCGGAGGCGGGCTTAGTGCTCGGATTAGGACTTGGTTTCGACTCGCCTGAGTATCTGGATGGCCGTTCGGTGTTTCGGATCGGTCACATGGGCCACTTAAACCCGCCGATGCTACTGGGTGCGCTGGCAACGATCGACACTGCATTCAAGGCGCTCGATTTCTCTCACGGCAACGGTGCTGTCGAAGCGGCTGCGAGTGTACTGGCGAGTTCGGGTTGATCTGTCAGCTTCTGACGCACGAAATACCTGCGGGTGCGAAATTTGGTGGTTCAGGCTTTCAGTTGTTCAAACCGTACAGGTGTGCGGCATTGTCGTACACGATCTGGTGTTTCTCTTCGGGCGTGATGTCGGTGAAAGTGCGTTCAATGACGGCTTGAGAGTTCGGGAAAGTTCCTTCGTCGTGTGGGTAATCACTGCCCCACAGCAGACTACCCGCACCGGTAAAGGAAAGACAGCGTAAAGCGACCGGATCATCGCTGAAAGTGACGTGACCCTGTCGCAGGAAGTATTCGCTCGGTTGAAGGTCGAGACGGGGTTGGATCCACATGTGTTTTTTCCCATACTGCTCATCGAGCATATACAGTAACCAGGCCAACCAGCCGGCGCCGCACTCGACCACCACAAACTTAAGATTGGGATGCCGCATCAGCGTGCCACTGCTGATCAGCAGGGAGACCGGATTCATCCCGTCGATCATCGACATGGCCATCAGATTGAGTGCACCACCGGTGCCGTCTTGTTCCCCCCAGTCTTCTGGATATCGATCGTCACTGTTGGAGAATGCGTGAAAACTAACCACCAGACCGGCATCTTCACAAATTGCCCAGAACGGGGTGTAAGCAGGATCATTGTAGGGCCGATCGGCCATAGTGATCGGTATCTTTAAGGCCCGGTAGCCCAGTTTGGCTACGCGGTGGGCCTCGGTGGCTGCGCCGTCGAGGTTCGCCACCGGGACAATGGCTACCGGGACAAACCGGTCTTTGTCCACCGCCAGGAGTTCCCATAGCCAGGTGTTATAAGCCGTCGCCAGTGCCAGTTGATAGCCTGAATCGGGTGAGTTGTAGAGGAAAAGGGACTGGTTGGGATAGATCACTTCCGCGCAGATACCGTCACGATCCTGGTCTGAAAGCCGTTTGCGGATATCGCGGCCACCGCTGGGATCACCACGAAACTCTCGGTTCTGATCGTCCTCGTTGAGGCGACTTTCTGCAATATCGATGCGGCGCGGGCGTTTGCCATCGATGACGCGATAAACCGCACCGTCGGAATCGGTCATCGTGCGGGGTGTGCGATGCCGATATTTCTTCGGCAGACGTTCCTCATACAACTCCAGCGGTTCCTGGATATGTGAGTCGGCGGAGATTACCGGTGAACCAGTCGTCATCGTTAGGTATCCAGATCGTATTTCGTTGATGCAAGTGTAATGCCAGTGACTGCTGCTATGCTTGGTTGATAATAGGGTATTGTCATCAATTAATGCCAGTCCACGGGGGAACTGAATCAGATGCCATTGAATTATCACAACTATGATGCGTTGAGTTTCGATTGTTATGGAACTCTGATCGACTGGGAAAGTGGGATATGGTCGGCCTTCCAGCCGCTGATCGACGCAAACTCAAATCTACAGGTCGACCAGCAGCAGGTACTGGCCGAATTTGCAGAGTTTGAAAACCAGATCCAGTCCGATCATCCGGACATGTCGTACCCCGATGTTCTGAGCAGCGTTCATAACCGGTTCGCATTGACTCACGGACTTGTGACGACTGGGGTGCGGGACGCAACATTTGGGGAATCGGTCGGCCAGTGGCCAGCATTCCCAGATAGCGCTGAAGCACTCGCGCATCTGAAGAAGCGATATAAGCTGGTTATCCTTTCAAATGTCCACGATGCGGGTTTCGCAGCGTCTAATGAGCATCTGGATGTTGAATTCGATGCGATCTATACGGCCGAGCAGATCGGTACCTACAAGCCAGATATCGGAAATTTTGAGTTTTTGTTTACACACCTTTTAGCCGAGCAGGGTATTGCACGAGAGCGGATACTTCATGTAGCCCAGAGCCTTTATCACGACATTCAGCCGGCAAAAATGCTGGGTATGGACTGTGTCTGGATCGATCGTCAGGGCCTTTCTACTGGAGGTGACTGGGGAGCTACGTCAGTCATTACGGAACGGCCGGAGGTTGATGCAGTATTTGCCGATCTGGCATCGTTTGCGCAGACAGTCGTTAACGGATGAAGCTGTCAGCCTACAGCTAATTCTCTGGAGGTGTTGGTCGTAGTCAGTTGCCAGCCAGTTCGGCAAGTGCCTTCTGTACGTATTCTGCGTGACCCTTGGCCTTGACACGTTTCCAGTGCTTGGCCACCTTACCTGCAGGATTAATTAGCACTGTTGAACGGATGACGCCTTCAGAAATCTTGCCGTACATGTTCTTCTCACCCCATGCACTGTATTTTTCCATCATCTTGTGAGTGGGATCTGAGAGTAGTCCTACTTTGAGTTTGAATTTCTTGATGAATTTCTGGTGGCTTTCAATTGAGTCCGGGCTGCAGCCGTAGACTGTTGCACCCAGCTTTTCGAAAGCCTTGAGCGAGGAAGTGAAGTCGCAGGCTTCAATCGTACACCCGGGCGTGTCGTCACGCGGATAAAAATATAGCACGGCCCATTGCCCGGCAAGGTCTGACAATTTAACCGTTTCACCATCCTGATCGTTCAGTGCAAAGGCGGGCGCTTTTTTACCTTCTTCTACTGCCATCGAGCGAATTCTCCTTTGAGTACTTGAACATGAGTCGGTTATAACATAACACAGATGAACAACATTAAATGTCCGTGCTTCTAGTCGACACGGTGCAGACTTCAGTGATTCCTCTGGACCGGTTTTGGCGGGCTATTCGCCCGAAGCGTCACTTAGATTTTGATTTACCAAACATCTGAGCGAGCAGCAGGGCTACTGAAGTAATGAGCACCATCACTGTTGAAATCGACGCGATCGTGGGGTCGATCTGATCACGAAGTGCAAGGAACATGCTGCGGGTAATTGTGGACATCTTTCCGCCGGAAATGAATAGGGCGACTATGACTTCATCAAATGAGACAATGAACGCCAGCAGCGCACCGGTAACCACGGAAAAGCGGATCTGGGGCAGCGTAATCATGAAAAAGGCCTTGAGACGTGATGCGCCGAGGCTTCTCGCAACCCGCTCCTGATTCATGTCGTAACTTCTGAGTCCCGCGCTGACCACGATAAGAACCATGGGCAGAGCAAGTACCGAGTGCGCCAGAACCAACCCCAGTATTGTATTGTTGAGTTTCACTTTGGTATAAGCGAAGAACACACCAATAGCGATCAGGATGACCGGTACCATCATTGGTGTAATCAGCAGGATGAAAATGAATCTCGACAATCGAATCTTCGACACGAAAAGGCCGTACGCGGCCATGGTGGCTATCGGAGTGGTGAAGATTACGGTCAGGACCGCTACCTTGACTGAAACCCACGTTGCAGTCATCCATTCGGTTGACCCGAAATAGTTCCCATACCACCTAAGTCCCCAGGTCTTTGGCGGGAACTCCAGGTATTGTGACGCAGAAAAGGACATGGGTATGACAATGAAAGTCGGTACTACCAGGAACACGATCACAAGTGTCGCGACGATATACAGCCATATGCGGCGCCGGTGCGTAATCTGTGTTTCTGAAGCCGGGCTGTCGAGCCACGTCATCATGTGCCCGTCCCTCCCAGAACCCGATCCAAGCGCAGTAGCTTGTGAGAGATAAACAGAACGAGCAGAGTCAGTGCCAGCAGGACCACACCAAGCGCGCTGGCGGTACCAAAGTTATAAAAGAGATCAATAATGGTTTCGATCTTCATGGAGACCATGATGATCCGGCCGCCACCCAGAACAGCCGGTGTGACGAAGAATCCCAGGCATAGAACAAAGACTACGACAATGCCGGCAAACAGCCCCGGCAGAGACAGGGGAAAATAGATACTCCAGAACGCGTGAAAAGGGCTGGCACCGAGGTTGCTAGCCGCCTTGATGTAGTCCTGGTCTATGGTTCGCATCGATCCGTAAAGCGGAAGAAGAAGGAACGGCAGCATGATATGCGCCATGCCAATCAGGGTACCGTTAAGGTTGTGGACCAGTCTGAGCGGTGTATCCCACAGGCCTAGTTCTATTCCCCACTGATTAATCAATCCTTTGCGTTGAAGAATAACCAGCCAGGCGTAGGTGCGAACCAGGAGGGACGTCCAGAATGGCAGTAACACCGCGATCAGGCCGATGTTGGCCCATCTTTGGGGGATCTGGGCAAGAAAGTATGCAAATGGGTATCCGATTGCGACGCAGATGATCGTGGTCAGGAAACTCACGTTGAACGTGGTACGGAAGATCCTGTAGTAGGATTTATGCTCAATCATTCGGGTGTAATTCGACGTCGAGAGAACACCCTCGTCGTTGAAGAGTGACAGCCAGAAAAGCCACCCGACCGGGATTCCAATGATTACGACAACGAGTAGGATGGCGGGCACGGAGAGACCGAACATGAGCACCCGTTCCCGGACCTCATCCTGGCGCAGGCCAGCGGCATTGGCACCGGTTGTGGAGCGGGTCCCTGGAAGAGAATGTGTACTCACGAGCTAGCTTTCGCCTTCCGGAATCAGAACAGTTTCGTCTGGGTGCAGGCCCAGCGTAACCTGGGCGCCGACCTCTGGCACAGCTGCCAGCAAACCGCGCTGACTGACACTGCGAACCGCCACGTCGGCTCCGTCCATAAGCGTGACATACAGAAGAAAGCTTTCCCCCTGGTAGACAACATCTTTTACCACCCCTTGAAAGGTATTGTAGTCTGCCTCTTCTCCTGGTTTTAAGAGTACCAGCCGCTCTGGTCGAAGCATCAGCAGTCGGCCATCCTTCGATTCAGAACCAGAGACATTCACCGGGGTTCCAGCGTAGGACACATGACCGTCACTATGTTCGACCGGCAGGAGTGTCGACTCACCAATAAAATTTGCCACGAAGGGATTCGCCGGCTGGTCATAAATTCGTCGTGGCGAGTCAAGCTGCATTAGCTTGCCATCGTTGATGACGGCAATGCGGTCGGACATGGTCAGCGCCTCGCGCTGGTCATGCGTCACGTAGACTGTTGTCATGCCGAGTTTTTCATGCAGGTGACGCAATTCGATCTGCATGTGTTCCCGGAGTTTTTTATCCAGGGCTGATAATGGCTCATCCATTAACAGGATGCGGGGTTCGAAAACGATTGCCCTGGCCAGCGCAACACGCTGCATCTGACCACCGGATAACTGGTCGATTTGTCGGTCGCCGAAACCTTCGAGCTGAACCGTTTCGAGAGCACTTTCTACGCGCTGGTGAAGAGTCGCTTTATTCACGTTTCTGAGCTTGAGGGGAAAACCGATATTTCCCGCGACCGTCATATGCGGGAAAAGCGCATAGTTCTGAAACACCATCCCCACCTCCCGTTTGTGGGGCTGCATCCGGATCACCTCGTCGTCGCCAAACAGCGCACTGCCATGATCGGGGCGTGTAAATCCCGCCAGGACCATCAGCAGGGTCGTCTTGCCTGAGCCCGACGGCCCCAGCAGGGTCAGAAACTCGCCGCTGCGTACGTCCAGGTCGACATGATCCAGTGCAAATACCGGCCCATAGGTTTTAGTTAAGCCTCGAATGGTGATGGGTAAGGCATTGATCTGATTAGCATCAGCCATTTACAGATCCTCAATCGAGAAGTGTGGAAATAAAGATAAAGGCGGCGCGTGTAACGCGCCGCCTTTATCACTTGGTGATCTCACTAACTGAAGGAAATTACTCGGTCATCATGTCCTGGTACATCTCGGACGCGATTTTTTCCCATTTCGCGTACCAGTCGAACCCTCCCGATGCTCCAATCAGAAGTTGAACTGCAGCGTTTGCCGGCGACGACGGTAGTCCAGCCACGACTTCATCGCTCAACTTACCCATTGTATAGGCCAAAGAGTTGGTGGGCCCGTAGTTGATGTACTTGGGAAGATCAGCCTGGAATTCAGGTTTACTGAATTCCGCGAGTGCCTCCATTGCAAGGTCCGTATTGGGTGCACCTTTGGGGATGCCGAAACAGTCGTAATCAAGGAGCCCTTGATCATAATGGTAGGCGACCTTCGCGCCATCTGCTTTGGCCACGTCAAAACGGCCGTTCCAGCCAGTCGACATGTCCACTTCACCGTCCTTCATCAACTGGGCATGTTGCGCGCCCGATCCCCACCAGACAGCAACGTGGGGCTTGAGTTCACGGATTTTATCCAGCGCCCGTGTTATACCGGCTTCGCTGGATAATACTTTGTATATCTGGTCCATCGGCACACCGTCGGCCATCAGGGCGGGCTCGAGCATGCCATGCATTTTGCCCCTAATCGACCGGGTTCCCGGAAACTTTTTAACATCCCAGAAATCAGCCCAGCCTCGTGGGCCATTCATGCCATAGGTTTCCGTGTTCCACGCGGGTACTGTGGAATACGTAGAGGTGCCTACACAGCAGGGCAAATAAGTACCGGGTATGAAGTTCGAGACATCGATGATGTCGTAATCAAGATCGATCAGGATGCCTTCTTGGCAGGCGCGGGCACCACCACCGGCGCCGGTGTCAATAATGTCCCATGGTACTGCGCCGGCGGCGACCTTCGTTCTCACCTGGCCGATGCCCTTGTAGGACTCTTCATTGATAGTGATACCCATGGCCTTCGCGACGGGCTGAAAAATAGCCTTGCTCTGGGCTGCCTGGAAAGATCCGCCCCATGATGCAACGGTTATTTCTCCGGCGTGGGCTGATGTCCCGGCCAAACTTATGACCAATGAGACACCGACTGAGGACAAAAGTTGTTTTAATTTCATTAGTTGATTCTCCTGAGGGAGTTGTTTTATCGAGTAACACGTCACTCGACCGATGCTTGTAGAAGTACCGGTCAGATCTTACCCTACCAGACAATTGGCAAGTCGTCATCTATACATCAGATACCGGATAAATCGCTACGAAGGCTGCGGGGACGTTTCGCTGCTGTTCATGCTAGAAATTTGCATTAGTTGAGTGGCGTGTCATTTAATGACCAGATCCAGTGACGATCGACTGAGTCTGTCGCAACCGGATTCTGTAATCAGTACGCTATGGCCTAAGGTCATAGCGCGGCCTGTGTCAGAATTGGCGAGGATCATGTGCAGGAAGAACGTATTCCCCGCTTCCATCAACTGGGAATTGCCCTCATAGAACATCGGCGGATCGACCCAGAGCGGGGTGTATATGGCGCTCATGCCGTAGCCGCAGGCGCGCATCCGGTGTTCGCCAAGGCCGGCGGCATCGAGGACTTTTGCATGCGCCTGATAGACATCACCCATCGGTCGACCGGGGCGGATCACCGCTTCGCAGGCAAGGAGTGCATCCTTACAGGCCTGATACATACCCAGATGCTCGGGATGAACGATCCCTACAATCAGTGTTCGCATCATCGCCGCATGGTAGCGGCGATAGGCCGCTGACCATTCCAGTGTCAGTTGATCTTGATCGTCGAGATGTCGTTTGCCGGAATGATAGCGGACAAGAAGCGCGCTGGGACCAGATCCAATGATGAATTCGTTGCCGGCATAATCGCCGTCGCCACGAAATACAATGCCCTGCATGGCGGCCAGGATATCCCCTTCAAAGGCGCCAGGTTCGGCGAGCCGTACGGCCTCATCCCAGGCATCATCCGACAGCTCGGCGGCCCTGCGTATGTATTCGATTTCTGTGGGACTTTTAACCCTTCTAAACTGATCGACCAGGGTTGATGCATCTACCAGCCTACAGAATCCGTCGAGTTGAGGTTCCAGCAGTCGCCAGTAGTGAGCTTTAAGACCGTAGCTGTCGAACTCTATGCCGAGTGTTTTGTTTCGATAGCCAAGGTCATCCAGGAGGCCACGCAGTTCCAGCGCCGGATTAACATCTTCTGTGTCGTGCCACAATCTTATATCCTGGATGTCCGAGGTGAACTGAGCCTGGCGCAGGTCTGGAAGTCGTGTCAGCAGTACTGTGTGGCCACTGCCATCGATAATCAGGCACTGAAACATGCTGAAACCAAACGTATCGTATCCAGTCAGGTAGTACATTGATTCCTGCTTGAACATCAGCAATCCATCCAGGCCGAGTTCGGACAGCCGCTTTGACACCTGGTGCCGGCGGATCTCCATCTCTTCGGGTTCAAAATGTACAGGCATGGTTATCGCTGAGGAGTGCGGTGAAAGGGATTAGATGAAGGTTGTGACACTTTATTGAATTGTACTTCTGCCTACGCTGCGAGAGACGTCTGTGCTACGAATACCGTGCCAGCAGCAATTGAATCCCCGCTTGATTAAGCTGATTGAAGCCCCGATGATTGCAAGTGGAGGGTCATTATGCTCGCTGGAATACTGATTTGTGCCGCTGGAATTCTGATTGCAGTATATCCGCCGCTATTTGTGATGGTGGTATCTGCGCTTCTCATTGTCACTGGTGCCCTGGTGTTTGCCAGTGCCTGGTACCGTCGTCGGCTGGCCCGCCACAGCGGAGATTCGCTGATCGAATTGATACTGCACTACTGACGCCGAACCCGGTAAATTGCCGAGTTTGAGGTCTTATTTTACTTGATACAATCCATATCCAGTCGTTGTGACACAACTGGAACATCAGAGCTGATTACCTGTCTATGAGCGTCCCTAAGTTCGGACTTAATCGACATGACACCTCATCCGTCGCCGCCTATGCGTCGGACGTAGCCCGTGCTGAAGCTTGCGGCTGGGATGCTGCGTTCATACCGGATTCGCAGCTCAGGCGGCGCGATACTTATGTTCTTCTCGCTGCTGCTGCGCAATTGACACACGTGATCGACATCGGCACCTTGCTGGTCAATCCTGTTAACCGGCACCCTACAGTCACCGCATCCAGTATTGCAACCATTGCCGAGTTAGCGCCTAGCCGCACGATACTGGGGTGCGGTATTGGTGATACTGCGGTACGCCTGGCAGGGTTGAAACCTGCCCGTATCAACGAACTCGAAGCCAGCGTCAAGTTGATGAAATCGTTACTGGCCGGTGACGAGGTCGAAGTGGGTGCAGTTAAACCTGCTGTATTGCCTTTCCCGGTACAAGTGCCGGTCTGGGTTGCCGCCGGTGGACCAAAAACTCTAGAAATGGCGGGTGCCTGTGCAGATGGTGTATTTATCCGCGTGGGCACCCATCTACGCAATATTCAGATGTCCGTGGAGCGGATCAGAAAGGGTGCCAAGCGGGCAGGCAGGGACCCTGGCAATATCCGATTAGGAGCTGTGTTTCATACGGTCTTTGTGGATGATCAAGATGTTGCGCTCCTCATGGGTAAGTCAATGGCGGCGGGGTACTATGAATACTCGCCAATGCTTCTGGATCATTTGGGACTGGATTGGAAGGGCGCGCACCCGAATGAGTTTAAATCAGGTGGCCGGGTGTGGCCTGATTTCCACCATGCTCCAGACCTGGAAGCGAGTGGACGCTGTGTTAATTTCTTGTCCGATGAACACGCCCGGGCGTTTTGTCTGCTTGGCGGAGCGTCAGCTATCGGTGAACAACTGACTGAAATCATCCAGACCGCGTCTGACCAAGGTATAGAGTTTGAATATGTTGTCCTTCAGCCGATACCCGATCCACCTTGCCCAGATCCAGGCGCCGGCGCCTATATTGAGCGTGTGCCGGCCGAGATTCTCTCCAAGGTACGGGTCTAGCTGTACTAGGCCGAGGTATATAGTTTTGGTCAATTCCCTACGCCCGATTGGTGAGTCATCCGATAAGACAGGTTGAGTCATTTTGTAGGAGTTTTATCGATTAATTCTGGGTGTTTGGCAGCAAATATTCTATGGAGTCGTGTAACGAGTTATTGTTGACAATCGCCCGAGTCTTGCGATTTATATCTTCCATTTCAGTTGACTGTACCGGCGAGTGTTTCCCTTGCCTAGTTTGATATAACGCGGTCACGTTCAGAGGTTTAAGTGATGTGCAGCCAAACAATGGAATTCAGCGCTGCAGTACAATAGCAACACTGTTCGGCCTAATTTTCAATGATCGATGTTACCGTCCAACTCACTGGGGGATCGTCTAGCGGTAGGACTGCGGACTCTGACTCCGCCAACCCAGGTTCGAATCCTGGTCCCCCAGCCAAATGCACTGTCAGTGTTGTTCTGTCCGATGCTGATTATTCAGAAATATCCTCGAAAGTGCCGTGGGTCAACCCTGCCAGCTGCTTTGGAGTTAAACAGAAAACCGCATTAGGTGTTCCCGCAGCAGCCCAGATTGTGCCCAAATCTTCCAAGTGATGATCAAGAATGACGATAGGTAGCACGCGATGTCCAATAGGAGCAACGCCACCAATCGAAAACCCTGAGTTCGACTTGACAAAGTCGGCATCGGCCCGATAGAGCACGTTGTCAATAACTGCGGCTGCTTTTTGTTCGTCCACGCGATTGTCTCCACAGGCTATGATCAGGACAGGGCGCTCATCTGCTTGTCGAAATACAAGTGATTTTGCGATTTGGCGTGACTCGCAACCTATCGCTTTAGCGGCGTCAGCAGCGCTTCGCGTAGAGTGTTCGAATTCCACTACCTGGTATGCCGAGCCTAACAGTGTCTGAACGCGGCGTGCAGTCTTGTTCTCTGCGGGTTTCAATTAATTTGGCTTGAATGATAAATACAGGTTCTGTCACAATGCACCACGATCAATCCTTATAGTTATCCTAGTTAGGACACAGCTATTGGCAAGTAGTCATCGTGCAGAATAATTACCAGCTAGTCGAAACCCGTTTACAGGAAAAATTCGATGATGGCCGCACTGTGTGCAATCTGTGCCTGTGGCGCTGTCGCTTGCGACACGGGCAACGCGGCTTTTGCCAGGCTCATGTGAATCGCAACGGGACGTTGTATAACCTTATCTTACGGAATTATCTCTTCAGCAGATGTGGGTCCGATAGAAGACAAGCCAGTACGTCACTTTCAACCGGGTACCAAGGTACTTTCGATTGGCAGCTATGGTTGCAATTTTCGCTGTACAGGCTGCCACAATCTTGAGATATCTTGGGGTGTCGACGCACTTGACGAATTAGCTCGAGGAGAATCTAAAGCAGCGTTTGTGACTCCCGAGGAATTGGTGAGTACTGCGATTGAGGCGGGCGTTCAGGGTATCGCTTTCACGTATTCGGAACCGGCGGTGTGGCTGGAATACGTGATCGATGTCTGTGATTTAGCAAGAACCAAAGGACTCTATACGGTTTATGTCAGCAATAGCTTTGTGACTGATGAAGCCTTGGGGCAGTTGGCCGGCCGGATAGATGTTCTTTGTTCTGATATTAAGAGCATGGAAGATCAGTTTTACCGGAACATTTGCGGTAAAGCAGATGTCGAATCTGTTCTTCACGGGATCGAATTGGCTCAGAATTTAGGTATTCATGTAGAAACACGAACCAATGTCATACCAGGACTGAATGATGATACTGCGAATCTGCTTCGGATTGCGCACTGGATCAGGGACCATCTTGGGTCGGATAGTCCTTGGCATATCACCCGTTTCTACCCGGCCTACCAGTTAAGTTATATAGAGCCGACACCCGTAAAGACACTTAATGCGGCCCGGCAGCAGGCGCTGATGGCCGGACTTACGAGTGTTTATACCTATGGTGACAAAGGCTGTGACTGTGCGACTGAGAATGCTCCAGTCGAACAGATTTTGCCTGGTTGGAAGCAACTTCATGCTGTTAACAAATGTAGCCAGGATTGCTGCGGTGATGAAGGAATTCTGTTAAAAAAGTACGAACGGACACTGAGTGTTGCTTTTGACGCCAATGCCGAACAGGTTCAGCGGCTAGATTTTAGCGATTGATAAAAAGTCTGAATATAGGGTGCAATCGGTTGTAAAATAGCAGTTCACCTTGAACATAGCCCACTTAAATACTGTGACGCCAGATATTCAAATATCCGATAGCGCCGTAAACCAACTCGCGAATTTGATCGCGTCCAAGGATAACCCAAATCTGCTGTTTCGGGTTTATATCCAGGGTGGCGGTTGTTCGGGCTTTCAATACGGATTTCAATTCGAAGAGGAGGCGGCCGGCGATGATCTTGAGTTTGATCACAGTGGGGTCCGGGTTGTTGTCGATCCGATGAGTCTTCAGTATCTTGGCGGCGCGGAAATCGACTTTATCGACGATCTTCAGGGGAGTCGTTTCGTGGTCAACAATCCAAATGCGACAACAACCTGCGGTTGCGGTTCATCATTTGGTGTCTAGTACGTAATAGTCGTAGCGCGCTGACTTAACCCAGATAGACAGCGCCCAAAGCCAGTTCTCGAGAAGACCCTGTGACTTCAGGACAATTTGTCGGTTGACTTTTGAGACGTTCTTTTGCCAGCCACGCAAAAGCGACTGCCTCCACCCAGTCTACCGGTAAACCAAGACGATCGGTGGTGTAGAGTGGTAAAGGTGTAATTCGATTGTCGAGCCGACACACCAAGTACTCATTATTTGCACCGCCACCGCATAGGTACACCGCATCAGTACCCGGTGCGTTTCTCTTAAGCGATTGAGCAATCGATTCAGCGGTCAGTTCAACCAGTGTGGCCTGAACGTCCTCCGGACGTTCGTCCGCAGTAAGATGCGTGTTCAACCAGTCTAGGTTAAATTCATCCAGCCCAGTTGATTTTGGCAGAGGCCTGGAGAAGAAATCGCATGCAAGAAGTGCGTTTAACAGCTTTGGCAGATTCCGTCCGGACCGCGCCCAGGCGCCATTTAGATCATAGGCACCCAGCTGATGTCGTCTGAACCAATGGTCCATCAATGTGTTCCCGGGCCCTGTGTCGAATCCGGATAGCGGGTCTTTTTGATGGAGGGTTGTTGCATTGGCGATACCACCGATATTGACGATTACCCGGTTCTCATCGGGATCTGAAAAAACAGCGCGATGGAAGGTGGGTACCAGCGGCGCGCCCTGACCGCCAAGAGCCAGGTCGGCTGTTCTGAAATCGGACACTGTGGTGATGCCTGTTAAGGCTGCAATACGGGCACCACTGCCAAGCTGTACGGTATAGGGCAAACAACCATCCGGCTGATGTCTTACGGTCTGGCCGTGTGAACCGATTGCGGTAATTTGATCGACCCCCGCCTGGGCTTTAAGACTCAGAGCGGTATCGGCAAACGCCTGAGCCAGAAGTGCGTCCAGTTCTGCAACGTCGCTTATTCGATCGGCTGTACCGTCAGCTGCGTGTTGTATGCGTTCCAAGATAGACGCGTCTAATGATGCAGCCAGGGTAGAAACCAGTTCACATCCCGAGTCTGAGAATTGAACCAGTGCCGCGTCGATGGCATCCGAACTGGTCCCGCTCATCAGGCCAATGTAGAAATCTTGGCCGCTGTTCATTCGGGTGATAAGTGCGAACCGGTTTTGCCGGAGGTTCTTGCGGTGTCAGGCGTCGACAAGTCGATTTAATGCTGCCGAAAAAGTCGATGCTCGGCGCAGAAACTCAGATTTCTCATTCTGGCGAACTGAAGTGGCGCGGGGTAGCTTCAGTTTTAGCGGATTTCTGCGTTTTCCATTCAGCCACAGTTCGTAGTGCAGGTGGGGACTTGTTGACAGTCCGGTGCTGCCGACATAGCCGATGATCTGGCCCTGTTGGACCCAGCGGCCTTTCCGAACTTTCTTCCCATATTTTGAAAGATGCGCGTAGAGAGTTCGGTAATTGCTGCCGTGTTTGATGATGACGGTCTTGCCATAGTTGCCTTTTCGACCCACAAAAACCACCTTGCCGTCGGCGGTAGAGAGCACCGAATTCCCATTTCGACCCGAAAAATCCAGTCCGCGATGAGGGCGCCATACTTTCAGTATGGGATGGAATCGTCGTAACGAGTAACCTGAAGTGATTCGGCTGTTGCGTACAGGTGAATGCAAAAACTTGCCCTGCATGCTGGTCCCGTCAAGAGAAAAGTAGCGGGCGATCCCGGCTGAGTCGGTGTGGCGGATGGCATGGTGAGGTTTTCCAGACAGAATAAAGGAAGCAGCCAGAACCGGGCCGGTACCGATCTTTCTTCCTTCCAGGAACCTCTCTTCATAGATGACTGCAAACTGATCGCCTGACCGGATATCGGTGTTGAAGTCAATCTGCCATTCAAATGTTGACATAAGCTTATAGAGCAATGGCTCGCTGAGGCCTGCCTTTAGACCGCTGTCAAAAAGTGTTGATGTGATCACTCCGGTGGCCTTCTGTTCAATCACTTCAAACGACCGGTTAACCGTATCGAAACGCAAGCCGTTGTCGGTGGTTTTAACGAGTAACAGCTGTTTAAGGCTCTTCTCATATTCCAGTTCACGGAACTGCCCGTCAGTGAGTCGAATTTTCAGACGAGGGCCAGTTTTGAGACTGGTAAGCACTTGACCTTTGCGATGTGCTGCAATCGTAATCGCGACCGCGGGGTCGAGTTTGAGACGGTTGAAAATGCGGGTCAGGGAATCACCGGGGCGTATATCGATATCGACCCAGTTGGTTTTCGTCGAACTGGCTACGGTCTGTGTTGGAACACTATCAGCCATTTTGGCGGCTGATAGTGGCTGGACTGCATGGATAGCCTTCGTATCAAGTGACACGGAGACTGTGACCTTCGGCAATTCCTTCATCGCTGGCCACAGGTCAACTTCGAAACCTGATCCGCGATCCGCAGATGACGCACTGGACGAACCTAACGGGACGACTGATTTGTTTGGAATTAGCGCTGCAGAACTCGCTACTGCGGTTTTTTTACGAGCATTGAGTACCTGCGCTATTTGAGAGCGCAAGGGATCGTATTCC
>ENA-ORDI01000104-ORDI01000104.1-marine-metagenome-genome-assembly--contig:-NODE-104-length-56840-cov-4.763120_pt1:0-10000 | contig 56840 bp, 46 predicted proteins | sample MGYA00248628_ERZ508525 | MGnify/ENA primary metagenome ERZ508525 (study PRJEB26195, sample SAMN05422138) | marine metagenome | isolation source: East of Porto Seguro, South Atlantic Ocean | place... | reverse complement strand
AGACGGCGGGAGATAAGTTTCGTCGTCGAAAGGGAAACAGCCCAGACCGCCAGCTAAGGTCCCCAAATCACAGCTCAGTGGGAAACGATGTGGGAAGGCCCAGACAGCCAGGAGGTTGGCTTAGAAGCAGCCACCCTTTAAAGAAAGCGTAATAGCTCACTGGTCAAGTCGGCCTGCGCGGAAGATGTACCGGGGCTAAGCTGTGTACCGAAGCTGCGGATGCAAGCTTGCTTGCATGGTAGGGGAGCGTTCTGTAAGCCAATGAAGGTGTGCCGTGAGGCATGCTGGAGGTATCAGAAGTGCGAATGCTGACGTGAGTAACGATAAAGGGGGTGAAAGACCCCCTCGCCGGAAGTCCAAGGTTTCCTGCGCAACGTTAATCGGCGCAGGGTTAGTCGGCCCCTAAGGCGAGGCTGAAAAGCGTAGTCGATGGGAAACAGGTTAATATTCCTGTACCGCGTGTAATTGCGATGGGGGGACGGAGAAGGCTAGACCAGCCGGGCGACGGTTGTCCCGGTTTAAGCAGGTAGGGAGTGCTCTTAGGTAAATCCGGGAGCGCAATTCTGAGCTGTGATGACGAGGTTTCTTTTGAAACTGAAGTGGTTGATGCCATGCTTCCAGGAAAATCCTCTAAGCTTCAGATTACACGTGACCGTACCCCAAACCGACACAGGTGGACAGGGCGAGAAGCCCAAGGCGCTTGAGAGAACTCGGGTGAAGGAACTCGGCAAAATGACACCGTAACTTCGGGAGAAGGTGTACCCCCATTAAGTGAAGGTCTTCGCGACCGGAGCGGAAGGGGGTTGCAACAAAGAGGTGGCTGCGACTGTTTATTAAAAACATAGCACTCTGCAAACTCGCAAGAGGACGTATAGGGTGTGACGCCTGCCCGGTGCCGGAAGGTTAATTGATGGGGTTAGTCCTCGGACGAAGCTCTTGATCGAAGCCCCGGTGAACGGCGGCCGTAACTATAACGGTCCTAAGGTAGCGAAATTCCTTGTCGGGTAAGTTCCGACCTGCACGAATGGCGTAACGATGGCCACACTGTCTCCACCCGGGACTCAGTGAAATCGAAATTGCTGTGAAGATGCAGTGTACCCGCACCAAGACGGAAAGACCCCGTGCACCTTTACTACAGCTTCACACTGGACTTTGAACCTATTTGTGTAGGATAGGTGGGAGGCTTTGAAGCCAGGACGCCAGTTCTGGTGGAGCCAACCTTGAAATACCACCCTGATATGTTTGGTGCCCTAACCGAGACCCGTTATCCGGGTCCGGGACAGTGTGTGGTGGGTAGTTTGACTGGGGCGGTCTCCTCCCAAAGAGTAACGGAGGAGCGCTAAGGTACTCTAAGCGCGGTCGGAAATCGCGCGGTTAGTGCAAAGGCATAAGAGTGCTTGACTGCGAGACTGACACGTCGAGCAGGTGGGAAACCAGGTCTTAGTGATCCGGTGGTTCTGTATGGAAGGGCCATCGCTCAACGGATAAAAGGTACGCCGGGGATAACAGGCTGATACCCCCCAAGAGTTCACATCGACGGGGGTGTTTGGCACCTCGATGTCGGCTCATCACATCCTGGGGCTGTAGCCGGTCCCAAGGGTATGGCTGTTCGCCATTTAAAGTGGTACGCGAGCTGGGTTTAGAACGTCGTGAGACAGTTTGGTCCCTATCTGGTGTGGGCGTTAGAAACTTGAGAGGAGCTGCTCCTAGTACGAGAGGACCGGAGTGGACGTACCTCTGGTGTTCCAGTTGTCATGCCAATGGCATTGCTGGGTAGCTATGTACGGACGGGATAACCGCTGAAAGCATCTAAGCGGGAAGCCCCCCTCAAGATTAGGTTTCTCTGGACCTTCGAGGTCCCTGTAGGGTCGTCGTAGACTACGACGTTGATAGGCGGGGTGTGGAAGTGCAGCAATGCATTAAGCTAACCCGTACTAATTGCCCGTGAGGCTTGATCATATAACACCCAAGAAGATTGATAAGCGGTATACGCAGTTTCGTTATATCACTACCCGATTTGGTGGGTCACTACTGTGGCCCACCAGCCAGTTTGCCTGGCGGCCATAGCGAGTGGGAACCACCTGAATCCATTTCGAACTCAGAAGTGAAAACGCTTAGCGCCGATGATAGTGCGGGGTTTCCCCGTGCGAAAGTAGGACACTGCCAGGCATATAAACATTGGCCGGAATCTCCAACAAAATAATATATTTTGGGGGATTCCGGCTTTTGCTTGTCTGGTCTTGGCTAGAATAGAGCCGCAAAACTTTACTCATAGAACCGTTGGCCATTCAATAATTGGTTTCTTGCGCGGGAACGACACGGCCAGGACAAACATTGAAATGAAAACCACCAATAGAAAAAGCTAAGATCTGTGCCTGTACCATCATCAGAAATCACAGCTACGACCGGCACGGTCAGCTACCAAGCGGCATCTGCTAAATCTTCGCTTTACCGAAATGGTGAGGTGTTGATTCGTCGAGATGGCGACGGTAGCGATAATGGATACAAAGGTCCATCGAGGGAAGAACGGGAAGTTAGGATTCGAAATGCACGTCTTTTAGAGAACGATCAACGTCGTACAATTCAAGTCCACGGATTTGAATTACTTGCTCGGCCACTTTCACAGCCCGATCTAGACTTCTACGACAACCAACAGATCGTTCAAGAATACTACGGTGAGTGTGCCGAGATCGTTCGGGAGGAGACTGGCGCACACCACGTATTTGCCTTCGACCACAATATCCGATCTGCGGCTGGAAAGAAAAACAGGAAACGTATCACTGGTGGCCAACAAATTCAGGGGCCCGCGCGTACTGTACATGGCGACTATACGCTCACCAGTGGACCGCAGCGTCTAAGGGACCTGGCAAATCCGCCCGGCATTAACGACACACTGCGCTCAACAATTGGTGAGCGTACATCTCTCCTCAAACCCGACATGGTTGATCATGTGCTTGCTGGTAATGGTCGGTTTGCAATCATAAATGTTTGGCGGAACATAGCCCATGAACCTGTTGCGAACCATCAACTTGCTCTTTGTGATGGACAAACCGTGAATCCTGAGGATCTAGTTGTATTCGAGATCCACTATCACGATAGGGTCGGTGAAAACTATTTCGCAAAACACGCTGCACAGCACAGTTGGTGGTACTACCCGGCAATGACTCGGGATGAAGCATTACTGATTAAGCAGTGGGATTCGATCGGTGAGTTAGCACGATCTGGCGGTGCTCGCGCAGATTCCAGTGTTGGTAGTGACCAAGCACCATGCACTTTCAGTTTTCATACCTCTTTCAAGGATCTCACCATCCCGCCAGAATCTCCGGACCGTCAGAGCATCGAAGTACGTTGTATCGTCCTCTACAATTGAATCTTGGTATTTGGTGGTGACTCATGCATCAACTGCAACGACGCAAAAGCTTTAGCGCAAGAAACCAACAATGGTAGATCCGCTCTCCTATCATCAGGTTGATAACTGAAACAAAGCATCGAAAACAAAAATGATTGGGAGGAAGTTGCGAGTGCGCTCCAATATCCGTTTGCAACGCACTTTTATGCAGCTGACCTTTACTCAGGTAGTCGTAGGTTCGATCCCTGCACGGTCCACCAATAAATCAACGACTTACGATCTGCTATTCAGAAAAGTTGCTATTTCGGATAACGATTCGGCTGACTCGGGATAATCATCGTAAAACTCGAACACATGCCAAAATCCATTCCAAACGCGAGTATCAACATCAACATTAGCCCGATGCATTGCACGTGCGGTTCTAAGACACATAGCTAAAAGCAGATCGCGTGTGCCGGTAGTAATTATCGTCGGAGGAAGTCCTCCCATATCGCCAAAGATTGGTGATAAAAGAGGGTCTTTAGGGTCCATGCCAGGTAAATAGGCCGCTAATACGTCAGTCATGATTACCTGGCTTAGAGTTGGGTCCAGCGTGTAGGTAGGTTCAAATAAGTTGCTGTTTGCTCGTAAATCCGCAGCCGGCGAGAGTAATCCCATAGCATCAGGAACTCGAATATTTTCGTTCACGGCTGACTGTGCTACGAGCAAAGCCAAGTTGCCACCTGCCGACTCACCGGCAAGCAGCAAGCGGCCTACTGTAGATTGGGCAACTTCCCGATAGACGTTCATGCAATCATTGATAGCAGCTGGTGCCGGATGTTCTGGCGCAAGGCTATATTTTGGTGCTATCACATCGACGTGGCAAAGCTCTGCCAACGCTCCAATGATGGGTAAATCACAATACGGATTACCTACAATGAATCCACCACCGAATAGGTAAAGCAGCGTTCCGGTAGAAGTCTGAGTTCGCGTGGAGCGTATATGTTCGCAAGAAATACTCGCAACTTCGATATCCTCTCTGGCAATAGCATGACGCTCAATTGCCCGCTCCGCCGCGGGCGCGAAATTACTTATTGTTTCTGCTCTGATCTCTTCAATACGTGAGAAGTCAATTGGTGTGTCATCTGTCGGAAAGGCCTCAAGAAAATTAACTGCTTCGGGAGATAGATCATCAACAATCATCAGATTTGCTCGCAATTAGTCTGGAAGTTAGAGATTGGTTGCCGGAATCTTGCTATCCGATATAACGGAATCGCGGGGAACATCCCTGCGCGGTGCAGTTTGCCGGTTGCAGCTGTCAAAACCACTTGATTCTCTAGGTCGCTGCTCGACTGGAGCAATATTTCCAGTGGCACAAATACCGACATCCCTATCTGGGTCGGAAAATTGAAATTAAAGAATGACTGACCCGAAAAAATTCAGGCTCCCGCAGGAGCCTGAATTGATCCTAGCTTGGTATCTTTTACGGTAACCACGAGCGCCATACAGACTCGTTGGCTTCCATCCATTCGGCAACCACTTCGTCGACGTCGCGCTTATTAACGTCAATTTCGTAGATCATGACTGCCTGCTGGTGGTTGGTGAGGCGGTGATTTTCCAGTACTTTCACCACGTCGGGATGGTCCTCGATAAATTTTGGGCTCCCCATCTTGAAGCAAATGTCCGGCGCCCAGTTGGTCGCGGGCCACTTCGCTTCATCGTACTCGGGCAACTCGATCGCGACCAGATCGAGGGCAGCGAATATCCAGTGCGGCGACCAGGCATAGGTAAGAAATGGTTCGCCACGCTTGTGCTTTGCCATCAATTCTGCCCAGTGGGAGGTTTCAGAGCCCATTAACTGTGCGTAAAAATCGACGCCGAGCAAATCGAGGCGCTTCTGGTCTTCGCACAGCCACGCCACTGACGGGCAACCAATCAAAGTACCTCTGTCGCCGGATTCAAGACTCTTGAACACATGCTTATACTTGTTCAAATCCTTATATGATTTCAGATCCGGCGCCGAGGCTGATATGCCGCGTGATGAATCGCCTTCGATAACGTAACGCGGCACCCAATAGCCACTGGCTCCGATGATTCCGGTATCCGCGATGATTTTCAGCGACCCATCGCCACCGTATTCCTCGAGGATTTCTGATTTGATCGGGTTATAGGACGGCCACACCTCGGAAATGTAATCAATGTCACCCGCGCGCATGGCTTCCCAGACCCCAGGACCGCCAGGCATAGTAGGCCTTTTGAATTTGTAGCCCATTTCGTTTTCGAGTACGTATTGTATGGTTCGTTCGGTAACGATAGCACCGGTCCAGTCCTGATCGGGCACGGTTAGAAGCTTACCCGCCTGGGCTGAGGATAGGGTGCCGAGGCTCATGGTTAGTACTGCAAAAGCCAGTATGGCCTTTAGTTTTGACGACATGTTACTCCTCCTATTTTTAACAATATTTTCTTCAACTATTAAGGCACTTCATAGTAATGCTAACACATTTATTACGGTATTTTGATCGTGTAAAAACTTAGGTCAATCCCATGGCTTCACGTTGGGATTTAGTCCAAGCTTGCGAGATTCTATCGAGGATGATGGCAAGCATCACGATCCCTATCCCCGCTTGCAAAGAAAGTCCGAAGCTGGCGGTATTCATACCCGTGAATACATCCAGCCCCAGCCCTTTGCCACCGATCAACGGTGTTATCACTTCCATCGCCAGCGCCATCATTATGCCCTGATTGATGCCGACCGTGATCGCGGGGATCGCCATAGGGATCTTGACCTTAGTCAAGGTTTGGGTCGTCGACGCGCCAAACGAGCTGGATACTTCGTTGATCTCCTCGGGCAATTCGCGGATGCCCAGCGTCGTGCAACGCACCAGTGGGGGTAGCGCATAGATGACTGTCGCAATCACTGCGGGAATCTGTCCACCGCCGAACAACATGATGACCGGTACCAGGTAAACGAATACCGGCATGGTCTGCATCGTATCAAGCACCGGTTTGAGTAACGCATCGACGGTGCGGTTATAGGCGGCCAAGATGCCGAGCGGCACACCGACGATGAAACAGATCAGCACCGATACCGTGACGGTCGTCAGCGTAGTCATGCCTAAGATCCACAGGTCGGTGGCGCCGATGAACAGGAATCCAATAGCCGTTGCGATGGCCAGCCCACGACCGCTGATCAGGAAAGCGACACAGGTAAATATCAGGGAGGTGTACCACCATGGTAATCCTTTCAAGAATGTGTTCAACGGATTGATCAGGCCGAAATAGAGACTTTCTTTGATCCACGTGGTGATCGCATAGAACGCTTCGTTGGTGACGAGCACGTCCATGAACTGGTTGACCGGTGTGCGGAAACGGTACTCCCATGTGCGCGGGAACTTGCCGAAAATATCGGTATGGGTGTCGAGCAGCATCATGACCGCGATTAGCACGATGCTCGCGATCAGAAAACTGTGGGCGAGCAAGATTTCCCGCAGTTTGACCGAGTTTTCCGAATCGTAGATCGTCGTGAGCTTGCAAGTGCCGGTTGCAATCACCAAGGTTACCAAGTTCCCTGCATGGGCAATCTGACGCCAGACCCAGTCGATACCGTACTCGATATAAAGGATAGGTTTGACCTGCTCGAGTCCCTGCGGGAAAAGGCGAAAAACATGATCGTGCCGGCTTCCGCTTGTTCGCTCGACCTGCCCCATCGCATAGGTGACGCGATCGAGCACGATCGCCATCAATACGATCGCAACTCCGCCCTCGAGCGCCTTGCCAACGTTGAGTCGCTGCATACCCCGGAACACGATATCTCCGAGTCCAGGCGCGGCGATAAATGTCGCTAATACCACGAGGGCCAAGGCCATCATTACAGTTTGGTTAATGCCGAGCTTGATCGCCGGCATTGCCATCTGGATCTTGACCTTAACAAGCGACTGGATTTTTGTTGCCCCGAAAGAGGTCGCAGCCTCGTCGATATCAGCGGGTACCTGGCGGATACCAAGGTTGGTCAGGCGTACCACCGGCGGCAGCGCGTAAATCACGGTTGCGAGGATCGCGCCGGGCGCACCCAGGCCAAACAAGTAGAACGCAGGTATCAGATATATGAAGGCCGGCAAGGTCTGCATCGTATCGAGTATTGGTTTGATGATCGTCTCGAAACGGTCGTTCTGCGACGCCATGATGCCGAAGAGTACGCCAATCGTGACCGAAATTGCGATCGAGATGCACATCAGGCTCAGCGTTTCCATCGCCGCGTCCCACATATCGAGCACCAGCCAGGAACCAACCGCGAAGACCGCAAGCAGTCCAAGCCGCAGCCCACCGTAAGCGAAGGCCGGCAGCACCAAAATCACGAAAACAATCTGCCACTGGGTGAAGGTCAGCCAATCGACCACCAACTCGTAAAACCAGGTAACCCCAGCTCCTATTGCGCGGGTTGTGGGTTGGATGAAGGGCCGAATCCATTTGTCAAATTCGTTGACTTTGTCGGCGAAAGGAAAGGCTTCGATCCAGCTTTTGGGGAAGACGGTTTCGGTACCGTGGACTTTCCAAACCGCAAGCGATATCACCAGCGCCGCGCAGGTCAGTACCCAACCACGGTGTTCTTCCCAGATTTTTTGTAACAGAGAGTCTCGCTGGTCTTCGATGACTGTGCTCACAAGCTTGCGCCCCGAATCGATGTGTCGACTAGCTTATCGTCGATGACCTACACCTGCAATGATTCAGGGCCAGTGTACAGCCCGCTTGAGTTCGGTCTAAGATAGCGCCAGAAAGGGTACTCAACGCTATTACCATGCCTGAAGCACCTAAGATCATCTGCAAGAATGTCTGGAAGATATTCGGTACCTATCCAAACCGGACACTGGAAAATTTGGACCGCTCGTTGTCGCGTGCTGAAGTGCAGGCGCAGACTGGACACGTGATCGGCGTCAACGATGTTTCCTTTGATATCAAAAAGGGTGAGACTTTTGTCGTTATGGGTCTTTCGGGCAGCGGTAAATCGACCCTGGTGCGTTGTATTTCACGGCTGATCGAACCAACTGCCGGAGAAATATTTGTCGACGGCGAAAATATCATTACTTATAACAAAGCCCAGCTTACCGAGTTGCGCCGATTTCGCATGAGTATGGTGTTCCAGCATTTTGGTTTATTTCCGCACCGCAAGGTCATAGATAATATTTCCTTTGGCCTAGAAATTCGCGGTATGGACAAGAAGGTACGCAAGGCCAAAGCGATGGAAGTACTTGAAAAAGTCGGCTTACACGGTTGGGCAGATCACTACCCGCGCGAACTTTCTGGCGGTATGCAGCAGCGCGTCGGACTCGCGCGCGCAATGGCGGTAGATCCCGAAATTCTGATGTTCGACGAGCCTTTCAGCGCGCTGGATCCGCTGATTCGCCGCGAAATGCAGGATGAATTACTCAACATCCAAGCCGAAGTCCAAAAGACCATGATGTTCATCACTCACGACTTTCTCGAAGCGATCAAAATGGGTGATCGCATTGCGATCATGAAAGACGGAGTCGTGGTACAAATCGGAACCCCTGAGGAAATCGTGACCGATCCGGTTGACAGCTATGTACGAGAATTCACCGAAGACGTGCCACGTTACAAGGTGTTGAGCGTTGGTAAAGTTATGCGCGTTGCCTCCGATGCGGTGCTTGCCGACGGCACCGAGCGCGTCAACGCACACGCCAAGCTGGATTCACTAATCGATATCGCAACGCAGTGTGACGGGCCGCTCGCGGTGGTCGACGACGAAAACGAGATCATTGGCGAAATTGACCAAACAATGATTCTCAAGGCCATGGACAGTCGGTAATAAATAGCTAATCAATCAGGTTTCATCACTAGATCGGACTGGATCAAAGAATGACTTACAGACTGTCTCAGAAAGATTAGGGCATTCGTCCACTTCAACAACGAAACAGTATTATGACAACACACCAACTGTTGTCTTTCCGTTGGCCCATTCAATATAGTCCAAACTATTCTAAAAGGGTCGAAAACGACCCAAAGAGGAAAATGATTGGGTCAACCAATATACAATTGAGTCTATGATTACCGGCGCAAATGCGAAAACGAGTGTGTGGCTACGAACCACGAGGTAGGGAGGTCGAATCTCTCCGGGCGCACCATTAAATCGAGGAGTTACCACGGTGTTAGATTTGTGGAGTTCTCACCAAATGCCATACAAACGAATTTTTTGAATAACAAGTCTGCCGATGAACTTTAGCGACTATGCCGATCTGGATGCTGTAGGTGTATCCAGCGCGATAAGACGGGGTGAAGTTTCCACTCAAGAAGTCACTGAGAAAGCGATTGAAGTAGCGAAACGTATGAACGCTGAGTTGAACGCTCTAGTCATAACCAACTATGACAACGCCCGAACATTCGCAGCTGGCGAACTGCCTGACACACCTGTGTCCGGCGCTCCCTTCTATTTGAAAGATGTCAATCAGTTTACCCATGATATGCCGACCACCTTCTCATGCCGGTTTTTTGATGGAGCTAGCCCTAGAGAAGATAGTGAGCTAGTGAAGCGCTGGCGCCAAGCGGGACTAGTTTTTCTCGGAAAAACCAATACACCGGAGTTTGCCGAGGATTTCGTCTGCGAACCCACATTTCGGGGAGTAACTCTGAATCCATGGAATACGGCCGTTACAACGG
>ENA-ORDI01000103-ORDI01000103.1-marine-metagenome-genome-assembly--contig:-NODE-103-length-57004-cov-9.885784_pt1 | contig 57004 bp, 53 predicted proteins | sample MGYA00248628_ERZ508525 | MGnify/ENA primary metagenome ERZ508525 (study PRJEB26195, sample SAMN05422138) | marine metagenome | isolation source: East of Porto Seguro, South Atlantic Ocean | place... | reverse complement strand
TCTTTTGGATTAAAAACAATATTCCTTTGAAATAAAAATTTAGATTCTTCATATTTGCCTTTATCAAACAAATTTTTTGCTTCATTAAAAAAGTTTTCTTCGGCAAAACTTTCAAAGCTAGTAATAACAAAAATAATTAAAAGGTATTTTAGAAATTTGTTCATATTATTTTTTTACTTCATCAATATTATGTACCATACTTTCGTAAAAACCAGCTTTTGTAATTTTTACAAATTTAGGTTTATTTCTTAAATTTATTATTTTTTTTTTGCCCAAATAACCCATGGATGATTTTAGACCTCCAATTAATCTGTAAATTATCTTTTCTACGGATCCTTTATACTTTACTAATCCTTCGACTCCTTCTGGAACATATTTTGAAGTGTCTTTTTGTTTTGTTTGAAAATATCTATCCGCAGATCCTTTATTCATGGCTCCTATTGAGCCCATTCCTCTAAAATTTTTAAAGAGTTTCCCATTTTTCTTTATTATCTTTCCTGGAGACTCGTTTGTTCCTGCAAATAAAGATCCTATCATCACTGCATCAGCACCTGCTGCCAGAGCTTTTGATATATCTCCTGAAAATTTAATTCCACCGTCAGCAATTATTGTAACTTTTTTTCTTCCAACACCTTTTCTAACTGCCAAAATAGCACTGAGTTGGGGTACACCAATGCCTGCTACTAATCGAGTAGTGCAAATTGATCCTGGGCCAATTCCAACTTTAATAACTTCTGCTCCTAGTTTAATTAAAAACTTTGCTGCTTCAGTTGTTGCAATATTTCCTGCACATAAAGTTGTTTTGTTTGATTTTAATTGTTTTATTTTTCTAATTATTTCACCTACTTTTTTTGTATGTCCATGAGCAGTATCAACAACAATTAAATCTACATTTGCTTTTAAAATTGCTTCTGCCCTTTTATATTCTAATGGTCCCGCTCCAACTGCTGCACCAACTAATAATTTTTTTGATTTTACTTTATTAATCTCAGAAATCTGAGACTTAATATCTAAATTTCTATGGATAACACCTATGCCACCAGCCTTGGCAATTGCTATAGCCATCTTAGATTCTGTCACAGTGTCCATTGCCGATGAAATAATTGGTATTTTTAAATTTAAATTTTTCGAAAGAGATGTATTTGTTGTAACTTCCGAAGGTAAAATTTCGGAATACTTGGGAGTTAATAAAACGTCGTCAAATGTAAGCGCTTCTTTAATAGGATCCATGTCCTTGTATATATGATTCTTTGAAAATTTAAAGAGGACCTATCGTAAAAATTTACAAATTATAAAACTTTCTTTCGATTCTTTCTTGCTCGCGGCAGGTTTAAAAACTTTGCTTTCTTTAAATATTTTTTTTGCTTCTGCGACAATTTCATTAAATGTAGACCCCATAAATATTTTTGAGACAAATTTTCCATGATTATTTAATATTTTTTTAGAAAAATTCATAGCCTCCATACACAGTTCGCTTGTATAAATAGAATCTAGGTTTTTATTTCCAGTAGTATTTACTGCCATATCGGACAAAACAACATCTACTTTAGAACCAAAATAATCTTTGATGCGGTCCTGATATTCTGGATCTGTAAAATCTCCCTTTATATGAAAAGTGTTTCCAATTTTATCAATTTCTTTAAGGTCTATGGATAAAATTTTTCCATTTTTAATTTTTTTTTCAACATATTGAGACCAACTTCCTGGTGCTGCACCAAGATCAATTAATGATATACCGTTTTTTAATATATTAAATTTTTTATCAATTTCCTGAAGTTTATATACCGCTCTAGATCTATAACCTTCCACTTTTGACTGTCTAACGTATATATCTCGTCTTTGCTTATTGATCCAATTTTTAGAAATTTTATTTTTTTTCAATTAATTTAAAAACCTTAAGCTTTTTGAAATAGTTTTGTTTTCAAGAGTTTTAATTTCTATCTCAACGCTTTTATCTAATCTCATATCCTTGTCATCTTTCCAAATTCCTGCGGCCAAGTGCATGATTCCAATGTTATAATTTGGCAGGTAAGGTTCTACAAAAGTTTGTTTTTCTTCATCAAACTTTGGTAATAAATTGCTTGCTATCCAATTACAATTTAGTGGAAGAAATTCTGTCTCAATATCATCAACATAAACACTCATATTAATTGCTAATCCTTCAGAGCCAAAAATTTTTCCAGATTTTAAAGTTATTGCAAGATTATCTTGCCAAATCTTCCAGCATGATGAATCGTGTTCTAAGGAAAAAACACCAATATTTATATGTGGTGCAAATGCTAACTTTCTTGCTTTATCAATTCCTATTTTAGAATTGATTGCATGTTTAAAATTTTGAGATTTGATTAATGCTAATTTTCCAAAAATCCATTTAACCTTCGAAACTATTTTATATCCAGGTCCCATTGTTTGAGTAATTCCAAGTTTTCCATTTTCACAGGCTTTGAAATATAGCTCAACTGATTGCCAGTCATTTACCCAAGCATCACAATCTATCCATAAATATTTTTTATATCCTGGAAAATATTTTGGTAGAAATGCTCTTGATACTTGGCTTTTTAACCATTCTTTTCCACTAGCTTTATACTCAGAAACTTCAATATCCCACTCTGCAATTTTAATTTCATCTATTTTTTCTGATAATTTATTTTTTTGGTCTTCTGTTAATCCCGCATCTAAAATACAAATTGAGACATTTTTACTTTGCTCAAATTTTTTTATGGAGTCTATTAATTCGTTTAATAACTCAAAATAATTTGAGTCAGCTAAAGAAACAATAACATTGTTTTTCATTTATAATATATCTTCATGTTCATCGTGATCTAATATTTGTTCCTTATATTTATTGCTTATTCTTTGATAATGAAGATAGCTCATTGGCATCACGATAAAATAAAGTATTCCAGAAAGTACAATTGCGTTAAATGTATAAATTAAAATTAATCCAAAATATAAAATTATTCCAAATATTAAGAAGATTGTCATTGATCTTGGAACTGAAATTCGTTTCAATGAATAAGTTGGAATTTTACTAATTAAAAGAATTGAAATTATTACAAATAAAGAAGGAACAAATATTTCATAATTAATTGAAAATAATTGAATATCGCTAAGACTATAAATTAGTGGCATTAAAACTAAAACACCTCCTGCAGGTGAAGGTATTCCTTCAAAGAAATGATCGCGCCAAGAAAGTTCGTTGCCTGATGTAATGTTGTATCTAGCAAGCCTTAAAGCCACACAAACTACGTAGACTAGACAAATCAACCAACCTATTCTGCCTAGTTCGTTGAGTTGCCAAAAATACATTATAAAAGCTGGCGCTACACCAAAACTAATTACATCTGTAAGAGAGTCTAATTCTTTACCAACTTTTGAAGTTCCCTTAATTAATCTTGCAATTCTTCCATCTAAACCATCAATAATTGCAGCAATAATTATAGCAATTATTGCAGGTGCAAATTTACCATCAAAGGCAAATTTAATTGAAGTTAAACCAATGCAAACCCCTACCAATGTAAAAATGTTAGGTAGAATGACTCTAGTCTTCTTATTATTTACTAATTTAATTTTTTGATTTGGTTGTTCCATAATATTACTTTTTGGCTAGTAATGTTTCACCAGCAATTGTTTTTTGATTTATTTTAACTAAAGGATGATAATTTTCAAAGTATATATCTACTCTACTTCCAAATCTTATTATGCCAATTCTTGAACCTTGATTTAGTTCTTGATCTTTGGACGTTTCATTAACTATTCTTCTTGCAATTAATCCTGCAATTTGAACAACAATAATATCTTCGTTCATACTACTTTTTATATTATAATAATTTCTTTCATTATCTTCACTTGCTTTATCAAGAGATGCATTTAAAAATTTTCCCGTCTTATAAACTATTTCAGAAATTTTGCCTGAACATGGTGATCGATTAACATGACAATCAAATACATTCATGAAAATACTTATTTTTTTAAATTTTCTATTTTCAAGTCCTAGTTCTTTTGGTCCATTTGTTTCAATTACTTGTAAAACAATTCCATCAGCTGGACTAGTAAGAAAATTATCATCGCCAATAGATTCTCTTTCAGGATCTCTAAAAAAATAATAGACCCAAATAGTTAAAACTAATCCGATAAAACCAAAAAATCCATGAATAAAGTATAGAACAAGTGTAGCCAATCCAAAGATGACCAAAAACTTGTAACCCTCGCCATGAATTTTAGGAAATATTTTATCTAGCATAATTATTTATTTTGATAATTTTTAGGTATATATGTATATAAAAAGCCTAAATTCAATTAATTAGATACATCGAAATATGAGCAAAATTAAGGTAAATAATCCAATTGTTGAATTGGATGGTGATGAAATGACCAGAGTAATTTGGTCATTCATTAAAAATAAGCTTATTCTTCCATACTTAGATTTAAAAATAGAATATTACGATTTAGGAATGAAAAGTCGTAATGATACCTTGGATCAAATTACAATTGATTGTGCTAATGCAATTAAAAAAAATGGAGTTGGTATAAAATGTGCAACAATCACTCCGGATGAAGCTAGAGTAAAAGAATTTAATCTGAAAAAAATGTGGGGATCGCCAAATGGAACGATCAGAAATATTATTGGAGGAACTGTTTTTAGAGAACCAATAATTTGTAAAAATATTCCAAAACTTGTTCCATCTTGGACTGATCCATTAATTATCGGAAGACATGCATTTGGAGATCAATATAGAGCAACAGATTTTTTAGTTCCAGGAAAAGGAAAATTAGAAATTAAATGGACATCAGAAGATGGTAAGGAAGAAATAAAACGTGATGTATTTAATTTTCCAGGACCCGGAATTGCTTTAGCAATGTTTAATTTAGATAAATCCATAGAAGATTTTGCGAAATCTTGTTTGAATTATGGATTGGTTAAAAAGTGGCCTGTTTATTTTTCAACAAAAAATACAATTCTTAAATCTTACGATGGTAGATTTAAAGATATCTTTCAAAAAATATTTGATGAAGAATTCAAATTAGAATTTGAAAAAAATAATATAACATACGAACATAAACTGATTGATGACATGGTTGCTTGTGCAATGAAATGGAGTGGAAAATACATTTGGGCATGTAAAAACTATGATGGCGATGTTCAATCAGATACAGTTGCTCAAGGTTACGGTTCATTGGGATTAATGACTAGTGTTTTGTTGGCGCCAGATGGAAAGACTATGGAAACAGAAGCAGCTCACGGTACTGTAACAAGACACTTTAGAATGCATCAGCAAGGAAAAGAAACTTCAACAAATCCTATTGCATCAATTTTTGCTTGGGCCAGAGGGCTAGCTCACAGAGGAAAATTAGATAATAATGAAGAGTTAATTAAATTTGCCAATACTTTAGAAAAAGTTTGCATTGAATGTGTTGAAGGCGGTTCTATGACTAAAGATTTAGCAATTTTAATTGGGCCATCTACAAAATACCTTACAACAAATCAATTTTTGAGTGAAATAGCTGATAATTTAAAAAATAAGCTAAATTAAAGCTTTTAATTTTTCAAAAGCTTCATCTATTTTATTAATTTCAATTCCACCTGCTTGTGCAAAGTCGGGTCTTCCCCCGCCACCTTTACCACCTACAATTTTTGATCCCGTTTTTACAAATTTAACAGCATCATATTTGGTGGTAAGTTTATCTGTAACGCCCACTGCTAAACCAATTTTTCCATCTTTGCTTGCAAAAACAACTACAATCCCCTCACCTAATTCTTTTTTTCCTGCATCAACAAGTTTTCTTAGATCTTTTGGAGGTAAATCAGTAACTTTTTGAAATCTAACTTTAGTATTATTGACTGTTTGATCATTTATTATATTTTTTGTTTTATCGCTTAAAATTGATTTAACATAAAGTAATTCAAGTTGTTTGTTTAAATCTTTAATCAACACTTGTTGATTTTTATTCTCTAAGTTTGGTTTTCCTCCAAGTTTAATAATCCTTTCTGACAATTCTTTGATTGTTTCTTCATTCTTTTGAATTGAAATATCAGATAGTTTCTCTTTTTTATTTAAATAATCCTGTAGTTCCTTGTCTCTTAAAGCTTCTACCCTTCTTACTCCTGCTGCAATTGAAGATTGGCTGACAATTTTAAATTTTCCTATATCGCCTGTATTTCTTACATGGGTGCCTCCACATAGTTCTGTAGAGAAATACTTCTCTTTTTCATCACCCATAGATAAAACTCTAACTTCATCACCATATTTTTCACCAAACAAAGCTAAGGCTCCATTATCTACTGCCTCCTTAGGTGTCATTAATCTAGTTTTTACATCTGATTTTTTCTCAACCATTAAATTAACAAAACTCTCAATTTTGTTAATTTCTTCGGAAGAAATTGGTTTCATGTGACTAAAGTCAAATCTTAATCTATCAGGTTCAACTAATGATCCTTTTTGAATTACATGGGTTCCTAAAACTCTTCTCAAAGACTCGTGAAGTAAATGAGTTGCAGAATGATAAGCTCTTATATTATTTCTCCTTTCAATATTTATTTTCATTTCAACGCTATCATCTACTTTAACTGACCCGTCTATAACTTTTCCGTAATGAACAAATAAATCTCCTAATTTTTTTTGAACATCTGAAACTTCAAATTTAAAATCACCAGAAATTATTTGACCTATATCTCCTACTTGACCTCCAGACTCACCGTAAAAAGGAGTTTGATTAATTATAATCATTCCCTCGTCATCTTTGTTTAGCCTTTGGACTTCTTTATTGTCTTTCAATAAAGATAGAACAATTCCTTCTGCCTGATTTTTTTCATATCCCAAAAATTCTGTTGGTTCCAACTTATCTCTAATACCGAACCAAATTTCTTCAACTGAGCTATCTCCAGATCCTTTCCAGTTTTTCTTTGCAAGCTCCTTACTTTCTTTCATTAAGGATTGAAATTTTTTATGATCAATTTTTAATGATTTATTTTTTAAAATATCTTCTGTTAAATCTAATGGGAAGCCATAAGTATCATAAAGTTTGAAAGCTACTTCACCGGGTAAAATTTTATCTATTTTAGAAATTTTCTCATTTAAAATTTTTATTCCTCGGTCTAAAAGAGCTAAAAATTTTTCTTCTTCCATCCGCAGTGTTTCTTTAATTAATGACTGAGCTCTTTCTAATTCTGGATAGTTACTTGACATTTCTTCTTGAAGTGTTTTAAAAATATTAAAGAAGATTGGTTCTTTTGCTCCAAGTAAATGAGAATGTCTCATACCTCTTCTCATTATTCTTCTAAGAACATAGCCTCTTCCTTCATTTGAAGGTAAAACACCTTCTGCAATTAAAAATGAACTTGCTCTTAAATGATCTGCAATTACCCTAAAACTAGAAATGCAGCTGTTATCTGGTTTTTTTTTTACAGCTTGAGAAATAGATTGAATTAATTTTTTAAAATGGTCAGTTTCATAATTGTCGTGAGTTCCTTGCAAAAGAGCTGCTGTTCTTTCGAGTCCCATCCCTGTATCAACTGATGGCTTTGGTAAATTTATTCTTTTTTCTTTTGTAACTTGTTCAAATTGCATAAAGACTAAGTTCCAAATTTCAATATATCTGTCTCCTTCTTGATCTTTCGTGCCCGGTAAACCACCTCTTAGATGGTCACCATGATCAAAAAATATCTCAGAACAAGGTCCACAAGGTCCTGTTTCGCCCATCGACCAAAAATTATCCAATGTTGGAATTCTTATTATTCGATCATCGCTAAAACCCGCTATTTTCTTCCAAAATTTGAATGCTTCATCGTCTTCATGAAATACAGTTACATAAATTCTTTTTTTATCTATACCAAAATCTTTAGTAACCAAATTCCATGCAAGTTCAATTGCTCTTTCTTTGAAATAATCTCCAAAAGAAAAATTTCCTAACATTTCAAAAAATGTATGATGTCTAGATGTGTAACCAACATTTTCTAAGTCATTATGTTTTCCGCCTGCTCTTACACATTTTTGTGACGTTGTTGCTCTTTGATAATCTCTTTTTTCAAGTCCAGTAAATACATTTTTAAATTGTACCATTCCTGAATTAGCAAACATTAAGGTTGGATCATTGTTAGGAACTAGATTGCTGGACTCCACAATTTTATGATCATTTTTCTCAAAATATTTGAGAAAAGCATTTCTTATTTCATTAAGTGTTTTGTCTGCCATATTTTTAAAATACAGCATTTTTGTATGATGTCTATATCTCTAAAGGGAAAAAGGCGCTCTATTAAAGCGCCTTTTTAACAACTAAAAGTTATCTGCTAATTTTTTTTAGAAGGAATTTCCTCTTTTGATTCAGTTTTTTCCTGTTCAATTGGATTGCCTTCAATCTTTTTTGAAATCACGCCTGCTTTTTCTCTGATGGCCATTTCAATTTCGGCTGCAGCTTTTGGATTTTGTTCAAGATAAAGTTTTGCATTTTCTCTACCTTGGCCAATTTTTTCTCCTTTATATGCATACCATGCTCCCGCTTTCTCTACGATGTCTGCCTTAGCTCCAAGGTCGATTAATTCTCCTGATTTGCTAATTCCTTTGCCATACATTAAATCAAATTCAACAACTTTAAATGGTGGAGAAACTTTGTTCTTAACTACTTTAACTCTTGTTGTATTTCCAATAATGTTATCCTTTTCTTTAATTGCTCCAATTCTTCTTATATCCAATCTAACTGATGCATAGAATTTAAGTGAATTTCCTCCTGAAGTTGTCTCGGGACTTCCAAACATGACACCTATTTTCATTCTGATTTGGTTAATGAAAATAACCATAGTATTTGTTCGAGAGATTGAACTTGTTAGTTTTCTTAAAGCCTGACTCATTAATCTTGCTTGAAGACCTACATGATGATCTCCCATTTCACCTTCTATTTCAGCTCTTGGAGTTAATGCGGCGACAGAGTCTATAACAAGCACAGATATTGAACCTGACTTAATTAAAGTATCAGTAATCTCTAAAGCTTGTTCGCCAGTATCAGGCTGAGAGATTAATAATTCTTCAGTATCTACACCTAATTTTTTTGCATAAACCGGATCTAGTGCATGTTCAGCATCTATAAATCCACAAATGCCACCTGTCTTTTGTGCTTCAGCAATTACCTGTAAAGCAAGTGTTGTTTTTCCAGACGCCTCTGGTCCATAAATTTCAGTAACTCTTCCTTGTGGCAACCCACCAATTCCAAGTGCCAAGTCTAAACTTAAGGATCCTGTTGAAATAGAATCTATATCCATTGTCGTTTGCTGGCCAAGCTTCATTACTGAACCTTTTCCAAAATTATCTGTAATTTGACTGATTGCTGCGTCTAAAGCTTTATTCTTTTCTTTGTTCTCTAAATCTTGATCTTTTGTAGATTTCACTACTTTTAGGTTATTTTTCGTCATTTTTTGCCTCTTTTTCTACGTTTTTTAATAGTCGAATCATGACTTTGAATGTACACACTTTGTTCTCATTGGCAATAAAAATATTATAATAGCCAAAACACGGCTATTTTATTCAAGTTTTAGATAGGTGCTATTAAGCAAACCAACTGATTTAAGAAGATTGTATTGAGCTAGCAAGTAATTTCTTTCAGAATTTGACAAAGAAACCTTTGCATTAAGCAATAATGTATTTGATTGAATTACATCTAAGGTAGTTCTTCCAGAACCTCTTTCATATTCAGCAGTAATTCCCTCGTTTGCAATCTGTGCAGCTCTAACCTGTAATCTAACAAAATTTAAAAAACTTTTAGAGGACTGAAGATTGGCCCATGCAGTCGCAACAATTGTATCGTTTGTTTTAATGGCATTATCTAGCAATAATCTTTTTCTGGTTTTTAAATTCTGGTTTTTACTAATTGTAACTCTTTTTTTTCCGCCAGAATAAAAAGGCCAGCTCACAGTTGCTTTTAAAACATCTTTTTCTTTTTTATCATATGTTGTGTTTAAATTATCAGAATAAGATCTCTCAAGGGATAAAGTTGCTGTCGGTTTTAAATCAGATTCTGCAATTTCGATATCTTTCTCAGATTGCTCTAACTCTAATTTAGCAATAGTTATGTCTGGATTGTTTTGTTTGGATAAATCAATTGCACTATTCAAGCTTTGAGGAATTGAAACAATTGATTCTGAAGTTTTTTCCAGACTTTTTGGATTTAAAATTTTACCAATTATATTTTCATAATTTAATTTATTAGTAACAATTTCATTTTTTGCTTGAATAAATTGTGCCTGAGCACCTGCTAAAGAAGATTCTGATTGCGCTAAATCAGATACAGTAATTTGTCCTCTCTCCAATCTAACTTTATCTGTTTCAACTTGTCTTTCTAAAAGACTTAAGTTTATTTGATTAATTGTTAATTTTTCGTTCGCCAAAATTAGACCGCTATAAGCTTCAATTGCTTTATAAAAAATATCTTGTTCTTTTTTTAATAACTTAGCTTCTGCTAAATTTATTCCAATTTTTTTCTTCTTATATTCGGCGTCTCTGCCAAAATCAACTAAAGTATGTTCTAACTTTATAGTAGCTATTAAAGGATCAACATCAGTAACAGAAGCATCTCCTCCACCTTGATTGGTCAACTTATTGGTTTTTTCTTTGCTCTTTGATCCAGTAATAGATGCTGAGGGCAGATAATCTGCTTTTGAAATTATAAGATCTTTTTGTGAAACTTTAACATTTTCTCTTTCAGCATTTAATTCTGTATTATTTTTGTAAGTTTGAATTAATGCTTCGGTTAAGGTCACTGAAAAAGCATAATTTATGCTTATAATTGTGAAAACTGCAATCAATAAAATTTTTTTCATTTATTTTTTAACTTATCTTTGAGTTTTTTTTTGCTTCTCTATCTCTCCAAGATAACTAGGGCTCAAATAAAAAGGTTTTGTTATTTTCTTATTGCGTGCGCCGGCTTTTCTATCTATACGCCTGGGGGATTTGTTGGTGTACATCAATTTTCTTTTAAAAGTCATTTTTTTTTCTCTTTTTCTTCGTTCTTTTGTGTTTTCGATGTCGTTTTCTAGTTCTTCCCGCTTGATATTTTTTTCATGACTTATGATATACATAATAATAATAAACTTATTTGCAACGAAAAAGCTTTAGGCTTAGCTAGCTTTTATGGTTGGTAAACAACGAAAATCAACAGTATCTATTTTAGAAGAGTGTTTTCTTCTCATGTTCCATTTTTTATTAACACCGCCACTAGCCAAACTTAAGGCAGATCTGCCATATCTACAGTTGGTGCTGTCTATAGATCTCATTAAGCTTTTGATTTTTTCATCTTTTGAAGATGAAAATAAATTGTTTTTATTTTCCAAGTTAGATAATCCGGACAACATTACCCCCACTTTTTGATATTTGTAACCTCTTTTAAAAATATCTTTTAATCCATTTATAGCAACTTTAACTATTTCAATACTGTTATCTGTTGCAATTGGAAAATCTATTGTTTTAGAATTTGAATAGTAAATGCCTCTATTTTGAAAAGGACTTGTTCTTAAAAATACTGTTACCGATTTTGCAATTAAAGATTCTGATCTAATTTTTTCTGAAGCATTCAGACAATAATTTGTAACAGACTCTTTTAATTCTTGAAAAGTTTCTACTTTTTTTCCAAATGATCTTGATACAACGCAGCTTTTTCTTTTTGAGTCTTGAATTTCTAAATCAATACAAGAAATTCCTCTAAGCTCCATTGCGGTTCTAGAACTTAAAACATTAGAGCTTTTTTTAATCCATGTATTAGATATATTCTTTAATTGTTTTGCATTATAAATATCATTTTTAATATAAAATTTTGTAAGCTGTCTACCAACCCCCCAAACATCTCCTATTTCTACTTTTTCTAATATTGGATCAATATCTTCAATTCCAATTAAACTAACCACACCAGATTTTTCTTTTTTTGCGATATGATTTGCAATTTTACTTAAAGTTTTAGTTTTAGCTATACCAATGCTTGTTGGTATACCAGTCCATTGCAAAATTATGCTTCTAATTTCTATTCCAACACTTTCAATTTCATCATCAGAAAAATTTGATAAATCTAAAAATGCTTCATCGATTGAGTAAACTTCTATTTCTGAATTAAAACGTTTTAAAGTTCTCATCACTCTTCTTGATATGTCGCCATATAGAGAATAGTTCGATGAAAATACCTGAACATTATTTTTAACAATAATATCTTTAGCTTTAAAATAAGGTTCACCCATTTTAATTCCCAAAGTTTTTGCTTCATTAGATCTTGAAATAATGCAACCGTCATTATTGGATAGAACTACAACAGGTTTTTTTCTAATTTTTGGATTGAATAATCTTTCACAAGAAACATAAAAAGAATTACAATCTATTAGTGCTATTTTTTTAGTATACTGAGTGGATGACATAAGTTACGACTCCCCAAATAAAAACATCAGCCTCTTCATTAATTAAAATTCGGTCTTCAAATTTTTTGGATCCAGATGTTAAAAATTGCTCATTTTTCTCTTTGACAAAATTTTTAACAACTAGTTCATCATAGACATTTGCAATAACTGTTGAAAAATTTTTAGGTTTTAAACTTTTATCGACAACCAACAAGTCGCCATCGTTAATTCCAATATCGGTCATTGATTTGCCTTGAACTCTAATAATGAAAGTTGCTGGAACGTTTTTTATTAAATGAATATTTAGATCGATATCCTCTTCAATATAGTCCGTTGCAGGTGAAGGAAAACCTGCGCCAGCTTTATGTAGATAATATGGAACAGTTAGATTCATAAATGTTCTTATTTTGTTCTCATTATTATCTAACTTATTCAACAATGTCAAATAGGTTGTATTTTGAGTCTGAAATTGAATCAAAACGGAATCAAAACCAGAACATCGAAGCTATATTTTGTTAGCTTGTGGATAACTATGACCACAAATAGTTTAAAATAATGAAATAATAAATAAAAAGTTGATATAACTCGCTAAGTCTAAATCAAATGAAAAAACTAACTTGTCACTGTGGAGAAGTAGAAGCAGAAATTAACCTTTCAGAAAAAACCTTTGAAAAACTTAGAAGATGTAATTGCTCAATTTGTAAAAGAAAAGGAGCGGTCATGGCGATGATAGAAACAAAAGATTTAAAAGTTACTAAAGGTGAAGACAAGATATCAGTTTATAAATATCATACGAATGTAGCTGAACATTATTTTTGTAAAAATTGTGGGATTTATACCCACCATAAAATGCGTAGCAATCCTAATATGTACGGATTTAATATTGGCTGTGTTGAAGGAGTGGATCCGTTTTCATTTAATAATATCGATTTATTTGACGGAACAAATCACCCTCTAGATCAAAAAAAATAATCCAATGAATGACAGCTGTTAACGAGTGTTTCGGTAAAATAAAATCAGATTGTTTTAAATATATAAAATCTCAAGAAACAAATACTGAAAAATTTAAAAATAAAGATAAAATGATTAAATCTTTTTTAATTCCATTATGTTTTTGGATATCAAAAAGAAAGAGGAATAAAAAATCATTAATTCTCGGAATTGCTGGTGGGCAAGGAACTGGAAAAACAACAATTACATCGATTATTTCAATAATCTTAAAAAAATATTTTAAATTAAATGTCTTTACAATCTCTATTGATGATTTTTATAGAACAAGAAAAGAAAGATTTAAACTTTCACAAGAAATTCATCCATTATTATTAATAAGAGGAGTGCCAGGAACCCATGATACAAACATTATGTTAAATTTTCTTAAAAAAATAAAAAATAAGAATTTTAATAATATAAGTTTGCCTAGATTTGACAAAGCTATTGATGATAGATTTCCAAAAAGTGCGTGGCACAAAATAAATAAAAAACCCGATATTATTATATTAGAAGGTTGGTGTGTTGGAGCCAAAGCACAGTCAAACAAACAATTAATAAAAGCAGTAAATTCAGAAGAAAAAGCAAAAGATCATAAAATGATTTGGAGAAAATATGTAAATAATCAGTTGAAAAATAAGTATAAGAAATTATTCAATCAATTAAATTGTTTAATTTATTTGAAAGTTAAAAATTTTAGTTTGCTTCAAAATTGGCGTCTAATGCAAGAAAAAAAATTATGGTTAAGTTCAAAAAAAAAAAAGAATTTAAAAATTATGAGCAAAGGTGATGTAATAAATTTTATGCAAACTTATCAGCGAATTACACAAAACATGTTCAAAGAAACACCAAAATATGCCTCAATTATTTTAAAATTAACTAGTAATCATCAAATCAAATCAATGATTTATAAAAAAAATTATTAAACTAAACTTTAAAAAGCTTGTCTGATAGATTCTGAATTTTTTCATTGGGACCTATACCAAATCCTACTTTTCTAAAAAATTTATTTCAAATTTTCAACTTTGTTTATATTTGTTAAAGAATTCTTAAATTCTGAAATATTTTCTCTATTTGAAGTTGAAAATACCGCAATTATCATAACAATTATTATTGGTATTGGAATTAAAGTAATTAAAGAAATATTCTGAGCTATTAAAAATAAGTAAATAAGTAAAAAAAAAATAGATCGAATTAACACATTTATCCTAAAAACAGCAATTATTGAAAGTGAATGTTTAACTAAATTCATAAAGCTCATTTTTGATGGACCAAAATACCTTGAGCCCCTTTCTGAAGGAACTGATGCTCTATCTTTTGCAACTTTTGCCAATGAACCTGAAAAACTACACCATGTTGCTTTTTCATTGACCATTTTTTCAACAATAAATTTTGGTAGACAAGTATAATTTCCAAATTTTATAGATTGTCCTGTGAAAGTAAAAGTTAAAAGTTTATGAACAGCGTAGCAAAATTTAAAAAAAATATTTTCTGATCTTTTTACTCTTTCGCCAACAATCGCTTTATCTGGATGATATTTTAAATTATCAATGAATTGCTTAATTTCTTCTGGTCTGTCCTCTCCATCCCCATCCATTGGTATGACGTGGTCAAATTCTTCATTTTCAAAAATATATTTAAGTCCTGCTGCAATACATCTTGCATGACCCCTGTTTTCTTTCATATTAATAACTTGGATAGATTTAATATTATTTAAATTTAAGTTGATTTCTGGTCTTGATTCTGTTGAGGCATCATTAACAATTATAACTGAAATCTCTACTTCTAACTTTGAGATTTCATTGTTAATGTTTTCTAAAAGTTTAGATAACGATTGCCAATCGTTAAAAACCGGAATTACAATTTTTATTTTTTTCATTAATTAATTTTTTTAATCCATTCATTTTTTTTAGTTTCATCTAAAAAAGAAGATTTAAATGAATTGATAATAAGAGTTTTGATTTCTTCTATTGAAAGATTTAGCGCTGACTGAGTCTCAATTAAATTTTTATTTAAATAACCACCAAAATAAGCTGGATCGTCAGAATTAATCATTACTCTTAAACCTTGATTTAACATTTTTTTTATATTGTGATTTTCAAGTTTATCAAACACACATAATTTTACATTTGACAAAGGACAAACAGTTAAAGGGATTTGAGTTTTTTTCAATTCTTCAACTAATTTTTCATCTTTTAAACACTGCACACCATGATCAATTCGTTTAACTTTTAAAAAATTTAAACTGTCCCAAATATATTCAGGAGGACCTTCTTCACCTGCATGCGCTACAGTTAAAAAACCTCCTTCTCTTGCTTTTTTAAAAAGTTTTTCAAATTTTTTTGGAGGATGTCCAAGCTCTGATGAATCAAGACCAACGGCAATAATTTTGTCTTTATGCTTTAATGCTTGGTTTAAAACTTTAAATCCAGATTGTTCATCTAAATGTCTTAGAAAACACATAATTATTTTAGAGGTTAAGCCAAATTCTATATTTGCTTTTTTTAGTGCTTTATCAATTCCGTTGATAACGGCATCAAAAGAGACACCTCTATCTAAATGAGCTTGGGGATCAAAGAATATTTCGGTATGAACAATGTTATCCTCTATACATTTCAATACATAAGCCCAGGTAAGATCAAAAAAATCATGCTCGTTTATTAAAACTTTTGAACTCTGATAATAAATATTTAAAAAAGAATCTAGGTTTTGAAAATTGTAAGCAGACTTAACTTCTTCAATATTGTTATAGGGAATTGAAACATTATTTCTTTTAGCAAGTTCAAACATATGTTTGGGTTCAAGAGTTCCTTCAATATGTAAATGTAATTCGGTCTTTGGAGTTTTTTTTATATACTCAATAATCTCTGTATTCTCGGACATCAATTTTTTTTATTTAATTATTTCCGTATATAACTTTGAAATCCTCTTTTTCAGTACAGAAATAATGTAACCATGTGCCAATAAAGCTATATGCAGCAAATATAAACATTGCTTTCGAACCTGAAGAAAAAGCAAAACCAAAAAATACAGGAATGGCAAAAGTGTACATTGCGTTAGAAGACCATTTAAAAATACCTCTTTTTTCAAAAGGTTTATCTTTGTAACTTGGATCAAAATGATCGATGCCAGTTGCTCGCATAAATCCAAAATATTTTTTTATAGAATATATTGTATAAATGAATGGAATAAAAATTAACACGGATACGCTCCATGCTATCCACCCTGGAGTAAACCAAGAACCATAATCAGCAAAACATAATCCAATACCGGATAATCTTAAAATCGCAATTATGAAAAAAATTACAGTGTAAGCTTTAAATCCAATTGTTCTGCTAATTGTTTTCCAACATAATTCTGACCGCCAACATAACCATACATAACTTTGATGAAGCAATGGAGTCATCATAGAAAAAAAGAACCAATTTTTTGCACTAACCCCAAGAAAGACATTTGAGGCAGTTCCAAAATCGACCATCTGGAGACCTACATAAAATAAAACGATTAGGCCCCCGATGTGCCAAATTTGATGTTTAAAAAAAAAATTTAACTTATTCTCAATCATTATGATTATTTTTTTTGTTTAATAGTTCTATTACTGTATCTAATTTTTTTTGGACAAGTTTTATATTTCTATAGGGTACAAAATAAACAAAGAGACCAAGAGCAACTATAGCTAGTATCCAAATTAATATTGTATTCATCTCACTCATATTTTTTTAGTAACATATTAAATATTTTTTATTATTAATACTAATCTTATCCTCCCTAAGTTGCCATACAGTTTCTGGACATGTTTTCTTGGAGCTGTAATCAAATATTAGTAAAATGTGAGGGTAATAAGATATCTTTGAATTAACTTCAGATGTAATTACTACTTTTGGTCTTGATTTTAAATTGTATGACAAGTTACCTGCGTGCCATTCATCCGAACCAACATAATTTATTAATTCCTTAGAATTAAGTTTCCATACTTTTTCTGTCGCTTTTGCTATTTCTTTACCAAGATAGTCGGTTCTTTTATCTGTTTCAGTAATCGAAACATAAGCATAAGTAAATGGGGGAAGTAAAAATAAAATTAAAAATACTGAACCAAAATTTTTTAATTTATTTAAATTAATTTGTGATTGAAAAATATAAAGTACAAAAACTCCAAAAAATAAATAAAAAGGTGTCATCCACATTGTTCTAATTTTAACTCCCATAATCATAGAGGTTAAAAAAACTAAAATTATAGGAAGAATATTAATAGCTATTAAAAATAATAATTTATCATCCTTGAAGCTAATTTTATTTTTAAATTTAGAAGCTAAAAATAAAAGCATTAAAAAAAAAGGTATCAATATTCCAATTTGTTTCCCCAAAAAGATTAATGGATGAATAATGTGATCTAAGAAATTTTGCTCTTCACCTCCTGTTCTATGAAGACTATAAGTAATTGTCACATAATCATTTTCAGTTAGCCAAATTAAATGGGGTAATAAAATTATTAAAAAAGGAATTAAGGAAACAATACATTTAAAATCAATTTTTTTTTTAAAAATCATATAAAGTAAAAATATATCCATCGCTATACCTAGATAAATAAACAAGTATTTTGATAAAAATCCAAATCCAGCAAATAAACCTAGTAGCAACCAGTCTATAGTTTTATTATCCTTAAACCCCTTCCAAAGATATAGAGCTGTTAATGCCCAAAAAGGCATTAGGCAAACATTGACGTTGAATTCTGGAGTTGTGAAATTATAAAAATATATTCCTTCTAATAACAAAACAGATAAAAAACAAAAAATTTTATTTTCAAAAAATTCTTCTGCAAATTTAAAAACAACAAAAAAAGAAATGATTACAAAAATTTGACTTAATAAATAATAAGCCCAATCTTGTGGACCAAAAATTTGATAAAAAATTTCAACTACAAATGCGCTCATTGGAGGATGTTTATTAAATCCCCAATCTAAATTACTTCCCCAAGCTAAGGCTTCAATGGTATCAAGGGGCAAATTATTATTTGTTAAAGATGGTATCGCAGTCCATATAATTAGGTGGGTTGTAAGAAAAATATAAAATAAATTTCTTAAATTCTTTTTATTTAGAGCCATTTTATTCAATTTATACAATTAATGCTTTCTTGACACTTATTAATTGATGAATATATTGTTCAACTTTTAAATGTAGATATGGTTAGAATCTCTAAAACATATATTCCAAAATTAAAAGAAAAGTACATGTGTATAAAACACTTGTCTTATTTCAAACGAAAGCTATTAGATTGGAAAGCTGATTTAGTAAAAACTAATAATGAAGCTCTTTATAATAGTTCATTAGATGACAACAGCGCTTCTGCTGACATTGTCGACCAAGCAAGTTCTTATACGGAAAAAAATGTTGAAATGAGAGCAATCAATAGACAGATTAAATTAATTTCAAAAATTGATGCTGCATTAAAAAGAATAGAAGATGGAACCTATGGTTATTGTAAAGAAACAGGTGAACCCATTAGTTTAAAAAGATTAATGGCTAGACCTGTTGCAACACTATCTATAACTGCCCAAGAAAAACACGAAAAAGAAGAAAAAGTATTTGCTGATGATTAAGGTTGAGAAATAATTTCTCCTCTTTTCATAAAGTCATAACCTTTAATAACTGCTTCTCTGTTTGCTATTTCTAAATACCAACGAGTGAGATTTTTATAATTTTTCAGACCAATATCGTGCCATTCGTGTCTTGCAATCCAAGGCCATGTGGCAATATCTGCTATTGTATAGTCTTCACTAGCAAGAAATTTTGAATTTCCTAATCTTTCATCTAAATCTCCGTAGAGAGTTTTCGTGATTTTAAAATATCTTTGTTCACCAAATTCACTTTTTCCATGATTGTAGTGATGAAATTGATGATGTTGCCCAATCAAAGGGCCAATTAATCCCATTTGTGCCATTAGCCACTGATTTATTATTAATCTATCTTTTTGTTCATAAAACTTATTACTTCTTTCACCAAGATACATCAAAATTGCACCTGACTCGAAAATAGTTTCTTTATTATTACTATGATCAATAATTACTGGAATTTTGCTAAAGGGGCTTATTTTTCTAAATTCTGGTTTGAACTGTTCATCTTTGTAAATATTTACTTTAGTAACTTTGTAATCAAATTTTATTTCTTCTAGCATGATACCAATTTTTTTTCCATTTGGAGTATCAGCAGATAATAGCTCTATCATTTTTTGATTTTTAATCTGCTTTGAATACTTTTAGAAGTGGTTGTAAACTCAAATCTTAGTTTTTCATCCGGTCTTGCATATTTAAAACATCCCCTTGCTGCAAGAGCTCCTTCATGAAATCCTGAAAGAATTAATCTTAATTTTCCGGGATACATACAAATATCACCAATTGCAAATATTCCTTTCAAATTAGTTTCAAAGTTTTCTGTGTTTACTGGAATTGTCTTTTTATTTAAATTTAATCCCCAATTTAGAATTGGACCAAGTTTCATAATCAAACCAAAAAACCCCAAAACATAATTAGCTTTTAAAGATTTTATTTCACCTTCTTCATGTTTAATTTCTATACTTTCAAGTGATGTATTGCCTTTGGCCGAAGTTAACTGATACGGAGTATATATTTCTAATTTGCCATCTTTTTCTAATTTTTTAACTTTATCAACGTTAGATTGAACTCCTCTAAACTTATCTCGTCTATGAACTAAAATTATTTTTGAATTATTAGATAATTCTATAGCCCAATCCAATGCGCTATCACCACCACCAAAAATAGCTACTGTTTTATCTTGAAAAATTGTTTTATCTTTTACTGAATAAAAAACAGATTTACCCTCAAATTTTTCACATTCTTTAACCGAAAATTTTCTTGGCTCAAAGGAACCCACTCCACCTCCAATTACAATATTTGGAGAATTAAATTTAGTGCCTTTACTTGTTTTAATAATCCATTTTTGATTTTCATTTTTTATTTCTTCAACTCTCTCATCTAAATGAAAATTAAAATTGAAAGGTTTAATTTGTCCAATTAAATTATTAGTTAATTCTTCGCCAGTACATTCAAGAATTGCTGGGATATCATAAATTGGTTTATCAGGATAAAGCTCAATACATTGTCCACCAATTTTATCTAAATTATCAATGATCTCACATTTAAGGCCAATAATTCCTAATTGATGCGCACAAAACAATCCTGTTGGTCCTGCGCCTATTATAACTACGTCAGTATTAATCATTAAGCTTGTTTTTCAGGAAGATCTACAACTAGACCATCGATTTCGTTTGAAACTACAATTTGACAACTGAGTCTACTATTTTTTTTTGGTTCAAACGCTAAATCCAACATATCCTCTTCTCCTTCTTCTTTCTGTGGTAGTTTATTAAACCATTCTTCTTTGACATAAACATGGCAAGTAGCGCAAGCCATGGAACCTCCGCAATCTGCATCAATTCCAAGAACATTATTTTGAACGGCTCCTTCCATAACGCTTAAGCCATTTGGAACATCAATTACATGAGATTTTCCACTGTGTTCTATGTACTTAATTTTAGGCATAGACTTTATATAAGACCAAAAAAAAATAGGGCAAGTAAATTAATGTCCGCCCTACAATTAGTATTGATTTTACATGCTTTTTAAAATTAAATACAATTTAACAGTTAAAAATTAGAATAAAAAACAAATCAAAGCAAATTACAAATTACATGACGACTAAATATAATGAAATTTATCAAAGTTCCATAAATAATCCTGAAAAATTTTGGCAAGAAATATCAGAAGATATTTTTTGGTTTAAAAAACCAACAAAAGTTTTAAATAAATTCAATCCACCATTTTACAAATGGTTTGAAGATGGTGTAACAAACACTTGTTATAATGCATTAGATTATAACATTGAACAAGGTAGAGGTGAAAAAACTGCTTTAATATATGACAGTCCAATAACAGGTAACAAAGCTAAATTCACTTACAAAGAACTTAGGCACAAAGTTTCAAAATTTGCAGGTGCTCTGGACAATCAAGGTATAAAAAAGGGTGATAGAGTGATCATTTATATGCCAATGGTACCTGAGGCTGTTATTGCAATGCTTGCATGTGGAAGAATTGGAGCAATTCATTCAGTCGTATTTGGTGGTTTTGCTTCAAATGAACTTGCTAGCCGTATCGATGATAGTAAAGCAAAAATTTTAATTACAGCTTCGTGTGGCTTTGAACCTGGAAAAACAGTTGAATATCGTCCTCTTGTAGATGGAGCATTAAAGTTAGCAAAACACAAAATTGAAAAGATTATATTCTTCCAAAGAAAAGGTTATGAAATTAAATTAAATAGTCCAAAAGAGATAAGCTGGAATGAAGTCTTATCAAATTCCAAAGATATGGATTGTGTTGAAATGAAGTCTAATGAGTTTGCTTATATTCTTTATACTTCTGGTACAACTGGTGTACCAAAAGGAATTGTAAGAGATATTGGTGGTCACATTGTTGCATTAAAATGGACAATGAAAAATATCTACAACATTGACGCTGATGATGTTTGGTGGTCTGCAAGTGATATAGGATGGATTGTTGGGCACTCTTATATAGTCTACGCTCCTTTGTTTAAAGGATGTACTACTGTTCTTTTTGAAGGAAAACCTGTTGGAACTCCTGATGCTGGAGTTTTTTGGAGGATTATTTCTGACTATAAGATTAAATCACTTTTCACAGCTCCTACTGCATTTCGGGCAATTAAAAAAGAAGATCCCGAAGGCAAGTTTTTTTCAAAATATGATTTAAGTTCCTTTGAATCTTTATTTTTAGCTGGGGAAAGAGCTGACCCTGACACAATTAAATGGGCTGAAAATTTATTAAATGTACCAGTAATTGATCACTGGTGGCAGACAGAAACTAGTTGGGCAATAAGCGCAAACTGTACCGGTATTGAAATGCAAAAAACAAAATATGGATCAGCTTGTAAAGCAGTTCCAGGTTATGATGTTAAAGTTATGAAACCAGATCAAAGTTTAGCTAAACCAAATGAAATGGGAGATATTGTTGTAAAACTTCCTTTGCCTCCAGGAACCTTTTCAACTTTATGGAATGCTGACGAAAGATATAAAAAAACATATATGTCAAACTATGAAAGTTATTATCAAACTTATGATGCAGGACATATTGATGAAGATGGATATATTTGGATTATGTCCAGAACAGATGATATTATAAATGTTGCTGGACATAGACTATCAACAGGTGCAATTGAAGAAGTTTTATCAGAACATCAATCGGTGGCTGAATGTGCAGTTTTTGGAATTGCTGACAAATTAAAAGGGCAATTGCCAATTGGATTAATAGCGCTTAAAGCCGGAGTTCAAAAAGACAACGAAACAATATCTAAAGAATGTATACAAATGGTTAGGGATAAAGTTGGGCCAGTAGCAGCGTTTAAAACTGCAATAGTTGTAAAAAGATTACCTAAAACTCGATCTGGAAAAATTTTAAGAGGAACTGTTAGAAAAATAGCTGACAATGAAGAATATAAAATGCCAGCAACAATCGATGATCCTGCAATTTTAGATGAGATCAAGCAAGATCTAATTAAAAATAATATTTTAAAAGTTTAATGACAAAATATTTATTTCTTCTTGGAGCAACTTTTTGTGAAGTTGCTGGTACTTTGTTATTACCTGTTACACAAAATTTTACAAAGTTGTTTCCAACTGTAATTCTAGCTATATGTTACTTATCCGCATTTTACTTTTTAACTTTTGCGATTAAAGAAATTCCGCTTTCTATTGTGTATGCTACTTGGAGCGGACTTGGAATTTTTACAATCGCTATATTTGGATATATATTTTATAAACAAACTTTAAGTTGGCAAGCAGTATTTGGTCTATTTTTAATTGTAATTGGTATTACGTTGATAAATATTTTTAGCTCAAAAATTGTTTAAAAAACCAAAGGTTGACCAGTTGGATCTCCTAAAATTTTTCTATCTTTCATTTTTATCTGACCGTTGATTACAGTTAGAACGGGCTTTCCTTTAAATTCCATCCCATTAAATGGGGACCATTTACATTTGCTTTCAATATTTTCATTTTTAATTAGAATTTTTTCATTCATGTCTACTATGGTTAAATCTGCATCAAAATTTTTTTTAATATAACCTTTATTTTTTATGCCAAAGATTTTGACAGGGTTTTCACAAACAAAATTTATAAATTGTTCAAGAGTTAATTTTCCATTGTTAACATGGTTTAGCATTACAGGTACTAACGTTTGAACCCCGGGCATTCCAGATGGAGAATTAGGATAATTTTTATCTTTATTCTCTTTTAAATGTGGGGCGTGATCTGATCCAATGATATCTAGAAAATTATTTCTAACTCCATACCATAATCTATTTTGATGTGTTTTGTCTCTTATTGGTGGATTCATTTGTGCATAAGTTCCTAATTTTTCATAACATTCAGGAGCTGTTAAAGTTAAATGTTGTGGAGTAATTTCAAAAGAAACATTGCCTTTGTGTTGCGATAAAAAATCAACTTCTTCTTTTGTTGTCACGTGAAGAATATGTGCTTTCTTTTTTAATCTTTCTGCTATTTTTACAATTTTTCTTGTTGATGAGATCGCGCACTCCTCATTTCTCCAAACTAAATGGGATTGTACATCTCCTTCTTTAATTAATTTTTTTCTCTTATTTAAAATTTCTTCATCTTCTGAATGAACTGAAACTATTTTTGAACTATTTTGAAATACTTTTTCAATATCTTCTTCACGCTCAACTAATAAATTTCCTGTTGAAGATCCTGCAAAAAGTTTAATCCCACAACACCCTTCTAAACCTTGTAAGTCTGACAATTCTTTATGATTATTTGGTGTTGCTCCAAAATAAAATGCGTAATTACAATACATTCTATTTTTAGCTAATTTTAATTTATTAGAAAATTCTGCCTTGCTTGAAGTTGGAGGATTGGTGTTTGGCATTTCAAATACTGATGTTATTCCGCCTGCTATTGCCGCCCTACTCCCAGAATTTAAATCTTCAGAGTCAGTAGATCCAGGTTCTCTAAAGTGAACTTGAGTATCTATACATCCTGGTAAAACAGTCAAACCAGTTGCATCAAAGGTCTGTTTTGATTCTGTTTCAATTTTGCCAATCTCTACTATTTTACTATCTTTTATTCCAATATCTTGAACTTTAAGATTGCCATTAATATAACACGATCCATTTTTAATGATTAAATCTAACATTTGGCAGAAAAGTAACTATATTATAAATGAACTTCAATCAATTATGAATATTAATAATGTATATATATTAGAAGATCGAGGAATTTTATTCATTCAAGGAACTGATACAAAAGAATTTTTACAAAACTTAATTACCAATGACATTAATAAGGTTGATGAAGCAAACAGTTGTTTTGCATCATTGTTAACTCCTCAAGGTAAATATCTTTTTGATTTTTTAGTTGTTGAGCATAAGAAAGGTTATTTTATTGACTGTGAAAAAAAACAAATTGAAGAACTTTTTAAACAATTAAATATTTATAAATTTAGATCTGATATTGAAATACTAAATTTGAGCAACGAATTTGTGGTTGCTGCTTTCAGTTATGAAAAATTTATTTCATTTGATAGGGCAAAAGATTTACCAGGAAATACCTTTAAGTATAGGGAAGATCCGGTCTTCTTAGATCCAAGACACAAAAAACTTGGAGGAAGACTAATAATTAATTTAGAAAAACTTCATTTATCTTTAAAAAAGATGGATTTAGATTCTACTGACCCAGAAGAATATTATAAATTGAGTTATGAACTTGGCATTCCCCAAAAAAATACAGAAAAATTAAGAAATAAATTATTTGGGATTGAGTGTAATTTTGAAGAATTAAATGGAATTGACTTTAAAAAAGGTTGTTATATTGGACAAGAAAATACTTCACGAATCAAATTAAGAAATAAACTATCAAAAAGACTATTACCAATTCAATTAATTGAAGGAAAATTAATAGAGGGTTCTCCAATAAAAAATAATGATAATGAAATTGGAAAAGTTTTAATAAATAATCAGTATCCATTTGCAATTGTAAAATATTTAAGTGATTACTTTGATCCTAAAATTGAATATAAAAGTGAGGAAGCTGTTTTAAAAATCATAAAACCTGATTGGATAAAATAAATAATTTATTTTAAAAATTTGCTTAAATCTGGTTTAAAATATTTTGGTCCTTTCATTACTTTTCCATGTTCATTGTAAATTGGCTTTCCATCTTCTCCTAGTTTGCTCATGTTCGAATCTTGAACTTCTTTAAAACACTTATCTAGATTAATGCCAAAAGCATGTCCCGCACCATAGGCAACATATAAAATATCAGTAAGAGCATCGGCAACTTCTACAATATTTTTATCTGATATTGCTTTTTTTAACTCTTCTAATTCTTCGTTTATCAGGCTTATTCTAAGTGAATTTATTTTATCAGTACTAAGTCCTGTTGAGGTTTTTACTTCTTGGCCGAATGTTTTCATAAATAAACCAACTTTTTCAAAATTTGTCATTTGACTCCTATCATCAACTAATTTGTGTCTACTTTAATTTTTAATATATTTAATGTATAAGAAATAGAACATTGTCATTAATTTTTAAACTATGAAAAATAGAAAAGAGCGAGATAGCATTGGGGTCATAAATGTACCTGTGGATAAGTATTGGGGAGCATCCACACAAAGATCTACTAAATATTTTAATATTGGTGATTTTTTAGTAAGACCTATTGTAATTAAATCAATTGCAATGATTAAAAAAGCTGCTGCAATTGTAAATACAAAAAACGGTGATCTTGATAAAAAAATAAGCAAAGCTATTGTTAAAGCAGCTAACGAGGTTATTTCTGGAAAACTAAATGATCATTTTCCTCTAAAAGTTTGGCAAACAGGTTCTGGTACTCAAACTAATATGAATGTTAACGAAGTAATTTCTAATAGAGCAATTCAAATCCTCGGAGGTAGATTAGGAAGCAAAAAACCAGTTCATCCAAACGACCATGTCAATAAATCTCAATCAACAAATGATGTATTCCCAACTGCTATGCATATGGCTATAGCGATAAGAGCAAAAGGAAAATTGATACCTTGTCTTAACTTGCTTAATTCGGAATTAAAGAAAAAAACAAAAGAATTTAAAAACATTGTCAAAGTTGGTAGAACACATTTGCAGGATGCAACACCTTTAACTTTAGGTCAAGAATTTTCTGGATATCACTCTCAACTAACAAAATGTATAGAAAGAATAAATAAAGCTCTTGAAGAAATATATTTTTTAGCTCAAGGTGGTACAGCAGTAGGAACCGGACTAAATACTAGAAAGGGTTTTGACAAAAAAATTGTTGCTGAACTACGAAAAATTACAAAACTTCCATTTAAACCTGCTCCAAACAAATTTGCTTCATTAGCTGCACATGATGCTATAGTTAATTTTTCTGGAACTATGAATACAACAGCCGTTTGTTTAATGAAAATAGCGAATGACATTAGATTTTTGGGATCAGGTCCAAGAGCTGGATATGGTGAATTAATCTTGCCAGCTAATGAACCCGGTTCTTCAATTATGCCAGGAAAAGTAAATCCTACTCAGTCTGAAGCAGTGACGATGGTTTGTGTGAAAGTCATTGGAAATCATAATGGTATAACAATGGCAGGATCTCATGGTCATTTTGAATTAAATGTTTTTAAACCATTAATTATACATAATATTTTACAATCAATACATTTAATGGCAGATTCATCAAAGAGCTTTGCTAAGTATTGTATCTCTGGTTTGAAAGCTGACAAAAAAAGAATTAAAGAATTATTGGATAATTCATTAATGTTAGTAACAGCACTTGCTCCACATATAGGCTATGACAAAGCAGCCAAAATTGCCAAAAATGCATTAAAAAATAAAACTAAACTAAAAGATGAGGCTATTAAATCTGGTTTAATAAAAGAAAAAGACTACGATAAAATTGTAGATCCAAGAAAAATGGTCAATCCTAGTTAATTTTATTAAAATTCTTTTTAATTATTTGAGTTAATTGTTGAATATTATTTATTTGATAAGTTTTTAATTCAGAAACTACTTTATTATCTTTTTGAGACTTGTCATCAAAATTATATTTTATATTAGATATAAAATATATATTTTCATCAATATCTTTCTCTAAATCAAAATTAATTTTTTTTAAATTTATTCTATTTTTTTTAGATATTTGAAATCTTTTATAAAATTGTTCTTGATCATTAACCTCTAATACCATACTTGATTTTAAAAATAATTTATTATCTTTTTCAATATATTCAAAATTTGAGAAATTAATTATGCCAATTTTTAATAAATTTACTTTTGATTGATCTAATTTTATTTGTTTATCAATAAATTTAATATTAAGCACTGCATTTTCAAATAACTTATTATTCAAATTAGATATTTTGAAAATTAAATTTCCATTAAAATTTGGATGAATAGAATTTTTTAAAGAATATAAATATGAAAATAATTTTTGTGTTATTAAATTAAAATCCATATCTAATAAATCCAAATTTAAGTTAAAGAAAAATGGATTTAAATCTATATCTCCGTTTATTTGAATTTTATCGTTGATATTTGATTTATTATTTTTTGTTCCAACTTCAATTTTATTTTCCTTATAAGAATAGATTATATTTAATTCATTGTTTAAAAATTTTGTTTTTGAAACTCCTTTGAACATATTATTTTCATTATCCTTTTCTATCTGATTTATAATTTTAATATTTGGATTTTTAAAATCTAAATTACTTTTTAAAATTTTTGGAGTTGAATAATCTTTTTTCCATTGAAAATTATAATCGGTATCAAATAAATTTCCTGAAATATTTAGTATTTTTTTTCTTTTTTTTATGTCAATAAAATATTTAAGCTTTTTTATTGGAGAAATTGTAGTTACCACATCATTCTTATCTAAATAAAAAAAAATACTATTATTAATTTTGATTGGTTTAATAATATTAGTGTGAAAATGTTTGTGAAAATTTTTTAAAATTGTATTATTTAAATAAAAATTCGCTTTATTAATTTTGATTTCTTTGATATTAATTTTTTCTTTATTATGCAAATTGACCAATGATAGAAAAACTTTAAGATTATTAATTTTTGCAAATTCTTTTTCACTATCAGTTGTAAGAAACAAATTAGATGTTTCAATTAAAAGGTGAGGTCTTGGAATAATACTATATGTTATTCCTTTTATATTTTTTATATCAAACTTAAAGTCTTTATAAATTTTATTACGAAGCTCTTTATCAAAACTTTCATAATTGTAAAAAGCTGGTAAAGATAAATATATTATGCATGAAAATAATACTATTATAGCTAAGATAAAAATCTCACGGTAATCATATTTTGTGTAATTACCATAGTTATAATTAATAATTTTAGCATAATATTGTTTAATAAAATTATTATAATGTTTTTTTATATTGAATTTTTTCATAACTATGAAAGTAGGATTTATACTATAAAAATATAAATGTTAAATTTAGAATATTTAAAAAACCTAAATGAACAGCAAAAAGAAGCTGTTTCTTACCTCAATGGACCTTTGTTAATTGTTGCAGGTGCAGGATCTGGAAAAACTAAAGTATTAACTTCAAGAATTGTTCACATAATTAAACAAAAAAAAGCATTTCCCAACCAAATTATTGCTGTCACCTTTACTAATAAAGCCGCAAAAGAAATGCAAAATAGAGTTAGTAAAATTCTAAAAAAAGAGGCAACTGGACTTTCATGGCTTGGAACTTTTCATTCTATTAGCGCCAAACTTTTGAGAAAACATGCTCCTGCAGTTGGTTTAAAGTCAAATTATTCTATCATCGATCAAGATGATCAGGTTAGATTAGTTAAAAATATCTGCAAAGCTGAAAATATCGATATTAAAAAAATTTCTCCAAAATATATTTTGTCAATTATAGATAATTGGAAGAATAAAGGATGGTATCCCGAAGATGTTATTTTAAAAAAAAAAGATGTATTTGAGAAAGGTTTTTTAAAAATCTATAAAATTTACCAAAACAAACTAATGGATTTAAATGCCTGTGATTTTGGCGATTTAATATTACATTGCGTAAAAATTTTTGAAAAAAATTTAGACATTAGAAAACTCTATTCAAAAAATTTTAAGTATATTTTAGTTGATGAGTATCAAGATACAAATTTAATTCAAAGTAAGTGGCTTAATTATTTAGCAGAATATAACGAAAATATTTGTTGTGTAGGTGATGATGATCAATCAATTTATAGTTGGCGTGGAGCTGAAATTAAAAATTTTCTTAAATTTGATAAAATTTATGAAAATACCAAAATAATTAGACTTGAAAAAAATTATAGATCAACACAAAATATTTTATCGGTAGCTTCAAAATTAATTGAAAATAATCAAAACCGAGTAGGAAAAAAATTATATACCAACAGTGATAATGGGGAATTAGTTTCTTTGAATTGTTATAACAATGGCAGGGATGAAGCGACTGGAGTGGGAGATCGGATAGAAAAATTAAAAAAAAAATATTCGCTTAACAATATTTCAATATTAGTAAGAGCAATTTTTCAAACTAGAGAATTTGAAGAACGTTTCTTGAAAATTGGACTACCTTATAGAATTATTGGTGGAATAAAATTTTATGAAAGAGCAGAAATTAAAGATTGCATTGCTTATCTAAGAATTATTCATCAAGCTCAGGATGATTTATCTTTTGAAAGAATTATTAATGTTCCTAAAAGATCTATCGGAGATAGTACAATAAAACAAATTAATGAATATGCAAAAAAAAATGAACTTTCGTTAGAAGTTGCCTCAAAAAAACTTTTAGAGAATAATAAAATTAAACCTAAAACAAAAATAGGTTTAACTTCATTTTTAAATCTAATAGAAAAATGGAGAAACGATTTTAATGTTAAAAAATTTGGACATATTAAATTATTGCAAACTATCCTAGATGAATCAAGTTATAGCCAAATGCTAAAAAACAAAAAAGATTTAGAAAATGAAAATAGATTGGAAAATATCAAAGAATTATTAAACGCCATGAAAGAATTTGATAATCTTGAAAGTTTTTTAGAACATGTTGCTTTAGCAACTTCTATAGATAAAAATTGGGAAGGACAGAAAGTAAATTTAATGACTATCCACGCCTCGAAAGGTCTGGAATTTGATGTAGTTTTTTTGCCAGGATGGGAAGAAGGATTGTTTCCTCATCAAAAATCAATTGAAGAAAAAGGTGAAAAAGGATTAGAAGAAGAAAGAAGATTAGCTTATGTTGGAATTACAAGAGCTAAAAAGCTAGTCAATATATCTTTTTCTATGAATAGATTTTACCAAGGAGATTGGATAGATAGTATAGCTTCAAGATTTATAGATGAGCTGCCAAATGAACACCTTGAAAAAAATAATTTTTTCGCAGAAGATCAAAATAATGATTTTGAATTTAATCAAGATATTGAATTTAAGAGTGAAATTAAGAGTCCAGGTTGGATAAGATATCAAAAAAGAATTAAACATAAGTGATTGATAAAAAAATTAATAAATTAAGAAATTTAATAAAATTAAACAATATAGATGGTTATATTGTGCCAAAAAATGATGAGTTTTTTTCTGAATACGCTTTTCCCAATAGACTAAAAACAATCTCAAATTTTTCTGGTTCTGCTGGCTTAGCAATAATACTAAAAGATAAAAATTTTCTTTTTGTTGATGGAAGATATACATTGCAATCAAAAATAGAATCTGGAAATAATTTTAAAATAATTGAAATTCCAAAATTACTTCCTCATGATCTATTAAGAAAATATAAAAAAGAATTATTTTTAGGATTTGATCCTAAATTATTTACCAATAACTCATTAAAAAGAAGCTTCAAGGATAGTTGCAATTTATTTCCAATAAACCAAAATCTAATTGATCTTATAGACACAAAGAAAATATACGATCATCGAAAAGAACCATTCTATATTTTGGATGATAAAGTAGTTGGTGAAAGTGTAAATTCAAAAATTAATAAATTAATTTTAAATCTTAAAAAAAACAAAATAGACAATATATTCATAAGTGCGCCTGAAAATGTTGCATGGTTGCTTAATTTAAGAGGAAAAGATAATCCTTATAGTCCAATACCCAACTGTCAAATCATTTTAACAAAAAATAAGAAGATTTATTTTTTTTCATCAAAAAATAAAATTGTTAAAATAAAAAATCAATATCCTTATAAAAATTTTAATTTTTCTGATTTTAATGAATTCACTAGTTTAATTAATGAATTAACTGGAAAATATTTCAGTATCGATAGTTCTACTTGTTCAGTATTTAATGAATCTATAATTAAATCTAAATTTAATTGTAAAAGTTCTGTTGATCCTTGCTATGAAATGAAAGCGATTAAAAATCAAACTGAAATAAAAAATATGGTTAAAACTCATATCTATGATGGTGCGGCTTTAACAAAATTTATATATTGGATAAAAAATAACAAAAAATTTAATTTTACCGAAATTGATGCTGAAAAAAAATTAGAAAAATTTAGAAAACAAAATATTAATTATCTTTATCCAAGTTTTAATACCATTGCAGGATCAGGTCCTAATAGCGCTATCATACATTATAGAGCTAATAAATTATCGCAAAGAAAAATTAAAAAAAATGATATTTTTTTGTGTGATTCTGGTGGCCAATACAAATACGGCACAACTGATGTAACCAGAACTTTATGTTTCAACAAACCACCAAAAAGAATTAAAGATATTTTTACTAGAGTTTTAAAAGGTCATATTGCTGTTGCAAATACAAACTTAAATAAAAAAAAAACAGGTAAAATTATTGATAAAAGTGCAAGATATTATTTAAATAAGATTAATCTAGATTATGCTCATGGTACAGGCCATGGTGTCGGTTTTTTTTTAAATGTTCATGAAGGACCTCAGGCTATATCTAAATATAATGAAGTTCCTTTAAAACCTGGGATGATATTAAGTAACGAACCTGGTTATTATAGAGAAAATGAATTTGGAATTAGAATTGAAAACTTAGTTTATATTAAAAAACATAAAAATAAGAATTTCTTTAAAAATTTAACTTTAGCGCCTATTGACACTGATTTAGTTAATTTTAAACTATTAAATAAAGAGGAAAAAAATTATTTATCAAAATATCATTTAGAAGTTTATTCTAAAATTTCTAAATTTTTAGACTCAAAAGAAAAAAAATGGTTGTTAAATTTAATTTAACATTTTTTGCCATTTTTTTTGATCTATTACTTTTACATTTAATTCTTTAGCTTGGATTACTTTTCTATTAGTAGGATTTATTCCAATAACCAGATAATCTAGCTTTTTGTTTACATTGCTTACAATTTTTCCTGCATTTTTTTCGATCAATGATTTTGCTTCTGACCTACTAATATCTTCAAGTTTGCCTGTAAACATAAAAGTTTTATTTTTAAATATTCCTTTAGTGCTTTGGACATTATTTACAATTACAAGAAAACGTTTTAGTTCATTGATAACACTTAAATTTATTTTATCTGAAAAAAAATTTTTCAGAGATTTAATTTGAGTATCACCAATACCATCAATGTTTGATAAAGTATTAAAATTGAAATTTTTTGTCATTTGATAAAAATTTTTTACCGATTTTGAATGTTGTGATAATAATTTTGCGTTTTCCAATCCAATATGTCTGATTCCTAAGGCATAAATAAATCTATCCAAATTTATTTTTTTTGATTCATCAATAGCATACTTCAGATTAGATACTGATAATTTTCCCCAACCATCTAATTTTTCTATTTTGTCGAAATTTAATTTAAAAATATCTTGAGGTAACCTTATTAATTTTAGTTCCCAAAATTTTTCTACAACCTTTTTACCCAATCCATCGATATTTAGAGCTTCTTTAGATATAAAATGTTTTATTTTTTCTATGGCAATTTTTTCACATTTAAATCCTTCACTTGGACATCTTTTTACTGCGTCATATTTTTTTGTAATTGCATTAAATTCTTTAACTGCTTTGGATCCGCAAGAAGGACATTTATCAGGAAAAGTATATTTTTTTGAATCGTTACTTCTTTTGCTTAAATCAACAGATAGTACATGAGGAATTACATCGCCTGCTCTTTCAATTTTAACTGTATCTCCTATTCTTATATCTTTTCTTATTATCTCATCTTCGTTGTGCAATGTGGCATTGGATACAACAACACCACCAATATTAACTGGCTTTACTTTAGCTACAGGAGTTAGTGCTCCAGTTCTTCCAACTTGAATATCAATATTTAAAATTTTAGAAAACGAACTGTCTGCTGAAAATTTGTGAGCTATTGCCCATCTTGGTGCATTTGCCACAAAACCTAATCTGGTTTGTAAATTAAAATCATTTATTTTATAAACCAAACCATCAACATCATAATCTATGTCAAACCTGTTTTTTTCAAATTCTTTGTGATAATTAATTAAATTTTCTATACCAGAAATTATTTTATTAAATTTACTAACTTTAAATCCCCACTTCTCCAAAGATTTTAAGAATTCTGATTGTTTTTTAAAATTAAAATTTTCATAGTAGCCAAAAGTATAAGCGATAAATTTTAAAGGTATTTTTTTTGTTTCATCTGGATTTTTTTGCCTAAGAGATCCAGAAGCTGCATTTCTAGGATTTGCAAAATTATCTTTTATATTCTCAAAATCAGAATTTGCAATAAACACTTCTCCTCTTATATCTATATCTTTTGGAAAATTATTGGAATTTATTTTTTTTGGAATATCAGAAACTGTTTTAAGATTTTCAGTAATTATTTCTCCTTCAGTACCATTTCCTCTTGATAAACCAGTTACAAGTTTTCTATTTTTATATGTTAAAGAAGCAGATATTCCATCTATTTTTGGTTCCACGCTATATTCAATTATATTATTTTTATTTAGGTTTAAAAAATTAAAAATTCTTTTTTCAAAATTTTGTAAATCTTCTTTATCAATCGCATTTGAAAGCGAAAGCATTTGAACTCTATGTTTGGATTTAACAAAATTTTTTGAGGGCTTATATCCTACAGATATTGATGGGGACTCCTTATCTTTTAAAAAATCATATTTTTTTTCTAATTCTAATATTTCTTTCTTTAAAATGTCGAATTCTTTATCGGAAATTTTTGGGGTACTTTTTTCATAATAAAGTTGATTATGTTTTTTTAATTGCTGAATTTTTGACAAATATTTTTTTTTAATTGATATACTACCCATTGTGCTATTTAAGTAGTGACTTAATTTTTTCTAAAGTTGATTTTTTATTCTTAATTTTATTAGATTTAGATATTTTTTTATAATTTTTGTTAAAAACTCTATATGAATGTTCGTACCACTCGCCAGATTGATAATTATAACCAAGCAAACTTGCATATTTTTTTGATTCATCAATTAGTCCAATTCTAAAATAAATCTCTACTAATCTATGAAGAGCTTCTTCTACATATATAGAAGTTTCATAATTTTCTATTACATTTTTATATCTATTAATTGCCGGTATCCATTTTTCTCTTTGTATATAATACTTTGCAAGATACATTTCTTTGGCAGCAAGCATTTCCTCAATTAATTCTAATTTAAATTTTGAATCCAAAGCAAAATCTGTATTTGGATAATTTTTAATTACAAATTCAAAATTTTTTTTAGCTTCCTCTATTGGTCCAAGATCTTTTTTTTCACTTAAAATCTGATCATAATAAGACATTCCCAATAAATAATGGGCGTAGTCTTTTCTTATATGATTAGGATAAGTTTTTAAAAATCTTTCTAATTCTCTTGTTGCATCATCATAGTATAATTTTGAATAATACGCATAAGCTGCCATTAAAGAAGATCGTGGTGCCCATAATGATTGGGGATACAAAAGTTCTGCTTCATTAAATTTTTTTGCCGCCAATATTACATCCCCATCTTCTAATTCTTGCATACCTTCTTTATATGCGGCAATCATCTGAAGATCCAAATCTTCTTCCTGAATTAATGAAATAGAAGTATCTTTATTTTTACAAGCAATTGGAAGAATAATTAATAAAATAGTAAAATATTTTATAATAGAATTCATTCTAAATTCTTACCAGAAAATCAAAAAAATTCTAATTATTATGCTATGGATTTTAATTGAAATTTATCAATAAACGTGTGTGGTAAAGTTTTTTCCTTAAGCTCGAACACCGAATAATTACTTTTATTTTTAAATATTTCTCTAAGTAATTGATTTGTCAGGCTGTGACCACCCTGTGAACATTTGATTGAGCCAATAATCTTATGGCCTGTAAGATATAAATCTCCAATACAATCTAAAATTTTATGATTAACAAATTCAAGCTCATTTCTTAATCCACCCTCATTTAAAATTTTATTATTTTTTACAACTATGGCATTATCTAAGCTACCACCTTTGGCTAAACCTATTTGTCTTAATTTTTCAACATCTTCGTAAAGGCAAAAAGTTCTAGCATTATAAATATCTTTTAAATCATGCTCGTATACATTTATTCTATTTCTTTGAGTGCCAATAAATGAGTTGGAATATTTAATTTCGAAATCTATGTCTAAGCTAACTTTAGTTTTATCTATAGAAATATACTTTGGCCCTTCTTTGATACTTACTTTTTTTTCTATCTTAATAAGTTTAATTGGTGTTTGACTAACTTCAAAACCACTTTCTAAAAATAGATCAACAAAATCTTTAGCTGATCCATCCAAAATTGGAACTTCTTCCGAATTAATTTCAATTAAAGCATTATCAACTCCTACTCCATACATTGCTCCCATCAAATGTTCTATTGTAGAAACTTTTACCCCAAATTCATTAGATACTGTTGTGCATAGATTTGTGTTTGTTACATTGTATACGCTTGGAATGACAATATTATTATTTTTTAAATCAACTCTTTTGAATACAATTCCTGTATTTGGATCTGATGGTAAAATTTTCATTTCAACTATTGATCCAGTATGGAGACCTATACCACTAACGTGTACAGGTTTTTTTACAGTTTTTTGATTCAGTATAGACACATAGATTTTATACAGAAATCAAAAAAACAAAAAAATACAACAAATGTTACAAGAAAATACAAAAAGGTTAGTTAAAAAAATGAAATAACTTCTCAAAAAAACCGTTTTTCTTTAGTTTTTTTGAGACGATATTGACTTCGTATAAATAATTTTTCTTGTTAAAATTGTAACCTGATTGACAAATTGTACTCACACTTTCTTCAAAAAAATTCATTTCTCTAAAAAAATTAAATTTATTTTCCAAATATATAGAATTTTTATCTAATATTTTGGATCCTTCTCCAGTAAAAACCAAAATACACTTATTTTTATCGTTAATTAGTGAAGAAAAATTTATATTTTTTAAACTTAGATTCAATATTTCGTCAATTCTTGCATGAATTACCTTTTTAAGTAAATCAAGAGATATGTTCTGTTTTAGTTTATTTTTTATTTTTGAATTAGAAATAAATTCTTTTTTTGAATCATCAGAAAATATACTTTCGGTTTGATTTAAACTCTTCTTAATACTTTCTGAATCTTCTTCGCTTATGCCTAACACCTGTGAGATATCTTTGGTAATATGATTGCCTCCAAGGGGTATAATATTAAAAAGAATTAATCTGTTTTTATCAAAAATTGAAAGACTGCTCTTTCTGTATCCAATATCTATAAAAACTTTTTTATCATATTTTTCAAATAGCTGGTTATAATTTAATGATTTTATATAACTTGAGCATAGAAGATTTTCGATAGATATGTGATTTTCTTTCAAATGTTCACTAAGTTGATTAAAAATTATATTTGAAAAACAAATGAATTTAATTTCAAGAGTTAAATAATTGCATTCAGGATTGCCTTCTGGAATTGTGTAAAATATTTTATCGTCTAAAACAAATTTTTCGATGATTATATGAATAATCTTTTTATCAAAATTATTATTTTGAACTAACTGCTTTGCTTCTTGCAATAAATATTTAATGTCATTATTATTAATTTTTTTCCCTTCTAAATTTTTCTTTATCGATAAATCTATTGAAAATAAATCAGGTGTATCGATCATTAAATTAACGCTATTTATGTGAATGCCAATTTTTTTTTCTGAAATTTGAATTAATTCTTCAATTATTTTTTTGGAATTTGTTAAGTTAAGATTTTCTAAATTAAAAGTCGACAAACATTCTTTTTCCGAGAAGAATTTTATCTTGGAATAATAATTATCAAATACTGCTATTCTTATTTTTGATGAACCAAAATCAATAAAAGTCTCAAAATTTTCTTTACTCATTCAATAGAATTACTTGATTTGCTATTCTAAGATCAATAATATTATTATCATTTAACACATTGCTTTTAATGATATTTTGAGCTTTTATTAAAGCATATTTTGTGTCTTCTTTTGGCAATTTAATAGTTATATTATTTTTTGTTTTTATGTCCCATCTACCACTTGGAAAGATAAAAATATCCTTAATATTTTTGTAACCTAAATCAGTTTGGTTAATCATTTTTGTTAAAGAAATAAAATCTTCACTTGAGAAATTACCAAATACATGTGGTAGATCATTATTTAAATTAAATATTTCGAAATTAATTAATTTACCATTAGATCCAATAATATATTTTTGATTATCTTTTATAGTAGTCGCAAGTAAATTTGTTTGCGTTAATTTAATAATAATTTTTGATGGGTATATTTTAAATACTTTATAATTTTGTAAATAATTGTAAAGATCCAGCTTATTTTTTAATAATTCTTTATCAATTTGAAAAATATTGTTATTTAATAAAAATTCAAAATTTTTTTTAATACTTAGATTTAAATTATTTTTTAATCCACTTACTTCTATAGTTTTAATGTTAGATAATAATTCTTTGCTCCTAATTAAAGAAAGATTGTTAATTGTGGATAACAATAAAAAAATTATAAAATACAGAAAATATTTCTTTTTTTTATCTGTTGATTGATGCATCTTTTATCATCCATTCGATCAGCTGAATAAAACTTATTTTATTGTAATTTGCTATCTCGGGCACTAAAGAAAGTGATGTCATTCCAGGTTGCGTATTAATTTCCAGTAAATAAAATTTATTATTGTAAAATTTAAAATCTGATCTTGTTGCTCCTCTACAACCAATTGCTTTATGTGCATTTAGAGTTATTTCCATTACTTTGTCTAAATATTTTTTATTAATTTCTACTGGGATGATATGCTTAGTTTTGGCATTTGCATTATATTTTGCCTGGTAATCATAAAATTTTCTTTTTGGTTTTAATTCTATTGCTCCAAGTTTTTTTTTTCCTAAAATAGCAACTTGTATTTCTCTTCCAGGAATATATTTTTCAATCATAATTTCTTTATATTCAGATAATTTTAATAAATTATTAATAAAATTTGATTTGTCACAGATATGAACTGCAACACTAGAGCCTTCGTTAAAGGGCTTAATAACAACCGGGAAACCTAATTGTTTTTTTACTTTTTTTATTAATTTATTGTTATTAATTTTTTTTTTAAAGATAAATTTAAAATATTTAGGTGTCAAAATTTTATTTTTTATAAATATTTTTTTTGAAATTTCTTTATCTATTGCAATCGCAGAAGCCAAAACACCAGAATGAGTATATTTGATTTTTTCAGATTCTAATAATGATTGAATATAACCATCTTCTCCGTACCTACCATGCAAAGCATTAAACACCACATTTGGTTTAAAATTTCTTAAAGTTTTGATTAAATTACCATCTGGCTCACAAATTTTTGTTAAATATTTTTTTTTTACAAGTGCTTTATTCACTCCTTGAGCAGTTTTTAAACTTATCTCTCTCTCTTTAGAAAAACCACCTGCCAATATTAAGATTTTTTTTTTCATCTACTCTACCAAAATTATTTCTAAATCTAATTTAATTCCTGTTTTTGACATCACTTTATCTTTAACTAAATTAATTAGTTTTTTCATATCATCATATTTAGCGTTTTTCTTATTAATAAAAAAATTACAATGTTTTTGAGAAATTGCCGCATCACCGAATTCTGTATCTAATGATACCGATTCTTTTATTAACTCCCAAACTTTTTTATTTGTTTGATTAATAGGATTTTTAAATGTACTTCCTCCTGTTTTTATTCTAGTTGGTTGCGCTAATTCTTTTTTATTTTTTAAAGAATTGATTTCTTTTTTGATTAAATTTTTATTTTTTTTATTACCTTTAAAAGTTGCGCTTAAAAAAATGATATCTTTAGGCAAATCACATTTTCTATATGAAAATTTAATTTTATATGCTGGTATTGTTAGAACTTTACCAAACGTATCAATTGCTTGAACTGAAATTAAAATGTCTTTAAATTCCCTTTTAAAGCATCCTGAGTTCATTCTTAATCCTCCACCTACCGTGCCTGGAATACAAGATAAAAACTCAAAACCACCAATACTATTTTCTAAAGCAAATTCAGATAATTGTTTATCTGAAGTTCCACTACCCGCAACAACTGTGCTATGATTTAAAATAGAGATTTTTGAAAAATTTTTACCTAATTTGATTACAACGCCATTAAATAAGCCATCTTGAAATAGGATATTTGAACCTGCTCCAATTACAAATATTTTTCCTCTATTATTATATAATTTTAAAAATTCAATTAATTCTTGCAGTGTTTCTGGCTTGAAATATATTTTTGCTTTACCGCCTATATTAAACCAATTTGTTTTTTTCAATTCATAGTCAAAAAAAATTTTACGATTTAAATTTTTTGAGTATTGTTCTATATCACCGATGTTCATTATAATAATTTTGGTAATTTTCTCATCCAATTTGATATTGAACCGGCACCCATCCCTATAACGATCTTATCACCATAAATGTTTTGCTTGACAAATTTTGCAAGATCTAAATTATTTTTAATTAAAATTAATTTTATATTGGAATTTTTAATTATTTCTCTAGCAAAGTTTGAATAAGTAAACCCTAAACTAATATTTTCTCCGGCTTTATATATTGGACAGAGTACAACTGTATCTGCTTTTTTGAATGCTAAAGAAAATTCTTTTTTTAAATTTTTTACCCTACTTATTCTGTGTGGTTGGAATACACAAACAATTTCTTTGTTTTTATAAACTTCCTTAACTCCATTTAAAACTTCTTTTATTTCTGTTGGATGATGAGCATAATCATCAAAAAATGGAACACCTTGTAAAAAAAACAATTTAGTAAATCTTCTATCTACTCCCTCAAATTCTTTTAAACCTTTTTTTATTATTTTACTCGATATACCCACTGAAGATGCCACAGCTATAGCGGCAGTTGCATTTCTAATATTGTGCAATCCAAGAATTGGTATTTGTATATTTCTAATAAATTTTACTAAATTTCCTGGTAGGGTTATTTTTACATCAAACCTTGAATAATTTATTTTTTGAGAAATATTTATTATTTTAAAATTAGAATTTTTGTTAATTCCATAAGTGCTATAATTTTTATTAGCAACTTTTTTTAATACCTCTCTATTATTTTTATCATCTAAACAAACAAATGATTTGCCAATTGAAGGAGTTTTTTCAATAAAATTGACAAATTTATTTTTTAAATTATCAATGGTTTTATAAAAATCCATATGTTCTTGATCTATATTTGTGATGATTGAGTAAGTTAGTGGTAGTTTAATAAAACTTCCATCTGATTCGTCGGATTCTAAAATACACCAATTACTTTTTCCTAGCTTTGCTGAATTTCCAAATGAATTTAAAACACCACCATTTATAATTGTTGGATCAATTTTTGCTTTTGAAAAAATACTTGATACTAAGGATGTTGTAGTTGTTTTTCCATGTGATCCTGCAACAACAATATTTCTCATTAAAGAAACTATGTGAGCAAGCATTTCTCCTCTTTTATAAATTGGGAGTTTCTTTTTTTTTGCTTCTAAATATTCTAAATTATTTTTTCTTATAGCAGATGAAATTACTAAAATTGTTGATTTTTTTATATTTTGTTTTTTGTGACCAATAATAACTTTAATTTTATTTTTTTTTAATCTTTCAATATTTTTATTAAAAGAAATATCGCTTCCTTGTATTTTAAAACCTAGTTCTTTCATAATAAGAGCTAGACCGTTCATACCAATTCCACCAATACCAACGAAATGGATTAATTCTGTTTTGGCTAATTTAATTTTCATTAATTAAAACTGTTAATTTTTGATTTATATTATTCCAAGTATTTTGATAAGAAAATTTCTCCATATTTAGCTTTTTTAATAAATAACCTTTTCTATCCTTTATCAAATTTGTTAATAGATCAGCTATTTTATTAGGATTGAAATCTTCTTGTTTAACCAACCAACACAAGTCTTTATCAGAATAATACTTAGCATTATAGAATTGATGATCATCTTTAGCGTACGGAAAGGGTACTGCTAAAAAAGGTATATTATAAAAACTTAGCTCTGAAATCGTGGAAGCGCCTGCACGGGTAATTGCAAAATCAATATCTTTAAATTTTTTATATAGCTCATTATTAAAATCAAATAATTCATATTTTAAATTAAGCTCATTGTATTGCTTGCTTAAATCTATTTTTTTATCTTCATCAGATACTTGTTGAATTAAATAAATTTCATTTTCTTTTGATAATTTAATTGCTAATTCTTTTATTTTTTCATCAAAAAAATTAGCACCTTGACTACCACCTATTATCAATATCTTGAAATATAAGTCATTTTCACGCTTAATATTTTTTGCTAAAGAATATATTTCTTTTCTTAGTAATGGATTAATCAATAAAATCTTATGTTTAAATTTATTTGGAAAATTTCTAATTTGTTCTGAATAACAAATTATTTTTTTAGAAGAGCTTAAAAAAATCTTATTTGATCTGCCTAAAACCATATTCGGCTCAAAAAGAAAAATTTTTAAATTTAAAAATCTAGCAGCAATACAAAAAGGAGATGACATATATCCGCCTGTGCTTACTAAGTATTGGATATTTTTTTTTCTTAGAAAAAAATATGATTTAAATATTGATATTAAAAAAAAAATTAAAATAAATGGTATTTTAAAAATATTATTTGAAATTTTTGGTATATCAATTATTTCAAATGAATATTTGTTTTGATCAATATATTTGGCTCCTCTTCTATCCGAAACTAAATATATTTCAAAATTTTCTCTGTAATGATCAAATAAAGCTATAGCAGGAATTACATGTCCTCCAGAACCTCCAGTACTAATTAATATTTTTTTCACAGTTAATTTATCTTTCTTTTAGTTAAATTTAAAATAATACCAGATAAAATTGCTGTACTTATAATTGATGAGCCGCCATAACTTAAAAAAGGCAAAGTCATTCCAGTGGTAGGAAGAATTCTTATATTTACTCCTATATGAACAAAAGTTTGAAGAAGAATTAATGAAATTGAACCTAATAAGATTAATTTTATTTTATTATCTTTTTCTTCGCCAATTTTTTTTATTATTTTGTAGGCTAAAATTAAATAAATTAGCATAATTGCAATAACTATTATTACTCCAAATTCTTCAGAAATTACGGAGACAATATAATCTGTATGAGCTTCAGGAATTTCAGAATTTAATGTTCCTTCGCCAATGCCTTGTCCAAAAAAACCTCCGTTGATTATAGCTTCAGATGCTTTTTCAGATTGATAATTATTTCCACTACCAGGTTCAAAAAAAGATAATAGTCTATTCTTTATATATTCAAACTTTTCAATAAAAAAAACTAAGTACGATAAAACAGAAAAAATCAAAATAAAAAAAGAAAAGAATATGATTAAATTTACACCTGATATAAATATTAAAGATAACCATGTCATAACAATTAAAAAGGTTTGACCAATATCTGGTTGTGAAATTAGTAATAGAATTATTGGGATCACAATTAAAGCGCTTAAAAAATAATTAAAATATATTTTTTTTTTTCTATTAATTGAAAGAATCGATGCAATCAAAACAATGAAAAAAGGCTTTAATAATTCAATAGGTTGAAATCGAGGTAATATATTTGGATCCATCCATCTTTTTGAACCTTTGACTTCTACACCAATAAAAGGCACCAAAACTAAAAAAATAAAAAAAATTATAAATAAAATTAAACAAATATTTAATAGTCTATTTTTTTCAAAAAAAGAAAAAATGATTAATATCGTAAACGCTAATAAAGTAATAATTAGATGTTTAACAAAAAAATAATAAGAATTTGTGTTTAATTTATCAGAAGCAATTAAAGAAGTTGAAACTAACGAAAAAAATAAACCCAAAAAAAATAATGACAATATTAAAAATAATAGAAATTTATCGATATTTTTCCACCAGCTGTAATATGAATTATATATAATATTACTATCTACCATTTATTTTACTTATTATTTTTAGTTTTCGAACAAGATAATTAAAATTTCTTCCTCTCTCTTCAAAATTACTAAATTGATCAAATGAAGCTGCTGATGGACTAAAAATTATATTTACAGGACTTAAATTTTTTTTTTTTGCATCAATAATAATTTCTACTAGAGCATTTTTAATATTATCAAAAGTTTTATATTTAATTTTATTTATTAAATTTTTTACAAAAAATTTTTTTCTTTTTCCAAAAATATATGCATTTATATTTTTATAATATTTTTTATTTAATACAAAATTATCACCTTTTTTAAATCTTCCTCCAACTAACCAATAAATATTTTTATAAGATTCTAATAAATTTATGCTTGATGAAAAATTTGTAGATTTTGAATCATTAATAATTAATAATTTTTTATTTTTGTACAAAATCTGTTGTCTAAAATTTAATTCTTTAAATGAATTTACAACTTTAAAAACTTTTTGGTTTTTTAATTTAAGTTTTTTGGATATTTCTAAAACAAATTTCAAATTATTTAGATTATTCTTATTTTCAAAATAAGAATTTTTAATTTTTTTTTTAATTTTATTTGAAATTTTAAGATTAACTTTTATTATTTTTGAATTAATTTTATTTTTTTTTAGTTCTTCTTTTAAAAAATTATTATTTTTTTCAATAAAAGCAAAGGAATTTTTTTTTTGACTTTTAATTAATCCAAATTTTGATTTAATATAATTTTTAAATGTTCTATGTCTTTCTAAATGATTGGGACTAATATTCAATATTATCGCAAAATCAGTTTTGAAATATTTGCTATATTCAATTTGATAAGATGAGGCTTCAATCACAAAAATTGTTTTTGGCTTAATATTTTTCTCTAAAAGCAAAGGATTCCCAATATTGCCGACAAGTCTTACATCCTTACCATGTTTTTTTAGAACATCATGTAATAATTTTGAAGTTGTTGATTTTCCATTAGTTCCTGTAATTGTTATTTTTTTATTTTTTATGTTGTTTAAATAAAAAATATCCAATTCGCTGATAATTTTACTTTTATTTTTTGAAAGATACTTTTTTAAAGTACATTTGTTAATGTCTATTCCGGGACTAACAACTATTCTATCAAAATTTACTGAAGTTAATTTTGTTTTATTAATTGAATTTTTTTTTAAGTTTTTGGGTATTGATGATTTTTTATCATCATAAATTTCAATTTTATTATTTTTTCTTAGGTATTTGAAACAAGCTCTCCCACTTTTTCCAAATCCATAAATTAATATATTTTGATTATTAAATTGATTTGCTAATTCAAGCATTATCTTAATTTAAGTGTAGCAAGTCCTATCATTGCAAGAATGATGGATATAATCCAAAATCTTATCACTACTGTTGACTCGGACCATCCTTTTTTTTCAAAATGATGATGGATGGGAGCCATTTTAAAAACTCTTTTTCCAGTAAGTTTAAATGAAATTACTTGAACTATTACTGAAATTGCCTCAAAAACAAATAAGCCTCCTGTAATTGCTAAAACTATCTCGTGCTTTGTAATTATACTTACAGCTCCTAATGAACCTCCCAGAGCCAATGATCCTGTATCTCCCATAAATATTTTTGCAGGAGGAGCGTTGAACCACAAAAATCCTAGACAAGCGCCAATTATAGATCCACAAAATACAGCTACCTCACCAGTGTCTTGAATGTAGGGTATTTGTAAATATTCTGAAAAAACTATATTCCCTGTTACATAACTTATAAATGCAAAACAACCAGCCACAAGTATTACAGGAACTGTAGCTAAACCATCTAATCCATCTGTTAAATTCACTGCATTTGAAGAGCCAACAATAACAATAATATAAAAAGGTATAAAAAACCAACCTAAGTGAATTAATAAATTTTTAAAGAAAGGAAAATATAAATTTTTTAATTCAGGAGAATCAACAAAATATATCAAAATTAAGATTCCAAAAAATGCTAGAGTTATTTGAGAAATGATTTTTATCTTTAATGAAATGCCTGAAGAATTATTAACTTTAATTTTTTTATAATCATCATAAAATCCGAGTAAACCAAAAGAACCAACAATATATATCAAAAACCAAATATATGGGTTTAACAAATCGCACCATAACAAAACACCAGAAAATAGTCCTAATAAAATTAATACTCCTCCCATTGTTGGTGTTCCAATTTTTTTTATAATATGTTCCTCTGGACCATCTTCACGAATAGGACTATACATTTGTCTGGCTGAAAAAAAGTTTATAAATGGAGTTCCCACTAAAAAAACAACAAACATAGATGTGAACATTGCTAAACCGGTTCTGACAGTCAGATATTTAAAAACATTAAAAAAAGAAAAAACATCAATATAGTTTGAAAATAAACTATATAACATTTAATTGTCCTAGTTTAATTTGAGAAATCACGTTATTTAAGCCTGTAGCATTTGAAGCTTTTACCATTAGATAATCATTATCTCTTAAATCATTTTTCATTAAACTTATAATTTCTTTTTTACTATTTAATATTCTTCCTTTTTTTTGTGTTTTAATTTTGTTGAAAGTTTCTTTTATATCTTTTCCATATACAAAGACTTTATTTATTTTTGATTTATTCACTATTTTTGCGGCTTCTCTATGAAGGTTTTTTGAAAATTTTCCTAATTCCAACATATCACCCAATAAAATGTTTTTACTTTTTGAACTAACATTCATTTTATTAAAATTATTAATTGCAAATTCTAGCGATAAAGGATTTGAATTATAACTTTCATCAACAATATTAATTGATTTATTGTTCAATTTTATTTTTGAAAAATCACCTCTTCCTTTGGATATTTTAAAATTATAAAAAAAATTTTCTTTAAGACTTTGGACATCTGTATAATTCGATATTACAGCAATAGTTGCTAGAATGTTGACTATATAAAATTTAAGACTCTCTTTTATAATAAATTTTTTAATATTATTACTTATTTTTAGAATTAATAAGTAATTTGATTTTTTTCTTGTAATTTTAATCATTCGTATATCTGCATTATTTTTTTCACTAAATGAAATTACTTTTAATTTTTTTTTCAAAGCTCTATTTTTTAAAAAATTAAAAAATTTATCATCTTTATTTAAAACGATTGATCCCCCGCTGACAATATTATTTATCATTTCAGATTTTGCTAAAGCTATTTCATATAAGTTTTTAAAGTTTTTAATATGAGCATAAGAAATATTTGTGATTACACCTAGATCAGGCATGATGAGCTTTGTTAAATGATTTATTTCGCCTTTTTTATCCATTCCAACTTCAAAAACTCCAAAAATATTATTTTTCTGTATATTAAATAAACTTATAGGAACTCCAAATTTATTATTAAACGATTTCTTGGAATAAGAAGTGGAAGCAATTTTATTTAAGCATTGACTTAGCAACTCTTTAAGTGAAGTTTTCCCAGAACTTCCCGTTATTGCAATTGCTTTAATTTTTGATGCTTTTCTTACCAAATTAGAACAATTTGATAAAAAATTTAATGTGTTATTTACTTTTATTTTTTTTGAATTAAATCCGTCATAATTTTTGTCTATTATTGCTAAAGCAGCCCCATTTTTAATTGCCTCATTTGCATATCTATTGCCATCTAATTTTTTTCCTTTAATTCCAAAAAAAATATCATTTTTTTTAATTTCTTTAGAATTAATCGATGCTAAATTAATTTTTTGATTATTGCTTAATTTAATTTTTTTTAACTTTTCTTTTATAATGTTTAACTTCCAATTTTTTAATAAAATTTTATTTTTATATTGAATATTTTTTATAATACATTTTTTATCTGAAAAAAAATTTTTCTTAAAATACTCTTGATAATTTTCATGTCCTTTTCCTGCAACTAAGAGGATATCTCCTGAATTAAGATTTTTTATTGCTTTTGAAATAGCTATTTCCCTTGAAGGAATTTCAACTAATTTAAATTTACTAATCTTTTTTTTAATTTGTGTTCTGATTTTTTTTGGATTCTCTTTTCTAGGATTGTCATCAGTTAAATAAATTCTATCACATAAATCATTTACTATTTTTCCCATGATTTGTCTCTTTGGTTTATCTCTTTCACCTCCACAACCAAATACTATAGAAACTTTACTTAATTTAAATTGTTCCCTTAAATTTGTTAAACAAGTTTTTAAAGCATCTGGAGTATGGGCATAATCCAATATAACTTTAGAATTATTTTTTATGTTTCCAACTTTTTCTAATCTGCCATTAACAGGTTTGATTTTATCTATTGATTTAATTATTTTTTTCATAGGCAAATTGCTTTTGTTTGCTGCAATAATTGCCATAACTAGATTTTTAATTTGTATTCTGCCAATGAGACCAGTTTTAAATGAATAAGTATTATTATTAAAAGTGAACTTTGTTTCTTGTTCATTGCCGACGAATCTATGATTTATTATTTTTAAATCAGAATTTTTTTTACCAATAGTTATTGGATTTAATTTTTTTTTTGTTGATATACTTTTTAATATTTTAGATTGTAAAATATCAGTATCATAAATTATTTTTGAAGATTTATTCATTAATTTATTAAATAAAATCATCTTTGATTTTAAATAATTCTCAAAAGATTTATGATAATCTAAGTGATCTCTAGATAAATTAGTAAAAATTCCTATATTAAATTTTAATCCATCTAACCTATGCTGCTTTAAACCATGACTGGATGCTTCTAATATAACATTATCAATGTTGTTATTTTTATGATTTTCTAAAATTTTATTTAATCTTATTGGATCCAGCGTAGTATTGTTTGTATTTAAATTTGAATTGTTAGAATTAACTCCTAAAGTTCCTATGGATGCTACCTTTTTTTTATTTAACTTTAAAATTTGAAAAAAAAAATTCGCTACAGAAGATTTTCCGTTAGTTCCTGTAACTGCAATTAAGTTTTTTGGTTTTTTGTTATAAAGTTTATTAGCAGTTTCAGAAAGTAATTTTCTAGGATTTTTGCTATTTAAGAATAATACATCTGTTTTATAACCTTGGAATTTAAGATCTGAAATAATTGTTTTGGCACCATTATTAATTGCTTGATTAATATATTTTTTTCCATCAATTTTGTTGCCTTTAATTGCAAAAAAAATATATCCTTTTTTAATCTCATTGCTATTGAATGAAATTCCAGAAAATTTATGATTTAAGTGATTTTTTTTTATATTTGAAAAATATTCTTTTATTAACATTAGAATAAATTAAGCTCTTAATATTTTGTGGCTAAAATTGGCCCAATATTTTTAATTATTTGTCCAGCAATAAGAACAGTAGTCCACCCAGCTGTATTTCTCCAATTACCTTTATATTTTTGTCCGCTCGATAGAGTATAAACATATTCTTTATTTGGTTTTGGTTCATCAAGTAAAACTAATAAAACAAATTTTGGATTTGAAAATGGAAAAATTGAAACAAAAGTATTGATTTTATCTTTGGTATAAATGCCATTTTTTACTTTATTTGCAGTACCAGTTTTACCAGCTATTTCATATCCGGGTATATTTGCAAAATTTGCAGTCCCTTCTTTTGTAGAAACAACTTTTCTTAAAATAGGATTAATTTTTTGACTTACTTCATTTTTAAGTATTTTTTTTATCTGAATATTTTTTTTTTCTTTTTTAATTAAAGTTGGTTTAATTTCATAACCTCCATTTGAAATTATTGAATAAGCTTTAGCTAACTGCAATGGAGTTGTAGCAATTCCATGACCAAATGATGAAGTTGCTAATTTACATTTGCCCCATCTAAATTTTAGTGGTTGACCAACTTCCTCTATATCAAATTCAATTTTACTTAAAATTCCTAATTTATTTAAAAAGTTTTTGTATTTTTCTAAGCCAACTTTTTGTGCAATTCTTACAGATCCAATGTTAGAAGATCTGATCAAAATTTGAGCCGCAGTTAAATTAGTAGGAAGTTTATTATCATATTCCGATATAAGATTTCCTGCGCAAAAAATTTTTTTTTCTAACTTTTCAAAATTAGTATCAGGTTCTACAATGTTGTTTTCAAAAGCAGCTGCTAAAGTTAAAGTTTTAAAAACCGAACCTAGTTCATAAACTCCTTTAGTTACTTTATTGGTATAATTCAAATCTTCTATAGTTTCTCTTTTATTAAGATCAAAATCTGGAAGAGAAACCAAAGAAATAACTTCTCCAGTATTTATATCCATTAATAATGCAGCGCTACCTAGATTGTTAAAAATTTCTTTTGATTTAATAAGCTCTTCTCTAATCAAATATTGAATATCTGTGTCTACAGTTAATTGGATTGGCTTATTATTTTTCCTTAATTCGTAATCATAGAATTTTTCAATTCCTGAAATTCCATTATTATCATCATCTATTTGACCAATGATATGGCTAAACAAACTTCGGTGCGGGTAGATTCTTGATATTTTTTCTTCAGATATTATTGATTTATCGCCTAAAAGAGTTAGCTTCTCAAAGCTATCCCAACTAATCTGTTTTTGAAGATAAAAAAACTTTTTTCCGTTTAATTTTTCTTTGATTTTTTTATAATCTTTATTTGGAAAAATTAGTTTTAAATTAATTAATAGTTTATCTTTATTAATAACTAGATTAGGATTAATTCCAACATTGGTAGTAATAACTGTCTTTGCAAGTATATTCCCGTCTCTATCAATTAGGCTTGCTCTATAATCTAGTTTTGCTACTTCAATATTGTTTTCATTTTTCTTAAGAGAACCTAGATATAGTGCTTTTGAAGAAAAAATTATAGATATAACTAAAAATACAAAAAAAATAAATGTAACCCTATTGAAAGAAATATTTAAATTTGATTTTTGATAATAAAAATGGGTTTTATAATCTTCTAAAATTAAATTAGTTTCATTTTTTTTTTCCATGTTAATTTTCGCTATTTTCAATTAATTTTTTTATGAAAACTTTTTTATTATTGAATTTTATTTGATTCAAATTTTGTATATCCACTGGAACAAGTTCATTTTCAAAAAATTTTTGTTGGTATTCAAGTAACTTTTTGGGGGAGCTAAGATAATTATAATCTAGTAAAACCAATTCGTATTGATCTGTTAAAAACCTTATATCTTCTTTTAAATTAAAGATTTCTTTATCAATTTTTTTTGTAGAGTGCTTAGTTACAGTAGTTGCTAAAATTAGGATTAAAATAGAAAATATTAATACGATTCTCTTCATAGTTGTTTATTTAAATTTTCAATTTCAATTAAATAATCAAATTTTTTCAAGAATTCTATAAAATCTCCTTTGTCAGCAATTTTAATTGCATATCTTAATTTGGCGGATCTTGAAGGAGGATTTATTTTTGTTTCTTTTAAACTTGGTAAAATTGGTTTTTTTTCAATTAACTTAAATAATTTTTTGTGTTGTAAATTATTGGGTAAATACCGTGAAGCATTTTTATTTTCAGAGTAATTTTTAAAAAAAAATTTTACGATTTTATCCTCAATTGAATGAAATGTGACAACGACAATTATTCCCCCTATCGGTAGTATTTTAAAACTATTTATCAGGCCATAAATTAATTCACTAATTTCTTGATTAACAAAAATTCTTAAAGCTTGAAAAACTTTTGTTGCATTGTGGATTTTAGAATTATTTTTTCTTTTTACACTATTTATAATTTTAACCAAATCTTCTGTAGTTAGATTTTTAATTTTTCTTAACTCTACAATTTTTTTTGAAATTAATTTATGTTTGTTTTCTTCTCCAAAAAATTTGAATATCTTTTCAAGACTTTTTTGATCTAAAGAATTTATAACTTCATCAGCTGAAAAATCATTTAACCCCATTTTCATATTAAGCTTACCGGTACTATTAAACGAAAGTCCTTTTTTAGGGTCTTTAATTTGATTTAATGAATAACCAAGATCAAATATAATTGCTTTGAGATTTTCTAAATTTATTTTTATTTTATCAATTTCACTAAATTTTATATTCTCAAAGCAAAAACGATCTTTATATTTTTTTTTAAACCAATTTGCGTTGTTAAATGTATCTGTATCGCGATCTAAAGCTATAATTTTATTATTTTGATACTCTAAAATTTTTTTTGAATAACTGCCTTGACCAAATGTACAGTCAATAAATGTGCCACCATAAAGAGGGGAAATAATGCTGACTAATTCATCTATCAGTACTGGAAAATGTTTTTCTTTTTCCAGATTTATGGTGGCGCTCATTTATTTTTTCGAAGACCATTAATTTTTTTGTCTTCTCAAAAATGCCGGAATCTCTAAATTATCCTCTTTTTCTGAACTTTCAGAATTGTCAAATGATGTAAATTCGTTATCAAGGTTCTCGTTTTCATTGTTCTCCGAATTGAATAACTCTGGCTTTTCTTCTTCAATTTCAAAATTTTCTAAACCATTAGAAATACTTTCTTGTTCTTGCATATCAACATGTGGTTCATCTTCTAGCTTAGTTTCTTCTAAAATACTCTCATTTATAGTTTCATCAGAAACAATTGGTTGCTCTGCCTCGGTCATAGTTTCTTGCTGCACCTCATTTTCTAATTTTAGTGCAGTTGCTCCCTCAGTTATTGGAGATGCTACTGTATTAGAAAAATCAGAATAACCTGAATTTCTGTTCTGAATTCTATGAACCATATTAATTACTGATTTTGACTCTGGTTGTTGACCATCTAAAGCAGTTGCAACTATTGAAACACGAATCTTTCCTTCTAAGGCAGGTTCAATAATTGATCCATTTATTATTTCTGCTTCCGGATCGACTTCAGCTCTAATTTTATTTGTAATTTCATCTACTTCAAAAAGAGTTAGATCTTCACCGCCAGTTATATTTATTAACAAACCTTTGGCTCCTTTTAGTGAATAATCATCTATTAATGGATTATTAAGAGCCAGATCCGTTGCTTTAGCAGCTCTTCCTTCTCCTTCTGCTTCGCCTGTGCCCATCATTGCTTTGCCCATTGAGCTCATAACAGTTTCAACATCAGCAAAATCTAAATTTACTAATCCATCTTTAACCATTAGATCGGTTATGCTTTGAACGCCGTGTCTTAAAACACTATTAGATAATTGAAATGACTCCTTGTAAGTTGTTTTTTCATTAGCAATTTTAAATAAATTTTGATTGGGTATTACAATTATTGTATCAACATATTTTCTTAGTTCCTCTAGACCTAGTTGTGCTCTTCTCATTCTTGATGGAGCTTCATACAAAAATGGCAATGTAACAACACCAACTGTAAGAATATTTAACTCTTTAGCAGCACGTGCAATAACATGGGATGCTCCAGTTCCGGTTCCTCCACCCATCCCGGCAGTAATAAAAACCATATTGGAACTCTTAAGTATATCTACAATATCATTTAAAGATTCGTCTGCCGCTGCTTGACCGATTTCATGTTTAGCTCCGGCTCCCAAACCTTTTGTGATATTTAATCCTATCTGAATTCTTGCATTTGCTTTACTTGTTTTTAAATCCTGGGCATCAGTATTTACTGCAACAAATTCAACTCCTTCTACTCCTGATTCAATCATTTCATTTATTGCATTACCTCCTGCTCCTCCTACTCCAAGAACTAGAATTCTTGGTTTTAGCTCTCTGATATCTGGTGCTTTAAAGTTTATAGTCATTTATCCCCCTATTAGTTATTAAATTGTCGCTCCCATTTAAGGCTTGCTCTATGAATGTTAGATTTTCTTCTTGCTGTAACCCTAAATTTTTCAAAAATTGTTGGTTCCCATATTTGGAAAGTCTTTCCTTGTCCAACAAACAGCATGCTATTTCTAATTTTTGCATGTTTTAATAATTTTGATGTAAGTGAAATTCTTCCCTCACTATCAAACTGTAAATTAATACTTGCGGATAAAATTGATGTTGCAAAATAATCTTTTTTCTCCTCAAAGGGATTTAAATAATCTATTGCATTTGAAATTTTTTCTATTCTGTCTTGTGGCCATGCCTCTATGCATTGATTATTAAATGATGGATAGCAAATCACACCATTGTAACCCAAATTTGATAAATAAGATCTAAAAGAAGCTGGCACAGACACCCTTCCTTTTTGGTCTAATTTGTTTTCGTAGGTAGATAAAAACATAATTCATAAATTCCTATATTATCATATTTGGGAATATATGGGATTTTATGGGTTTACGTCAATCACTAATTATAGCTGATTAGTCAATAATATTTGGATAGCTACCAGATATTGTAAGACTAATTATTTTTTGAAAAAACCAATCTATATAAGAAAACTAGAATAAAAATGGTTCAGTCAATGAACCAAACACAGAAAATCAATATAAAATAATTTAATAATGTAAGTGAGTTTGCCAGATAAACTATAAGCCGGGTTCTGTCATTTAAACCTATCATTTATCTAGGCTCAAGATCGCTCTCGAGCTCAAGCAACTAACCCTGATGACTAGCCAAAGACTGCTTTTAGTTTTTCAACAATGTCATCTCTACTCAGTTTTGCTCTCGGTGGGGTTTTCCATGCGCTGTTTGTTGCCAACCAGCCGGTGTGCTCTTACCACACCTTTTCACCCTTGCCTTGATTAGGCGGTTTATTTTCTGTGGCACTGTCCCTGGGGTTACCCCCGCCAGCTGTTAACTGGCACCGTGTCTTTGTAGAGCCCGGACTTTCCTCTTTAAAATTTATTAAAGCGATAAGTCATTTATCTGGCATAACTAAACTATTGTTTATTTTTTTTTTTTCAAGGAAAATTAACTATATAATTTGCTAAGTTTTTTAGCAATTATCACGCATTCTTTATCTATATTGCCATTAACTAATTCTTGTCTAAATCTTCTCTGAAAAGATTTTGTTAACTTGGGATAGCTTCTGCTTGATAGATTATTTGTAAAATAACCAATTTTTCTAAAAAAATCCTTAATTTTTTTTTTATCATCAAGGTAAATCTTTTGTTTTCTAAATTTTCTTAATTTTTTTTGATTGATATTGTGCCAAATACCAATTCCTTTACGTGCTAATAGTTTCCATGGAAATTTTTCCCCTGGATCTTTTTTTCTATCAAATGCTATATCTGAATGACCTAGAACATTGCTTTTTTTAATACTATATTTTTTAATTAAATATTTAGATAAATTGATTAAAGACAGTATTTGAGCCTTTGAATACTTTTGATAACCAAACTGATGACCTTTATTCGAAATTTCAATTCCAATTGAATTCCTATTTAAAGAATTTTCTTTATTCCAATTTGATTGTCCTGAATGCCATGCAATATATAAGTCTGGTACCATCAATATAATTTGACCATTTCTTTTTATAAAATAATGGCAGCTTACTTTTGAGTTTTCATCAATTAGTCTTTTTATTGCCTTACTTTCGCTACTCATTCCAGTGTAATGAAATACTAAATATTTAATGTTTTTTTTGATTCTTCTTTTAGTTGTAAAGTTTGGAGAGTAATTTAATGCAATTTTGCCCAACATATACTAGATTTTATCACACAAAATATCCATTTACATTGGCCAAAGATATAAATATAAAAATTGCACAATGAAAAGAATTCTTATTTTAATATTCTTATCTTCTTTTCTATCAGTGAGTGTATACGCTGGTAGTGATGGTCAAAATGAATTATCTAAAAAATCAGATGCTTCAGTTAAAGATTGTTTTGAAGGATTAAACAGGGGAATTTTTGCACTAAACCAAGGGTTAGATAAAGTAATATTCAAACCAGTTGCAAAAGCTTACAGGGTACTGCCGGCACCAGTTAGAACTGGAACGAGCAATGTGCTAGTTAATCTTTCTTCGCTTATAACCATACCAAACAATGTGCTGCAGGGAGAGTTTAAAACTGCAGGAGTTAACACAGGAAGATTTGTAATAAACACAACCGTAGGAATTCTTGGAATATTTAATGTGGCTAAAAAAATGGGTTTTTCTGAATATGAAAAAGAGGATTATGGTCAAACATTTGGAGTGTGGGGAATGGGTTCGGGTTGCTATTTAGTGTTACCAGTACTAGGACCATCAACTATTAGAGATACAGCCGGTTCATTCATGAATGTATTAGGTGGAGACCCTTACTATAATGTTTCTATTCATGGCAACAACGAATATTTGGATAAATCTGATTACATAGCAACAAAAGTTTTAACAGGAATAGATTTTAGAGCAAAAAACATTGAGTCATTTGAAAATTTAGAAAAGAATTCAATTGATTTTTACGCATCAGTTAAAAGTCTTTATTTACAAGATAGACAGAGAAAAATTGCGAATAGAAAACCAAGTGCAACTATTGAAATTTTGTATGAAGGCGACTGGGAAGAAATTGAATCACAATAAATAATAAAATTAATGTTAACAAAAAAAATTTTAAAGTTTTTATTATTAGTATCAATAAACTTTTGTTTTATACCAAATTCATTTGCAATCACACCGTATTTGTTCGTTCAGGAAACAGCTGACGAAGCTACTGAAGCATTAAATAAAAGGTTATCTAAAGAGGAAAAGATGGAAAAACTTAAAATAATTGCAAAAAAGACTGTCGATGTCAAAGGAATAGGCAACTACTCTTTAGGAGCTTACAGAAAAACTATATCTGATCAACAAAAAGATGAATATTTTGAAATTTTTGAACAATATTTTTTAAAGAGTTTTGCAAGTAGATTGGCTGAATATACTGATCCAAAAATACGTGTAGATTCACAAAAAAAACTGAATGATAAATACACTATGGTATCAAGCACTTTATTGGCAACATCTGAAAAAGCAGAAATTAAAATTGATTGGCGGGTTGTAACAAAAAATCCAGATAATCCTTTAATTATTGATGTAATTATTGAGGGAGTAAGTTTGGCTAAAGTTCAAAGAGAAGAATTCAATTCAATAATTCAAAGTAATGATGGAAACATCAATGCTTTATTTAAAACTTTAAGAGAATTTGTAGAAAATAAATAATGGTGGGCCCGCCAGGACTCGAACCTGGGACCAATACATTATGAGTGTACTGCTCTAACCAACTGAGCTACAGGCCCTTCGGAAATTCCTAACGTTCTATAACAATTAATCCGTACATTCCACTTTTAATTGTCATGATTCAGTTTAGAGATCTATTGTTTTTCTCTGCCTCTTACAAAAGGTTCCTTTATAACAGTTGCCCCAGTCTCATCACCTCGAGCAAGAATAGTGATTTTTGTTCCTATTTCAGTTCTTTCAATCGGCAACATTGCATATCCAAT
>ENA-ORDI01000102-ORDI01000102.1-marine-metagenome-genome-assembly--contig:-NODE-102-length-57090-cov-6.011068_pt1 | contig 57090 bp, 55 predicted proteins | sample MGYA00248628_ERZ508525 | MGnify/ENA primary metagenome ERZ508525 (study PRJEB26195, sample SAMN05422138) | marine metagenome | isolation source: East of Porto Seguro, South Atlantic Ocean | place... | reverse complement strand
ATGATATTTTTTAATTTTGCTAATTTTTTCATTGTTTCAATATTAATATCAACAACACTTCTTCCTGGTATGTTATAAATAATTATAGGTAAATCACAACTATCATTAATAGCTTTAAAATGACGATATAATCCTTCTTGCGTAGGTTTATTATAATAAGGAGTTACAACTAAAGCGGCGTCTGCGCCTACTTCTTTTGAAAACTTAGTTAAACTTATCGCTTCATCAGTAGAATTTGACCCTGTGCCCGCAATAACAGGAACTTTGCCATTAGCTGCCTCAATACATAAATCAATTACTCTTTCATGTTCTTCGTGAGTTAATGTAGGTGATTCACCTGTGGTCCCACAAGGAACAAAGCCGTGTGAGCCTTGTTTTATTTGCCATTCAATAAGATCTTGGAAAGCTTTCTCATCTACCTTACCATTTTTTAATGGCGTTATTAATGCAGTTATTGATCCTTTAAACATTTAAAAATAAATAAAATATTATAAAATATAGTGTTTTATTTAGTTTCATTTAGTATAAAAACAAATTAAAAAATGTTCAAAAATGTTTTAATATTTTTTTCCGCGTTATTTTTTTTTTTTTCGTCATCTTTTGAACTCAATAGTTTAACAAGAGATCAAGTTTTAAAAATAAAACAAAAAGTCAGTGTTGTTAATTCAGTTATAACAAAAGTTAGATTTAAGCAATTTAAATTAAATATAAAAATATATAAGAAATCAAAGATTGTTTTTGATGTAATTAAAAAAGAAAATTGGAAAGAAGCAAAAAAATTAGCAAGAAATGATGAGGTCTTAAAAAAAATAATAGATTGGAATTTTTTATATCAAAACAGGAATCCAAAATTTTTTTTAAAAACAAATAATTTTATTAAAAACAATCCTAATTGGCCTAAAAGAATTTTTTTTAGAAAAAAAATGGAATTATTTATTGATAGTAATTTAAATAATAAAAAAATTATTGAGTTTTTTGAACAATATCCACCTCTAACTACAAAAGGTGCTGTAAATTATGTAGATGCTTTAAGAAAAGAAAATGGATTAGAAAATGTTAAAAATATTGCAAGAAAAACTTGGGTTGAAAGAAAATTTACAAAAAGCCAAAGTAAAGATTTTTATAAAAAATATAAAAAGATTTTAAGAAAAAAAGATCATGATGAAAGAACTGAAAGATTAACGTGGATTGGAAGAAGCTATGAAGCAAGAAGAATGTTGCCTTTAGTTAATAAAAATAAAAGAAATTTATATAATGCAAAAATTGTTTTAAGAAGAAGAGCGGGAAATGCTGATCACGTAGTTTCATTAGTAAGTCAAGATCTATTAAATGATCAAGGTTTAATATATGAAAGATTAAGATGGAGAAGAATAAGTAAACTATATAAAACAGCTTTTGATTTGATAAATCCACTTCCAAATAATTTAAAATATGAAAAAAAATGGTGGTTTGAAATTTCAATTATAGTAAGAAAGTTAATTGAAAATAAAGAATATAAAAAGGCTTACAATTTAATAAAGGATTTCAGTTCAAAATCTACTGATCTACTTTCAGAATCGGAATGGTATGCAGGTTGGATTGCATATGATTTTTTAAATTTAGATCCTGAAATTTACATTAATCATTTTTTAAATTCTTTTGAAAATACAACTCATAAAGGAGAAAAAGCAAAATCTGCATATTGGGCTGGTAGATCCTATGAAAAAATAAATAATAAAGAACTAAGTAATTTGTGGTATACAAATTCATCAAAATTTGTGACGGAATTTTATGGACAATTAAGTTTTGAAAAAATAAATGATAATAAACCTTTAATATCTAATGAAGAACTTTATGGAAAAAATCTTTTGATTAAAGATGATCTGAATTTTGTTGAAAGTGATATATATAAGGCAAGTGAATTAATATTAGCTAATGGAACAAGAAAAAATGCAAAAATATTTATATCATATTTAATAAATAACAGTAAGAGTCCCGGTCAATTACAAATAATAGCAAAATTATCAAAAGATTTTGATAGATTGGATTTGGCAATTAAAGCAGCAAAATATGCAAAAAAAAAGAATATTTATTTATATCACTATGCATATCCTTCATTAGTTAACTTCGATATTTTCAAAGATATTGAAAAAGAGTTGGTGTATGCTGTTATAAAACAAGAAAGTGCTTTCAATCCTAAAGCTATAAGTAGAGTTGGTGCAAGAGGTATAATGCAAGTAATGCCTGCTACTGCGAAAATAGTATCAAAAGGATTGAAGTTAAATTATTCAAAAAAAAGATTAACAAGTGACATGCAATATAACATAAAAATTGGATCTTATTATTTGAATTCTTTAATAGAAGAATATGATTCATACTTATTAGCGCTTGTTGGTTATAACGCTGGGCCAAGAAGGATAAAAAAATGGATAAAAAAATTTGGAGATCCAAGAAAAAAAAATGTAGATACTGCTAGTTGGATTGAAAAAATACCAATAAAAGAAACAAGATTATATGTAAAATTTGTTCTCTCAAATTTACAAGTTTATAGACAAAAAAATCAGAAAAGTAAAAAAATAAGTATTTTTTCAAAGAAAGATTGAGTTTAATTTTTTAATGCCTTTAATAATATCTTTTTTTGGATATGAATAACAAAAACGAACATATTTGTTTCCTTCAATTGAATCAAAGTCAGTGCCAGGTGTTAAAACTAATCCATATTTCTTTAATAAATTTTTACATAACTGTACACTATTATTTGATATTTTTGATACATCAGCATATAAATAAAAACTTCCTTCTGGTTTTATAACAGGTTGAAAACCAATTTTGGGCAAATTCTTGTATAACAAATGCATATTTTGTTCATAAGTTTTAACTATTTTTTTTAAATAGTTATCATAGTCTAATGCGGAAATAGCTACATATTGAGATATAGTTGGTGGTGCAACAAATAAATTAGGTGCAAGATTTTTTATTGAAGAATATAAATTATCTGGGCAAATAAGCCATCCAATTCTCCAACCTGTTAATAGAAAATATTTGGAAAAACTATTTATAATAATAGATTGATTGTTGTAATTAAAAAAAGTATTAGAATCTCCTGAGAAATCTATTCCGTGATAAATTTCATCAGCAATAATTCTTATTTTATTTTTTTTACAAAACATTGAAATTTTTTTTATTTCTTCTTTTTTTATAACTGCACCAGTTGGATTAAGTGGATTTGAAATTAATATTCCATTTATATTTTTATATTTACAAATATTTTGAAAATTATATTCAAAATTTTTTTTTGAATTACAAAAAATTGGTTTCATTTTTAGATCAAAAGCCTTAATCATATTTTTATATGCTGGATAATTTGGCACTGTAACGCCAATAGTATCTCCTTTATCGAAAGCACTTAAAAAAGCTAATATAAAAGCACCTGAAGAGCCAAATGTGATAATAATTCTATTATGATTAATATTAGCTCTATATTTTTTTAAATAATAATTGCTTATTTTTTTTTTTAGTAAATTTAAACCTAATGGACTGGTATAACTTACATTTGTTGTTTTTATTTTATCTAACGCTAGTTTAAATGCAGAATTCGGCAACCTTGCTGTAGGTTGACCTGCTTCAAAATGGATGATTTTTTTTCCCTTTTTACTTAAATCTTGAGCTTCTTCAAACAAGTCCATTACTATAAAATTAGATACTTGCCCTCTTTTTGATGAAAATTTATTCATAAAAAATAAAAAAAATTAAAAAAAAAATATACTATTAATCTATATGAAAAAGTTTTTATTATTATTATTTTTTTTATTATCTATTTCATCTAACACATTAGGATTTATTAGAGATTCAGAAATTGAGAATCTGATAAAAGATATAATTGCTCCAATCGCAAATGCAGCTAATCAAGATAAAAAAAAATTAAAAATTTTTATCATAGACGATAAGCAACTAAATGCTTTTGTAACACCAGGACAAAAAATTTTTATTTTTTCAGGTTTAATTTTAAATTCAAAAAATTCTAATGCACTTGAAGGAGTAATTGCACATGAACTTGGACATATTACTGGAAGACATCATATTAAAATTTATCAACAACTTGAAAGAAGTAGGGCTATTACTTTAGCTGGCCTTATCCTAGGAACTGCTGTGTCGGCTATGACTGGCGATCCAAATGCTGCTGCAGCTATAGCAGGAGGTGCATTATCAACATCGGGTAGATCACTTTTAAACTTTAGTAGAGTACAAGAAGGTTCTGCTGATCAAGCAGGCTATTCCTTTTTAAAAAAAAGTGGAAAATCTTTATGTGGTATTATTAGTTTTTTAGAACTTTTAGAAGATAGACAAATTTATTATCAAGAAAATGCTTATACACAATCACACCCTCTAACACGTGAAAGAATACGGGATGCAAAAAATGCAGCTAAAAATGAAAATTGCACAAGTAATGAAGAAATAAAAAAACTTAATGGAATGACACCAATTGAATTAACTACTAATGAAAAATATAAATTTATTCAAGCAAAACTAATTGGTTTTACTGATCCAGAAAATACATTAAATTCAATTAAAAATAACTCTAAATTTAATGATGACCAAAAAAATTATGCTTTAGCAATAGCTAATTATAAATTGTTTAATTTAAAAAAAGGTAACGAATTAATAAATAAATTAATAAAAAAATATCCTTCTAATCCTTATTTCTATGAATTAAAAGCACAAATGCTTCGTGAAAATGGTTTTTTAAAAGAGTCTTTAAATAAATATTTAATTGTAAATAAATTACTACCAAATGATCCTTTAATACAAATTGAATTAGCACATACTCTGTTAAATCTTGATTCAAAAGACACTTTAGATAAAGCAATTGAAAAACTTTTAGAAGCACAAAAAAAAGAGTTAGAAAATAATAAATTATGGTATTTGTTATCAGTGGCATACGGAAGAAATTCAGAAATAGGTAAATCAAAATATGCTTCTGCTTATTCATCTTACTTAAAAGGTGATGATGCAATGGCTTTAAGTTTTATTGAAAGAGCAAAAAAAATTATTAAGAAAAATTCGGCAACATGGACTAAATTAATTAATTTAGAAAATAAAATTAATTTAGAAAAAAAATAAAGATGATAAAAGAAGTTGTGTGGTAAAATTAAATTTTTAATTTATAGTATTTATTTTTTGGAATGAAGAAAATATTAGTTATAAATGGGCCTAATTTAAATTTATTAGGAAAAAGAGAGATTGAAATTTATGGTAAAACTTCTTTAAAAGATATAGAAACTGAAACAAAAAAATTTGCTAAAAACAATAATATAGAAGCAGAATTTAAACAAAGTAATGAAGAATCAGAAATTATTAATTGGATACAAGGTTGTATGAAAAACAACTATAGTGGTCTATTAATAAATGCTGGAGCCTATACCCATACTTCCATTGCAATATTTGATGCATTAAAAGCAATTAAAATTCCAATTGTAGAAATTCATTTATCTAACATTCATAAAAGAGAGGAATTTAGGAAAAAATCCTTTATTTCTGAAGTAGCAGACGGTGTTATTTTTGGGTTTGGTTCTTATAGTTACATTTTAGCAGTAATGGCAATAAAAAATTTATTAACAAATAAAAATGGTTAAAGATTTAGACAATAAAAATTTATTAAAAAATTTATTAAAAGCTGTAAAAAAACTTACCGAAGTTTTAAAAAAAACCAATCTTACAAAAAATTTAGAAAATTATGATAATTTAGAAAAAGTTGGAAATAAAAGAATTCAAATTAAACATGACAATGCTATAACATCGCCTATGGTTGGTACAGTTTACTTATCGCCAGAGCCTAAAGCTAAATCTTTTATAAAACAAGGTCAAACGGTAAAAAAAGGTGACACATTATTAATTATTGAAGCAATGAAAACATTTAATCCAATAAAAGCTAAAGAATCAGGAAAAGTTGAAAAAATTTTAGTTAATGATGCTGAACCAGTTGAATATGGCCAACCTTTGATAGTAATTAAATAATTTAAATTAATGTTTAAAAAAATTTTAATAGCAAATAGAGGAGAAATTGCGTTAAGAATTGTAAGGACTTGTAGAGATCTTGGAATTAAAACTGTAGCAGTTCATTCTCTAATTGATAAAGATTCAATGCATGTAAGACTTGCTGATGAATCAGTTTGCATTGGAAAATCTTCTATAAAAAATAGTTATTTGAATTCATTTGCAATCTTATCTGCTGCAGAAATAACTAACTCAGATGCAATTCACCCTGGTGCTGGATTTTTCTCTGAAAATTATGAATTTTCATCTATGGTAAAAAAACACAAAATAACTTTTATTGGACCGACAAGTAAACAAATCAAAATTTTTGGTGACAAAATAAATGCAAAAAAATTAATGAAAAAGCATAAATTTCCAGTTATACCAGGATCAGAAGATTATTTAAAGTCCATTGATGAAGCATTGGAAACTGCAAAAAAAATTAGTTATCCCGTAATACTAAAAGCTGGTTCGGGTGGAGGAGGAAAAGGTATCAGGGTAATAAAAAATCAAAAAGAACTTATAGAAAACTACGCAATTGTAAAACAAGAAGTTAAAAATTCTTTTGGAAATGAAAATATTTACTTAGAAAAATTTTTTGATAACCCCAGACACATAGAAGTTCAAATAGTTGCTGATAAACAAGGCAATGTTGTTCATTTAGGAGAAAGAGATTGTTCTATACAAAGAAATAAACAAAAAATTATCGAAGAAACTCCCTCCCCTACTTTATCAAATTCTCAAAGAAAGAAAATTTGTAACTTGGTGGTTAAAACAATTAAAAAAATCGGTTATGAAAGTTTAGGGACTGTTGAATTGCTATATAAAAATAAAAAATTTTATTTTATGGAAATGAATACTAGAGTTCAAATAGAACATACAATAACTGAAAGAATAACTGGGATAGATTTAATAAAACAACAAATTAAAATTTCAGCAGGGCAAAAAATTACTTTTAATCAAAAAGATATTCAATTTTCTGGGCATTCAATTCAATGTAGAATAAATGCTGAAGATCCACTTAGTTTCATACCTTCTCCAGGAAGAATAAAAGAATATCACTCACCTGGTGGGCCGGGAGTTAGAATAGATTCTGCCTTATATGCAGGCTGCATTGTTCCTCATCAATACGACAATTTAATTTCAAAAATAATAATTTATTCAAGAAATAGAAATGAAGCCATTCTAAGACTTAAAAGATGTTTAATAGAATACGTTATTAATGGAGTAAAAACTAATATACCCTTACATTTAAAAATTTTGAATAGTAAAGATTACATTAAAGGAAATTATCACATAAATTGGCTAAACAAATTTTTATCTATTAATTATTAAATGAATATCAATGAAGAAACAATTCTTAAGGGCTACTCTTTAGGTATATTTCCTATGTCAGAAAACTTTGATGATCCAAATATATATTGGATTAATCCAAAAAAAAGAGGTGTTATTCCTATAAACAATTTTAAAATTTCAAAAAGTTTAAAAAAAGAAATTAAAAAAAATAAATTCGAGGTAACTGTTAACAAAAGTTTTGATGAAGTTATTACAAATTGTGCAAAAAAAACAAAAAACAGGCCGGCAACATGGATCAATAAAGAAATAATTAAATTATATTCAAATCTACATAAAATAGGGCATGCTCATTCTATCGAGGCTTGGTTTCAAAATAAATTAGTAGGAGGTCTTTATGGAGTTTCATTAGGCTCTGCTTTTTTTGGAGAAAGTATGTTTAGCACTATGTCTAATGCAAGTAAAATCTGTTTAGTATACTTAATAGCAAACCTAAAATTTAAAGGATTTACTTTATTAGATACTCAATTTGTAAACCCTTATTTAAAAAAATTAGGTGCAATAGAAATATCAAGAAAAAAGTATTTAGAAATACTAGGAAATTCACTAAAAAAAAATATAAACTTTAATAAAGAAATTTCTCAATCTTCAATATATGATATCATGCAATCTATGACCCAAACATCATAAACTGCATGGTCTAAAGCTGATATTGAAGGGCTAGAAGAAAACATCCAACCGCTAAATATTTTTTTTTCTTCTTTATCAAATTTTTGATTCCAAATTTGAATAAATGCTGAGTTTTCTGGCGGATCTTCGGGTAAAGATTTTTTACAGGTTCTAACAATAATTTTTAAAGTTCCAAAATAAGTTTCATCATTATCTTCAATTTTTATTTTTGATATTTTACCACTAACCTTATTCAAAGCGCCCAAAATAGTTGTGGAGTCAGCTACGCTTGAATAAAAAGTAAAAATAACAAAAATAAAAAAAAATAAAAAATTTTTATTATTTTTTTTTATTTGGCATCCATGATTCATAATTTTTAATTTTCTTAATTTTTCTTTCCCTGTTCAAAACATGTCCTGGGGGAAAATATGCTTTTTCTGTGCCTGTCTGATTTGGAGAAATTTTTTTTTGCCAATAAAAATTTTTTTTTGTTTTTGAATTAGGCACGTCTTCTATAACATGATGTAACCAACCGTGCCACATAGGATCTATATTTGTCGGGTCATTGTCATTTTTATATAAAACCCATCTTTTCTCTTTTTTTACACCATGACTAATATTAGATGTGTAATATTTATTACCATCGTCGTCCTTGCCTACTAGATTTCCTTTAAAAAATGTATATAAATATAAAGAAATATTTTTCATACCTTTAACAACTTAAAAATAGCAAAAAAAATAAAAAAAATATTTTTTTTTTTGAAAATTATGTTATAAGTATCAAGATATAGCTATATAACTTAATTGTAGTATACTATATATAGTATTACCTTATAATATTATAATTTATGAAAATTGAAAGAAGGTTTACAAAAAAGGGAGAAACTCCCTACAGAGGAATATCCTTTAAAAAAGTTAGATCAGAAATCAGAGAACCTAATGGATCTATAATATTTAAATTAAATGATGTTGAGGTGCCAGTTAAATGGTCCCAAGTTGCAACAGATATAATCGCACAAAAATATTTTAGAAAAAAAGGAGTACCAAAATATCTCAAAAAAATATTTGAAAAAAATATACCTGATTGGCTTTCAAAAAGCTGTCCAGATGAAAACAAATTAAAAAAAATTCCTGAAAAAGAAAGATTTATAGGTGAAACTTCTTCAAAACAACTTTTTGATAGAATTGCTGGAACTTGGACATACTGGGGTTGGAAAGGTAAATATTTTGATACAGAAGAGGATGCTAAAACATTTTTTGATGAATTAAGATTTATTTTATGCCAACAAATGGCAGCACCTAATTCACCTCAATGGTTTAATACCGGATTAAATTGGGCATATGGTATTGATGGCCCAGCTCAAGGACATTTTTATGTAGATAATCAATCAGGAAAATTAAATTTATCTGAAACAGCTTATGAACATCCTCAGCCACATGCATGTTTTATACAAAGTGTAAGTGATGAACTTGTTAATGAAGGTGGAATAATGGATCTATGGGTAAAAGAAGCAAGATTATTTAAATATGGATCCGGAACTGGGAGTAATTTCTCACAACTAAGAGGAGATGGCGAAAGTTTATCAGGAGGTGGAAAATCTTCAGGTTTGATGAGTTTTTTAAAAATTGGGGATAGATCTGCTGGCGCTATAAAATCAGGAGGTACAACTAGAAGAGCTGCAAAAATGGTTGTGGTTGACGTTGATCACCCAGATATTGAAGATTTTGTTGATTGGAAAGTAAAAGAAGAACAAAAAGTTGTATCGTTAGTTGTAGGTTCAAAAATTTGTGAAAAACATTTAAAAGAAATAATGGAAGCTTGTTGGAACAATAAATTAGATAATGAAAAAAGATTCGATCCAAAAGAAAATTCTATTTTAAAAGGAAAAATAATTGATGCAAAAAAATCAATGATACCAGAGAATTATATTCAAAGAATTTTAGAGTTTGCAAAACAAGGGTTTAAATCCATAGAGTTTAAAAAATATGATACTGATTGGGACTCTGAAGCATATCTAACAGTTTCAGGACAAAATTCAAATAATTCTGTAAGAGTAACTAATGATTTTTTAAATTCCGTTTTAGAAAATAAAAAATGGGATCTTATTAGAAGAACTGATCAAAAAATCCATAAATCAATTAATGCGAAAGATCTTTGGGAAAAAATAGGTTACGCTGCATGGTCATGTGCAGATCCAGGAATACAATACGATACAACAATTAATGAGTGGCATACATGTCCTAAAAACGGAAAAATAAATGCTTCAAATCCTTGCTCTGAATATATGTTTCTTGATAACACTGCATGCAATCTAGCTTCTATAAATTTAATAGAGTTTGTAAATAATAATGGAAAATTTCAAATAGATAATTTTAAACACGCAGTTAAACTTTTTACACTTGTGTTAGAAATTTCAGTAATGATGGCTCAATTTCCTTCAAAAGAAATTGCTGAACTTTCTTATGAGTTTAGAACTTTAGGGCTTGGATATGCAAATATAGGCGGTTTATTAATGATGCAAGGATATAGTTATGATAGTGATGAAGGAAGAGCAATTTGCGCAGCTATAACTGCTTTAATGACTGGTGAGTCATATAATGTTTCTTCAAAAATAGCAAAAGAACTCGGTCCTTTTAATAAATTCAAAGATAATAAAAAAGATATGTTAAGAGTAATTAATAATCATAGGATGGCAGCTTATGGTGAAAAAAAGAATTATGAAAATTTATCAATTCTTCCAGTGCCAATAGAAGAAGATCATTGTCCAAATAAAGAATTAGTTAAAGCTGCAAAGAAATCTTGGGATGATGCTTTAAATAATGGAAAAAGATATGGATTTAGAAATGCCCAAACAACAGTTATTGCACCTACAGGTACAATTGGTCTTGTTATGGATTGCGATACAACTGGAATTGAACCTGATTTTTCAACCGTTAAATTTAAAAAACTGGCTGGAGGAGGATATTTTAAAATTATTAATAGATTAATACCTATCTCCTTAAAAAATCTTGAATATAGTCCGTTTCAAATTGATGAAATAATCAGGTATGTCGTTGGAAACAGTACGTTAGAAAATTGTAAAACAATTAATCATAAGACTTTAGAAGAAAAAGGTTTTAATAATGAAATAATAAAAAAAATTGAAGAAAGTTTAAAAAATGCTTTTGATATAAAATTTGCTTTCAACAAATATATTATTGGTGAAGATTTTTGTATAAATAATCTAAAATTAAAGCCAGAAGATTTAGATGACCCATCTTTTAATATGCTTCAACATTTAGGTTTTAATGAAAATGAAATAGATATTGCAAATACATATTGTTGTGGATCAATGACATTAGAAAAAGCCCCGCATTTAAAAGAAGAGCATTTACAGATATTTGATTGTGCTAATCCTTGTGGAAAAATCGGAAAACGTTTTTTATCAACCCAAAGTCATATAAAAATGATGGCTGCAGCACAACCATTTATTTCTGGTGCTATTTCAAAAACAATTAACATGCCAAATAAAGCAACAATTGAAGAATGCAAAAATTCTTATATCCAATCCTGGAAATTAGGATTAAAAGCTAATGCTCTTTATAGAGACGGGTCAAAATTATCTCAACCTCTAAGCTCTGCTATTATTGAAGAAGAAGAGCTTTTTAATGAAAATAATTCTACAAAAGAAAAGATTGTCAAGGTAGCTCAAAAAATTACCCAAGATTATGTAAAAGAGATAGTTAGAACAAAAAGAAACAAAATGCCTGATAGGAGAAAAGGTTATACTCAAAAAGCAATAGTTGCTGGTCATAAGGTTTATTTAAGAACCGGAGAATATGATGATGGATCTATTGGTGAAATATTTCTTGATATGCATAAAGAAGGAGCAGCTTTTAGAAGCATGATGAATAATTTTGCAATTGCAATATCTATAGGCCTTCAATATGGCGTGCCTCTTGAAGAATTTGTTGAAGCGTACGTAGGTACTAAATTTGAACCATCAGGTACAGTACAAGGTAATGATTCAATAAAATTAGCAAGTTCTATTATAGATTATGTTTTTAGAGAATTAGCTATATCATATTTAAACAAAGAAGAACTTGCACATTTCAATCCTGATGAAAAAATATCTACTAGTGAAAATAATAGAAGTAAAATAGAAGAGTTAAAAGCTTCAGTTTCGAACGACTCAATAGCAAGATATGCAAGCACTGGTTATGTAAGAAGCAATTTTTATGTTCTTTCAGGAGGTATGGAAGATTTGCAAAATAAAAATAATCAGGAAATTCAAAAAAATACAGTAAGAAAAAAAATAAATTCCAAAATAAAAATAAATGACTTTGTAAAAAAAGCAAAATTAAAAGGTTATGAAGGTGATGCATGTGGGGAGTGTGGAAACTTTACCTTAGTAAGAAATGGAACATGTTTAAAATGTAATACCTGTGGTGGGTCTACTGGATGTAGTTAAAATATATGAAAAATTCTATAGAAAAAAACCTAAATTCCATGGGTTTTTTTTTACCAAAAAAAATTAAAGTAGCTGGATCTTATGTTCCATTTTTAAAAGAAGGTTGTTTTTTATTTATATCTGGCCAACTGCCATTAAAAAATAACAAAGTTTTATTTTCAGGAAAAATTGATAATAAAAATAAAGATTATGGATATAAAGCAGCACAATTATGTGCTTTAAATATTTTAGGATTAATAAATATAGCGATGAAAGGTAATTTTAGTAAAATAAAAAAATGCGTTAGAATAAATGGTTTCGTTAATTGTGGAAAGAATTTTATTGAACAACCTTTTGTAATTAACGGCGCTTCGGATCTAATTAAGAAAATTTTTAAAAAAAAAGGATTACATACTAGAACCGCTATTGGTGTTAATAGTTTACCATTAAATGCAAGCGTTGAAATTGATGCAATCTTTTTAACTAAATAATTTTTTCTTTCCTTTTTTCAGTTATGAAATTGAATTTTAATTTATTATTATCTCCTAGACTAATCTTTATTAAAATTTTTGATTTAGAACTATTAGATAATAAATAATCAGCTATTGGCTCTTTAATTTTCAATTGTATTAATCTTGCAAGAGGTCTAGCTCCATATATTTCGCTATAACCATTTTTCACTAAAAAATTCTTTACATCTTTCGAAAGTTCAATTGAAATATTTCTTTCTTTCAAGCTGTTATCAAGCTGTCCTATAAATTTATTAACAATTTTATGAACTGTTGAACGGGTTAAAGAATCAAATGATATAATAGAATCTAATCTATTTCTAAATTCAGGTTTAAAAAAAAATTTAATCTCTTCTTCGTTATCCATTTTTTGTTTTTTTGTTGCAAAACCTAATTTATCTTTTGTTAGATTTTCACCGCCAATGTTTGTTGTTAATATCAAAATTGTATTTTTAAAATTAACTGATTTGCCGTTATTATCTGTTAATTTTCCATAATCCATAACTTGAAGTAAAATATTGAAAAGATCCTGATGAGCTTTCTCAATTTCATCAAACAATAGTACTGAATGGGGATTTTGATCAACAGCCTCAGTAAGAAGACCGCCTTGATCATAACCCACGTAACCAGGAGGTGAGCCAATTAATCTAGCAATGCTATGTCTTTCAGAATATTCAGACATATCGAATCTAATAAATTTTGATTCTAAAGAATTTGATAATTGTTTTGCCAATTCAGTTTTTCCAACACCTGTCGGACCTGTAAATAAAAAACAACCAACTGGTTTATCTGGCTCAGATAATCCAGCTTGAGAAACCTTTATCGAACGTGTTAGATTTTCAATAGCTTTATCTTGTCCATAAATTAATTTTTTTATTTTTTTATCTAAATTTTTTGCTAATAAATTACTTTGATTATTAACACTTTTAAGAGGAATTTTTACAATTCTTGAAATAGTATTAAATATATCTGGGCCATTAACTAACTTCGTTTTATTTTCAAAAGTTTTTTTATATGCTCCAGCTTCATCAATAATATCTATAGCTTTATCTGGTAATTTTTTTTCAGTAATATATCTACTTGCTAAATCAATTGCCAACTTCAAAGCTTCATCTGTATATTTTAAACCATGAAAATTTTCGTAATATTTTCGAATACCTTTTAATATTTCAAAACATTCGTCTATAGATGGCTCTGCAACATCTACTTTTTGAAATCGTCTTGAAAAAGCTTTATCTTTATCAAAATAATTTCTATATTCTTTATAGGTTGTTGAACCTATACATCTAATTTGTCCGTTTGATAAAACTGGTTTTAAAATATTTGAAGCATCCATTGAACCACCGGTCGTAGCACCCGCGCCAACTATGGTATGTATTTCATCAATAAACAAAATATTGTTTTTAGATAAACTCATATTTTTTATAACTTTATTCAATCTTTCTTCAAAATCTCCTCTATATTTTGTTCCAGCTAATAACCCTCCTAAATCCAATTGATAAATTACTGATTTATGCAAAAATTTAGGAACTTCTTTATTAAAAATTTTAAGAGCTAACCCTTCAACTATTGCTGTTTTCCCTACTCCTGATTCTCCTACATACAAGGGGTTATTTTTTAGACGTCTTGATAGTATTTGTATTGTTCTTTCAATTTCATTATTTCTACCTATCAATTTATCAATTTTTTTATTTTTAGCTTTATCTATTAAATTAATAATGAAATCGTCACTACTTTTTTTATCATTCTGTTTATAGGTGTTTGGATATATAAATTCATTTTCTTTGCTTTCTGTTTCTTCTTCTATTTCTTCTTCTGTTTCATTTTCATTCTTTTTAATACCATGTGAAATAAAATTTAATGCATCTAATCTTGACATGTCTTGTTTTTGTAAAAAATAAACCGCGTGAGACTCTCTTTCTGAAAAAATTGAAACTAGTACATTTGCACCAGTGATTTTATTACTATCAGATGAATAAACTTGTGATGTAGTTCTTTGTAAAACTCTTTGAAAACTTGCAGATGGTTCGGACTCTTGAGCAGCTGCTGATGTTATGTTTTTTAATTCTTGATCAATATATTTTAGTAAACTTATTTTAAGATTTTTAATATTTATATCGCAAGCATTTAATACGCCTAATGCATCCTTATCATCTATTAAAGCTAGCAATAAGTGCTCTAGAGTTACATATTCTTGCTGTCTATCAATCGCATATGAAATAGCTCTTTTTATAGTTTTTTCTAAATTATCTGATAACATTTTTTTTTTTAAATTTTTTCCAAAGTACAAAGTAATGGAAAACCATTCTTCCTAGATGTGTTAACAACTTTTAATATTTTTGTTTCAGCAATTTCATATGTAAAAATACCGCAAATACTAGAACCTTTGTTATGTACTTCTAACATTATTTTAGAAGCCTCGTTGTGGTTTTTTTTAAAAAAAGTTTTTAGCAAGTAAACTACAAAATCCATTGGTGTATAATCATCATTTAACATAATAATTTTATATAAAGATGGTCTTTTTAGTTTTTTTTTAGTGCTTTTCTTTATTAAAACTTTATTATCTTGATCTGTATTTTTTATAAATTTTGACATCAGTTATTATTTATTAATAAAGAAATTATAAATATAAAAAAAAAAATAGTCAAAATTTTGGAACTTCAAAACAACATTTTTTTAAATTTTTTCTTAAATTTAATTTAACCTTGTTAAGATTCTCCTTAGAATAAGCCTCGCATCTTGCAACAATGATATTTTGAGTATTAGATGCTCTAACTAACCACCAACCTTCTTTAGTTGAATATCTTACACCATCTATTGCAATAAATTTTTTTTTTTCTTTTTTTAAAATCTTTTTTAATTTTTTGACAATCATAAATTTTTCAGTTTCTGTACTATTAAATCTTAATTCAGGTGTATTAAAAGATTTTTCCATATTATTAAAAATTTTAGATAAAGACTTATTAGAATTAGAAAAAAGATTTAAAAATCTAATTGATGCATAAATAGCATCATCGAATCCATAATATTTATCAGCAAAGAAAATATGGCCGCTCATTTCTCCAGCGAAAGTTGCTTTTATTTCTTTCATTTTTTCTTTTATTAATGAATGACCTGTCTTCCAAAAAATAGGTCTTCCTTTTAATTTTTTGATTTCATTAAAAACAATTTGGCTAGATTTTATATCCAAAATAATCTTGGAATTTGGTTTACCTAAAAGAACATCTTTAGCTAAAAAAGCAACTATTTTATCTGCAAATATTATTTTACCTTTATCATCAACAACACCTAGCCTATCTCCATCTCCATCAAAAGCAAAACCAAAATCACATTTTTTTTTTTTTACTAAATTTATTAATTGCTTTAAATTTTTTAGCACTGTTGGATCTGGATGGTGAGCAGGAAAAGTTCCGTCAATTTTTTCATTAATAAGATAATGCTTGCCATTAAGTTTTTTTGTTAAATAGGAAATAATTTTACCACTAGATCCGTTTCCAGGGTCCCAAGCAACTTTAACATTTTTTTTTATATTCGCAGAATTAATTAAGAAAAGTAAATATTTATTCATCATAGATATTTTTTTTACTTTTCCTTTTTTATTTTTACAGAACTCCCCTTTAGATGAAATTTTTGCTATATCTAAAATATCTTTTCCAAAAATATTTTTATTTTTTAATAACATTTTAAAACCATTATAACTAGGTGGGTTATGTGAACCAGTTATCATGATTCCGCTATCTAATTTATTTGAATACATAGAAAAATAAAGTAATGGGGTTGGAACAAGGCCAATTTTATAAACTTTAATTCCTTTTGATAATAAACCTTTTACAAGTTCCTTTTCAATTTTAAGCGAACTAATTCTTCCATCATATCCAATTACTACGTTTTTAAGTTTTTTTTTTTTTAGTAAAGTTGCAAAAGATTTTCCCAAAAATAAAGCATCTATTAAATTAAGATCTTTTTCAAATATTCCTCTTATATCATATGCTCGTAATATTGTTTTATTAAAAGTATGGCTTTCCATTTAAATTTTTGAAATTATTAAACACCAAAAAGTTTTAATAAATTTGGAAGAATGTTTCTTAAAAATGCAAGTAAATAACTTATTTTACCTGTGTAAATAAAATAAATAATTACTGCTATAACAAACAAAATAAATAAATGTGAAGTTTTTAAATGTGGATTTTTAAGAAATTTAATTAATAAAAAAATTAAAGAAAGAATTAATAATGAAATTAATATAAACTTAATCATTGAATTTTATTGATTTTAAAGTTTTATTTTCTTTAGTAAATTCACTTATTGATATACAAATTTTTTTTATATGCCTCAAATTAAAAAAAGGATTAAGTAAAACTGCTCTTAACCATTTAATGTTATTGTATTTTACGATTGAAAAGAAAATATTATGTTTGTTGAATAAAAACTTTTGAAAATTTAAATTGATTAAATTATTCTCTTCTTGATTTTTATTTCTTGTTTCATATCTGAAGCAAATAATATTCATTTGAGGCTCACAAGCTATTTTAATATTATTTATTTCTAACAATTTTTTCTTTAACAAATGAGTATATTTAATTGTGTCTTCTATAATTTCTGAATAACTAAAATTTCCCAGATGTTGAAGTGATAACCATAATTTTAAAATATCGGGATATCTTGATCCCTGCAAAGTTATTTCACCTTCATGATATTCATCTTTGTTTTTCTTTACATAAGGCAGAGGGGTAAAAAAATCTGAGTAAAGATATTTTTTATTTTTTAATAGTAGTACTGAACAAGTTTTAGTTATATATAACCATTTTTGTGGATTGAATGAAATTGAATCTGAGTTTTCAATACCATTTAATTTATTTTTAAATTTATGTGAAAAAATTAATGCACCTCCATACACTGCATCTGTATGCATCCATAATCTATATTTATGAGCTATTTTTGATACTTCATTTAAATCATCAACGCTTCCTGTAATAGTTGTTCCCGCAGTTGCAACAATACAAAATGGGAAACCGTTATTATTAATCTTTTCTCTTATTGATTTATCTAAATTAGATATTTGTATCATTCCATCTTTGTTTGTTTGAATAGGTACAACTGAATCTGTGCCTAAACCAAGAACCATTGCTGCTTTTTGTATAGAAGTATGTGACTCTTTAGATGCAAAAATATAGGGTTTTCTTTTAAGCCCCATTAAACCTTTCTCAAAGGAACCCAAAATACGGTTCCTAGCTAATGCTATTGCTTGTATATTTGACAACGAACCGCCTGAAAGCATAATTCCACCCGAATCTTGGCCCAAATTAAATTTATTTGCTAAATTTTTTGTAACTTTTCTTTCAATTTCTATAAGAATTGGCGCTGTTTCTTTACTAAGCATATTATTATTAATTGTTGAACATATTATATCTCCAACAATAGACATGGTTGTTGGCAACGAATCCATGTGTCCTAAGTAATATGGATTTGAAGCGTTCATTGAATTGGTAATTATAATTTTTATTTGTTTTAAAATTTGAGATTCACTAATAGGTAAATCATTAAGATTAAATTTATCAAAATTTTTTATTTTTTTTGGTAATGGAGGAAATTTTTCAGCGTTTGAAACTTTATTTAAAAGTTCATCGATGATTTTGTAGATAAATTTTTTTACATGTTTAACATTTTTTCCATAAGGATCTACAAATGCCATTTTTTGAATGCTTTTTTTTCTCATTAAATTTTCTTAATTGTTGATTATTAAAAGTAATTGAAAAAATTTGTAAAACAAATAATATGTTATAATATAATAGTAATAATGATTATCATTATCAATGAATAGAAGAATCTTCAATGTTTGATAAAAAAAAAATTTTTTTAACTTCTATACTTGTTTCTCTTTTTATTAGTTTTGCATATTTTATTCTAGAATCAAAAACAGAAAATGAATTAAATATATATTCAGGTAGAAAATTATATTTAATAGAACCTTTAATAAATGAGTTCGAAAAAAATAAAAAAATAAAAGTAAATATAATAACTGGAAAATCTGATGAATTTATAGAAAGGTTAAAACTTGAGGGAAATAATACAAAGGCAGATATTTTACTAACAACTGATGTTGCTAGACTATCAAGAGCAAAAAAAAATAATTTATTTGAAAAAGTTAATTCGGATATATTAAGAAAAAATATTCCAAAAAAATATGTTAGTAAAGATAATGACTGGTTTGGATTATCAATAAGAGCTCGGCCAATAATTTTTTCAAATGAAAGAGTAAATATAAATGAATTAAAAAATTACGAACAACTTGCTAATAAAAAATGGAAAAATAAAATTTGTATGAGATCTTCAAGTAATATCTATAACCAATCTTTGATTGCATATATGATTTTAAATTTGGGAGAAAAAAAAGCTGAGGAATGGGTAAAAAATTTAGTGAACAATTTTGCGAAAAAACCTTATGGAGGTGATAGAGATCAGATAAGAGCTATTGCATATGGACAATGTGATATTACTGTTGCAAATACATATTATTTAGCAAATATGTTAAACAGCAAAAATGAAAAGGACAGGAAAGCTGCTGAGAAAGTATCTATATTTTGGCCAAATCAAGATACCTTTGGAACTCATATAAATTTAAGCGGTGCAGGAATAATAAAAGGTTCAAAAAATTTTAAAAATGCAGTTATTTTTTTAGAATTTTTATCTTCTAAAAAGGCACAAGAAATATATTCAAAAAATATAAATGAATATTCTATTAGGAAAGATGTTGAGCCTTCAGTAATAGTAGTTAAATTTGGAAAATTTAATGCAAATGATTCAAAATTAGAAGAAATAGGAAAAAAAATTAAGATTGCTATATATTTGGCTTCAAAACACAATTGGCGTTAAATTAGAACTAAAGAAAGAAGTAAGGAACCAACTATATTTGAGGGAGAATTAATGGCTCCTTACTTGATTTTATAGAAATCTATATAAAAATTAACGAAGCTTACAAAATTTTGTTCCACTTTAATTAAAAATTATTATCTAATATATAATCTAATTGAATTATTTAATTGTGAAATTTTTTATAAAATTATTAAACTTTTTTCTAGTAATACTATGCTTTAGTCCAAGCTTACTTTCTATAGATTTTGAGACTGCAAAAAAAAAATTAGATAATAAAGAATACAGTGAAGCATATGATAATTTCAATAAATGTACTATTAATTGCTTAAAGACTGGTAACTGTTCATCAGAACACTTCTTGTGTATGCTTGAAATTGGAAGAATGTTAGAACAAGGATTGGCTGAAAAGGATCAAACCAAAGAGCAAAGATTAAACAAAGCAAAATTCTGGTATAAATATTGTTCTGATAAAGGATCAGAGATATGTGCATATAAAATTTCAACATTAGAACCAGAAAATGCAGTTTTTGTTGAAGAAGTTCAACAAAAACTATTTGATTTGGGATACCCAATTAAAAGAGATGATATTCCAGGTATTGAAACTTTTGCTGCTATCAAAAAGTTTCAAAAAAAAGAAAACCTTCCTGTTGAATTCCCTACTAAACCTGGAGAATGGCTGAAGTTAAACGATATGCTGACAAATGCATTAGTTAATAGAAAAAACAATGTAGATACCCCTGTAGGAAGACCATCAGATTATGCTACTGGAATATGGATAGGTGAAAATAATAATTTATATGTTTTGACCGCTGGACATTTTGCAAATGGATGCACAAAAATAAGATCAAACAAAATAAGTTTAAGAGTCTATAAAATTGATAATAATGATGATCTTGCTTTGCTAGAAAGTGACGATGTAATAAATAATAATCACATACCCGCTAAATTACCTTCGAAAGGAGTATTTGAAAATGAAAAAATTTATGTTTTTGGATATCCAAGGCAAACAATTTTAGGAAAAAGTGAAACATCTGAAGGGGAAATTATTTCATTAAAAACTAGAACAGGAGATAGAAGTAAAATTGTTATTTCAGGAGATTTACGTGTGCATTCAAGTGGTAGCCCTGTTATTAATGAAAAAGGTTTAATTGTTGGAAGTGTTCACGCAAAATCATCACTTAGAAAAAAATTAACAGAACTATTTAAATTAGGTGTTACATCTGAAGGTCACAATTGGGCAACTTCTATTTACACTATCAGAAGCTTTCTTGATGAACATAATATTGATTATTTAACTATCAATAAAACGGAAAAAAAAGATAGAGAAAAAATAATTTCTGAAGCAAGGAAATACACAATACCTTTAGAGTGTTGGGGTAAAAATTAATGCAATAAAAATTCATTACTATCGTTATATTTAAGTAGAGGACAAATTAAAAATGAGGGAGATATTCAAGAAAAGAAATAGAAAAGCAATAGTAGAGGAAGTTGTTAAATGTCATGGAGATTTATTTGCTTTTAGTAAGTTTAAAACCAAAAACCATCATGATGCACAAGATCTAGTTTCAGAAGCAGTTATAAGATTTTTTAATTCATATGATAAAGGAACAAACAATTATAAAGCAGGAACTAATATACTGGGATATTTAAAACTCATTGTTTTAAATTTATATAGAGATAGAAAAAGAAAAGAAAAAATATCCCCAAATATTATACCTCTTCATAGAGAAATAGATGGCGAAGAGGTTACAAATTTTAATGAATATGAATCACAAAAAATGGAAAAAGATGAAGAAAGTTTAAAAGATCCATATGCTTTACATGTAGATTTTAAAAAAACTAAAAAATTAATGGATGAAAAATTATCTGAAGTAGATAGTGAAATATTTTATCTAAGATTTGAAGAAAAATATAAATATAGTGAAATAGCAAAAAAACTCAAAATTAAACAAGGAACAATAGGAAGCAGGATAAATAGGGGCAAAAAAAGAATTAAGCAAGAATTAAAGAAAATTAACGTTATTAAAACTAAGGAAAATAAGAATGAAGATTAATGATATTATACTAGACAGGTTTCTTAATAATGATCTTTCCAGATCAAAAATAAATAAGATTAAATTATTAATAAAAAAAGATCCGAAATTAAGATCTAGGGTTCAAGAACTTAAAAGTTTTGAGTCTGCTTATGAAAAAGAATATAAAATTGCTAAGAAAACAAAAATGCCTAAAAGTTTATACGAAAAAATTTCTGTTGAACAAAATAGTAAGGAAAACTATTTTTCAAAAAAATTTAATAATTTTTATAAAATAGCTGCTAGTATTCTTATTATTTTTTCAATAGGATGGGTAATTACTTTACCAAATAAATCTTATTTATCACAAAATCCTCTATCAAAAATAAATAAAAGTAATCACATACATATTTTTTATGATCAAAAAACTTTAGATGAATTTCTTTCCAAAAATGATAATTGCTCTGACCCTGAAGAAATTATTGATGAAAATAATAGAGAAGTATTTGCTATAAGTTGTAAAAAAGATTAAAAAAATTTGCAACAAAAATTCAAAGGATTCGTTCTACTAATTATGAAAAATAAATTAATATACCCTATTTATGGTATTCTATTCTTTTTTCTTCTTTCTATTGGTAAATTAGCAATTTCAAAACAAAGTGATGAATTTGTATTTCCTGGAACAAGGTGGCTAGAAATAGATAATTTTATTGGTGCAAGTAAAACTAATATGAAAAATGACTTAAAAAAAGTAGCTATTGAACCAATTGAGTTTGCTGAGGATATATCAATACCTGAGTTACCTAATTTACCTGATGTGCCTCTTACAGAAGAAGATAAATAATAAATAGTTTGATTTTTTAATCTTTTATTATCAAATAAATAGCATTCTTAAAATGAAGAAAGTTATTTATTTTGTATCAGAAGATTGGGCTTTTTTAAACCATCGTATAGAACTCGCTAAAAAAATTCAAAAAAAAGGTTATAAAATAATATTGGTTACAAATGTAACTTATTATAAAGAACTCATTGAAAAAAAAAAAATAAAAGTTATTCCAATAAAAATTGATCGTGGAAGCTTAAATATTAGAAAATCTATTAAAACAATTTATAAATTGAACAAAATTTTTAAAGATGTAAACCCAGACATTGTTCATAATTTTGGTTTAAAACAAATTGTTCACGGTAATATTTCAGCACAATTAGCAGGAATAAAAAAAACTTTTAACTCAATTATTGGATTAGGTAGTGCGTTTATTTCTAATAATTTCTTTCTTAAATTTTTTGTAACTAATTTATTACGATTTACTTTATTTTTTAAAAATTCACATATTTTAGTTCAAAATAAAGATGATTATATTTTTTTTAAAAAAAAAATATGGATTAGAAAAAAAAATTTACATTTTAATACAACATCTGGAATAAATTTAGATAAATATAAAGTTTCAAAAGAACCAAAAGGAAAAATAATATTTTTGTTTGCATCAAGAATTTTAAAAGACAAAGGTATCATAGAACTAATTAATGCATCAAAAAAACTTAGAAAAATTACAAAAAACTTTGAATTATTTATTGCAGGAATAATTGATAGTCAAAATCCATCGGCTGTTTCACATGAAGAAATTAAATCTTGGGAAGCTACTGATTATTTAAAATACATGGGTCATATAAATGATATAAATGATTTATATAAAAAAGTTCATGTTGCAGTACTTCCATCTTATAGAGAAGGATTACCAAAAGGTTTATTGGAAGCAGCGGCTTATGGCAAACCAATTATAACAACTGATGTAACTGGATGTAGAGATGTAGTTATAAATGGAAAAAATGGTATACTTGTAAATCCAAAAAATTCTGATGAACTATTTCTAGCAATGAAAAAAATGTTACAAAATAAAAAAATTAGATTGGCTATGGGTAAAGAAGGAAGAATTTTTGTAAAAGAAAATTTTTTAATAGAAAATACGGTTAAAAAATTAATTCATTTATACAAATACTGTTAAAAAAATTTTTATGGTGCTTTTATTCGCATATTTGCATTAATAGCTATGCATATCCTCGCACTATTTCCATAATATGTTCTCACACCATGTCTTAAATAACTAGGAAAAAGATTCATCGAACCTGTTTTAGGCTTAATAAGATATTCTCCAGGTAATAAGCCTGGAAAAAAAGACATCAAATGTGATGTATTTGGATTAAAAGCTTCGAATAAACCACATTTGCTTTCATCAAGATCGTCTCCTGCATCAACGTAGTAAGTTCCGGACCAAGTAGACATAGGATGTATGTGAGCAATATTTGAATGCCCTTTTCTATTTACATTTGCCCATCCATAAATATGAAAGTCCATTGGAATAGTTTGTATCAAATCTAGTTTTTTTGTTGAAGACTCAATTAATTTTAAAAATAAATTGTATACTTTTTCAATACTTTCACCGCCCCAACGAAAAAAATCCCCCTCTGATTGCCATCCACCTTGATTACTTTTGCTCGTTGTTGGCGTTTCCTTTTCTTTTTTTAAAATAATTTCTTTTAATTCTTTATTCATTTGATCAGTATTTTTTGTTTGGTATTGTACAATAGGTATCGAAAATACATTATCATACTGTATTTTCTTTTCATCTATCTCGTGATTATTATCTGACATCTAAAATAAACCTTGTATTAAACCTTTGTCATCAATATAAATCGATTCAGCAGCTGGAGTTTTTGGTAGACCTGGCATTAACATAATATCACCACAAATAACAACAACAAATTCTGCTCCAGCTGATATTCTTATTTCTTTTATAGGTAAATTGTGTTCTTGAGGTAAACCGCCATTTTCAGGATCTGCAGTAAAACTATATTGTGTTTTGGCAATGCAAACTGGAAATTTTTCATAGTTAGTGCCTTGAAGTTCTTTTAATTGTTTTTTTGCAGTAGTACTAATTTCAAGCTCATTTGCGCCATAAATTTCACTAGCAACTTTTTTAATTTTGTCTTCTAAAGATAAATTATCATCATATAAGGTTTTAAAATTTGATTTAGTTTTTTCTAATGTATCTACAACTTCATTTGCTAAATCTACTGCGCCTTCTCCTCCAAATTCCCAATGTCTACTTGTGACAGCATTTACTCCTACTTTTTCACAAATTTTTTTTACAACATCCATTTCATCTTCTGTATCAGATACAAATACATTAATTCCAACAATAATAGGTACGCCATATTTTTTTAAATTTTCTATATGTTTCAATAAATTTTCAGATCCTTTTTGTACTGCTTCAACATTTTCTTTATTAAGATTTTCTTTGTCTACCCCGCCATGCATTTTCAAAGCTCTAATAGTAACAACTAGAACAGCAGCATCAGGTGCTAAATTTGCTTTTCTACATTTAATATCAAAAAATTTTTCAGCGCCAAGGTCTGCTCCAAATCCTGCTTCTGTAACAACATAATCTGATAATTTTAAAGCAGTTTTTGTTGCAATAATTGTATTACAACCATGTGCTATATTACCAAATGGGCCGCCGTGAACAAAAACTGGATTATTTTCTAAACTTTGTATTATATTTGGCTTAATAGCATCTTTTAACAACACTGACATAGAGCCAATGACATTTAAATCTTTAGCAAAAACAGCTTCTTTATCACTAGTATAGGCAACAAGTATATTGCCCAATCTTCTTTCTAAATCTTTTAAATCATCAGCTAAAGTAAAAATTGCCATAATTTCAGAAGCTGGTGTAATATTAAAACCATCTTCTCTAGGAAAACCATTTCCAGGACCGCCAATACTACAAATAATTTGCCTTAATGCTCTATCGTTCATATCCATTGTTCTTTTCCAAGTAACTTTTCTAGCATCAATTATTGGTTCTTTTTTCCAGTTAATATGATTATCAATTGCTGCTGATAATAGATTATGTGCAGCACTAATTGCATGAAAATCACCTGTAAAATGTAAATTCAAATCTTCCATTGGTACTGCCTGGGCTTTTCCACCTCCAGCTGCTCCTCCTTTCATGCCAAAACATGGACCTAAACTCGGTTCTCTGATACAAATCGAAGAATTTTTTCCAATTTTATGAAGAGCATCTCCTAAACCTAAAGTAGTTGTAGTCTTGCCTTCCCCTGCTGGCGTTGGGGTGATTGCAGTTACTAAAATTAATTTACCATTTTTATTTTTATCTAGAGAATTTATATAATCAAAACTAAGTTTTGCTTTATAATGTCCATAGGGTTCAAGAAACTTTTCTGGAATATTTAATTTTTTTTCAGCAATTTCTAATATATTTTGAAGCTTTGCCTCTCTTGCAATTTCAATATCACTTTTATATTTCTTATTTTCTGCCATATTAAAAAATAAATTAACTATATATAATATAGAATTTATTTCTTTGTTTCAAACTTTTGAAAAAAAGAATAAAAATAATCTTCTAATTATGAATTTAGAAAATTTAAGAGATAAAACAGCAAAAATTCTTTTAGATATTAAATCAATAAACATACAAACAAAAAAACCCTTTAAACTTACATCTGGCAGATTAAGCCCTGTCTATGTTGACTGTAGAAAAATTATAAGTCATCTAAAAGAAAGAAGATCAATTATAAATATGGCATCTAAATTACTAAAAAAGGAAATAGATTTGAAAAAAATTGATTATATTGCCGGAGGCGAAACAGCTGGAATACCTTATGCATCTTGGATATCAGAAAAATTAAATAAACCAATGATATATATTAGAAAAAAGCCAAAAGGTTTTGGCAAATTATCTCAAATAGAAGGCGATATTAAAAAAAAATCAAGAGTCCTGTTAATAGAAGATTTATCCACTGATGGAAAAAGTAAAATTAATTTTTGCAATGCTATAAAAAAAGCTGGTTGTGAAATAAGAGATATTTTTGTTATTTTTAACTATGATATTTATTCAGATACTATTTTCAAAAAAAATAAATTAAAACTTCACTTTTTAACCAACTGGAAATTTGTTATTAAACATCTGAAGAAAAAAAAAAGTTTTAAAAATGAAGAAATATTAAAAATTGAAAAATTTATTTCAAAAAAAATTTAATTTTCTTTTGTTAACTTAATTTTTCCTTTATTTGTTGTTGAACTTTTTGCAAAAGATTTTTTTGGTATTCTTCCTGCTAAAAAAGCATTTCTTCCAGCTTCTATAGCATCTGCCATTGCTTTTGCCATTAGTTCTGGATTTTGTGCTTCTGCTACTGCAGTATTTAACAAAACTCCATCGCATCCTAACTCCATGGCAATAGCAACATCTGAAGCCGTGCCTACTCCAGCATCTACGATTACTGGAATATTTGATTTTTCAACAATCAATTTTAAGTTATATTGATTTTGAATTCCCATACCTGAGCCAATAGGTGCTGCTAAAGGCATAACTGCAGAACAACCTATATCCTCTAATTTTTTACAAATTATAGGGTCATCATTACAATATGGTAAGACGTTGAAATTTTTTTTTACTAATTCTTTCGCAGCAGGAATAAGATTCTCAACATCTGGCAATAAATCTTCGTCGTTTCCTATTACTTCTAATTTTACAAAATTTGTTTTTAATGCCTCTCTGGCTAATTCAGCTGTTAAAACTGCTTCTTTAACAGTATAACAACCTGCAGTATTAGGAAGAATAAAATATTTCTTTTTCAAAAGATCTATTATATTTTCATTATATTTTTTTAAACTAATTCTTCTAATTGCTACAGTAACAACTTCCGTTCTTCCAGCATGAAGTGATTCGAGCATGATTTGATGATTGGGATATCTAGAAGTACCCATAAATAATCTTGATTTAAATTTTTTGTTTTCAATAGAGAGAAAATCTTTCATAAATTTTATTTAACCTCCTTTTAGTGGTTGGACTATTTCAATTATATCACCAGATTTTATTTTGTAATTTTTCCAATTTATTTTTTGAATAACTTCTTCATTTACTGCAACTGCTAAATTTTGACTTCTACTTATATTTATTTCATGTAAAACTTTTGATAAAGTTTCAGAAAGAACAAAAAAATTATTTCCATTAATTATTAATTTTTTTTTCATTTTTTTTAAATTACAAATCTTCCTGGTTCAAAATTATTAAAATCATTTCCTATATTACCATTTAAATAATAATTTTTTATAACACTTGATGTTAATGGAGCTAAAAGTATACCGTTTTTATGATGACCGGTTGCATATATTAAACCTTTTAATTTTTTTGAAGGTCCTATAATTGGCGCATCATCCCTACTTGTAGGTCTTAACCCAGACCAAGACTCCACAATTGATAAATCTTCAATTGCTGGCAATACTTCTCTTGCTATTTTTAATAAATTATAAATACCCCCTACAGTTAAACTTTTATCGTAACCCATTTCTTCTTCTGTTGCTCCAATAATTAAATCAGAATTATTTCTAGGAACTAAATAAACATTTTCCCTCCATAAAATATGTTTCAAAAGTGAAATATTTTTAGGTACTTTAAGACAAACCATTTGACCTTTTACTGGTCTTATTGGCACTTCCTTTATTTCTATATTTTTAATTTTACTAGTCCAGGCTCCAGAACAAACTATTATTTCTTTAGTTTTAATTATTTCATTATTTGTTTTAACCCCTATTACTTGATTTTTATTTGTAATAATTTTTTCGACTTCAGTATTTTCTTTAAAAATACAATTATTTTTATTTTTTTTTAATATTGTTATTAGCGCATCAAGAATGTAGCGATTATTTACATGATGGTCGTCTGGAGAAAAAAATCCTGATAATACATTATTAGAAACATATGGTTCTTTGTCGCGAATTTTATCACCAGAAAGCCAAGTGATATTTACTTTATTATTTTTAAGAAAATCATAATTATTTTTCAGTTTTTTTTCTTCATGAAGATCACAAGCTACCCTTAATGTACCTTCTTTTTTATAACCAATACTTTTTCCAGATTTATTTTCTAGTTCTTCAGCAAATTTAGGCCAGGCCAAGTGACTTTTTTCAAATATTGGTAATAATTTTTTTTCGCAAGGTTTTAAATCTAACCTGCCAGATAACATTCCTGCTGCAGCCCAACTTGCTTCTTTTCCTAAATTTTTTTTATCAATAATTATGACTTTTTTTCCAATACCTATAAGTCGCCAAGCTATTGATAAACCTATAATTCCGCCTCCTATAATTAAAATCATTGTTGTGTATTAATGGTATGTTACATTATTATTGATTATATTAACTATATATTCTTCTAGTTATAATGGACTATAAAAAATTTTTTTCAGATTCTTTAAATAGTTTAAAAAAATCTGGTGAATATAGAGTTTTCAAAGATATAGGTAGAATAGCTGGTTCATTTCCTAACGCTAAATTTAATGACTTAATTAAAAAAGAAAATATTGTAGTTTGGTGTAGTAATGATTATTTAGGTATGGGGCAACATCCGTTCGTTTTAGAAGCAATTGAAAGAGCAATGAGGGAACTTGGTGCTGGGTCAGGAGGCACAAGAAATATTTCAGGAACAAATCACTACCATATTGCTTTAGAAAATGAAATTTCCGAAATTCATGAAAAAGAATCTTCTTTAGTTTTTACATCAGGTTATGTAGCAAATGATGCAACATTAAGCACTCTAGGGTCTAAATTAAAAAGCTGTGCGATTTTTTCTGATGAAAAAAATCATGCGTCAATGATAAATGGTATTAGGAATAGCAAATCTGAAAAATTTATTTTCAAACACAATGATATTAAACATTTAGAAACTCTTTTAAAAAAAATCGATATAGATAGGCCAAAAATAATTGTATTTGAATCTGTATATTCGATGGATGGTGACTTTGCCCCAATTAAATCTTTTGTAAAACTTGCAAAGAAATATAAAGCTTTAACTTATCTTGACGAAGTTCATGCTGTTGGACTTTATGGATCCCGTGGAGGTGGCGTGGCTCAGGAACAAAAAATAATGCACGAGATTGATATTATTAATGGTACTTTAGCAAAATCCTTTGGGCTAATAGGTGGATATGTGTCTTCAAGTAAATCTATTATTGATTTTATAAGAAGCTATTCATCAGGTTTTATATTTACAACTTCAATTCCACCAGCAATTGCATGTGGCGCTATTGTAAGTATAAGGTATGTAAAAGATAATCAACAATTAAGAGATAAACTAAAAGAAAAATGTTTGTTAATTAAAGAAAAATTACTTGCAGCAAACATACCTTTTTTAAAAACTAAAAGTCATATAATTCCAATAATTATAGGTGATAGTAAATTATGTAAAAAAGCTGCTGATGAATTGTTAGAAAAATATAAAGTTTATTTACAACCTATAAATTATCCAACTGTCCCTAGAGGAGAAGAAAGATTAAGAATTACACCATCTCCATTACATACTGATCTAATGATAGATGATCTAATAAATGCACTTAAGTTTGTCTGGAAAAAATTAAAATTAAAACAAGCTGCATAAAAAAAATAAACTAAAAAAAAATAATAAAATTATTATTTATTACTTATAGTAAAAAAATGATTGACACATCTTTAATGAAAAATAAAAAAGGTTTGGTTATGGGTGTGGCTAACGATAGGTCTATTGCTTGGGCAATAGCAAAAACTTTGTATAATTCTGGCGCAAAAGTAGCATTAACTTATCAAGGAGAGGTTTTAAAAAAAAGAGTTGATCCATTAGCAAAAGAAATCAATTCACCTATAATTTTAGAGTGCGATGTAGAAAATGAAAATGATATTTTAAAAACTTTTAAAGAAATCAAAAAAAAATGGAAAACAATTGATTTTCTAGTTCATGCAATTGCATTTTCTAACAGGGAAGAATTAAAAGGAAAGTATTTAAACACAACAAAAGATAATTTTAAAAAAACAATGGATGTTTCTTGCTACTCATTTACAGCTGCAGCAAGACAAGCGGAAAAAATAATGACTAACGGCGGAACTTTACTAACGCTATCATATTTTGGATCAGAAAAATTTATGCCACATTATAATGTAATGGGAATTGCAAAGTCAGCTTTGGAAGCTAGCGTAAAATATTTAGCAAAAGATTTGGGGGGAAAAAAAATTAGAGTAAATGTTTTATCTCCTGGTCCAATCAAGACTCTTGCTTCTTCAGCAATCGGAGATTTTCATTATATCTTAAAATGGAATGAAAATAATTCACCATTAAAAAGAAATATTACATTAGATGATATATCTGGTTCTGCACTTTATCTTTTAAGTGATCTTTCATCAGGTGTAACTGGGGAAATACATCATGTAGACTCAGGATATAATATAATTGGAATGAAGGATACAGATTCTCCTGATATTTTTGAAGAAAAATAAAAATGCCTGGAAATAGTTTTGGTAAAATATTTAAATTTAGTACTTGGGGAGAAAGTCACGGACCAGCTATTGGATGTACCATTGATGGTATACCTTCAAAAATTAAGATAAAAGAAAAAGAAATTCAGTTTTTTTTAAATCAAAGAAGACCTGGAAGTAGTAAATTTGTAACACAGAGAAAAGAAAAGGATAAAGTAAAAATTTTATCTGGGGTTTTTAATAATTATACCACTGGAACGCCAATATCTTTTATTATTTATAATGAAGATCAAAAATCAAAAGATTATGAAAAAATAAAAAATAAATTTAGGCCAGGACATGCAGACTACACTTACCAAAAAAAATATGGGATTAGAGATTATCGAGGTGGCGGCAGATCCTCAGCAAGAGAAACCGCAATGAGAGTTGTGGCAGGAGCAATAGCAAGAAAAATATTGTCATCACAACTTGGCAAAACTTTTTTAATACGTGGTGCTTTAATTCAAATGGGTTCCTTACATATAAATAGAGATAATTGGGACTGGAATTTTATAAAAAAAAATCCTTTTTGGTGCCCAGATAAAAATATGGTAAAAATTTGGGAAAATCATCTTATGCAAATTAGAAAAAACGGTTCTTCGGTCGGTGCTATAATTGAATTAGAAGCCAGTGGTATACCTGCAGGACTTGGTGAGCCTGTTTATGATAAATTAGATGCAGACATTGCAAAAGCTTTAATGAGCATTAATGCAGTTAAAGGTGTGGAAATTGGAAGTGGTTTTGCATCTGCATTTATTCCAGGTGAAGAAAGTTCAGATGAAATGACTTTAAAAAAAGGAAAAGTTCAATTTAAATCTAATCATGCAGGAGGTATTTTAGGTGGGATATCATCAGGACAAAATATAATTGCAAGGTTTGTTGTAAAACCAACTAGTTCTATTTTAAAATTAAAAAAAACAGTAACTAATAAATTAAAAAAAACTTCTATTTCTGTAAGTGGGAGACATGATCCATGTGTTGGAATTAGAGCTGTTCCTATCGGAGAAGCAATGCTAGCTTGTGTTCTAGCTGATCATTTTTTAAGAAATAAAGTTTTTCAATCTTAATATATTAAGATAAATCAATTTCTTTTTTTGAATAATTACTTCCAAGAGATTGTAAGGCACAATATGCAATATCTTTAGATAAAAGATTAGCTTCTTCGTATTGTTCTTCAGGTTTACCATGTGGTAAAAATATATCTGGAAAAAATAAAGATCTAAATTTTAGTCCACCATCTAATAAAGTTTCGTTAGTCAAGAATTTAGTTACATGAGAAGCAAAACCGCCAATTGATCCTTCTTCCACTGTTATAAGTGTTTCATGCTCTAAAGCTAATTGTTTTATTAATTTTGTATCAAGAGGTTTGCAAAATCTTGCATCTGCTACCGTTGTTGATAATCCTTTGGCATTTAATATATCTGCAGCCTTAATACATTCATAAAGTCTTGCGCCGTAAGATAAAATTGCAATTTTATTTCCTTCTTTAACAATTCTTCCCTTACCTATTTCTAATGGTATTCCTTCTGCAGGAATTGGTACTCCAATACCATCGCCTCTTGGGTATCTAAAAACACATGGGCGATCATTAATTTGGGTAGCTGTTGCTACCATATGAACTAGTTCTGATTCATCTGCAGGTGCCATCAAAACAAAACCGGGCAAGCAGCCTAGATAAGCTATGTCAAAAGATCCTGCATGAGTTGGCCCATCAGCACCGACTTGACCTGCTCTATCCATAGCAAAACGAACAGGTAATTTTTGAATTGCTACATCATGAACAACTTGATCGTAAGCTCTTTGTAAAAAAGTAGAATATATAGTTGCAAATGGTTTAAATCCTTCTGTTGCAAGACCAGCTGCAAATGTTACTGCATGTTGTTCTGCAATTCCTACATCAAAGCTTCTACTTGGAAATTCTTTTTGAAATAAATCTATACCTGTACCATCTGGCATAGCAGCGGTAATTGCAACAATTTTTTTATCTTTTTTTGCTTCACTAATTAAACTATTTGCATAAACTTTTGTATATGAAGGCGCTTTAGATTCTGATTTCTGCTGTACTCCAGTTGCAACATTAAATTTGGCAACCCCGTGATATTTATCATCAGATTTTTCAGCAGGGTCGTACCCTTTACCTTTTTTTGTAACACAATGAATAAGTATTGGCCCATTCTTATATTTTTTTGCATTTTCCAATATAGGGATTAAACTTTTTAAATTATGTCCATCAACTGGACCAATGTAGAAAAAACCTAGTTCTTCAAAAAGCGTTCCTCCAGTTACAAAACCTCTTGCAAGTTCCTCAGCTTTTTTTGCAACTTTACCAATCCTATCAGGAAATGTTTTTGAAACAATTTTTCCTCCAAGATTTTTAAATGATTGATAAAAGCCAGATGAGATTAGTCTTGAGAGATAATTACTTAATGCACCAACAGGTGGAGCAATTGACATATCGTTATCATTAAGAATGACAATTAATCTTGATTTTTCTGAACCTGCGTTATTCATAGCTTCATATGCCATACCTCCACTCATAGCTCCATCACCAACTACGCAAATAACATTATTTTTTTTTTTCATTAAGTCTCTAGCTATAGCCATTCCTAAACCAGAAGACATTGCTGTTGAAGCATGAGCAGCACCAAAAGGATCAAATTCACTTTCTGTTCTTTTTGTAAATCCATAAAGACCATTTTTTTGTCTAAGTGTTCTTATTTTATCTCTTCTTCCAGTTAAAATTTTGTGTGGATATGTTTGGTGTCCTACATCCCATACGAGTCTATCTTTTGGCGTATTAAAAACATAATGAATTGCAACTGTTAATTCTATTACACCTAAACTTGCCCCTAAATGTCCTCCTGTAACTGAAACAACATTTATAGTTTCGTTTCTCAACTCCACAGCTAAATCTTCCAACTTATTTTTAGGTAATTTACGTAAGTCTTTTGGAAAATTTATTTTATCTAATAATGGTGTCTTGATATCTTCCATAAAATCTTATTATATTATATTTAATTTTTCCTTTCTACAATAAATCTTGCTACTTCTCTAAGCAAATCTGCTTTATGATCAAAAACTACCAAATGTTTAATTGCTTGATTAGAAAGAAATTCTAGTTGTTTCTTTGCTCGATCTTTACCTAAGATTGAAACAAAGTTTTTTTTGCCAGCTTTTTTATCTTTATCAACTTTTTTTCCTAATTTTTTTGTTGTACTTGTGACATCCAATAAGTCATCTCTAATTTGATATGCTAATCCTATATCATGTGCATAACCTTGTAACGCAAATTTATGTTTTTTTTCTGCTCTACCCAATATTGCTCCAGCATTACATGAAAATGCAATTAATGCTCCAGTTTTCAATCTTTGAATTCTTGTAATAATTCCTATGCTTAATTTTTTATTTTCAGCTTCAAGATCCATCATTTGACCTGCAACCATCCCGCATGCTCCAGCTGCTTTTGCTAATTCGTAAATTAATTCACATCTAATTTTTGGATCATTATGAGTTAAACTATCAGATAAAACTTCAAAAGATAATGTAAGTAAAGAATCACCAGCTAAAATTGCTGTGGCTTCGTTATATTTTTTATGTGTTGTAGGCAAACCTCTTCTTAAAATATCATTGTCCATTGAAGGTAAATCATCATGAATTAGCGAATATGCATGGATCATTTCTAGTGATGATGCTACTCGTAAAGCGTTTTTTTCATCAACATCAAATAATTTTGATGATTGAATTACTAAAAAAGGCCTTAGTCTTTTTCCACTAGATAAAATTGAATAACTTATTGCCTCAAAAAGTTTTTTTTCTATACCTTTTCCACTTGGTAAAAGTGATTTGGTTGTTTTATCAACTTCTTTCTGTGCATCTTTTAAATTCAATTCTAAATCGCTCATATTTTTTTTTCTATAGTGGAATCAATACTGTTAACTTTCACTTCATCTATCTTTTTTTTTGCTTCTTTTAATTTTTTTTCACAATGTTTTTTTAATAAAACCCCTCTATTATATAAATTAACTGCATTTTCCAATGCTGAATCGCCATCTTCAAAGGTTTCAGTAATATTTTCTAATTCTTCTAAAGCTTCTTCAAATGAAAGATTATTAATATTATTCTCATTAATTTTTTTCTTATTCATAAAATCAATCCTTTTACATGTGCCAAACAACTTTCTGATAAAGCTTTAATATTATAACCTCCTTCTAAACATGAAATCAATTTACCTTTACAATGTTTAGAAGCAAAATCATTTAATTTCTTAGTTATCCAGTAAAAATCATCTTTTGTTAGTCTAAAATCTGCTAAAGGATCATTTATATGAGCATCAAAACCCGCAGAAATAAAAATAATATCTGGTGAAAATTTTTCTAGGCTTGGAATTATTATATCCTCGTATGATTTTTTAAATAATAAACTGTCAGTTCCGGCAGGCAAAGGAACATTAACTATATTGTTATTTATTCCTGTTTCTTCTTTAAAACCTGTTCCTGGAAAAATTCCCTCTTGATGAGTTGAAGCATAAAACATATTAGGATCATTCCAAAACATTTTTTGAGTTCCATTTCCATGATGAACATCAAAGTCAATAACTGCGCATTTATTAATTTTGTATTTTAATTTTGCATAATTAGCTGCTATTGCAATATTATTAAAAAAACAAAAACCCATAGCTCTTTGAGGTTCCGCATGATGTCCTGGAGGTCTTATAGGACAAAATGCATTCTTAAATTTTCCTCCAAAAACAATATCAACTGCTTTGCAGACAGAGCCTGTAGCTTTTAATGCAGCTTCAAGACTATATTTACTTAAAATTGTATCTGCATCAATTCTAAAAGTTCCTTCTTTTGGAGATTTGTTTTTTATATCTTCAAAATAATTCTCAGAGTGAACTGTAAAAAAATATTTTGATTCAACTTTTTCTCCTTGAAACCATTTTATTTTTTTTGACTTAAATTCTTTTAATGTCTTATTAATAGCAATTAATCTTTCTTTACTTTCAGGATGGTTAAGTCCTGTATCATGTAGAATACAGTCTTTATGTGTTACAATGGCAGTAGACATAATAAATAAATTTATCTTAAAATACTTTTACTAAAATATTTACTGTTAAATGAATTATGAAAAAAATTATTTTATTCATCTTTATAATTATATTTATAAATTATAACACTGAAGTTTTAGACGCAAATACTGAAAAGCTTCCAAAAGTATCAATTAAAACTGTAAAAAAAGAGTTTATAAGTGAGTCTTATATAGTTACTTCAAGAATTGCTCCATTTAAAAGCGATACAATATCAGTGAAAAGCCCTGGACCAATAGAAGATGTTTATGTAGAAGTTGGTGATTTTGTTAAAAAAGGAGATGTTCTACTTAAAATTGAAAATGATGAACTAGAAGCAGATAAAAATAATAAAGAAGGTGAGTTATCTGAAAGCTTAGCAAGATTAGAGTTGGAAGAAAAAAAACTTGAGAGACTTAAAATTTTAATGAACTCACCTTCTTTTAAAAGAGCCGAATATGAAGATCAAATAAATATTGTAAAAGCAGCTGAAGGAAACTTAATTAAAATTACATCTCAATATAATAAAGCTAAAATAATTTATGATGATGCAATTTTAAAAGCACCTTATTCTGGTGTTATTTCAAAAAGACTTGTTACAAAAGGAAATTATGTTAATACAGGCACGCCAGTTTTTGAATTAGTTAATAATGAAAAATTTGAAATAGAAGCAAATATACCTTCTGATAAAATTTCATTATTAAATAAAAAAAAAGAAGCAGAAATTATTTTGCCTAATGGAAAAATTTTAAAATCTTTATTTCGATCGATCGTTCCAAAAGAAAACCCAAATACAAGAACTGTTATTGTTAGATTTAAACCACTTTTTAATCAAAAAAAATCTAATTTATTAATAAATCAAAATATGAATCTAAAAATCTTTCTAAAATCAAAAAAACAAATAAAAACAATAGTTAAAGATGCATTATTAATTAAGAATGGCAATACTGTTGTTTATGTTATAGAAGGCAATATAGCAAAATTAAAACCGATTAAAACTGGAATATCTTACCAGAACTCTATTGAAGTTATAGATGGATTGGAAGAAGGTGAAAAAATTGTTACTAGAGGAAACGAAAGATTAATACCTAATCAAAAAGTAGAAATAGAGGAAGCTAACTAAATTGGATATTATTAAAAATTGTCTTAAAAGACCAATAATAATTTATTCTCTAATAATATTAATTCTCTTTTCTGGTATTTTAGCAATTTTTAAAATCCCTATTCAATTAACGCCAGATGTTAGAAGACCTGTAATTGAAATAACTACAAATTGGCAAGGGGGCTCACCTACTGAGGTTGAACGAGAAATCGTTGTTAAGCAAGAAGATGTTTTAAAGTCTGTAAAAGGTGTTGAAAGAATAAGAAGTAATGCTTATGACAAAAAATCTGAAATAAAATTAGAATTTAGTTCTACAAAAAATTTTCAAACTGCTTTGTTAATGACATCAAATGCTCTAGACAGAGTAAGAGGCATGCCTGAAGAAATTATGAAACCAATAATAGAGACTTCTGGTAGTGAAGATGCTCCTATTGCATGGATTATGCTAAGGCCTATAAAAAAAATAAATAAGTCTATGTCTGAATTTGGAGATTTGGTTGATAATTTAATTAAAACAGAATTAGAAAAAATTCCAGGTATCTCAAGAACTAATATTTTTGGAGGTAGTAAAACTGAAATGCAGGTTATTGTAGATCCTCAAAGATTATCTTTATATAAAATAACTATATCAGATATTGCAACTAGTTTAATTTCCTCCAATATTTCTCTAACAGCGGGTAGTGTAGATGAAGGAAAAAGAAAATATTTAATAAGAGCTGAAGGTCAATTGGATAGTCCTGAGAAAATTAAAAAAGTTGTTATTAAAGTAAATAAAGACGAACAATCTCAATTTTCATCAAAAATTTTTTTAGAAGATGTAGCGGAAATAAATTACGGAATTAAAGAACCTGTTTCCTACATACGTTCGCTAGGAAAAGAGGTCATTGCTATAAATATTGTAAGAGATGTGGGTGTCAATGTTCTAGAAACAATGGATGAAGTAAAAAAAACTATAAAAAGATTAAATCCAATACTAAAAAAAAAGGGTTTAGAATTAAAACAAGTCTATGATGAAACTGTTTATATCAATTCATCAATAAAGCTAGTTCAACAAAATATAATCGTTGGAGGTTTATTAGCTGCTTTAATACTATTATTATTTTTAAATTCTGCTAGAGCAACATTGGTAATCGCAACTACTATTCCTCTTACAATAATTGGTACTTTTGTTGCCATGGCTATTTTAGGAAAATCTTTAAATGTTATTAGTTTAGCTGGATTAGCTTTTGCAGTTGGAATGGTTATTGATGCAGCAATTGTTGTTTTGGAAAATATTTTCAGACATAAAGAAATGGGGAAAAGTGATTATGATGCTTCTTTGATTGGTACAAAAGAAGTATCGAAAGCAGTACTTCTATCTGCATTGACAACTGTTTTGGTTTTTATTCCACTTCTAGTTGTGCAAGTAGAAGCTGGTCAATTATTTAGAGATATATCTGTTGCAATATGTGTTGCTATCAGCTTATCGTTTGTTTTAGCTATAACCTTAATTCCAGTTATTTCTAGTAAATTTAAACTTTTACAAACTGATAATAAAAAAAAAATTTGGCGATTTAATAATCCAAAAATATTAAACACTTTTGCTTTAAATTTTTTATACAAATTTTATCAATATTTGGCATGGGTTTTACCTTCTAAAAAAAAAGCTTCAATTACAATTTCAACAATTGTTTTAATTACTATTTTTGGAATTTTTTTTCTTGCACCTAAACTTGAGTATTTACCAGAAGGAAATAAAAATTTAGTTTTTGGAGTTCTGATTCCACCGCCTGGATACAATCTTAAAACAACTAGTGAAATTGCTCAAAATATTGAAAATCAAATTAAACCTTACTTTGTTTTAGCAGAAGGAGGAGATCTTAATGCAAATGAGTATCCTAGAATAAATAATTTTTTCTTTGTATCAACATCTACAAAAATTTTTATTGGCGCTTCTACTGAAGACCCCAATAAAATAAAAAAAATTATTCCATTAATGGAAAAACTTGCATTCCAAGAATCTGGTACCTTGGGTTTTATTAATCAGCCATCTATTTTTGGAAGAACAGCTGGTGGTAGTAGAAAAATTGATATAAATTTCAGTGGCTCAGATTTAAATGAAATTTTAGATTTAGCTAGAAAAGCTTTTTTTATAACAAATAAAGTTTTTCCCGAAAAACTTGGTAGAACTCAAATTCGACCAAAACCAGGTTTAGAACTTGGTACGCCTGAACTAAGATTTATACCTGATATGGAAAAACTCGCTGAAAATGGTATTACAGTAAAAGAATTTGCTAACAGCCTGGATGCTTTTAACGATGGTTTATGGATAGACGAAATTGTAGCAGGTGGTCGAAAAATGGATCTAAGAATAATTGGAAAAAAAGATCAAAAAACTAATTTTACTCAGCAAATAGCAAATATCCCTATAGTTTCAAAATCAGGGATTACCATCCCTCTCTCATCAGTATCTAAAAATCAAATCACATCAAGCGCTGTATCAATACGTCATATAGATTTTAAAAGAACAGTAAGTTTACAAATTAGACCTCCTTCACAAATACCATTAGAGGTAGCAATTAAAATACTAGATAATGCTATAGTTAAAGATTTGAATAATGAGGCTTTTGAAAAAGGAATTACAATAAATTTATCAGGAACTGCTGATAAATTATCGCAAACTTTAGATTCAATGTCGTTAACTATCGCTATTGCTTTAATTTTAGTTTTCTTAAGTTTGGCAATACTTTTAGAAAGTTTTATTCTATCGTTAGTTATAATGATTGCTGTACCTCTTTCAACAGTTGGCGGTTTTATTGGTCTTAAAATTCTTAATCTTTTCACTTACCAGGCGCTAGATATGTTAACATTACTTGGGTTTCTAATTTTAATTGGAATAGTAGTTAATAACTCAATTTTATTAGTACTTCAAACTGTAGATTTAATTAAAAAAAAAAAAATATCAAAAACAGATGCTATTTTTGAGTCAGCAAGAATTAGGGTAAGACCAATTTTTATGTCTACATTAACTAGTATTTTTGGAATGTTTCCTTTGGTATTATTTTCTGGAGCTGGGTCTGAATTATATAAAGGTCTAGGATCTGTTGTTATAGGAGGGTTGTTTTTATCAGCAATTCTAATTCTAATAATTGTGCCTGCACTGCTAACTTTAACAATTAACGAAAATAAAATAATTAAAGACTCTTACAAATAGAAATTTTTATTACTCCTTTTTTTTTATCTGAACTTTGAAATAAACAATTATTTACTTCGCAAAAAGCTTGAAAATCTCTTATTGCTTTTGGATCAGTTGTCAAAACTTCTAAAATATCACCAGTTTTTAGCTTTTTTAGCATTTTTTCTGCTTTTAAAACCGGTATTGGGCATTTTAGACCTTTTACATTTAAAACTTTTTTTACCATATAAAAAAAAAAAAATAAATAAATTCTTGAAAAAGTTTATCTTTTATAAAAGAATCATATAAAAAATAAATAAAATGTTAATAAGAGATATTTTAAGAAAAAAGGGTAGTAAAACAATTACAACTTCTAAAGAAACAAAAATAGTTGATATTGCACATATTTTAACAAAAGAAAAAATCGGAGCTATAATAATTATAGAAAAAGAAAAAGTTATTGGTATTTTATCTGAGCGAGATATTGTGCGAGCATTTACTCAAAAAAAATCAGTAAGAAATACTCAAGTTCATGAATTAATGACAAAAAATGTAATTACATGTAGTTTAGAAGATAATAATGAAGATCTTTTAACATTAATGGTTACCAAGAAATTTAGACATTTACCAGTTTTGGAGAAAAATAAGCTTATTGGTATTGTTAGCATAGGTGATTTGGTGAAAGATAGAACAAAAAGATTAAAAAAAGAAATAGATCAACTTAAAACTTACGTCACTAAATCATATTAACTAAATAGATTAAACAATAGATCATTTAAACTTGATTTAATAAATTAGTAAGATACTTTTTTTATTTAATAGAAATGAAAATCGTTAAAAATTTGCTTTTATTAACTTTGTTTACTTTAGTGTTCAATCCAACTATCGCTAAGGAAAAAGTGTTAAGTATTGGTTTACTTAAATATGGTAGTGTGAATTGGGAAATGGATATTATCAAACACAATAACTTGGATAAAAAAAATAATTTTGTAATAAAAGAAAAATTCTTCTCTACCAAGAATTCTGCGGCAATTGCTTTACAAGGGAAAGCAGTTGACATGATAGTCACTGACTGGATATGGGTTTCAAGACAAAGAGGAGAAAAGAGAAATTATGTTTTTTTTCCTCACTCAATGACCGTTGGTGGTATTATGGTTAAACACGACTCAGAAATAAGTGATATAAAGGATTTAGAAAATAAAAAACTCGGAATTGCTGGAAGTTCAATTGATAAAAGTTGGCTATTATTTAGAGCATATTTTAATAAAAAATTAAATCAAGATCCCATAAATTTTCTAAAACCAACTTATGCAGCACCGCCACTATTAAATGAATTTATAGAAAGAAATGAAATCGATGCTGTATTAAATTATTGGCACTATAATGCCAGACTTAAATCCAAAGGTTATAGGGAACTTATATCTGTTGAAAATATTTTAAAAGATTTAGGAATAAAAACACAAATACCAGCAATTGGCTGGGTTTTTTCCGAAGATTTTGGAAAAAATAATAAAGATTTAATTAATAATTTTTTTAATGCCTCCAATGAAGCAAAAAAAATTATGTTATATTCTGATAACGAATGGGAAAGAATATTTCCATTAACTAAAGCTAAAGATCGAACAATGCTTATTCATTTAAGAGATGCATATAGAAGTGGCATACCATTAACTTTTGGAAATGATGAAATAGAAGAAACAAAAAAAATATATAAAATTTTAACAAGATATGGTGGAAGAGATTTAGTTGGTAAAAAAAAAGAAATTTCATCTAATATGTTTTGGTCCAATAATTAATAATTATTAATTTTTTTTTTTGCACTATTAATAATTTGAATACTATATTAAAAAATGAATTATTTAGAAGATTCATTTCTATACTGTTCCTAATTCTTATTTGGGAAATTATTTCTAGAATAATTGGCGACAAAATAATTCTTCCATCACCTACCGATGTTGCGGAATCAATTAAATATCATGCCTCCAAAGATTTATTCCATCATGTATATATTACATTACTTAGAGTATTTACTGCTTTTTTTCTTGCAATGATAATAGGTTCGGTAATTGGAATTGTAATGGGGAGAAAAAAAAAGATAGATGATTATTTAGATGGATGGTTAATATTAGCTTTAAACGTACCAGCGTTAGTAACAATAATACTATGTTTTATTTGGTTTGGTTTAAATGAAGTTGCTGCTGTACTTGCAGTTACAATTAATAAAATACCTACAGTGACAGTTATTTTAAGAGAAGGAACCAAAGCGATAGATGAAAAACTTATTGAGGTTGGAAAAGTCTATAAAATGTCGAAATTTGATATAACAAAAGATATCTTAATCCCTCAATTATTTCCTTATTTTATATCTGCAGCTCGATCAGGTTTGGCTTTGATTTGGAAAATTGTTTTAGTTGTTGAACTTTTAGGAAGATCTAATGGCGTTGGATTTAAGATATATGAATTTTTTTCAATGTTTGACGTAACTTCGATTTTGGCATACACAGTCGTATTTGTATTAATTATAATGTCAATAGAATGGTTTTTAGTAGAACCTTGTGAAAAGAAATTAACTGAATGGAGATTATAAATTAATTAAAAAATAGGAAAAATGAATCAAATAAATATTGAAATAAAAAAAAAAACTTTCCCCTTAAAAACTCAAAACAAACAAAGTGAAAATTTAATATTTAAAAATTTAAATTTTATAATAAAGAAAAGTCAGTTTGTTTCTATTTTTGGTCCTTCTGGTTGTGGAAAAACTACATTATTAAATATAATTTCTGGTTTAGATAAAGATTTTGATGGCTCAGTACAAACTGTTAATAGTTCCACAAATCCAAATAAAAATATAAGTTATATGTTTCAAGCGCCAAGATTATTTCCTTGGTTAACTGCAATTGAAAATGTTAAATTTCCTATTAAAAAAAAAAAAAATTGTGAAAAAATTGCATTTGAATTTATAAAAAAAATTGGGTTAGAAAGATATAAGAATCAATATCCAAATAGATTATCCGGAGGGATGCAAAGAAGAATTGCTTTGGCAAGGGCGTTTGCACCAAATCCAAATATTTTATTACTAGACGAACCATTTATATCTATAGATAAAAAAATTGCAAATTCATTAAGAAAATTACTAATCAAATTATGGAAGAAAAATAAACCAATAATTATTTTCGTTACCCATGATTTAGACGAGGCTATTGAATTAGCAGACAGAATTTGTTTTCTATCAAATCTTCCCTCAAAAATTTTATTAGATTATGAAGTTAATTTGAATAGACCTAGGAATCAAAATAGTAAAGAATTTATATCACTAAAAAGATTATTAAGTTCCACAACAAGGCTGGAAAGAAAATAATTCTATATTATTTTATTTAAAAATTTAAGTAATTAATTAAAAACAAATAAATTCTGATTCAAACAGTAAATTATAAGTAATATTTGTGTTGTAAAAATACCACATTTTACTACTATTTTGTGTTTATTTTAAGGTAATAATAAATTTTAATTTTATATTAAATATTTGATTTTATTGAATAATAGTTGAAATAAAGAACATTTTTATATTACTGTAATAAACAAAAAAAGTTATAAAGGTAAAATATATTGCGTTTTGTCCTAAAATTTTCATATTATATAAATATTATTTTTATTAACTTTTTTTCTTTTAGTGAGGCTTAATATGATAGGAAAAAAAAGATTACTAATGGGTGCGGTTGCTGGTGTTGCGCTTGCAACAGCGTATGCTGCTCCTGCGAATGCTAAAGTTACATTAATGGCAGATGAACCATCAGGATGGTCATTTTCTGTTGATGGTAACGTTAATGCATTCTATGTTTATTCAACTGGTAAAAATGCTAATTTGGCCGGCGGTCAGACAGCAAGAACTTCTACCGGTGAAAACTCACGTATACAAACTGGACTTCTACCATCAAAATTTGGTTTTGGTGTGCAAGGTCCGGCTTCAAATGGAGTTCAATTAAGGGGATACTTTGGCTTGTATCCACAAATCCAAAATGCTAATACCAAAACAGCTCGTGGTGCACAAATCGACATGAGAGAAATATACGCTGCTGCATCAGGTGACTTTGGTGAAGTTCTTTTTGGAAGAACTCTTAGTTTGTTTCAAAGAAACGCAATTGTGCAAGATATGACATTGTTTGGTGTCGGTGCTACTGCAGATAATACATCTAACGGTGGTACAACTTTAGGACGTATTGGTTTTGGATATGTATATCCGGACTTTAATGCTTCTTTTAGATATACTACACCAAGCATGAGCGGTACTACTTTGTCTGTAGGATTATATGATCCTTCAAAAATTAAAGCTGGTACTGGTAATGGTGCAGAAAAAGAATTAACAGCTGATGAATCAGATGCACCTAGAATTGAAGGTGAACTTAATATTAGTTTAGCTGGTCTACCAGGTTCTAATCTTGTAGTAAGTGGAATGATCCAAGAAGCTCAACCAACTGCTGCTGGAAAAGGTGGTGAAGAAATTGAAGCTCATGGAGTCCACATTGGTGGTACCTTAGTAGGTGGTCCAGTTGCTTTTACAGCACACTATTATACTGGTGAATGTTTAGGTATTACTCTTCAAATGGATAGTGGTGCTACTTCAGATGATGGTATATGTCGTGACCATGATGGTTACTACGTACAAGGAACTTACAACTATGGCCCAGGTAAAATCGGTGTTTCATGGGGTGGTTCTTACCAAGACAAAGCAGGTAATGATGGTGCCACTTATGATGTCAAAAAGGAACAAGAGATGTATACTTTTGGTATCTACCACAATGCAGCTCCTGAATGGCTATGGGTAGCCGAGTATTCTCATGCTGAAGAAGATTGGTATGATAAAGATGCTGGCGACGAAAAAGGTGAAAGTGATATCTTCTCAGTTGGTATGTTTTACCTCTGGTAAGAAAATATTACTTTAAACAAGCCTCCAAAAAGAGAATATTTTAAAAGAGGTGGGTCTTTTAAGTAAGAGACCCGCCTTTTTTTTTTTATTTTATATATACAATTAATTCCTAAATAATATAATTAATATTGTTTCCTTCTCATGTTTGATTATTTTTAATAAATAAATATATAAATAAAAAAAGAAAAAAAAATGATTTTTAACCTATTTCATAAAAATTATTCAAGTTTAATATTATTTATACTTCTTTCGATATTTTTTTTTCCACGAATTAATTTTGCAAAAATATCTGATAAAAATGCAATAAAAACTTTTTGGCAACAAGCTCCTATAATGCCTGGTGCTGCTAAATATTTCATAAGAACAGAAAAAATAGAAAAAAAAACTAAATCTTTAAATAATCATCCTATAAAAATACCTGAAGTAATTTTAAGAAAAATGCTTAAACAACTTTCTTTTAAATATGACCGTGACCACCCAGAGATTCCTTTATTTTCAAATAAAGAACTTGTTTTACTATCAGAATATGTACCTATAGCTTTAATGACTGCCAAACCTGATGAAGATATTACTTTTGTTATAAAAGGACCTCATAGTAGTGCAAGATGGTCATTTTCAGAAGATAGGTTAACTGCTGGAAGATTATTTGTAGCTAATAATCAATTAAATTTGATTTTAGGAACTATACAAGAAGGGTTACAACCAACATTAGAAGAAAGATATCAAGGAAATGTTTGGGAAACAGCTAAAATAATCTACGATATTGGACATAGAAGAAAAGAGGCTAAATATGAAGGATTAATTGTTGTTTTTAATCAAAATAATAAAGGCATATATAGGAAATCTAATGAAAGAAAAGATTGGTTCATTTTTACAAATACTGCTTATAAACAAGCAAAGGAAGATATAAATGCTAAGAAAATGTCTAAAGAACAATACAAAACATTACAGCAACAAATAGATACTTTGCAAAGACAACTAAATCAACCTAAACAACAAAGAAACGTTCCTTTGCCTTCTCCACAACAACAAATACAAAAAAGAAAAAAAGAGCCAGTGATATCAAAGAAACAAATAAATAATAATGATAATTCTCATGTTACAGAACAACGTCTAAAAACGATTGAAAATTTATACAAAAAAGGGATTTTATCTGAAGAAGAATATCAAAAAAAAAGAAATGAGATTTTAAAAGGAATTTAATCTAAAAAAAAATTTTTTTTTTTAATTCATAGATGCATCCTCCTATTAAACCTTTTAACACATTTTTTTTAGAAACTGAGGATAAATTACATTCTATATATGTTGAAGAGTGTGGTAATAAAAATGGCATTCCGATAATATATCTTCATGGTGGTCCCGGTGGATCGATAGATCCAAAAAACAGAAGGTATTTTAATCCTAAAAAATACAGAATTATCTTATTTGACCAAAGAGGTTCAGGAAAAAGCAAGCCCAGAGGTTCTATAACCAAAAATACAACAAAAGATTTAGTTAATGATATGGAAAAAATTAGAAATATTTTACAAATAAAAAAATGGATTATTGTTGGAGGATCTTGGGGATCAACTTTAGCTCTTATATACGCGATAAAGAATAGTAGTAAAGTTTTAGGTATGGTTCTTAGAGGTGTTTTCCTTGGAAATAAAGATGAAGCATACTGGACTTTTCATTATTCCTCTAAATATTTTTATCCGGAAATTATAGATGCAATTGAAAATAAATTAAAACAAAAAAACAAAAAAATATTTTTGAAGTTGGGAAAAATGTTAGAAAGTAAGAAAATAAGTATCAGATCAATCTCATCTATAATATGGGAAAAATATGAAAGAATGTTATCAGTTTTGAATCCTGGAAAAATTAATTTAAATGAAATAAAAAAAATTAAAAAGAAGAAAGAATTGCCAAACAGTCCCTTTCTAGAATGGCATTATATAAAAAATAATTTTTTTTTAAAAAAAAATGAAATTACATCAAATATTAAAATAATAAAAAACATACCAACAATTATCATTCAAGGAAGATATGATTTGATATGTCCACCAAAATCTGCTTTTTTACTAGCAAAAAATATGTCTAATTGTGAGCTTAAAATAATTGAAAATAGTGGTCATTCAATGTCTGAACCTAATATTAAATCCAATGTTTTAAAAGCTATAGATGAAATCTTTTATAAAATAAAAAAGAAATGAAAAATTTAAGTGATTAATTTTCTCTTAACAAAATTGAACATCCTGCAATAGCATCTTTGCCACTATCTAAATAACAAGTTTCAATCTTATTTTTGTTTAGAATTGTTCCTATAACTTTACCATCATCGTTGCTACTATCTGCCCAATAAAAATTTTTATAATCTGATTTAATAACGCCGACAAATGCTTCTTTTCCACCTTTATGGACAACATAACCCCTAAAAAGTCTATTTCTTTGTTCGGTAATTTCTACAGTATTCTTACTTTTTATAAAACCATGTTTTAATGTCGATTGAATGTTTTCACCTTGCCACTTGCCAATAAGATTTGGAATTTTTTTTGCATTAACTGGAATTGATATAAAAAGAAAACAAAACAAAAAAATATTCAAATAAATTATTTTTTTCATAATATGTAACTATCTTAATTATAATTAAATGTTAAGAAAAATTCTATCAAATTATTTAATAATTTTAGTTCTTTCATTAGCTGGATGTGAGGAATTTTATAATTTTGAAGCAAATAAATTAGATAAAAAAGCAGAAGAACTTATTGAGAGATCAGAGATAGTAAGTAATACAGATGAAAAAATTAAACTTTTATTAAATGCATTAATAAAAATTGAAAAAATTCAAAGTAGATACCCAAAAACTAAGGTTGCAAGATTATATAGAAAAAAAAATAAAATTAATAATCTTAATTCTCGTATAGATAAATTAAAAATAATATCAAGTAAACAAAAGATTCAAAAAGAAAAAAATGCAAATATTAATGAAATTAAAAAAAATATTGATTTGGCTAATGTAGAATTTAGAAATGGTAATAAACTGAAAAGTTCATTAAATTTACTTAACGCGGCAGAATTATCAATTAAACAAATAGGAGATAACAGAACAAAATCCAGGTTGTCAAATGAAATTAGTAAATTAAGAATACTTTTAAATGACGAAGAAAATGCATTTAAAAATGTATTAAGTTCTGAAAAATACATTAATGAAATGTATACTGACCTACCAAAGAAAATCAAAAATTTATCAAAAGTTTATGAAATACTTCATCAACTAAAGAAAGAAAATAAAAAAAAAGAAATAGAAGAAAAAATATATCTAATAATAAATAATGAAATCTCAAATAATGATAATAAAGCTATCGCTCTTTTAGAAATTGCAGAAACTAATTTATTATTAGAAAATATAAATAAAGTAAAAATTGATTTAAAAAAATCATCAAAACTTGCTGAAAAATCAAATACTTATTTAGAAATTGCAAAAATTTCATATAAAATTGATGATATAGACCAATGTAAATTATTTCTAAATAAAGCAAAAATTGCGGCAAAATCAAAAGATCAAGAATTTTGGATTATAAGAGAATTAATTAATATAGCTATATTCGAAAACACAATTCAACTAAACGAAAAAAGTAATGAAACTTTGATGGATGCTAAAAAATATGTTCTTAAAAACTTAGATGAAAGGATTTTTATTGAATTAATTAATGCCTTTGCAAAAATAAACAATTTAGATCAAGCCAAAGAATTGTTAAATTTAATGAAACCTGGTTACGAAAAAGCAATGGCCATGTCGCTTATTGGAAAGGAACTTGCTGCTAAAAAAAACATCTCAGTAATGGAATATTTTTTAAATGAAGCTTTAAAAACAGTTCCTAATTTGGTTGGAGGAAAGTATGCTCATGGTTTACCAAGTTTCTCAACAAAAGGTAGGGTTTTTATGGAAGTTGCTAAAACATATGCTTTAGCTGAAAATTTTGAAAAATCTCATAAATTACTAGGATTAATAGAAAGTGATAGATTTTATAAGGAAGGCATTTCCGAAGTTATTATAATCCAATCGCATAAAGATAAAGCTGGAGCAAAAAAACTAGCGTTAAAAATGCTTGAGCATGGAGGTAAAATTATTGATAACAAATTTATTGGAAAAATAGCTTATGCTCAAGCAATTAGTGGAGATATTGAAAATTCACTAAATACTATAAAAACTATGGAATTAGGCTTTGATTATTCTCAGGCCTTGATAAATATCGCAAATAAAATCAGTCTTCAACAAGAAGATCTTCAAACTTCGTATCACTGATATTTTTTTTTGTTGAAGATAGTTTATAAGACCAATTCTCAATATTATTAACAAAAATTTTTTCATTATTTTTAAGTTTTAATACTGATTGAGTTTCAATATCAAAACTAATCCATTTATCTTTATCTTTATTAAAAATAATTGCAAAAATATTTGTGCCATCGAATAATTCAAAATTTATTTTTGTAAGAGATTTGTTGTCAATGATATCTTTACGTTTAACAACATCTTCAAAAATTAGATTAGTAAAAAAATAACCTATAAAATTTGCAATTAAATCGCTTTTTGGAATTTGTTCTTTAGTTAAGTTGTCAATCAAAAAGTTTTCATTTTCATCATCTTTAGTTAAAGAAAAGGATTCGCTTTTATTTAAATGATTTATTGATGCTTTTTTTACATCTTGATAATCTATATCTAAAATTTTTGTCTCTAACCAATCCATCTCAACTGATGACATATCTAAAGTTCCCGATGTTAACCAGCTTTCTTTATCTTTTATTTTTTTTATATAAACCCCATCTTTTTTTTTCTTTCCTAAAATAAATTCAACTAATATTTGTTTATCATTATTAATTATAGATATAAGTTTAGAGTCACCATCTTCATCGTTTGGATAATCAAGATCTAATCTAGAATATAAAGATTCTTCATTTGTTTTTTTTTCAGAAAATCTTAACTCTGAGATTTGAATCAAATTTTTTCTTACTACTTCATTCTTAACTTTATAACCTGACTTTGATGTCATATACCAATTATCTTGATCTTTTATAATTAATATTTTTTTTTTACTATTATCAATATTTATTTCTTTAATATCATTTAATTGATTTTTAATATTTTTAAAAGCTGCCTCTCCCCTTTTTAAAGATGTTTCATATCTTGGTTGAATTAAAAAAGATAACAATGCTAAAACAAATAATGAAATTGTTATTAAAACTAAATATGTAAAATGTTTATTTGACATTTTTTTTTAATTTGTTTCTCTTACAATGTGTTTTTGATATCTTTTTCTTCTTCCAATAAAACCAAGCACTAGAGAAATAATAATTAATAAGATTGGTACAAAAAAAATATTAAAAAATTTTAATATGCTATCTAGTTTCTCTATATCTTTTCTCAATGCATTTTGTACTTTTCTAAGCTCAGATCTAACAAAAATCATTTCTTCTCTAAATTTATCAATTTCTAAAGTTTCTTTTTCGGTTAAAAGAGTTTTTCCCCCATCTTCTACTGAACCTTTTTGTATATTTTCTAATTTACTTTGATAGTTGTTTAACTTTTCAAGAAGTTCTTGTTCTTTTGATCTAAATTTTTGTTCAGCTTCTTTTTGGATTTTTTCAACTTTAATAAATGGTAATGAAGAAACACCTTTTCCTCTTAATCCTATTAAATCTTCAGTACCATTTAAATATTCAAGCAAATTAACTGTAAAATCTGCGTTATTTGCTATAGGAATAACTTCACCAGATTGTTCATATTTGAGCCAATATTCATCATATAACATATCGGTATCAGCAAGAATAACTAAGGTAGTTGGCTTAATTGATTCATTAATATGTTTATTTTTATCAAAATCATTCTTTATATTTGTATCAGGTGGCCCATCAGGAAAATTAGATGAAAAATTTCCCTTTATTTCAGCTGCCAAAGTAAGTTCTTCGTTTGATGGAACAAAATTTCTTAATAAATTAGTTGGATTTGGAGTAAATTTAACATCAGCTACATCAATTTGCATTGACTGCGTTGTACTCCATACTAATCTTCTAAAACTAATATTGTTATTTTTCTCATTATTTTTAAGAAATCCAGATGTTGCGAAGGTTAATCTTTGAACTTTAGAAGTAGCTTGATGTGTATCATCCATATGATCTTTTTTTATATCCAGCCATGCAATATAATCTGTAACAGATGGTTGGTCTGATGCTCCTATTTGTACTCTTCTAGCCGAAAGTAAATCACCAACAACTTTATTTTCTACCAATTCTACACCCCATTTATCAAGAAGTTCTTTTAAATCAGAATTATTATCACCTTCTTTTACTTGATTTGTATTAGGAGAAAAGCTTTCTGTTTCAGAATTAGGATCAATAAAAACAAGAAGTTTCCCCCCTTTCAATACAAATTGATCAATCATGTATAACAATCTTTCTGGAATTTTTTTTGGATGAACTAACATTAATAATTCGAGACCTTCTGGTATAGAACTTGTTTTTTCATGAATTCTTTTAACTTCAAAAAACTCTTTCATTTGATTGTAGACTGCCCAAGGAGGCGCTGCGGCAGCGTCTTGTGTCTTTGCTAAAGGATTGAATGTTCCAAACATAGGTAAGTCAGTATATAAGCCGACTATTCTTCTATTTGGATTTGCTAAGTTTGTAACAATTTTACTTAAATCATATTCTAGGAATGGAGTACGATCAGGTTGAAAAAAAATAATCTTTTCTTCATCATCAGTACTATTAGTTGCAATTAATCCAAAATATCCATAAACACCAGCTATAATCTCAACTCCTTGTAATCCATATTCAACTGCCTTATCTTCTTCATTTGAAAAAGGTTTTGGGTTAAAAATTTTTAACTTAATTTTGTTGTTAGATAACAGTACGTATTGCCCAAGTATCTCTTTTACTCTATCGTAATAATTTTGATAAACGGGATTAATATCACCGATTTGTTTTGTATAAAATAATTTAAAATTAAGAGGTTCGTTAATAGATTGTAAAATTGATTTCGTTCCATCAGATAACGTATATATATTAAATTCTGTTAGATCAAATCTTAAATTTTTAAAAAAATTTTTATTTAAAACATTAAATGAAAAAAAAGAAATAATTGCTAATAAAACAATCAAAGGAAGTTTATTTTTTTTATATATTATTTTTTTTAACATAAAAATTTAATTAAATTTTTTAAATTCAACTACAACAATATTTAAAAAAAGCCAAAATATGACAACACTCAAATAAAAAAGAAAATCTCTTATTTCTATAACCCCTTTTGTTGTAGATTCAAAATGAGTAAGAAAGCTCATAGAAGAAATTGTATTAACTAAAAATTCAGGCGCCCAGACTTTAAAAAAATTTAATACTATATCTACACCGGTCATAGTAAAAATAAAACAAACTGTTGTAGCTACAACAAAAGCTATAACTTGATTCTTGGTAATAGCTGAAATACACGAACCTATAGATAAATAAGCACCTGACATAAACAAGCTTCCCACATATCCAGCAAGAATAACCCCGTTATCTGGTTGGCCTAAGTAATTTACTGTAATCCAAATCGGGAAAGTTAAAATTAATGCAATAAATATAAAAAACCAGGCAGCAAAAAATTTTCCTAAAACTGCTTGTGTTGTTGTCAAAGGTAAAGTCATCAGCAATTCTATTGTTCCTGACTTTCTTTCTTCTGCCCATAATCTCATCGTAACCGCTGGTATTAATAAAATATATACCCATGGATGAAAAGTAAAAAATGGATTTAAGTCTGCCTGTCCTCTAACAAAAAAATTTCCTAGATAAAAAGTAAAAGAGCCTATAAGTGTTAAAAAAATTACAATAAAAACATACGCAAGGGGTGTGGAAAAATAACTTGCTAATTCTCTTTTTACTATATTTAAAAGTACGCTCATAAATATAATTATTTTTTTAAAGTAATTTCTCTAAATATACTATCTAAGTCCTTGTTTTTAAATAATTTTTTTAATTCACTAGGTTTTTTATCAATAAGTTTTTTTCCTTTTGCAATGATACACGCACGTGTGCAAACAGAATCTACCTCCTCCAAAATATGTGTGGAAATTATTATTGCTTTTTCTTTACCCATTTCATTTATTAAATTTCTAATATGATGTTTTTGATTAGGATCTAGCCCATCTGTGGGCTCATCTAAAATTAGAATTTTAGGATCATGTATCAATGCTTGCGCTAAACCAACTCTTCTTTTATAACCTTTAGATAAAGTATCAATTGGTTGATTAATTACATCTGTTATTTCAGTTTTTATAACAACACTATCTAATGCTTTTTTAAATTCCTGTGAAGTCATTCCTCGAATATATGAGACAAATTTTAACATATTTATTGGTGTCATATCTCCATACAAAGGAGAGCCCTCGGGCAAATATCCTATTAATTTTTTACATTCTATTGATTTTGTCTCAACATTCATGCCTTTAATTTTTATTATTCCCTCAGTAGGCTTTATAAAGCCCGTAATCATTTTCATAGTAGTTGATTTACCAGCTCCGTTTGGACCCAAAAAACCTAGGACCTCTCCTCTCTTTACATTAATACTTAGATTGTCAACAGCTATAAAATCATCAAATTTTTTTGTTATATTTGAGAGAGAAATCATCTTTATTATATATTTAGTTTAATAAGCCATAGATGGAACATTTATTTTTTTTATTTTTACAACTCTTTTTTTATAAATTTTTTTTGTTTTATTTAAATTTAAATATCCACTATCTATAACTAAATTTTCTTTATTTATTTCTTCGCAAATTTGTTTTAATTTTAATGATCTTGCTAACGAACAATCTTTCTTAAACAAATATGATAAAGCATGATCAGTGGTTGTTTTATCTGTAGTTACATATGAAAGAAAATCTGCGCTGTATTTTGAATAATTCAAAGCTTCAAAAAAACTTTGTAAAGACATTGAACAATTATTTAGAATAAAAAAAATAGATAAAAAATATATTTTAAAATTTAATTTCATTATTAATTTGTCTCAAAAAAATATAATTGTTCTCCGCTTTTTAAATCATAAATAATTATTTGATAACCTTGGTTTAATTTAATAGTTAATATTAATTTGTCATCTGAAATATTAGCATTTACTATTTCACTATTTTCACTTATTCGTAATTTTTTTAATACGTCTTTTTCAGGAAAAATCATTGTTTGTTTTGAAAACAATCTATCGAACACAATATAAATAATAGCTAATGTGCTAAAAAAAATTAACAATGACATAGGAATTACTATAAATTTTAAATATTTCATATACATTTTTTTTAAATGTGTTTTAAAAATATAGAAATTTTATACGAAGATAAAGAGTTAATTGTATTAGATAAACCTAGTGGTTTAACTGTTCATCCCGGTGCAGGTCAAAAAAATTATACATTAGTAGATTTTTTAATAAAAAAATACGGGAAAAATTTATCAAATTTATCTGGAATAGATAGACCTGGGATAGTTCATAGACTAGATAAAGACACAAGTGGTTTGTTATTAATTGCTAAAAATAATAAAACTCATAAATTACTTCAAGAAAAATTTAAAAAAAGAGAGATAAATCGTTTGTATTTAGCAGTTGTTTGGGGGCTACTAAAAAAAAATAGTGGAAGTTTCACAATGAATATAGGAAGAAACCCGAAAAATAGAAAAAAGTTCTCTACTTTTAAAGATGGAGGAAGAAATGCAATTACAAAGTATAAAGTAAAAAAAAATTTTTCTAATGTGGCATCGTTAATTGAATGTAAATTATTGACAGGAAGAACCCATCAAATAAGAGTGCATCTATCGAGTTCAGGAAATTCTATAATAGGTGACAAAAAATATGGGAAAAACAAATCAAAACTACTAAAAAATGTGGATAAGTCTTTAATAAATTACATAATTACATTTAAAAGACAGGCTTTACATGCCTATTTTTTAAGCTTCGTTCATCCAATAAATAGAAAAAAAATACAGTTAAATTCAAAATTACCTAGTGATTTCAATAAGTTAATAGAAAAATTAAAATTAATATAATCACTTGACAAATATCATATAATTATGAGAAACTGTGGATAAGTAATAAAATAAATATTATTTAATAGAATCGTTATATAACTATCGGATTCTATTAATTTTTTAAAGGTAATAATTATGACAGCAATTTTTAAATACTTGCCAAGAATCACTTCAGAAAACGGTTTAACTAGATATTTGCAAGAAATAAGAAAGTACCCCCTTCTAGAGCCTAAATATGAAAGAGACTTGGCGATGAAATGGACAAAAAAAAAAGATATTGAATCTGCTCATATTTTAGTTACAAGCCACTTGAGGTTAGTAGCAAAAATTGCAATGGGTTTTAAAGGATATGGGATACCGATAAATGAACTAATATCCGAAGGAAATATAGGAATGCTTGAATCAATAAAGAGATTTGATTATAAAAGAGGGTTTAGATTAGCTACTTATGCAATGTGGTGGATAAGAGCATCTATTCAAGAATATATATTGCATAGTTGGTCTTTAGTTAAAATGGGTACAACTGCTGCACAAAAAAAATTATTTTTTAATTTAAGAAAAATTAAATCACATTTAAGAGCTTATGAAGAAGGAGACATGTTACCGGAAAATGTAAATAAAATAGCAAAAGGTTTAAATGTCTCAAAGAAAGAAGTAACGAATATGAATAGAAGGTTAGCAGGACCAGATCATTCATTAAATGCTCCACTTAAAGAAGATGGTGAGGGAGAGTGGCAAGATTGGTTAGTTGATGGGTCACCAACACAAGAATATATAATATCAAATTCTCAAGAACTAGATCAAAGAAAAGATTTGCTTTCAAAAGCTATAAATATCTTAAGCCCTAGAGAAAAATATATAATGGTTGAAAGAAGATTGAAAGATGAAACAAAAACTCTTGATGATTTAAGTAATCACTTCAAAATTTCAAGAGAAAGAGTTAGACAGATTGAAGTTAGAGCAATGGAAAAATTAAAAAAATCTGTAAAAAATTTATTAATCAAAAAAAATCTTGAAAGAGAAGAAATTTCTGGCTATTTAAATTAATATAATTTTTTTAAATTAATAATATCATTTCTATCAGGACCATTAGAAAGAAAATTTATTGGAATATTAAGAATATTTTCAATAACTTTGATAAATTTTTGTGCTTTTTGAGGTAGCATTTTTTTATTTTTTATGCCGATCGTGTTGGCACACCAACCATCCAAAATTAAATATCTAGGTTTTATATTATTCAACATTTTATTTGAATTAGGCATAAACTTAATTATTTTTTTGCCAATTTTGTATTCATAACAAATCTTTATTTTTTTAAATTTATCCAGTACATCGATTTTTGTTAACGCAATTGAATCAATACCAGCAATATTAATAGCTTTCTTGCATTGCACTGCGTCGAACCATCCACACCTTCTTAGGCGACCAGTTACACTTCCAAACTCACGTCCTTTTTTTGCAAGTTCTAATCCTAAATTAGATTTAATTTCAGTTGGAAATGGACCTTCTCCAACCCTAGTTGTATAAGCTTTTACAACACCTAATATATGCCCGATTTTAGATGGTTTGATACCAATACTCGCTGCTGCAATGGCAGGAATTGTGTTGCTTGATGTTACAAATGGAAAAGTACCATGATCTATATCTAACATTACACCTTGAGCCCCTTCAAAAAGAA
>ENA-ORDI01000101-ORDI01000101.1-marine-metagenome-genome-assembly--contig:-NODE-101-length-57232-cov-4.372531_pt1 | contig 57232 bp, 47 predicted proteins | sample MGYA00248628_ERZ508525 | MGnify/ENA primary metagenome ERZ508525 (study PRJEB26195, sample SAMN05422138) | marine metagenome | isolation source: East of Porto Seguro, South Atlantic Ocean | place... | reverse complement strand
CCGCAGGTACCCCATTCAAACTGAGCGGCGTAGGCGCAGTCCGCGCCGGGAATCGGAGGGGGCTTCCGTGTCATAGGATGAAACCCGACATTGGTGACGAAGATGTCCAGGTCTTGATCACCGTCGTAGTCCCCGAGCGCAAACCCCATCCATGCCCCTTTTTTGTCTATGCCCATCGCGTGACCGACCGAGGTGAACTTTATGTTCCCCGGACCGGAATCGTTGCGGTATACCTTCAACCGGTCGCCATCGTCGGCCACCAACAGGTCGGGGTCGCCGTCGTCGTCGTAATCAAAAAAGAGAATGGCCCAGGCCTGCGCTGTGGGATCGCCTACCCGGTTACCCAAAAAATCACGTAGAGTGGGGTCATACCCCTCGTACCGTGCACCGGTATCTGGGTCTTCGAACACGATTGCCTCGCCGTCCGGGGTCCGCATCACTATCTGTGAGCCTCGGACGCCGGCCTGGTCGGCTATCTCGGTGAAGGTAAGGTCGCCGGTGTTGCGGTACAGAACGTTGTAGTTGCCGGGGTGCTGGGGAACGTCGAACGTTATGAAATCGACGTCTGCCCTGTTTGCCACGTAAATGTCCAGCCAGCCGTCACCATCCACATCGGCGCAGGCCACGCTGGCGGCTGACCGTATGTTCACCGAATCGCCAAAGGCCGATTCGGTAATGTCCCTGAAGGTGCCATCTCCGTTATTAAGGAAAAGCCGGTCGACAATGGCCTCTTTGAGGCCCTCCTGTTGGTCAATCGAACGAAAGTCCAGCCCATCGCCGAACCTTCCTTGGGAGCCAACATAAAGGTCCTGGTAGCCGTCGTTGTTGAAGTCGCATGCAGCGACGCCCATGCTGGCGCTCTCGACGGCGGCGATACCCGCTTGCTGGGCGACTTCCTGGAAGGCGCCATCGCCATCGTTGCGGAACAGGAAATTGGGGGCTCCGTGGTGCTGAGTGACGTAGAAGTCAAGGTCTCCATCCCTGTCGTAGTCGAATATGGCTACGCCTGGGTATCGGTTTATTATGAACGCCTTGTCACCGAGGGCTTGAGGCGCGATGTTGGTAAAGGGAGCTACCTCGTCCTCCTTCACTCTGTCGCCGGGGTCTGATCCTTCAGCATCGAACGTACGAGCGGTCGATGCTACTGGCGGTGGCGCAGCGCGGGTCGTAACCTCCTGCTGAGTCGCGGTGCTGTAGTCCGCCCGCAGGCCGAAGTCGGGCCCAGCGCCGAATGAAACGAATGCCAGCACGATCAGGCCACCAGCAGCCCCCAGTCCCCACGTGCTCGCGCCAAAGGCGGCGATGGCCTTCCTGGGCATGACCTTGGCCAGGCCCCAGAAGGTGATCGGCCCTCCGGCTGCCGCAGTGAACAGCAATGCCGCCGCTGGCGCGGTCCCCATCCCCGACAGGAGCAGAACCGCCACCAGCGGAATCTCGAACAGCAGCGGCACGTTGATGGCTATTCCGAGAGTCGCAGCGATGAGTATTCCCAGGATGTCGTCTCCCAGCCAGGTGGTCACGGTCTGAGGACTGACCCACTGAAGGGCAAGCCCGCTGGCGAACCCCGCCAGGATCATCACCGGCGCCAGGCGTATCACGTGACTGGCGGTAATCTTCACCCACTCGCGGAACCCCTCGCCTATCGCCTCCCCCCAGCCGACCTGGTCCGGCCCGAGCGGCACATCGTAAGGCAGCGGGCTTTCGATGTCATCCTCATCCCTCCGCACAACCCTTGCGACCAGCGGGCCGATCAAGAGAGCCCCCACCAGGCTCAGTCCGATGCGCGCACCCCCTATCAGCGGCGCGAATACCATGGCCGCCATGATAATTGCCGGCAGATTCAACGTCGAAGACCCCTGTGTAATGGCCAGGGTGGTCTCCACACCTGAACCCCTCCTGCGAAACGCCGAGGCCACCGGAACGATACACGCCGAGCAAAGGTTCATGGCCGGGCCGATGAGCAGCCCCTTCAGCGATCCCTTGACCCCCGTCGCCGAGAAACCCCAGCCGCTGGATTTCGGGAACAGGAAGGCCTCGGTCGTGCCAGCGACCAGAAAGGCGAAGATCATACCAAATGACACCAGCCTGAGGTATGTCAGGGAGAAGTCCCACCACCGCGAAAGCAACGACGAGTCCGGCGATCCTTCGATGCAGAACCCCTGGAAACACTGGGCCACCGGGGACGTGGCCACTGCCAGGTCGGCCCGCACCGTGTCCAGCTTGGGCACGCGGTTGAACACCAGGAAGAGTGTCAGGAGGATAGCCAGCAGAACCAGGCCGACGATACGTCGCTTCTTCGCCCCGGTATCGTACATAGAGTTCGGGAAGCCGATGATTCGCATTTGTGCCCTAGGGTGTTAGGGGGTGTCAGCTGCCTCGGTCCACGTTAGACCCAGCGAGGCTGCCCCCGCTTTTGGTCCGCAAGGTTCAATGCCACGAGACAGTATATTGGAGTGTATTATAGCTGAAGCTAGTCAACCGTACCCCATGCCGATCTGCGCGTGCGTGCCGCAGATACGGGGATTTGGGGTATTTTCTGGTCGTTACTACAACCATCGCGCGGTTTAACCATCGCGTATTTTCCCGTGGCGAGCGTCACCGAAAGCGCCCTCCGCGGTTGGCTGGAATGGACGATCAAGTGGCTGGCTCGCCGCCATCGGCTTCGCTCCGAGGGTTCCTGCGGTCAGTCGTGGACCTGATACGACAGAAGCTGAGCCACCAGTTCAAAGTGTCAACTGTTTAGCACGGCGCTGAACGACCCTTTCGACCACTCCACCGTTCGATACGCCCGGCAGGAAAGGGGGCAGGATTATATTTATCTGTCCCTCAGACTCCCGATCCCGACTGTCGGGATCGGGGATGCACACCCTTATTTCATCCCGGATATGGAAATAGGGAACATGCCGTAATCTGGCTACAATTACAAACGGGGTGCAGCGATCATATCCGCCGCACCCCGTTCCGCTGGTCACGTGCTATCAGCCGTGGAAACTAGTCCTTGAAACCTGTCTCATCGGCCCTAAAGTCTCGGTCAATCCAGACGTATGCCCACTTAGCGGCGTAGCAAAGGAAACAAAGGACGTTTTCTCCATTGTGGTTCTGCAGCCACGGCTGCCAATAGACGCCCTCAAACCCGGATGGTACTTGGACGCTTGGAGCCAGTTCCAAGAAAGCGCTCGTTGCCTTCTTGATTGCATTCGCTTGATCACCTGAGTCAGTTGCGACCAGGACGTCTTCCCACAACGCATGCCAGTCGGAATCGTTCAGGTTCGATCTGTTCCACTGGTGTCCTGCCCTGAAATCGTTCAAGGCATTGGGCCTTCCTGTAATATCGTTTGCAAAGAAGTCGAACTGTTTTTCGAACAATCTACTCTGCACGACAGCAAAATCCTGAAGATCCATCGATACTTTGACACCGATATCGTCCCAGAAACCTAGTGAGATTTGTGCTGCCTCTGCTTCCATTTCACTTGTGGAGGAAATCAGCAGGTCGATCTCAAAGCGCGTCCCGTCTGCGTCTCTTGTTAGCCCAGCCTCATCCAAAAGCGCCTCTGCTCCCGCCGGATTGTAGGTGAAGTAATCTTGCACCGACTGTGGCTGCTCCTCGAGCGGTTCATAGTGGAGGGGCCACTCGGGCTGTAGCGGGAAGCTAAGCGTTATGGCATCGCCTCCGAACAGCGCCTGTGTATAAACGTCACGGTCAATAGCCATATTCATCGCTTGTCGAACGCGCAAGTCGTCAAAGGGCGGCTTGTTCATTGGCATGAAGTAGCCGTAGGAATTTGTTATAGCCAGTACCTTCCCCAGGTCTGGGTTTGACTTTTGGATAGCTGGCCTATCCGTCGTCCGGACTCCCCCTAACGAGTCGAGCTTGCCCGTTCGCAGCGCCGCCAATCGGGTAGCTTCTAGGGGAATGATTATGCTCTGGATCTTATCGATGAAGGGCAGCGCATACTCCCTGCCATTCTCGACCCAAGTCATGTACCAATCCGGGTTTCTCACGAACTCGATGAGACTGGCAGCGGTATAACTCTCCACCATCCAGGGACCTGTGCCGGACTGGTTCAACGGATTATCCGTACCCAACGCTATTGTTTCGGGTGGGGCGAATATGAAGTAAGGTCCCCACGCAAACTCATAGCCCCAGAAGGAGATGGGCTTATTGGTATGGTAAACCATTGAATCAGCGATTCCGTCATCATCCGTGTCATCAGCAGTTATGCTATCCACGAAATCGTGCCTGGGCCAACGGCAATCTTTGATACGGTTCGCCTCGGCCACCAGCTCTTCGATATTCACCAGCCTGCCATTTGTTATATCGTTGTTCTGCCACTTGATACCGGGTCGCAGATGGAAGCGATAGGTCAACTGGTCTGGCAAGTCCCATTTATCGGCCATGGCGCCAACTGCGAGTTTATCAGTGCCGATACCCAGTCGCGGCTGGAATGTGGTTTCACCCGTGCCCGAGGGGCCTTTGGTATAGTCTCCCAGCAACCAATTTTCAACGGGATAGTTAAGATACCACTGAGCTTTGAACTCACACATGTCCCATTTTGCGCCCGGGTCACTGCCATCAGCCAACCTCAATGTCCCGCCATAGCTTGGCTTGGTTTTTTCTCTGGCAACTGTCTGCACCCCCTTTATGGACTCGGGGGCGGCGGTAACGCCCTGTACAATTTTCTCCTCCACCACCACCACCTCTTTTATCACCTCGACGATCTTCACTACTTCTTTCTCTACCACCACGGTCTCACCGGCGACCTGCACCTCTTTAATCACCTCTTTGGTGACGGTGATGGTCTGACCGGGGACCTGTACCTCTTTAATCACCTCTTGGGTGATGGTGATGGTCTCACCGGGGACCTCTCCCTGTACAATTTTCTCCTCCACCACCACCACCTCTTTTATCACCTCGACGATCTCTGTATCTGCGGCGCAAGCCGCCAATACTGTGGCAAAGGTCGCCACCGCGATTACAAGCAGAAATCGTAGACTCATGACGTCACTCCCATATTTCGGACCTCGTGCCCGAATTTTTCAGGTTGTCCCTGGAGGAAAGGAAAATCCTAACCGCCTAAGTAGCAATTGTTCGCGATTGTAGAAGGATGCTGTGACTGTGTCAACCCCGTTGGTCTCTGGATGCTCGGCTACGCTGGCCGTAGCGGAGCAGAACACCTCCCGCGATGTGGTATGCGGGCGACGGCTACCGAGGGCCGTCCGGCCAGCGTTCGATCGTGCGATGTGAACCTCCTAGATTCTACCGAACTCGGCTCAGGCCGGACGGTGTCCCGATTACCGACGGGAGTAGTATAGTGACCGACATTCGTCAATGCCTGGTGGCTCTAGAAGTCCGGCCGAAAAGTGTCGGCAGGCTAGGTTACGCAGTTGTGCTTGATCGGATCGAGCAAAGGGAGTCGGCCGAATGCTTGGCGAGCGGCCTGAACGAAGAGTGTAGCCCGTCAGCGCTAGTGGCTTTCCTATAAGCTCGATACTACTGGCGAACTCTCAAAGTCGTTTAGCTCTCTATCCAACGATTCCTCGGAACAGTTGATATCGCTCCTGCGAAAGCGCAGCCTCGTTACCTGGTCAATGCTTAATACTTTGGTCAGGAGAAGGCCGATGTCACTACAATCACAGCCAATTGGTCCCATTCCGACCGAAACTGTCCGTGTCGCCCTTGCCGCATTTCCCAAAGGTAATATATACATGCTGATCCGCGATGAGTTGGGCACGATTTACGAGAACGCCGCCTTAGCCGAACTATTCTCTATACTTGGACCGCGCAGTGAGCCTCCTTGGCGGTTAGTTCTTTTCACGATGAGGCAATTCGCAGAAGGGCTCTGATATCGACAAGCTGCCGATGCTGTGCGAAGCGGAATCGACTGGAAGTAAACGCTGGGGTTGGACCTGACAGACTCAGGCTTTGACAGCGCCGTCCTATGTGAGTTCGTGTCCAGGCTAGTCAAGGGCAATGTTGAACAACTCATTTTGGATGTGATGCTGCGAGTGTGCGTGGAACGTAAATGGCTGAGGGCTCGAGGCAAGCAACGAACTAATTCGACTCATGTGTTGGCCTCAATCCGAACGCTCAATCGTCTGCAATGCGCACAAGAGACTATGAGGGCGGCTATCAACGCCTTGGCGGTGGTTGAGCCTGAATGGCTTAAAGGGCATAGCCAAGCTGAGCGGATGGATACGTACGGACCTCGTGCGGAGGATTAACGGTTGCCACCGGGAAAGGAGAAGCGACTTTCCCTGGCGTTGATGTTTGGCGCCGATAGACATGCGCTGTTGCACGATATATTTGCTGAAGATGTCCCGGTATGGCTGCGCCAAGCGCCCGCTATCGAAACACTGAGGCGGGTGTGGGTGCAACAATATTATGCTCAAGGCGGCGCTATCACCTGGAGGACACGGCAAAAACAAGGAATGCCTCGATCAGATCATTTCACCAGCTCATCATATGATCTGGATGCTCATCTTGCCAGGAAACGCTCCACACATTGGATCGGCTACAAAGTCCCCCTGACAGAATCGTGCGAGGAGGACCAACCGCACCTGTTAGAGTGGCTGCCGGCCCTGTTGCCGATGGCGATATGACGCCAGATATCCATCAAGCTCTGAGCGACAAAGATCTATTGCCAAAGGTCCACCTGCTTGGCATAGGTACATTGACGCCAAGCTTTTGGCACAGTCAAAACAGGACCACAGGGTCGATCTTGTTGGCCCGACGCGACCCGAATACAAATGGCAGGCGCGAGCAGAAAAAGGCTTAGATGCCGGCAGTTTTGATATAAATTGGGAGCGAAAGGTGTCAACATGCCCTGGGGTCGCACGATTATCAGTTGGACGCCAGCGATGGATAAGTATTCCAACGAGACACTTAAGATCAAGTTCTCGGTCCGAGACTGTAAACTGCGTCTCAGTCGTCTGCGCTGCACGCTGGTCTCCCGCCGAACAATCAACGTGCGTCGTCAAGATCACCACATGGCATTGGAAGCAGTTCGGGCACGAGAGAAATCGGGAGAGTTTGCTTTGGAGTATGCCCAGCGAGCAGGGATTGAGGGCACCATCTCTCAAGGAGTGCGTTCGATGAAGTTACGCCGCGCTAGATACGTGGGGTTAGCCAAAACTCGATTGGAACACATCTTCTTAGGGCGGCGATCAACCTGGTGCGAATTGGTAACTGGCTGATAGGTGTGCCACTTGCCAAGACCCGCAAGTCATCGTTCGTTAAATTGACGACCCAACCAGCATTCGGTTAATCATTCTCCAGCAGTATCAATCTCGGTGGATGGGTCTGTCTGAGCTGAGTTACGATCAGGGGTAGATTGATGAGAGTCGAGCCCCCGCCATGGGCTTTCTGGCTGCCTTAATCCCAAATGGTCTCAGTGTCACCAGCCTGAACCTGGAATTCGATAGTATTACCGTCCGTGCTCGCAGCGACTCAGCCACAGTGCGTTGCCCCATATGCAGACAACGTTCGCGTCAGGTCCACAGCAAGCACATCCGTAGCCTGGCAGATCTACCTTGAGCAGGGCTTCCCGTCTGTTTTCGTGTGAGTGTTCGCCGGTTCTACTGCGCCAATGGAGAGTGCTCTCGCAAAGTGTTCGCAGAGCGACTGCATGGCGTTGCCAGCGAATACGGCCGAAGGACCAAACGGCAATTGGTGCGGTTGGTGGCAGTTGACAACTTCAAAAGGCGATCATATAGTCTACCTTACCCAAGAATGATGTTTTTATAAAAGCACTGGATTTAATCTGGGAAATGTCGGCTGAAGGCAGTGGGGTGGAGAAGTGGCAGACAAAGCGCAAGACGTCTCCCGCGAGGGCGCGAGGAGGGAAGACAGCCGAAGGCTGTCATCCCGCGTTTCTGGGAAGCAAAGACGCAGGCAACGTCTCGCCATCGGCATCATCGGCACATTGCTGCTGGTCGTAGTGGGCATTGTCGTTGCAGGCTACGTCATTATTTTCGTTCTTCCTCATCGGGTGCTAGTCGTTCGGGTGGACGACGTCAGCTACACACGGGGCGACATGGTGAAGCTCCTGCGCGTGAGGCAGGCGATTGTGCGGGCCACCGGAGGGCAATTTGACTCGAGCGAGGATGTTTTCATGGTGCTACAGGTTGTCGTGGAGAACGAGATTGTCGCCCAAGTGGCACCCAGATTCGGCATCTCAGTTACTCGCCAAGAGCTTGATGACGCCATACGCTCTATCATGGCCCCCAGCGCGTTCGACTCCCAGGGCAAGACCGCCGATCAGGTCGAGCGGGAGTTCCGCGAGCAGTACGGAAGCTATCTCAACTCGATTCAGGCGAACGAGAGCGAGCACCGCGACCTGGTGAGAAAGTCTATCCTCAGAGACAAGTTCAGACAGCTTGTCGGGGACCAGGTGCCGATGATTGCTGAGCAAGTCCGCGTACACCGAATCGCCATGTTTCCTAAGGAAGACGAGGTGGACATAATGCAGACCAAACTCGGGGACGCTATCGGCGAAGACAAGAGTCCCGAGAATATTCGGGCCGCCTTCAAAGCCATCACCAGGGAGTTCTCTCGCGACCCCCAGTCGGCCCACAATAAGGGAGACCTGGGATGGGTGCCTCTGGGTATCTACGACGACTACGATTACCGGTTCTTCGACTTGGAAATGGGCGAGCTATCCACCGCAGTCCCCAATCGGGATGACCCGTCTCAGATCTACTTTTTCATGGTATCCGAGCGGTCTGTCACACGAGCTCTAGACCCGGTGAACGTGGATATCCTAAAGACCAGAGCGCTGCAGGACTGGCTCAACGAGGAGCGCGCCAACCACGACATATTCGCTGCGATCGACTCCAGCATCTACGCCTGGATGACCGAGCAACTCCGTATATCCTCCCCGGTCGCCCCCGCGCTTCAGTAGGCTCCATGATTCCAGGAGTGTAGGCGCCCGGAGAACGACGGCTGGACCGGTGTTCGGACTGGCTCGTGGCCGCGGCTCGTCAAGGTCGGTCGGGTGGCGAAAAACGTACGCGCACGCACTGGTCACGCGCATTGAGAGGCGTATCGTGAGCAGATCTTCCGTAGGCATAGGTCTGCTGGAGATGGGCGTCGTGGGCGGCTGAGTTGTGGCGCCCCTCCACCAGAAACGAGACTAGCTCATCGAGCTGATTGGCTGCCGCGCGGAGCTCAAGGGCGTGCTGGTGCGGGATACTGACAGGCTTCGGTCCCACCAGATATCGCTCAGCCTGCTGACCACAAACATTGAAGACATACTTGGCGATTCGGCTGAAGAACATCAGACGAATTGCGATGGCCTTGGGTGTCCCTGTGCAAAGTTTGTCCTCATTCGAAGTGTCGACTAATTGGCAGAAGAACAATTAGGGTGAGTTGGTGTTCCCTGGACTCCGACTGGCGGCCTGCCAAGAAGGGTTGACGGTGTGCATTGCCAGCACCGACGGCGCAGTCTTCGCCCAGGCGTGCGAAGACAGGACAAATTGATGCCCTTCGCTCTCCGCCTTCCTCTCAGGTCGCGCTGCCGCCAGAACTGCGAGCGTTAGACAGTTGTTGTCGTCCCCAATGGGACGGTTTTGCGGGTCATCCGAGCTTTTCGTGAAGCAGAAAGAGCTGGTTCAATCCTAGGTCTGGAACAGCTATCGTCACGAGATCACTACCGCCGAGGACAGCTACGAAGACCCAATCCCTCCCAGAGAACATCTTATGCCTCTGTTAGGAGCTCGTTCTACCTCCAAATAGTCTCCATTAATTCCAGGTCCAAAAGTGTCCCATTTTCGCTGAAATTCTACAGCTCTGTGTTCCGAGTCCCTCTCACTGCGATTTGGAAACTGTGGGCTCCATACTATGACACGTACGGCTCCCTGATGATGGTGATGGAACAGTTGTTTCCTAATTTACTATCAGGATGCCACCGTTCCGAGGCTGATCAGGAAAACGTTGCCAAAGAATCTCGTGAAATATGCGTCTGACCCGACACTTACAAGGCTCTCGTGCTACGTGAATCCGAGGATGACGTCAATCCATCGCTGGTCAATGGTTTCCACCCCAATTCGGGTTCCCGCCCCGAAGCAGTCCTCCTCGATAATCAGAATCATCTGAATGAATTGAAAACAGCAGAATTTGAGATATCCGAAATCAATGCAGATGCGCTCCAGAGGATCATTACGTTGGTGGACAGCTACGGATTTGACGTTTAACTGGCTAACAGCCCTCTACACGAAGACCTGCCACTGGATTCAAATTTCCAAGTGTGTTTCAGCGATATGAGGTCGGCTCTTTCTGAACTTGTCTCACAGAGCCCTCGTGAGAATCTGTTGATGGATCAGATCGTGACGTTTGATGATGCACGGATGCAAAACACCGACCATGTCACGTATGATGGGGCTCAAATTTATACACAGTGGTTATTCGACAACATGAGTAGTGAATCTCTACCATGAAACACCACACGCATGTTCGGGGACGCCGTAATGCAAGTAAACGTCGGTTGGTTCTCCAACCTTGTGGGGTAGGGCCGAGTGGGACTCACCACTCATATCGCCGACCAGTAATACAGCGGTGAGCTACAATAATATTCCTGAATTTCAGTCATGCGGAGCGAAGCAACTGGTCGTAAATGAACCAGCGGTTGTCGTTCACGACCAGATTCTTCGTTTTCGAACTCACAATGACAGCATTTTATGACCATATCCTGACACCAAAAACCCTGATACCTAGTGACTCGAATAGGAGCAAAGCCATCGAAACCGGTTCAATAACCCGACGGGGACGATAACCCGTTGGCCCGACGAGACAGCCTCGCCGATTCAAAGCTGACCGCGGACACGAAGTCTGAGCAGAATCAGGAACGACCCGGCAAGGCCAAGACCACAACAACACCGACGGCGAGTTGGCGCAACACATTCATTTCCTTGCGCCACCGCGACTACCTACTGTTCTGGCTTGGCATGCTGGGAATCATGGCAGGCATGCAGATGCAGATGCTGGCCCGAAGCTATCTGGTGTACGATATCACCAACTCTCCGGCAATCCTGGGGATAGTGGCTGCCGGGAGTGCTGTGCCTATGCTGGCTTTCTCGCTGTTTGGCGGAGCCTTCGCCGACAGGTTTGACCGCAGAAGGATAATCCAGGCAGGGCAGGCGTCTTTTGCGCTGCTTGCTCTTGCGGTTGCAATCGTCATCGTTACGGATCGCGTGACCTGGGTCTATTTGCTGATCGCGGCGGTTATTCAGGGCATCGCATTCTCCTTCATGATGCCTGCTCGACAGTCCATCATCCCTCAATTGGTTCCGCGAGAGCAGATCACTAACGCAATGGCTCTGAGCAGCGCAGCGATGAGCGCAATGACCCTGACTGCGCCCGCATTTGCCGGTTTGCTCTACGCGTTTGCTGGCCCTGAGGCTGTGTATTTCATAATTTCGGGACTAGGGTTCGGCGCCATCGTGTTCACCTCACTGATCTCCCTCGCTGGAACTGACAGGGCGCGTCGAAAACGAGGCTCTGTGATAAAGGACGTCGGCGCCGGGCTGGCCTATATCAAGAGCAACAACATAGTGCTGGTGCTTCTGATAATCGGACTGGCAACCTCCGTGTTGGCCCAGCCATTCCGAATGCTGATGCCACTGTTCATCGTGGACGTCTACGAGCTAGGCCCAAGAGCGATGGGTCTACTGGTGTCAGCGATGGGCGGAGCTTCGTTGTTCGGCGCTCTGTTTGTGGCATCGATCAGCAACTGGCGTCGAGGAATGCTTTTGTTGATCGGTAGCTTCATGTCGGGCATAGCGCTGGTGCTTATTGCCTCCGTCCCGATCTACTATGCGGCTGTGTTATTCATGATCCCTCTGGGGCTGGGAGACGCCGGACGCCGAACCCTCAATCAATCACTGGTGATGGAGGAGACGGACGACGAGTTTCGGGGCCGCGTCATGAGCGTGTTCATGCTCAATCGGGGAATGATGCCGCTGGGCGTGCTGCCGACAGCTATAATGGCAGAGTACGTTGGCGCGCAAGTCGCCATAGGGACTCTCGGAGTGCTTCTGTTGGGTTTCACGCTTGTAGTGACCGTGACTCAGAAACGGTTGCGTGATATGTAGCCAGCACGTATGCCACGACCAAATCATCACGAAAATATCAGGTATAGCGCGCCATACATGACAATTTGGACAATTGTTGGTATAACATCAGGAACAATTCCGAGCAGTGTGATCCAGAAGGAGCGTCGTGGTGCATATAGGGCTTTCGATGGAGTGCGACTACCCGCCACACCTGAACCAGCGGCAAGCCTTCGACGAAGCGTTCAAGATGGCTCGTGTGGCTGAAGATTTGGCTTTCGACGGCGTTTGGCTGGCTGAGCGTCACTTCGCCACGCCAACAGGCACCGGAGGGGTGCCGTCCATCGTCTCGGCTCCCATGATTCTCGCAACCGCCATCGCAGAGCGCACCCAGCGCATTAGAGTTGGCACCGGCGTACTGGTTCTGCCTCTGGGACACCCCATCCGCATGGCTGAGGAGGTTGCGACGCTGGACAACATCTGCGAGGGTCGGTTCGATCTGGGGGTTGGCCGAAGCGGGTTCACCCGTTCCTATGAGGGCTACGACCTGCCTTACGAAGAATCTCGAAATCGGTTCGGCGAGTATCTCAACGTGATGAAGCTCGCATGGACAGAGGACACCTTTTCCCACGAAGGCGACACCTACACATTCAAAGATGTGTCAGTAATTCCCAAGCCGTATCAAAAGCCATACCCGCCCATCTGGGCCGCCGCCACCACGAAACCGACTTTTGAGCTTTTCGGGGAGATGGGCTTGGACATTCTGGTGGGCCTCAGAGGAATGTCAGTGATTGATCTGGCCGACGCGATAGTGGATTACCGCTCAGTGAACGCTGATGGCAAAATAGCGCTTCGCATACCCATCTACGTGGCCGACAGCATGGAGCAGGCACACTCCGAGCCACAGGAGAGCGCAATGAAGGCGTATGCGCGTCTCCAGCAGGCGTTCACAGGATCCGTTGGTCGGTCGGGCACCGAATCCAGTGAGGAACGGGCCGAGCGAGGAGAGCGTCTCAGCGCTATAACATACGATGACCTGCTGAGAGATCGCCTTGCCTACGGCACGCCAGATGTTGTGACCGAACGGCTCATTGAGCTTCGGGACACCCTGGGGTTGTCCGGCTTCATCATGGAGTCTAATGTAGGAGGCGGGATACCTTCTGAGCAGGTGTTAAACTCAGTCAATTTATTCGGCGAGGAAGTGGCCCCGAAAATCAGGCAAACAACGAATGTGAACCCTTGAGGAGGGATGGAATTGTCAACAGATCACGACCATGACCACGACCACGACCACGGACACGAGCGGGCCCATGCGGTAGGAGAGATTACTCAGGCGGCCAGCGCCTTCCTGGGGAGCCTATCGGCTGACCAGAAAGCGAAGGCCACGTTCCACTATCTGGACGGCGAGCGCATCTTCTGGTACTACCCGCCGATGAATAGGCACGGACTGCCTCTGAGGGACATGGACAAAAACCAGCGATCCCTGGCTATGGCCATCGTCGAGAAGACGCTAGACCCGGTAGCCTACCATCGCACAAAGCAGATCATCGACCATGAGTCTATTCTCGGCCCCATCGAGAAGGAAGCAGGCGTCATATCGTTCAGCCGGAATCCAGAGCTTTACTATTGGACGATCTTTGGTGAGCCAGGTGGAGAAGACCCCTGGGGCTGGAGAGCCGAGGGCCATCACGTCTCCCTGCACTTCAGCATTTGGGGCGATAAGATCATTGCCACCACACCGTTCTTCTTTGGCGCCAACCCAGCCGAGGTTCTAAAAGGCGACCAGGCGGGATTGCGAATCCTCAGCAACCGCGAGGACATGGCGTTGGAGCTTATCAACAGCCTGGACTCTGGCCAGCGCACCCGCGCCATCGTTGAGGACGACGCGCCTTGGGATATCTATTCCTATAATTCATCCAAACCCGTCTTCCCGAAAGAGGAGGGATTGCCTGGCTCTCAGATGAACGGCACACAGCAGGAAATGCTGATGTCCCTGATCACCGAGTACGTAACTCAGGTGAGGCACGACATCTCCCATGACAAGATGACTGCAATTCAGGAGGAAGGCGTCGGCAACTTCCATCTGGCCTGGGCAGGTGGGACTGAGGCGTTCAAAGGCCACTACTATCGAATCCACTCTGGCAGCTTCGTGGTCGAGTACGATAACGTTCAAAACGGCGCCAACCACATCCACTCCGTAATCCGAGACGTGGATAACGACTTCGCTTCGGACGTGATGCGCGAGCATCACCTGATGTACCATGTTCTCTAATTGACGCTCCAACAATGCACCCCGGCAGGGGCGGGTTTCAAACCCGCCCCCACGCAATCACAAACTATTAACACCCAAGAATAGACGGGAGGCAACAATGCCACAGGTAAGCGGACTGGGACACGTAGGAATTTTTGTTGACGACCTGATGAAACAGCGGGACTTTTACACCAGAGTCATGGGCCTTAAGATCGCCGACGAAGACCTGGAACAACGAGGCATGGTTTTCTTGAGTGCCCACCCCGAAGAGGAGCACCACGAGTTCGTAATCATGAAGGGCCGCGTCTCCGATAGCAACACCAGGGTGGTCCAGCAACTGTCCTTCAAAGTTGACACGTTGGCAGAACTCAAGGAATTTCACACCGTCTTCAAGGCAGAGGAAGATGTGACCATCCAGCGCACAGTCAGCCACGGAAACGCTTTCGGCATGTACGCGTTTGACCCGGAAGGCAACACGATCGAGGTCTACTACAAGACGGGATTCGACGTTCCTCAGCCCCACGGCGACGCTGTGAATCTTGATGACTCGGAAGAGGCGCTTCTAGACATCGCGCGCGCGGCGATTCCTAGCTAGAAAGCTCTCAGTATCCAGCAATCAGCCGTCAGCTAGCCTGTCATGCTGAGTCGCGGCGAAGAATCTGGTCGTCAGTGGAACCACGATTGTCCTATTCACGGCCAGATGCTTCACTCTGTTCAGCATGACGTTCATGAGATTTTCGACCTTTGAACCTTCCATTCCCATCAGGCCGTCAGGATAAACGTCGTGTTCTGTTGGATGCGGTGGAGAGTGTTCGCGAGGTCATAACTGCCGGAGCAGAACAGGCTGAAAGAGAAGGCACGCTCCCTCCAGCGACCGTCGATGCATTGTACGATTCCCGACTCATGGCCCTGAAACTCCCTGTTGAGCTTGGAGGGGCCGAGGTCGATCCCGTAACCCTGATGGACGTGATCGAGGCGATGGCGTTGTACGACGCCACCGCCGCTTGGGTGTTGATGGTCGGAGCCACCAGCATCGGACTGGCGGGCGCCTTTTTGCCCGGCGAAGCCATACAGCAAATCTTCACAGATGATCGGGTGCCTCGGAGCGTCGGCGTTGCGGCCCCCGGCGGAGACGCGGAGCCGACCGACGGCGGGTTCAACATCACAGCGCACTGGACCTTCGGCAGCGGAACGCCGCACGCGGAATGGATTTCCGGTGGGGTGCGAATTCCTGGCGTCAAAGGCGGCCCTCCAGAGATACGCAGGGCCATCTTCCGCTCATCCGACGCCCAAATACACGACAACTGGCAGGTCGCCGGGCTTCGAGGCACAGGAAGCTGCGACTTCTCCGTGTCCAACCTGTTCGTACCAGAAGAGTTTACTTTCACCCCCGGCGGAGTTCCCCGACGCGGTGGCCCGCTGTTTTTGCTGGGACGGGCAGGGTTCGTTATACCCGAACATGCCGGTGTCGCGCTAGGATTGGGGTTCCGCTCACTCAATTCCATAATCGAGCTTGCCAAGTCCAAGAGCCGTGGCACATCCAGCCGCTATCTGATCGCCAACAGGCCCGCGTTCCAGGGAGAGATCGGACAGATGGAAATTCGCCTCCGAGCGGCCCGATCCTTGATGGTCAATGTGCTGGAAGAGGCATGGGAGGTGGCGAGCCAGGGCAGTCCAGTGAGTCTCGAATTCCAATCCATAATGCGAAGCTGTTGCGTGTACGTGACTGAGACCGCTATGGACGCTGTAAACCTGGCCTTTCGCAACGGCGGTGGCGAGGCCTTGCGCGAGTCGAGTGACCTGCAACAGTGCCTGCGGGACATGCACGGGGTAGCCCAACACTACATGGTCAGCCGCACGTCCTACGAGGCCCACGGCCAGCATTTGCTGGGCATGACGGATGTTGACCTGATGAGGTGACGGGTAGGTTTCAGGTGGTCAGGTGTCAGGAAAAGCCCAATGTTCGACATGGGATTGGCTCAGAGGGTGACAGCACGGACACCCCACAGCCTATTGTGATGAAGATAACCACATGGAATATTTCGCGGAAATGCTTGCTGAATGTGGCGGCGCCACCAACTTCAGACATCCTTGTTTCTAGCGGTCGCCCTTTCGACGGCCAGCAGATGATGTATAGAATTTAGACACGATCTTGCCGGTTTTCCTGGAAACCACAACCGTGGCCCTCCCGTGAAATGGATTGAGACCATTCCCGTAGAAACGCAACGTTTTAATCAGGGACCTTATCATTCCGGTGATTTTCTTATGTGGTATTCTTTCTTCGCTAACGGCGGCCATCTCGATGTCACTCTCAATTCCATCTCTACCGACGAGTCACGCAACAATTCGGCGCTGATGCAGCTTCACAATTATGTCGGTGACTTAATCGTAGCCGTTGAAATCGAGTAAATCCTTGCCTGAGAAGACAATACGACGACAGTTTGGGCGTCCGACGAAGACATGCCAGAGGTAAATTGAATGAATTACGGTGGCCCAGACCGCCAGGAGAATCGGCAAAAGCTACTCGATGCCGTTGATAGTGTCCGTGAGACGATCATCACAGGCGCAGAGCAAGCAGAAGCGGAAATGACAATTCCTCCGGCATCGATTAACGCCCTGTACGACTCGGGATTGTTCAGTTTGAAACTGCCGGAAGTGTTAGGGGGAGCCGAGGCCGACCCGATTACTCAGATGGAGGTCTTGGAGGCCCTAGCTCTCTACGATTCATCAGCGTCATGGTGCGTTATGATTGGCGCGACGAGCATCGGTTCGCCGGGGGCATTTCTCCCAGATGAAGGCATCCAGGAGGTGTTCCGGGATGGCCGGATTCCCAGGGCCGCAGGCGTCGGAGCGCCCACCGGTCAGGTCACGCCCGTAGGGGGTGGTTATCGAGTCACGGGTCGCTGGCCCTTCGCCAGCGGGATTCGACACTCTGAATGGGTCGGCGGCGGAATAACAATACCCAACGACGACGCGGCCCCAGAGATTCGCAGGGCATTGTTCCCAACCTCCGAGGTGAAGATTCATGATAATTGGGATGTCATGGGCCTGCGAGGCACTGGAAGCTGTGATTTCTCTGTGTCTGACGTGTTCGTCCCTTCACGGCGCATCTTCAGGGCCGACGTAGCTCCCAAGCGTGGAGGAGCGCTGTACTTGATGGGACAGCCCGGCTTCGTCACAAACGAACACGCCGGCTTTGCCCTGGGCGTCGGACGCCGCGCTCTGAACGCCATCGTCGATTTGGCCGAGACCAAATCTCGCGGCAGGGGACTCAATCAATCTGTAATAGCGAACCGCCCTTCATTCCAGTACAAAGTCGGAGAGTGCGATCTGCGCCTGCGGGCGGCCCGTTCTCTGATGATCGAGATACTGGAGGAGTCGTGGGACACAGCTTGCGAGGGCCGAAATCCTGACACCCGGCAGCAGACGGAGATGCGAAGCTGCGCCACCTATGTCACCGAAGTCGCGTTGGACGCGGTGACCTTCGCATTCCGTCACGGTGGAGGCGAAGTCTTGGAGAATTCTCACGACCTTCAACAATGCCTCAGGGACATGAACGCAGCCGCTCAGCACTTCATGGTCAGCAACTCGTCCTACGAGGCCCACGGCAAATTCGTCCTGGGCCAGTCCGATGCAAACGCCATGCGGTGACAACCACCGATCATGACACCTGATCGTTTATTTTTCGAGAACTCCGAGAGGAAACATCTATATGACCGACAGCCAATTAAAAGTAACCCTCCTCGGAACCGGCACGCCTGTGCCCCTGATGCGGCGATTCGGGCCGAGCATTTTGGTTCAGGCCGCGAACCAGAACTTTGTGTTCGACTGCGGCAGAGGATCGGCCCAGCGGTTGATGCAGGTTAACGTGCCATCGCCACAGTCGGATAAATTCTTCCTTACGCACCTGCACTCGGACCATGTGGTGGGGATTCCCGACCTGTGGCTGTCCGGCTGGGTGATGGGACGGGAGACCCCCTTCCGCATCTGGGGGCCGTCGGGCACAGCGGACATGATGGGCCATCTGGAGAAGGCATACCAGGCAGACATCCACATCCGCCGAGACCTGGACGAAAAATTCCCTGCTGAAGGCATCGCAGTAGAGGCCACAGACATCCAGCAGGGCTTTGTGTACCAAGAAAACAGAGTGAAAATCACAACATTCGACGTTGACCACGGCCACGTGAAGCCCGCCTTCGGGTATCGCATTGACTACGAAGGGCGAAGCGTGGTTCTGTCCGGCGACACTCGTTACTCCGAAAACCTGATCAAATATGCCCAGGGCGCAGACCTGCTCATTCACGAAGTGGTTGCTCCCGAATCTGTGCGAGCGCGTCGCGCCGCGGCAGGCCGCGACCCAGGCGAGTCAGAGCGCATCATCCAGCACCACACCACGCCCGAAGAGGTCGGCGATATATTCTCAAAGGTCAACCCTAAGCTGGCAGTGTACTCTCACATAGTCGGCGCTACCGGCTCTACTGAAGAAGAGGTGAACGCTGGGACCCGCAAGACCTACTCAGGCCGCTTCGAGATCGGCGAGGATTTGTGCGTGATAGATGTGGGCCATGATGTCGTAATTACGTTCCCTGACTGACACCTGCCTGTCATGGTGAGTCGAGGTGAAGCATCTGATCGTCCGTGATCCAGCAATTGTTTCACTCGCGGTCAGATTCTTCGGGTGAGACCTCAGAATGGCAATTTTCCTGACACCTGATACCCTTCAGGAAGCAAAAACTTGGAATACCGAAAACTCGGAAACCTCGAAATAGCCACGATTGGGCTCGGAACATTGAGGACATTTGACGTGACATCGGATGAGGATATAGCCGTCCGAAGCCAGATCGTCGATAACTGCCAGGCGAATGATATTAACTTCATCGACTGCGCCTCGGCATACGGAAACGCTGAGAAGATCGTCGGCACGACCACTCAGGGCCGGCGCGACAAGTTCTACATGGCGACAAAAGTCAGGACCGAGGGCAAGGAAGCTGGCGAGGCTCAGATCGCGCGGTCCTTCGAGTTGTTCCAGACCGACCATATAGACCTGTATCAGATTCACAACATGATCGATTGGAAGACCCATCTTCCGACCCTTGAAGCGCTGAAGGCCGAAGGCAAGATCGGAATGATCGGAGTTGCCGCGATGGTCGACGAGGCTTATCCCGAGATCGTGGAACTTATGAAGACGGAACGCATCGACACGGTTCAGATTCCCTACAACGTCATGGACCGAGAGGTTGAGAAGGAACTGCTACCCACGGCTGAGGAACTCGGAACCGGAGTCCTGGTCATGGAGTCTCTGAAGAAGGGGCGTTATGTCAAAGACCCTAAGTCCCAGCCCGATCTGACTCCCCTTGCCGAATAAGGCATCGAGACCTTGGCGCAGGAGCTGTTGTCGTGGGTGCTGTCAGTCCCGACCGTCAGCACGACGATTCCCGCCACGTCTCGCCCTGAGCGAATCAACGAAAACGCTGAGGCTGGGACGCGTGACAGTCTACCTCAGGAGCTTCGTGATTACGTCCGCGAGGAGACTGAGCGCTGCTTGTAATAGCGCGCGTTGATTATTCAACGTATCGTGTAAACTATGAGCGGAGGTGATTTATGCTTCAGACTTATGAAGCCCTCGTTGACAAAGATGGAAATCTGCGACTTCTAGAGTCTGTTCGGTTACCAGCCGATCGCCGAGCGCTCGTTGTAATGCTAGATGAAAAACCCACCGGCGGACATTCAGAGACGGCGTTGCTAAGTGAGCAATCGCTAGCTGAGGATTGGAATCGCCCGGAAGAGGATGAAGCGTGGTCTCACCTTCAGCAGGCGTAGTTGTCTTGGTGCCGTTTCCCTTTTCCGATCTGTCTCAATCTAAGCTCAGACCCGCAGTTGCTTTAGCAGGTGTCGGGCGAGGCGATTGGATCCTGTTCCAGGTTACGAGGAATCTATATGGAGATAATCTAGCTATCACGTTAGATAATGTTAGTTTCGCCACCGGTTCGCTCCATCTGACGAGTTACGCATGGCCAGGCAAATTGTTCACTGCCAACCGTGACCTCATAGTAAGAGAAGTCGGCACTCTCAAGGATTCATCGCTCAATATGATTATTGACGGAGTTATGAACATATTGCGTTCTGGCAGTACACCTTGAATCTCGGAGTTCGCTAAAATAATGACAATGACTACCACCCCATACGGCTCGTGGAAATCGCCGATAACCACAGACCTCATTGTTGCCGACTCGGTTAGTCTTGGGCAGATCGAGCTTGATGGTGATGACATCTACTGGGTCGAGATGCGGCCACAGGAAGGCGCTCGTAACATCGTTGTTAGGCGCACGCCCGACGGCACGATTACCGATATTACGCCCACGCCCTTCAACGTACGCACTCGGGTTCACGAGTACGGTGGCGCGTGTTTCGCGGTGTCTAACGGTGTGGTGATATTCTCCAACTTCGCTGACCAGCGCGTGTACCGTCAGGACTCCGGCGGCGAGCCTCGGCCTCTGACTCCAGAGGTTGGCCTGCGGTACGGCGACGGCGTGATTGACCGGCGCCGAAACCTGATGTTCTGCGTTCGGGAAGACCACACGGTTGAAGGTCGCGAGGCGGTCAACACGATTGTCAGTCTGGACATCGAGAATGGTGGCGAAGGAGCGGTTCTGGCTTCGGGCAACGATTTCTACTCCTCGCCAGCCCTGAGCGTTGACGGGACAAAGCTAGCGTGGCTCACCTGGAACCATCCCCACATGCCGTGGGATGGCACAGAACTTTGGACTGCCGAAGTTAACGACGATGGCTCTCTGGGGAACGCTCAGATGGTCGCTGGAGGCGACGAAGACTCCATATTTCAGCCGGAATGGTCTCCCGACGGAACGCTGTATTTCGTATCGGATCGCACCGGATGGTGGAATCTTTACAGACTAACCGAAGACGGCCCGAAGCATCTTGTGGCGATGGACGCTGAGTTTGCCGCGCCCGCGTGGTCGCTGGGGACACGCACTTATGCTTTCGAGTCCGATAACCGCATCGTTTGTCAGTACGTCCAGCAAGGGATATGGCACGTCGGCAGCCTGAACACCGCCACGCTGGAGTTCCGGACCATTGAAACTCCGTACACCGAGATGGGCAGAGGCGACATCAAGGCGTCGGAAGGCCGTGCTGTGTTTGAGGCTGGTTCCTCCATCGCTCCGACAGTCATAGTCGAGCTTGACGCTAACACGGGCAACCTAGAGATCGTCAAATCTTCAGGAGAGATAGGCGTTGACGCAGGCTACCTCTCCAGCCCCGAAGCCATCGAGTACCCGACTACGGACGGCCTGACGGCCTACGCCTTCTATTATCCCGCCCAGAACAGCGATCATGAAGGCCCGGCAGATGAAAGGCCCCCTCTGCTGGTCGTCAGCCACGGAGGGCCGACCGGCGCGGCGGGAACGTCGTTCAGCATGTCCTACCAGTTCTGGACCAGTCGAGGAATCGCGGTGCTGGATGTCAACTACGGCGGCAGCACAGGCTACGGGACCGAGTACCGGCGCAAGCTCAATGGTCAGTGGGGAATTGTCGATATTGACGACTGCGTGAACGGGGCGGAGTATCTGGTGGAACGAGGGGACGTGGACGGCGATAGGCTCATGATCCGAGGAGGCAGCGCGGGCGGGTACACGACCCTGGCGGCGTTGACCTTCCGAGACGTGTTCAAAGTCGGAGCGAGTTACTACGGAGTCAGCGATCTTGAAGGGCTCGCCACCGAGACGCACAAGTTCGAGTCTCGCTATCTGGATTCGGTGGTTGGCCCGTACCCGGAGCGCATCGACCTGTACACCGAGCGCTCGCCTATACATCACACGGAACTGCTGTCGTGTCCGATAATCCTGCTCCAGGGTCTTGAAGACAAGGTGGTCTTGCCAAATCAGGCAGAGGTGATGGTCGAAGCGCTGAGGAACAAGGGTCTGCCCGTGGCTTACTTGCCCTTCGAGGGCGAACAGCACGGCTTCCGCAAGGCCGAGAACATCAAGCGCGCTCTGGAGGCTGAGCTATACTTCTACTCTCGCATCCTGGGATTCGATCTAGTCGAGCCTGTGGAACCGGTGGATATCGAGAATCTTTAGCTAAGTGTCTTGTCGGGCATAAAACATCTCGTCTTCAATTTGGCTGAGGTGTTGGAAGAGGAGTATGGCTTGTTAGCAGGAGCACGAATACGTTTCTACCATCCCGACGATTACACTCAGGCCAAAGCGCTCGAAGCTCGCGTACAGCCGTATCGTCCGGGTGACGAGGCCGCCGTAGAAGCGATGTTTGAGCGAGCGCGACGTGCGAAAGAATTCGGGGGCAGGTGGACCCCGCAGCGTTCTTCGGAACCTGATCCGGAATCTGTGGAATATGCTGCAGAGGCGTACTTGGCATATTGGGTAGCAGTGCTGTTGCCGGACGCTGGTGTAGAGCGCGTCGTCGGTCTAGTAGGAGTAGATCGTGTTGATGCAGACCCGACGCGGCGCCTCTAGCTCAGGAATGGCGCCGACAGGAAATCGCGGAATTGCGATTTCTACGTGTCGCTCCGGAACTATGGCGACAGGGGATAGGAAAACAGTTGAGCCAAACGGCCATCGCGTGGTGCCGTGATCATGGAATGCGTAGTCTGATTTTGAACACAACCTCGCCTCAAATACCTGCTCTCGGTCTTTATTTTGATCTTGGTTTCATGGAAGCGGGCCGCTACTTCAAGGGAATGTTCGAGATGGTTCTGCTTGAACTCGAACTATAATTTGATTTGTAATTCCCTTAAATGATAGGGATCATTGATGGCTTGTTTTCCACGTGTAGCGGAATGTGTCCCACTCTACTTTGCGAGATCGGTGGTGCGCACAGATGCAAACATACTAACCGGGCGCGGCACAACTGGCATTGCTTGAGACTAACATCATCTGCCAGGCTAAGTTCTTGCGCGGCGCTTGAATACAGGTGAGAAGCGCAGGCCTTGTGTTAACATAATTTCGTCAAACCCTACACGAACTTATTTACCCGTATCCAGGGAGGAAAGATGGCAACCGCGACCAACGATTACAAAGTAGTCGGCACAAGGCCTGTCAGGCACGACGGTATCGACAAGGTGACAGGCCGTGCTGTGTACGGCGCCGACATGAATCTGCCAGGAATGCTCTATGCCAAGGTGCTTCGAAGCCCACATGCTCACGCGCGCATAAAGTCCATAGACATTTCAAGGGCCGAGGCCCACCCTGAGGTCAGGGCCATCGTGACTAGCGCAGACCTTCCTGATACTCCGCCCACCGGCCCCGCCGCCGTGTTGGGACATATGCCTTCAGAGAATCTTCTGGCCAGAGACAAAGTTCTGTACAAAGGCCATCCGATTGCCGCCATCGCCGCGTCCAACGCCCATGTCGCTGAGAGCCTGCTCTCTTTGATTGACGTGGAGTACGAGGTTCTTCCGGCGTACACCAACGCCACAGACTCGATGGCAGAGGACGCTGTGCCTCTCCACGATTCTTGGCCCGATAATCCCGAACTGCCCGGTGGCCGCAACGTGGCGTCGCATACTCGCTACGTCTTGGGCGACGCGGACGCTGGATTCGAGCAGGCAGACCAGGTTTTCGAGCGAGAGTACACCACCAAGTCGGTCCATCAGGGATACATTGAGCCTCAGAACGCCACCGCATGGTGGGCGCCCGGTGACAGGTTGACCGTGTGGTGTTCCAGCCAGGGTCATTTTGGACTCCGAGATGTGACGGCCAAAACTCTGGGTGTTGACGTCTCACAGGTCAAGGTGGTGCCTCTGGAGATCGGTGGTGGGTTCGGCGGCAAGCTGCCCCCGTACCTGGAGCCATTGGCTGCACTGTTGTCACGTAAGACTGGGCACCCCGTCAAGGCCGTGATGGATCGCACCGAGGTTTTGTTGGCAACTGGCCCCACGTCTGGCGCAGACATTCGTATCAAGATCGGCGTTACCAACGAAGGTCGGATCACCGCTGCGTCTTGTTGGTTCGCCTTCGAGGCCGGAGCCTTCCCCGGCGCTCCAGTGTCGGGAGCGGCCTCTGCGGTCTTCTCTCCCTACATGATCGAGAACGTGCTCGTGGATGGCTACGATGTGGTGGACAATAAACCCCGCACTCAGGCGTACCGCGCCCCCGGCGCGCCCATGGTGATGTACTGCACCGAATCGCTGATCGACGAGATCGCCGAGGAACTGGGCATAGAGGCCATGGACCTACGACTGCTGAACGCCGCCACCCAGGGCACTCGGCGCGCCGACGGCGTGGTAAACGGGCCTATCGGAGCCGAGGAGGTCATGCACGCTGTCAAGGAACATCCGCACTATAACGCTCCCATTGTGCAGGTTGAAGGCAAGCTTCGAGGTCGGGGCGTCGGAATGGGTTTCTGCAGGAACAACGCAGGCCCATCTTGCGTCGTCGCCAACGTGCTGTCCAATGGCAGGGTAAGCCTGGTGGAAGGCTCCGTGGACATCGGAGGCTCTCGCACGGCAGTCGCCCAGATGTTCGCCGAGGTGCTGGGCCTTGCTATAGAGGACGTCATCCCGCAAGTTGCCGACACCGACACCATTGGATTCACCTCCAACACGGGCGGCAGTGGCGTTGCCTTCAAGACCGGATGGGCCGCCCACGAGGCCGCCCAGGACGTCAAGAGGCAGTTGATTGAACGCGCCTCGCTGATCTGGGATACAACCGTTGACCAGATCGAGTACGTTGACGGCGCGATCCAGCACAAGTCTGACAACGAACTGAGAATGACATTCCAGGAAATCTCGGGCCAGCTTGCTTCGACCGGAGGCCCAGTGGTCGGCAGAGCGAATCTGAACCCCTCAGGCGCTGTGGGTTCCTACTCGGCGAACATTATCGACATCGAGCTTGACCCCGACACCGGCAAGATCGACGTCCTGAGAGTCACCGCCATACAGGACGTTGGAACCGCCATCCACCCCGACTATGTGGAAGGTCAGATGCAGGGCGGTGCTGCCCAGGGCATCGGCTGGGCGTTGAACGAAGAGTATTACATGGGTGAAGACGGCAGCATGCAGAACACCAGCCTGCTGGACTACCGTATGCCCACAACTCTCGACCTGCCGATGATTGATCCCATAATGGTAGAAAAGCCCAATCCCAGCCACCCCTTCGGAGTCAAAGGCGTGGGCGAGGCCAACATCGCGCCTCCTCTGGGAGCGCTGTCGAACGCGGTCCACGACGCCACGGGCGTTCGCATGCGTAACCTCCCGATGAACCCCGCCTCCGTGCTGAAGGCTCTTCAAGAGAAGAAGTAATCAGTCAGTCGATTAGGTGAATTAGAACGATGTGAATTGGGGAGGGGCTAAAGCCTCCCCAATCTCGTTTCCGAGTGGGTCAAAAGGGGCTAGCCGATGGCTGACTGCTGAAAGCTGAAAAGCTCGCCGATTCCCTTCTCGGCGAGACCAAGAAGTTCGTCTAACTGACCGCGAGAGAAAGGGCGCTCCTCGGCGGTTCCTTGGACTTCGACGAACTCGCCTGCGTCGGTCATGACGATATTGGCGTCAGTCTCGGCGCGGAAATCCTCTTCGTAGCAAAGGTCCAGTAGGACCACTCCATCGACGATTCCAACACTGGTGGCGGCGACTGCCGCTCTCAGTGGGAGTTCGTCCAGAGAGCCTTCTTTCTGTAACCCAGACAACGCCTGATGCAAAGCGACGTACGCTCCGGTGATCGCGGCAGTGCGAGTTCCGCCATCGGCCTGAATGACGTCGCAGTCGATTGTGAGGGTGCGCTCTCCCAGACGTTCCATGTCCACGACCGCCCGGAGCGAGCGCCCGATGAGTCGTTGAATCTCGTGAGTGCGTCCGCGAGTCCGGCTCTCTCGGTTCGTGCGGGTGTTGGTGGAGCGCGGAAGCATCGCGTACTCGGCAGTTATCCATCCCTTGCCCTGGCCTCTCAGAAATGGCGGGACCCTGTTCTCGACGCTCACCGCGCAAAGCACACGGGTCTTGCCCGTAGAGATCATCACCGAGCCTTCGGCAAACTCTTGTACGCCAGTCTCTATGGTCACTGGCCTTAGCTGATCCTGGTCTCGTCTGTCGATTCTGGTCACAGGCGGTTACCCTCTTTCTTGATGGCGCTTCAATGGACTGCGGGAGTATAGCACACAACCCCAGATTGCCTGACAACCTGATTCATCGCTACACTATCTGAACCGATATCGCCCAAATCTGAAAGCTGACGGCTGATAGCCGACAGCTTGCGAAGGAACCCACCTTGACCTCCACAGACCAGCCCCAGGTAGACACCAGCGGATTCAACACCAACTCTGGTCCGTCGGGCCTGAAGATCACGGACATGCGAATTGCCGTCGTGGGTCACGGAGGCTGGCGTTGGCCTATAATTAAGCTATACACGAACCAGGGCCTTGTGGGCCTCGGCGAGGTTCGGGATGGAGCCAGCGCCCGCTATGCCCTGATGCTCAAGAGCCGCCTTTTGGGAGACAATCCCTGCGACATTGACCGGCTGTTCCGCAAGATCACTCAGTTTGGAGGCGACGGCAGGCTGGGCGGCGGCGTTTGCGGCGTTGAGATGGCGCTAATGGACCTTGCTGGCAAGGCGTGGGGCGTCCCGTGCTATATGCTGGCTGGCGGAAAATATCGCGACCGGGTGAAGGCCTACGCCGACACCCCGACCCGGCCCGATCCAGAGGAGATGGGCAAAGCGCTCAAGGGTCGAATGGAGATGGGCTTCGAGTACCTGAAGATGGACATCGGGGTGCAGATCGCCAACCGTCATGCAGGGGGCGTCGTCAGCGGATCGGGTATCGCAGAGTCGCGGACGCTAATGCACCCGTTTACCGGCATCCAGGTCACCGATTACGGCATCGATAAGATGTGCGACTACGTGGCGACGGTCCGGGACATCGTGGGCTATGAAGTCCCCATCGCATCGGACCACTTCGGCCACATGGGCGTCGAGAGCTGCATCAGAATCGGCAAGGCTCTCGATAAATTCACCCTGGCATGGTACGAGGATATGATTCCCTGGCAGTTCGTTGACCAATGGCAGAGGCTCAAGGCATCGGTTGACACTCCGGTCTGCACCGGAGAGGATATCTACCTCAAAAAGGGATTCGAGCCGTTGATTGAAGGCCGGGCAGTGTCGATCATCCATCCTGATCTAGCGACCTCCGGCGGAATCCTGGAGACCAAGCGCATTGCAGACTACGCCTACGAGGCTGGAATCGCCGTCGCTTTGCATCAGGCAGGCTCTCCGGTGGTCGCGATGGCGAACGTCCACTGCGCCGCCGCGATTGAGAATTTTATCGCATTGGAGATGCACTCAACGGACATCCCCTGGTGGGATGATCTGGTGACAGGCCTGGGCGGGAAGATGGTTCAGGGCGGCCACGTCAACGTCCCTGACGCTCCAGGTCTGGGCATCGAACTCAATGAAGAAGCCATCGAAGAACACCTTGCCAGAGATTCAGAACGATTCGCCATCTACCCACGGGGACTTTTCGAGCCAACTGACGAATGGAATGCCCTGGACGCCCACGACCGGGTATGGAGCTAAAGCGATGCACCAGCGAGACGCCAGAGCCGTCGAGAAAGCCCTGCGGGCCAAGACCGTTGTCGCCATCATGATAAAGGCTCACGCTCGCGGCCCCGAAGACGTCATCAACACTGTCAAGACCATCCACGAGTTCGGCTACGTCCCGGAGGTCACATATCGCATCGACCAGGGCATCATACGCGAGGCCATGACCGACATAAACGCCATGCGAGACCACTACACCGACGACCCCTTGCTGGTGGGAATTGGCAGCGTCACCACCCACGATGAGATGGCCCAGGCTATCGACATGGGCTTCGACATGGTGGTTTCTCCGGACAACGCCTTCGAGGGATATGGCAAGAAGATCGACTTTGCGAAAGTCGCACGAGAAGCCAACGTGTTCAGCGCTCCGGGAGCCATGACCCCCGCCGAGTTCCGGTACTTCCTGGAGGGCGAGGGCGGCATCACGCCCGACGCCATCAAGATATTTCCGGCGTCGGTCTATGGCCCCGAAGGCCTGGGCCGGATGCTCGACCCCTACGACCGCGACACACACCAGGGAATCATCGTCATACCCACGGGCGGGGTGAACGCCGACAACGGCCCGTTGTACCAGCGACATATCGGAGCCAGGGGATTCGACACGGCGTTAGCAATGTCTGATCCGTTGAGCCTCGTTATTCATGAAGGCAAGATCGGAGACTTGGACACAATCCGCCGTTCGTTGGAGCAGTTCAGGCAGGCTTTTAAGCCATACACAATTGGTTGAACATCTGGAGACATTGTTAAACTCGGCACCACCAGTTCGAGGAGCCACGTGTCTCCATGTTTTGTCCAAAATGCGGCCACGAAAAACCCCAAGGCGCAAGGTCGTGTGATTTCTGCGACCAGGATTTGAATACACCGTCAGATTCGACTATAACCGACGTTGTCCGATCTTCGGGCTTCGTAGGTCGACAGCGCGAGCTGGGCGAACTGACCTCGGCCTTGGGAGATGCGATATCCGGTCACGGCAGGCTGGTCTTGCTGGGAGGCGACCCTGGCATCGGCAAGACCTGCATTGTTCAAGAGCTTGCCGCAATCGCCGATGCTCGAAGCGCAGATGTCTTTTGGGAGCATTGCTACGAGGGCGAGGGTGCGCCTCCCTACTGGCCGTGGTTTCAGATACTCCGCTCTTGTGTCGCTGAGCCAGACGCCGAACGCTTCGAAGCGGCGATGGGTTCCGACGCTGAGGCCATCGGCGAGATCGTACCCGAGCTTCGCTCCAAGTTTCCGAATCTAGGAGTCCCGCCGACCTTCGACCCAGGCTCTGCGCGTTTTCGTCTATTTGACTCGATCACGACCTATTTGAAAAATGCCTCAAACGACAGGACGATTGTCCTCATGCTCGAAGACCTGCACTGGGCCGACGCCTCGTCGCTGGCATTGTTGGAACATATCGTAGGCGACATGGCTGAGTCGAACCTATTGATTGTTGGCACTTATCGCGATAACGAAGTGTCACTCGACCATCCACTATCCCGAACCCTGGGAAACGTTGTTCGGCACGATGGCTTTCAGAGGCTGGATATCGGCGGCTTGACCCTGGGCGATGTGGGTGAATTGGTCACTCTGTCGGTTGGGAGCGACATGCCACGAGACATAGTGGAACAGGTGCATCGCATGATCGAGGGCAACGCGCTGTTCGTTGGCGAACTCCTCAAGTTACTGGACGCGAACGGGCCGGGCGAGACTCACGCGTGGCAGTTCGCCAACCCCCTAGGGAATCAGAGGGGTCATAAGCAGACGCTTCGATGGGTTGTCAGACGAGTGCAATCAGGCGCTGACGGTCGCCGTCGGTGATCGGCAGGGAGTTCGACTTCGATCTGCTTGCCCGAATGACTGACAACTCGGACGATGACCTGTCGGACATTGTGGACGAGGCCGTAATTGCCCACGTGATCGAGGACATGACTGGGGCGGTTGAGCTATACCGGTTCACTCACGCGCTGATCCAGCAGACGCTTTATGAAAAGCAGACATCGAGTCGCAGGGCAAGATTGCCCCCACGTATAGGCGAAACGCTGGAGGACATTTACCGCGACGTCCTCGAAGCGCGCGCATCCGAGCTTGTCGGTCATTTCTCCAGATCGTCGAGACGCTAGGACTCTGAAAAGGCGTTGCGAAAGGGGAGGCTGGCGGCGAATCAAACCGCTTCAGTGTACGCCTATGATGAGGCGGTAAACTATCTGGAACAGTGGATAATCGTCCAGAAAACCCTCGATCCCCACGATGATGAGACGAGGTGCGACCCGCTCATCGCGCTGGGCGAGGCGTTAATCGATGGCGCTGAACCTCGGCGGGCGTTCGCGGATATTGCTCCCGAAGCGTTCACGCTGGCTGAAGCGCGGAATGACAGTGACCGGGCGTTTCGGTGTTGCCGCAAAGCAATTAATGGGATCATTTCATTCGGAGCATTCACCGGTTTATCGATGCCAAAGTTTCGTGAGTGGGCTGAACGCGCAGATAGGCACGCTGAACCAGAGACGACTGATCGCATCGAAGCCGACCTTGCGATGGCTGGCACGAAATTTGTTAGCCGTGACTACCCGGAAACTTGGCGCCTGTTGAATCGGGCTTTGCGACTGGCGCGCCAGTTGGATGAACCCGAATACCTTGTGAGGTGTAACTTTACGTTCATGGGTTGGACGTGGCCTCCTCATTATCAGCAAGAAATGTGGAACATTGCGAGAGAGGGCGCGGACTCGCCGATTAATCTGTTCTGACGTCGAGGTTGCCCTGATTCATCGAAATCAGGACGCCGTTGGTTTGTCGGGGATGTTCGTTACTGCCATTTCACAGACAAGCACAATGCGCTGATATTCACAATTCGTAATATATTACCATTCGCCCAACCCGCCCGATTTTCGTTCTCTCTTTCGAAATGGGAAATTCGTCCAATGGCACGCCTCCTCGAACGCGGCACAATACAGACATCGAACGCAAAAGAACAAAAACAATCGAGGAGACGTTCAAATGGCAACGAAAGCAATCAACGCAGACGTCGGTTCAGAATTCAAAGAGAACAAGGGATCAGCCTGGAGGCCGTTCATAGATCTTTTAACATCAGTCGGAGAAGTGGTCGAGATGTACTTCGGCGCGCCTGGTTCCATCACCTCGATGAAAGCAGACCACAGGACGAACTTGACAGCACGAGGCAAGACCGACGGTGACGCTGACTTGATGGGCCTTCGCTAGAGATATGCAACACAATAATAACCGGCCGCTGGAAGCATTCCAGCGGCCGGTTATCTTTTCCGGTATATTCGGGTTTGCTCAGAGAGCCCAGGTTTTCACAAAGTGTTCTGAGACCAATATATACGACTGTCCTGGTTTTTGACCGCTTATCAGCGTCATGATAAAATTCGACTGAGACGCGACCCCGAAACAGGCGCCGTCCGAAGTGGATGGCGCAGTTTGAGTGGTCATATCCATCGTTGAGGATCGTGCGGCGATGGCGTCGAAAGCGCAAGCCTAACGCCCCTCAGATCACAGGAGTTGCGATATGTCAGGTCATTCAAAATGGTCAACAATCAAGCATGCCAAGGCGACGACGGACGCCCGTCGAGGCAAACTCTTTACCAAGCTGGCTAAAGAGGTCATCATCGCCGCTCGCCAGGGTGGCGGAGATGCCGATACAAACTTCCGCCTACGCATGGCGGTTCAGCGGGCCAGAGATGCCAACATGCCTAATGATAACGTCGAGAGGGCTATCAAGCGTGGAACAGGTGAGACGGACGACGGCAATCAGATGCTCGAAGTCCTCTATGAGGGTTACGGCCCGGGGGGCGTCGGCATCTTGTTAGAGACACTAACCGACAATCGAAATCGGACCGTGTCCGATGTTCGCTCGACACTCACCAAGGCCGGAGGCAACCTGGCGGAGAACGGGGCTGTGTCATGGCAGTTCGAGCAGAAAGGCGTCATCATGGTGGATGCTGAGGAGGAGCAGGCCGAAGAGCTTGCGCTTCTGGCAATTGACGAGGGCGCCGATGATTTCGAGACCTTCGATTCCACCCTCCAGATATACTCCACCCCCAACACACTGGAGGCCATCCGCGCCACGCTGGAGCAGAACGAAGCCAAGATAAGCACATCCGAAATCTCGATGGTGCCCAGCCACACTATCGCACTCGACGACAAGGCAGCCATCAAGACCCTTAAGCTTTTGGATTTGCTAGAAGACCTGGATGATGTTCAGAAAGTCTATTCCAACGCTGACTTCTCAGACGAAGCCCTTGAGCAGTACAGCGAAGAGTCAGAATGATGACTCACCGTTAATGCGTTACGATGGCCGAATTACGCAGGAAACGTAATTCATTCCCACGACAAAATAGTATCATCAAAGGGCAGGTTACAGACCTGATCTAACGTTACACATCTAAGGAGTGTTGCTCTCCATAATGCTAGTCCTTGGTGTTGACCCAGGCACGTACAAGACAGGGATTGGTTTCGTGTCGTCAACTAACGGCGACATGACGATGACACACTCCGATGTCCTGAGCCCGCCCAGGTCCGCGTCGCTGCCTGATCGGTTGGCATGGATCCACGACCGAATGATCCAGATCATCGACGAAATTAAACCCACGGTGGTGGCGATTGAACGGCCCTTTGTGTCTCGCAACGTTAAGGCAGCGATGGCAGTTGGGCAGGCTCAGGCGGTCGCGATGATCGCAGCATCCCATTGCAGCATACCAGTCGTGAACTACTCGCCCCGCGAAGTAAAGAAGGCGGTCACAGACCACGGGGGAAGCTCCAAAGAGCAGGTTCAGGGCATGGTGGGCGTGCTGCTAGGAATATCAGAGCCGCTGGAACCATCAGACAGGGCCGACGCTCTGGCCGTCGCCATCTGCCACATCAACAACTCCCTAATGGTCGATGTGGAGATGCGGGAGTGAGTTCGCTGACAGCTAGCAGCCGTCAGCTATCGGCCTTTGGCATTGTCGAAGCAGCGGGACTCGTCGGGATTGGGCGATGATTTGGTGTATGCTTAAACCCGTCTGTATTCAATCAATTGAATCGTAAAATCCGCCATTCGGGCCGGTTGACTGACGGCTGAAAGCTGATTGCTAACAAATGGTTTCTTCTTTGATCTCATCGGTATCAGGCGTTATTGAGGGCGTGGGCCCTGACTGGGCGGACGTGTCCCTCGGAACTATCACTCTGCGAGTCAACGTTCCTGGCACGACTATAGACAGCATGGGAACGGTGGGTGACCAAGTCAGGCTGCACACTTCGCTCCAGGTGCGAGAGGATAGCCTCACCCTGTTTGGATTCCTCACTCAGGAGGAGCGGCTCACTTTCGACACTCTGCTGGGAATCAGCGGCATCGGCCCCCGATTGGCGCTGGCCGTTTTGTCTCGATTCACCCCCGGGTCGCTGGCGGCGGCGGTGGATGCAGGAGACACGAAGGCGTTCTCGGCCGTTCCCGGAGTCGGGAACCGCACCGCTAGCCGAATAATTCTGGAGCTCAAGGGCAAGCTGGATCTGGATTGGGGAGACACACCCGCAGTGTCCGGAGACACCGACGCTGTGGACGCGCTGGTCGCTCTCGGATACTCAGACCCCGAGGCTCGCAGTGCGCTGTCGTCCATAACTCGCGATGGCTCCCAGACAACCGAGGACAAGATTCGTCTTGCCCTCTCGGCTCTTGCGGGCACATAGGCTTTTGAATTTTCCTGTGCTGCTCATTCTTGTCTTGTAATGACCGTTCTCAATGACTGAATACAAAAATACTCCCTACGACGCGTGGGCGGACGTTTACGATGCCGTGTACTCCTACGTCCGAGACGACATACCCTTCTACCTGGGCGAGGCTCTGAGCGTCGGTGGGCCGGTTCTGGAGTTGGGATGCGGCACTGGCAGAGTGGCAATCCCCATCGCTCAGACGGGTGTTGACGTGGTGGGGGTCGATAGCTCTCAGGCGATGTTGGATCAGGTGAAGCTCAAAGCCGACAGGCTAGGGGCAGGAGCCGGGGCGCTGGAACTGGTCAACGCCGACATGCGGGACTTCTCGCTGGACATCACCTTCGATCTCGCTATCATCCCGTTTAGAGGTTTCCTGGCCCTGCTGACCGTTGAGGACCAACGCCGAGCGCTGTTGAACATTCGCAAGCATCTGAACATCGGCGGGAGGCTGGTGTTCAACATCTTCGTGCCGGACATTCAGATGTTGTTGCAGGTGGGCGACACCCCGTACCATCTGCGGGACGTGACCGACCCCGACACCGGCGCTGCCTATGTCCTCTGGCAGCAGTCGAGCTACGATCTCCACGATCAGATAGTCGACGTTCGTGTCTCAGTCGAGGAATTGGACGATCAGCGCGCTGTCGTCAAAAAATTCTATCGGGACTTCCAGCTACGCTACGCCTTCCGATGGGAGGTATATCACCTGCTGGTGTCGTGCGGATTCGAGGTCGTGGACCTCTACGGCGATTTTGACCGTACACCCTTCGATGAGACTTCCGGCGAGATGGTATGGGTAGCGCGGGTTCCGTAATTCGAGTCGAAAATGAGTGACATCAGCAACCTGCTTCTGACTGGCGCATCCGGCGTTGGCAAGTCCACTCTGTTGCGAGAGGTGGGCATGAGCCTGGAAGGAGCGAAGGTCAGAGGGTTCTAAGCAGACGTTCTTTGGGACGGTAAGGGCGCCAGGGCTGGCGACTTGACGCCTTCGACGGCAGTGACGGCGGTGTTTTGATCCATAGAGACATTCAACTGAGCGGAAAATGGGCGGTTAAGGCGTGGACTTGGGTCTTATGGAACGCCTGGTTCAGAGTCAGATGGTTGTGAATGGGGTCGCTGACACATACCTGATCGATGAGGTCGGAATTGTGGCCCGTGGTCTCAAAACTTCACAACAGCGATGGATAAATTGCTCGTCTCTGAAATTCCGGTAGTCGCCATCATCCGTGCTCAGGGAGGCGGTTACGTCGACGAAGTGAAGTCCCGCGACGATGTCGAATTGTGGGAGATAACGCTGGAGAATCGTGATATAATATCAGCACATGTGTTCTCGTATGTTGCATCTCATCTTTGACTTTGTCCGCAGCCTGATTGCTGAAAACCTGCCACACTCAACGTCGCCATTATCCCCCCAGGCCGATGTACAATGTTTAGGCATTAAGAGGTGAAATGTGCCTGAGTTTCAGATAGTTTCCGATTTCAAACCGACCGGCGACCAACCCCAGGCGATTGACCGACTGGTGGAGAACGTCGATCACGGTCTCGTTCATCAGACTTTGATGGGTGTGACTGGGAGCGGCAAGACGTTCACGATGGCTAATGTTGTCGAGAAGGTCCAGCGTCCGACGCTAGTGATCGCTCACAATAAGACGCTGGCCGCCCAGCTAGCCACTGAGTTCAAGGAGTTCTTCCCGAACAACGCAGTGGAGTACTTCGTCAGCTACTACGACTACTACCAGCCGGAAGCGTACATCCCTCGCACCGATCTATACATCGAAAAGGACGCCGACGTCAACGAGGAGTTGGACAAGCTCCGGCACGCGGCCACTCGCGCCCTGCTGACCCGGCGCGACGTGCTTATCGTCGCCTCGGTCTCCTGCATATTCGGCCTCGGATCTCCGGAAGAGTATCAGAGTTTCATGGCCTACATTCGTAAGGGAGAGACCCGAAGCCCCGCGAAGTTGGCCCGTCAACTGATCGACATGCAGTACGAGCGTAACGACTTCGATCTGGCCCGTGGCCGTTTCCGTATCCGAGGAGACACCATGGAGATTCTGCCTGCCTATGAGGAGGTCGGTATCCGCATCGAGTTCTGGGGCGACGAGGTGGAGCGCATCGTCCAGCTTGACCCGCTGACCGGCGAAATGCTGGCTGAGCGCGACGATATTGAGATTTACCCGGCCAAGCACTTCGTGACATCCCAGGAGAAATTGCTTGACGCTATGGGTCGCATCGAGACCGAGTTGGCGGAACAACTGGTAACACTTAACGGCCAGGGCAAGCTGCTCGAAGCCCAGCGGCTGGAGTCCCGCACGAACTACGATCTGGAGATGATGCGCGAAACCGGATACTGCGCCGGCGTGGAGAACTACTCACGGCCCCTTAGCGGTCGCGAGCCGGGCAGCGCTCCATTCACGCTGCTGGACTACTTCCCCGAAGACTTCCTGCTGTTCATCGACGAATCTCATATGACCCTGCCCCAGATTCGCGCAATGTATGGCGGCGACCGCTCCCGCAAAACGGTGCTGGTGGACTACGGATTCAGGCTCCCGTCAGCGATGGACAACCGGCCTCTGAACTTCGGAGAGTTCGAGGAGCGGGTGAACCAGACCGTTTATGTCTCGGCAACTCCGGGTCCATATGAATACGAACACTCCCAGCAGATGATCGAGCAGGTTATCCGTCCCACGGGACTCATCGACCCGCTGATCGAGGTCAAACCCACCAAAGGACAGATCGATGATCTGCTGTATCAGATTGGAGCCACGGTGGACAAGGGACAGCGAACCATCGTCACGACTCTGACCAAGCGAATGTCAGAAGAGCTAGCGGACTACCTGCGAGAGATGGGAATTCGCACCCACTATATGCACTCGGAGATCGACACCCTGGAGCGCAGTGAGATACTGCGGGACCTGAGACTGGGTGTCTATGACGTTATCGTGGGCATCAACCTGATGAGGGAGGGATTGGACCTCCCAGAGGTCAGCTTCATTGCCATACTGGATGCCGACAAAGAAGGCTATCTGCGCTCGACCACCGCGCTGATTCAGACCGTCGGCAGGGCGGCGAGGCATATCGACGGCCACGTGATAATGTACGCTGACAGAGTGACCGACTCCATGAAGCGGGCCATCGACGAAACCGAACGCCGTCGCACGATTCAAGAGTCATACAATCGCGAGAACGGCATCTCGCCTCAGAGCATCCAGAAGAGCGTCCACGACATCACCGAGCGAGTCAAAGCTGTGGCCGAGACTCGCGCCACCTACATGGTGGATCAGGGCGACATGCCCAAGGACGATCTTCTCAGGCTCATTAAAGACCTGGAGTCCCAGATGAAGACGGCGGCGCGAGCGATGGAATTTGAGAAGGCGGCCCTCCTGCGAGACCAGATAACAGACCTCCGGAAAGTGGCCGTGGAATAGTTTTCGTGTTCAAAGTGTCTGATAGTCGAAACCTTTAAGTTTGTGGAATCGTTATACTAAACGGGAATAGAATTTCTCATAGATGATTCTGAGTCACCGACAGAGAAAGTGAATTCGGTGAACTGGTGTCGAGCAAACAAACGAGGGGTGATGTGCTGAATCGGCGAAGATTCTTAGGACTATTCGCGATATTGGCGCTCTTGGGAGCGGCGTGCTCTAGCCAGATTCAGGGCGGAACAGGCACCCTCCCATCAGGCATAGACTCTGCTATGGTTCCCGATGCTGAGCTTGGCGGGTACATCTACTTCAGTTCCGATCCACCCATCGCGGTGTCGAACGAGCGGTTCCTTATCCCATCGGAGGCCGCTGACCTGCCACCCCGGGCGACCGGAAAGCTTCAGTTATCCAGAGCCACTATCGCCATATCCGAAGCTCCCAAAGATTTTAGTGGGACTCTGGAGTTCGCGAACGTCGGCGAGGCTCAAACGGCCTGGGATTTGTACCAGTCCAGACCGGAGTCCGCTGACTTCTCGGGAGTGTTGGATGCTCCCAAAGTTCACATTGTCCACGGAGAATCACCTTGGGCGCTTGATGTGAGGGCGCAGGTCGATTCCGGCAATATGGTATCCATTGAAGACAGCGATCCACTGGCCTGGGACCTGCTCACCAATCTTCCTGAATCCACCGAAAAACCGCCGCTGGCCGTCGGAGCGTTGACGTTGGGTGGCGACATGCTCAAAGATGTCTCTGAATTGGCAGGCGTTCAATTATTCGGCCTGAACACCGTCTTCGGATTTGTCGGAGTTCACAACGTGGCTTTTGGAATTTACGCCGACGCGTCGGTGGACGTGCCTGACGAACTTAACGAAGAGTTCTTCGAAGAGGCTGAGGTGGCCGTTGTCATGGTCAGCAATCCAGGTTATCCAGGGGTTGTCGTGTCATTTCTTCTCAAGATGGTGTCGGCTCGGGTCGGCATGGAGTCAATTGAAATCGGAGACACCGCGGCACGATACCGCACAGTCAACGATCTACATCTCATCGTCAAAAACAAGGGAAGCCTGCTGTACACAGTAGTCGCATCGACCCGATCCGAGGCCGAGCGTCTAGTCTTGAGCGCAATCCAAGACTAATCAGGACTGGTTTCCTGACATCTGTCTCATACTAGGGAGTAACTCAGTCTTCGGCAGAGAATTTCAGCCTGGCTAGGGTTTCATCCCCTTGCTGCGAGACCATATCCAGGTAACGGCGCGCTCTATCGAGATGCTCTGGCGTCAGCGCCCAGGCCCGCTCGCGGCCCTCCCGAGCGCTGCGTAGGAGGCCGACGTCGGATAGGACGTTCAGGTGCTTCGTGACGGCCTGACGAGTGATTCCCGGCCCGTCGGTTAGCCGAGCGATGGACATAGGGCCGTCCTCACACAGGCGCATCACGAGCCGAAGGCGTGCCTCATCTCCCAGCGCTGAGAATACGAGAGCCGGTCCGCCGAGGCCGATTTCGTTTGCAGGCTCTTCAGAGGGTCGGGCTGACATATTCTGAAATACGTGTAATCTGGGCTTCCCAACCGTTGGTGTTTCTATCGAAAACTTCCATCCGTCGTTCGAAGGGTTTCTTATCGAAGCCGGTTTCCACTACTGTCAGCATCGTCCCGTCGACGGCGTCCTCCAATTCGAAGACGACCAGGGGTGACGGCTTTGTGGAGTAGTTAAAATCGGGATCCATCGCGCCGGGATGCCAACGCCAGGAAAATAGATGTTTGGGTTCTATTTTCTCGATGGTAATGTCCAATGTCAGATGTTCCACGCCTTCGATGGTTAAAGGCCCTCGCAACCGAGCGCCCGTCGCGAACTCGCCATCCAACTTGGCGCCGAACCAATTTCCGAACGCCTCTGAGTCCGTTAAAGTGTGCCAAACGTTCTCGTGAGACGCTCGAACCAATACCTGCTTTTCAATCCGGTCTGTGCTTGATGCATTCATATGCAACCTATTGGTTGTGTATTGTGTTTGGCATATCATGTGGTCCAGCCAAATGCAACCAAACAGTTTCAGGTGTGGCAAGATGAATCCTTCAGACATCGCCAGCGCAAACTCGCGATCTTCGCAACTAAACAATGTTTGATACTTGTGCGGCTCGCAGGTACAATTGATGTGACCGACCTACCACCATTCCCCAAACCTGATGGCAGAGAATGTGATTGGCTGGTTTTGTTACCCGAGCATATAAGAAATGGCGTTGGAGGATCACTGTATGACCACATCTACACTGACAAAAGAAGACGTGCTTGAGGCTCTGCATGACGTGTTCGACCCTGAAATCCCCGTCAACGTAGTGGACTTGGGGTTGATCTACGGTGTGGAGGTTGATGACGGCAATGTGGATGTCACAATGACTCTTACCTTTGCCGGCTGTGGCATGGGACCGTACATTGCTCAACAGGCCGAGTGGCGCATTGCCGAGATGGAAGGCGTTGAGGATGTCAACGTCGAGATGGTCTTCGATCCTCCTTGGACTCCAGACCAGATCACCGAGGATGGCAAGAAACTTCTCGGACTGGACTGAGTAGACAGCGAACCCGACATCGATCTGGATTACATAGGGGCGTGCAATAGCGCGCCCCTTATCACGTGAGTCGGATGTAGAAGCGACAGGCGCTCGCCGTTTAGACATCCCGATCGTGGGCAGTGAAGGAGATTAACCCATGAACCAGCAACAGCAGGCGCAGGCTCGCGCAAAAATCGAGGGCATGAAGGCTCAGTTCGAGCAGAAGCGGGCCATCGCCACTGCCCTGGGACAGATCAAACAAAAGGTGGGCGTTTACAGCGGCAAGGGCGGGGTCGGCAAGACCACTGTCGCCGTGAACCTGGCTGTCACCTTGGCCGCCGAAGGCGCAAAAGTCGGTTTGCTGGATGTGGACATCGACTGCCCCAATGTGGTCCGCGCCCTGAACATCTCCGAGCTTCCCCTTGTGGCAGAGGACAAAAGGATGGTTCCCCCTGAGCGCTTCGACGTCAAGGTCATGTCCATGGGGTTCTTTCAGGAGAACGAGGACGAGGCCATCATTTGGCGCGGCCCTATGGTCCACAACGCCATCAACCAGTTTCTTCAGTCCACAGACTGGGGAGAGCTGGACTACCTGATAATCGACCTTCCTCCGGGAACTTCCGACGCCCCGCTGACCATCATGCAGGCGCTGGACATGGATGGCTTCGTCGTGGTGACAACGCCTCAGCAGTTGGCGATGATCGACGCCAAACGCTCCATTAACATGATTCGCAAACTGCACGTAAACGTGCTGGGCGTGGTCGAAAATTTCTCTGGAGAGATATTCGGCACTGGCGGCGGCGAGCAGTTGGCGCAGGAGATGGACCTGAACTTCCTCGGCAGGCTGGAGATGAGAACCGACTACCGCGACACATCCAAACCCACAGTTCTCAACTCAAACACCGTGCTTAACGAGTTCCAGTCCATAGTCGACGGCATGAAAGCCGGTCTCGAAGCCGTGGAGGTCGAGGCGGACTAGCAGGCGAATTCAGCTTAGGAAAAACGATGGGGCGGGTTTTCAAAACCCGCCCCGTTTATTTTGTTGCGTTTGCAGATGTGAAGAATAGCATCAGGACAAATACGGCAGCAGAATCCCCACAGCTTCAAAGACGCTCTTCTGACACCCTGTCCGCAGTAGACGAATCGGACGCTATTCACCGTAGCAAGTCGGGTGGGATTAGGTGTTGATCTGACAGCCATTGACAAGACCAACTTAGGATATAATAATATGGTTATAGAAAGTATTAGTTATGGAATAAACTGGTTATATGCAAACAGAATTAAATCTCGACGATGTCTTTGCGGCGTTAGCCGACTCGACGCGGCGATCAATACTGTCGCGGCTTGCAGATGGCCCGGCGTCGGTAAATGAGATTGCTGCTCCATTTGAAATAAGCCAACCAGCGGTCTCTAGGCATCTGAAGGTGCTGGAACGGGCAGGATTGATTGAGCGAGATATCGACAAGCAACGCCGCCCTGCGAGGTTGAAGGCTGAAAATATGGCTGCGGCCGTCGACTGGCTAGCGGAATTTAAAGCATTTTGGGCCCCAAGCTTTGACAAGCTTGACGACGTCCTTATCAAAATGAAACAAAACAATGAGTAATTTACCTGAGTATTTACTTGACCGAGTGTTCGATGCGCTCCGTGAAATGGTCTGGCGCGCTTGGACTGATCCTGAATTGCTTTCCCGTTGGTATGCCAGGGGTGGAAACGATCATCCACAAATTTGATTTGAAACCTGGCGGATTGGGGCTCAACGAGATGAGATGGAGAGACAATTCCGACCTCAGCAAAATCGTGTTCCAGGAAGTAGCGCCCCAAGAGAAGCTCGTTTGGCATCACTCTTCGTCAGACTCTGATTGGAACATCATCGCGAATCCGATGATGCCGGACTGGCCTCGCGTGATATTGACGATCGTGACACTCGAGCATATGGGCGCCAAGACGAAGGTGCGATTGACATGGGAGCCTTTTGAAGCGACCGATGCCGAGATTGCCTGTTTTGCTGGCGCTGTGGACAATATGAGTGGTGGATGGGAGAGCGGGTACGTGATCATGGACGAGATGTTTGTAGAGTTACAGGCAGTAAATACGTAATTGAGAGACACTCATCCGTGCGTTCACCAAGCGTAGGATAAGATTATGTCTAACCGCCCCTTTGACAGGTAATTTTGGGCCGAACTGCGCCAGTCATTGAATAGTCCTGAGGCCGGGAAAATCATCAGGGCGGGTTGAGAAACCCGCCCTGATTTATTTGTCAGGTCTGCGGAGCTGACGAAGCTAACTCAGTCAGCCCTAGATGGTAGCGACACGACCGCCGCGCCGGGGGTTGTGTGTTTGCCCTCGTGGTCCTCTAGCCAGATGTCGCATTCGACGAGGTTCTCGCCGTTCTCGACGCTCTTCTTCTTGACTACGCCCTTTACGAAGGCCGGCGTGCCGGGGACGTCCATGCCCCTATACTGCGCGCTCAGCTTCTTGAGTGTGCCGCCTTCGCCAATCCAGTTCGTCATTATCTGGCCCAGGAAGGCGTTCTTGAGCGCGCCATGCAGGATGACGTCGGGCAGGTTGTTGTTCTTGGCAAAATTCAGATCGTAGTGAATCTGATAGTAGTCGCCGGACGCGCCTGCATACATGACAAGCTGTTGGGTCGTCGGGTCTTTACGAACTTCGGGCAGCTCCTGGCCTTCCTCAACGTCCTCGAAGTACACTTGGTCTGTCATTTGTTGTTCCTCTCTATCTGGCTTTCAGTGATCAGCTTTCAGCCGTCAGATTATTGTCATTCTGAACGGACGTGAAGAATCCGATCGATGTTGAATCAATTCTCGATTCCAGTTACACTCGCTCCGGTTGTCTAAGATGGCTTGTAGCTGATGCCTGTGGAGCGCTGAAGCGCCACCACTTTGTCGAACTGGTTGACGTACTTGGTTTCTCGCACCATGAACAGCATGTTGCCCAGCCTGCCGGGGCGCTCGTGGATGCCGGCCAGGTAGTTGGTGACGGTGATTCGGTCACCTGGGCGTATAGGCTCGAAGTATTCCCACTCGCTGCCGCCATCCAGAGCGGCAGGATAGGGACTCTGGACGTTGACCTTGGCTGGCCCTGAATTCAATGATCGGCAGAAGGTCGGCGGAGCGATGAGGCCTCCGTATCGCGAATCGCGAGCCGCTTCTTCGTCGTTGAAAAGCGGATTGGTGTCGCCGATTGCACGCGCGAATTTTTTGATCGCGCCTGCCTCGACTGCATTAACCAGCGGTTCCGACTCCACGTTGATGGCGGCCCGCATCTCGTCAGTTATGACCGATTCTTGTGTCATCTGAGCCCTCCTGAGCGTTTTATTTTTAGCGCTTTGATTGCGTTTGATTGGACCGCCTATCAGGCGGACAAGCAACTTCGAATTTTGTCGGCGCTGACCCTGGAAATGTGACAGTGAGGTTAGCGTGAGTCAGGCCGAATCTGGGCCAAGTTTACGGGTGACTTAAACCACTGTCAAGAATGCAGGGTGACTCATGAAGTATGTCGCTGTCTGGCGAGCGCAGCGAAATTGTGGCGTGATGTTCCCAGGCTCGGGAGCTTCAAAAACCTTGTGCCTAACTTGAGGTGTTTGTTAACATGCTAGAATAGTGGAGTGTCACAAATGGTGACGTTGTTGTTCAAGCGTCGTGCAGGCTTGAATGGACTATTTCAGACTGTCCGCTAAATGACCGCACCCATCTTAAGTCCCTAGGAGCGTCAGGAAATCGCCAACGACAATCCTCAAACTGACGACACTTCGCCTGAGTCGCTGAGCGACGGTCAGATTCAAACATTGATTGCCGAGGCGTTTCCCGACGACCTCAATCTGAGTCCCATGTCAGGTTTCAAGATGGACCTGTCAGCCAATGCCGAATTCAGGAAGCTGTTCTTCTCTGCCAAATGCGATTGTGGAACCTCTGCATTGCTCAGCGTGGAAATCTCCAACGACAAGACGGTCGAAGATATCAAAGACGCGCTGCGCTCCATAATTGATGGCCTTGGCAGACAAGCCAAGCAATTTCGGTCCATGTCGTGTGACATGCACACCAAGATGAGACTGGGCCCAATGGCAGGACGACAACCCATTGACTAATGCAAGAAATCCCAAACTGGAAAATGACAACTCCACCAGCATTGCCACGCTCTAAAATCATCAATTGTATCCATAATACCAGAGGGTGATAGATGTCAACAAAACGTGAACTGACAGAAGAAGAGGCCCTTCAGAGGGCTGTCAAGTTTTCGGAGCGGTACGTCCAGCGCGGCCCCTACGAGTTCTTTCCGGAACCTGAGGTTGTGGAAGAGGTCCAGAAGGGCCTGGGAGAGAATGAACGCCTTCAGGGCTATCGCTACTGTCCTTGAATGCCGCTGAGCGGCGATCCCGTTGAGGATCGCAAGAAGATCTGCCCTTGCGAGCGGCATCACGAGGACATAATGAGAGATGGGTTCTGTATTTGAATGTTCTTCGTGAGCGAAGAGTTTCTTCGCAAATACGAAACAGGCGAGGCTTTTGATCAGACTATCGACGTTGCTGTTCCGCTTGGCCAGGAGTTGTTCGAGGACACCGGTGGCAAAAAAGAGTATAATCGCCGACAGCGTGAGGAGAGTTCCGAATAGCGACTGATGCCACCGCCGAATCTGGCGACGTTGAATCGCTTTGTCGAAACAATCATCTATAATATGTAGAGAAGGCCGTCCATCGTGTGACGGCGAGCCACCCAAAAGGGAGGACTATCTAAGTGGACACCGACGTTAACATTAGAGTATTTACTTCCAACGGTTGAGGGCCCTGCCATATGGTGAAAGTGTACCTTTCACGTAAAGACATTCCCTTCACCGAATCTAACGTTTCGCTGGACCGCGAATCATTGACCGACCTGGTAAAGATGGGTTACCGAACGACGCCCGTGACTGTCATAGGTGATCAGAAAGTGGTTGGATTCAGCCCCTCTAAGCTTGAGGAAGCCTTGCTTGCTGAAGGCATTACCGCCTAACGCAGCCTACTACAACCGAATTATTTAGCAATGCTGCGGCTCGTCAGTGACGATGTAGAGGCAGTTAGCTGTGGGAAAGGAGCCGACGACTGTTTTCGTCTGGCTCCTTTTGTTTTGGAATCAGTCAATAATCCTCACCAATTCCGTGCCTCGCGTTCGAGATTCAAGCGAGATTGATATACGGCCCGCTTCAAGTTCCTAATCATCATCGTCGTCGCTTTGCTGACCGTGTTGCCTATTGGCGATTATGCTTATCGAGATGCCAACTCCATACACGCAGCGCGATATTCGCCTGAAATGGCTAATCGGGACGAACTTGGCGTTTTGGAACACCTCACCCAGTCCGACCCAGTCGAGATTCAGATCGCCAATCGTGCCATCGTTCGCGACCCACTAGGCCAGACACCGAAGCTGTCAGGCGCCGAAAGTCGCGAGGTTGTGCAGGGGGCGACGTATACCGTTAACTCTACAGACGTTGTTGGCGACAGCTACCTTGAAGACGGCATATGCGACACGGCAAACAACCCGACCATCGGCGATGGAATCCCTCACAGCGGAATCTGCACTATTGTCGCCGCCGTCCAGCAGGCGAATTTCACTGTTGACGCCAACAACAGACACTTCAGTATTCCCGGAACCAGCGCGCCGACCATTCCACTCTCAGGTGACCTAATCATTGACAAAGGGCCTGTGACAATTGACGGCGCCACTCATGGATGTTCCAGTGGGCCATGTGTTGAGATCACAGGCAGTGGGTGCGCTGTGGGATTCAAACTCACGATCAAGACCGGGAATAGCATTGTACGCGGCATGATATTCAACGGGTGCGGGTTCGCTTGTGTCAGCCTGACGGATTTAGGCTCAAATGTCATCGAAGGAGATTAAATCGGCAAAGACCGGACCGGAACGGTGGCCGCAAACAACACGTTGACGGTCTCTGCCGACGCCATCGGTTCGAGATGCGATAGTAGCTCCTCAGGCGATCCGGCCTTCGACATCGGCCAACAGAAACTTCCAATTAGAGACGTCGAACTGTTTGAGCCATCTGGTCACGTTCGTGTCGTCGCCCTCCTCGCCATAGTCTTTCATCCAGGGCGTTTTGACGCGCTGTTCCACAAGCTGGAATCCTCCAAATCCGTTGTCGATAATGTCGACTTTGAAAATGGATTCGACCAGCAGGGACATCGGGAATTTGGCGTACTCGCCCAGTTCCGACGGGGTTGCTTCTATGACGTTCAACATGGGTTCTCCGCACTGTGTCGATTTGAAGGGCCGAAGTCGCTGCGACAATCTTTGCAGGGACATTTGGGGAATTCAGGCTGATATGATAGTCTCCCGACTGACGAATCACAATTCAAGGCCAACCAACCCATGAACATTTTCTTCGACGTTGACCAGACGCTTTTGCACTCCGAGGCTACCGAGTGGCACTTGCGGCCCGGCGTCCGAGAGGTTTTCGAGAGCCTGAAGTCGATGGGACACACCCTCTACATCTGGACAGCATCGGGCGAGATGCACGCTCGCCGGTTGGTGGACCGATACGACCTCCACGATCTGGTTTCAGGGTGCTTCGACAAAGACCCGGTGACGGCTCCTCTGCTCCCTGATATGGTTGTGGACGACGACGAGTATCTGGTCGAGAAGTACACGGGGTTTCTCGTCGAGCAGTACCGCGCTCCGGACCCCTCGGACCGCGAGCTATACCGGGCGCTGGATTATATCAAGAGTGACGCCATACAAAATTTCTGACGCCTGAAAATCTATCTGAAGGACTAATCTGTGCCAATGCAAGCCGCGTTCTTTTATGACTACCCACCTGGAGATGGCGACGTCTATGGTCAGGATCGGAGGGAACGGCTTGAGGAGATTGTCAGCCTGTATCCTCATGTGGTCAGAGGAAATAACTTCGATGCTCACGCCGATAGTTTGCGAGACGTAGAGGTGATTTTCGCCACCTGGGGCATGCCAAATCTAAGCGATGCCCAGCTTGGCCGTATGCCGAACCTGGAAGCCGTGTTTTACGCGGCAGGCAACGTGAAGGCCTTTGCTCAGCAATTGATCGATCACGACATCTTGCTCGTCAGCGCCTGGGCGATCAACGCTATACCGGTCGCGGAGATGGCGCTCGCCCAGGTGTTGCTATCGTGCCGAGGCTACTACCGCGCCATGCGGCGATTTTCCGATAATCACGACGGGAACCAGGCAAAGTCCTTCAACCGAACGGGGGTGTTTGGAGAGACGGTAGGGCTGATCGGCATGGGCATGATCGGGAAGCGGTTGGCGAAACATCTTCAGGATTTCAGCTTCAAGGTTATCGCCAACGACCCGTTTTTGAGCGAAGAACAGGCCTCGGATTTGGGTGTCGAGCGCGTGTCTTTGGAAGACCTGTTCCGACGCTCTCACATCGTCAGCAACCACATACCCGACATCCCGTCGACAAAAAACGTGCTGACAGGCTCGCTATTCGAAAGCATGCGAGAGGGCGCGACCTTCATCAACACCGGTCGAGGGGCCCAAATCGCGGAGCCTGACCTGATCCGAGCCCTCAAAGACCGCCCCGACCTGACCGCCCTGCTCGACGTGACCTATCCGGAACCACCGCCCGACGACTCGGAGCTTTGGACGCTCCCCAACGTCTGGATAAGCCCCCACGTCGGCGGATCGGTGGGCGACGAGGTCGTCCGCATGGCCGACTGCGCCATCGAAGAGTTTATTGCCTGGGAATCGGGCAAGTCTCTGCGGTATCAGGTGACCCGCGAGGTGCTGGCGACGATGGGGTGACGTCTGGCTCGCTGATTCATTGACAGCGCCGATGACTGGTCATAGACTGCCAGCATCCCAGTAAGAGAGGCGCATCATGAAGCTCGGACTATTTCTTATGCCGTCCCATCCGCCGGAGCGGACACCCTACGACGCCCAGCAGTGGAACCTGGACTGTTTAGAGATGGCGGACAATTACGGGTACGACGAGGCGTGGATCGGTGAGCATTTCACCTCGCCGTGGGAGCCTGTGCCGTCGCCCGACATCCTGATCGCTCAGGCCCTGATGCGAACGAAGAATATCAAGCTGGGAACAGGCGCGCACCTTCTTCCCTTCCACCATCCGGTGGAGTTGGCTCACCGCGTTGCCTTTCTCGACCACCTGGCTCAGGGTCGATATATGTTCGGCATCGGTTCCGGTGGGCTGCAATCGGATCATGAGCTTTTCGACGTCGATATGGAGTCTGGCGAGCATCGGGAGATGACCAGGGAGTCTTTGGACATCATCCTCAAGGTTTGGGAACACATCGAAGGCCCATTCAAGTACGAGGGCAAGTTCTGGAATTTTTCGATCCCTGACCCCAAGGAATACGAGTTCGCCGATCTGCGCGGCTTTCTGAAACCCTACCAGCAGCCCCATCCGCCCATTGGCGTTGCCGGAGCTTCTCCAGGCTCGGACACATTGAAAATTGCGGGTGAACGGGGCTACATACCCATGAGTTTGGGGCTGAACGCGGTCTATGTTGCTAGCCACTGGGATGCCGTAGAAGAGGGAGCCAGGAGCGCAGGCAACCCTCCTCCGTCTCGAAGCGTGTGGCGCATCGTGCGTGATGTGTGGGTCGCCGACACCGACGAGGAAGCCCGCGAAGGAGCAATTAATGGAATGCTGGGTCGTGCATGGCGCGACTACCTTCGGCCTCTGTTTGCTCAGGGCGCCTATCCCTTCGTCAGCTTCATGAAGCACGACGAGTCGATTGCTGACGACGACGTGACTGTTGAGTACATGATGGATAACCTGTGGATCGTCGGCTCGCCGGACACGGTGACTGAGAAACTGCGAGACTTGTACAAGACGGTCGGTGGGTTCGGAACACTCCTGTGGCTGACCTTCGATCACTCGGATGACAGGGAAGGCTACGAGAAATCGGTGCGCCTGCTCTCACAGGAGGTCATGCCCCGACTAGCAGACCTGACCGGCGAGTAGGCCACTTGATGCCCGATTAAATTGACACCACTGGAGCGCCCAACTATATTACTCAGATAGGCCACGGCTCGATTGACGGATGAGCGCGGCCCGGCAAAATGGAGACTCGCCACTTCTATGTCGTTTAGGCACATGGCGAGACTTCCCTGAACTTCAAGGGAGAGTTTGCAGATCATGACTGAAACCAACATCGCATTGATGGCACACCTGATGCGCCGCGCCAGTTTTGGAGCGTCTCGCGAGGAATTGGAAGCCCGCGTTTCTAACGGATACGAAGCCACGGTCGAGGAGCTTCTGAACCCAGAGGCAAAAGAGCCGGTCGACCTGTACGACCTGTTCCGATACCAGCCCTGGACATGGAAACCCGGAACCATTCAAGGCATGGGCCACGCAAGCTGGCTCTATCGCATGCTTAACACCGACGCGCCACTTCAGGAGAAGATGGCCCTGTTCTGGCACGGAGTCTTCGCCACCGGAGTGTCCAAGGTTGACCATTGGGACGAGATTATCGACCTTGTGGACATGCTTCGGGAAAAGGGCATGGGAAGCTATCGCGAAATCCTGCGGGCAGTCGCAAGAGACCCTGCCATGATCTACTGGCTGGACAACAACGAGAATCATGCCCACGCAGTCAACGAAAACTGGGGGCGCGAGCTTCTTGAGTTGTTCAGCATGGGCGTCGGCAACTACACGGAAGACGACGTTCGGGACTGTTCGAGGGCGTTCACCGGCTGGACGATTACCCCGAAACTGCCCAGGTTCCCAATGGGCAGGTTCGACTGGTTCTTCGAGTATCGCGACGAGGACCACGACCACGACGACAAGACATTCCTCGGCCACACAGGCGACCTTAACGGGGATGACATCATAGACATTATCGTCCAACAGCCGGCCACGGCCCAGTTTATCTGCCGCCACCTGTACAACTTCTTCGTGGCTGACGAGCCGCAGGTCCCTGCATGGTCCGTCACCCTTCCCAGAGACCCGGAGGCGGTGGACATGCTGGCAAAGGTGTTCGTTGAGTCCGACTATGACATGCGTTCGGTTCTGCGGGCGCTGTTCAACTCCGACTTTTTCAAAGAAGCCCGATTCGCCCGTCTCAAGAGTCCTGCTGAAGTGGTTATCGGCACTCTGAGGATGGCTGGAGGCGCCGATTTCCCGTCGCCCGGATTGGGCAACCTAGCCCGTCAGACCGGATACATGGGGCAGGATCTGATGAACCCCCCAAGCGTGGAGGGCTGGCACACCGGTTCCGAGTGGATAAACTCCGGCTCACTGATGAGACGCACCAACTTCTTCGCCGACCTGGTTGGCGATGTTGAACGGCCCGGTATCCAGGCCATTATCGTCAACCTCAAGGCCAGAGGAGACCTGTCGCCAGAGCAGCTGGTGGAGGGGTGTCTCGACCTTATGGGGCCATTAGAAATAAGCGACGACTCCAGGACCGAACTTGTGAGCCACGCCGCCGAGGACGGCCCCATCCAATGGGGCAACAACGGCAACTCTGACCATCGAGTTGGCGAGATGTTGCAGCTAATAGTTTCTCTCAGAGATTACCAGTTCGCATAGCATCCACAGCGCATCGCAATACCCGAAAATCCGATAGCTGAAGGCTAATAACTGACAGCGTCTCCGAAGGAGATCCGAATGACCACGGCCCAGAAAGACCCCGTCTTGGTAGTCCTGCAAATGTCTGGTGGCAACGACTCCCTGAACACTGTCATACCTTTCACCGACCCGCTATACCGGGACTACCGGCCCACGGTCGGGATACCCGAAGACAAGGCGCTGCCAATCACCGATAGTCTGGGCTTCCATCCGAACATGGGGCCTATTAGTGATATGTACAAGCAAGGCAACGTTGCCATCGTCCACGGAGTGGGATACGAGAACTCCCCTCGTTCCCACTTCAGGTCTATGGACATCTGGCACACCTGCGAGCCTGACACGCTTGGCACGCAGGGCTGGCTGGGTCAGGTTATTCGAGACATTGATCCCAAAAAGGAGAACGTTGTCACAGGCGTCAGCTTCGGCCCCAGCATGTTCAGGGCGATGGCTTTGCCCGGAGTGCCTGTGGCAACTGTCGATGATCTCAACAACTACGGTCTGCTGACAGGCATCACCGAGCAGGCGCAGAGAGACCGCATTCTTGAGCGTTACAAGAACCTGTACGCTCAGACCATCGGAACCGGCCCGGTCATGGAATTTCTGGGACAGACCGGGCTCGATGCGCTTAAGGGCGCGGACATCCTGGGTGTCGCTCCTCAGAAGTATTCTTCGACAATTGAGTACGCCGATAATCCGATCGCCCAGAAGCTCAAAGGGATCGCTCAGATACACCTGGCCGATCTGGGGACACGTATCTTTTACTCTGACCACGGTAGTTTCGACAGCCATTCTAACCAGTTGGGCATGCACGGCGTTTTGATGAGCGACGTGTCCGTTGCGATACAGGACTTCTTCGACGATCTGCGAGAGCACGACGCGGCAGAGAACGTCATCATGTTCGTATTCTCCGAGTTCGGACGGCGCACTCACGACAACGGTTCCGGAACCGACCATGGGGCGGCCGGCGTAACTTTCGTAATCGGCGACCGCGTGAAAGGCGGAGAGTACGGCGAGTTCCCGTCCATCAAGGTGGCCGACCTCCAGCAGGGCGATCAGGTTCCCAGCACCGACTTCCGAAGTGTCTACTCGACTCTTCTGGAGGACTGGCTGGGCATGGACGCTAAGCCGATTGTCGGCGGGACGTTCGAGAAGCCCGCGTTCATCGAGACGAATTAGCTGTCAGCCTTCAGCTATCAGCCGTCAGAGAATCTCTCCATTCGGAGGTCGCGTCCGAAGAATCTGGTCGTAAATGGGACAACGGTTGTTTCACGCTCAACCAAATGCTCTACACAACATGGCAAGTGGTTGAAGCCAACAATCCAGAGGACATAACATGCTTACACAGACGGTAATGGGCCGAGTTTATGATTACAGTCACGCGGTTGGAGGGCGGCACATCCCTCAGCCTGTGGGCCTTGCGTTGGGCAAGGGTGACATGGTTTACGTGCTGAGTCGTCCGTCCGACGCCATCTCAGGTGTTGAATGGAACAAGACTGGCGTTGGATGCAAAGTCACGAAGATCACGATTGGCTCCGTGCCAGGCGATGAGGAGTTCGTGACCGAGTTCAGCAAGTACGGCGACGAGGACGGGCAGATCATCTGGCCTGCCGGTATCGCTTTGGACAGCGAGGAGAATGTTTACGTAACCGACGAATGGCTCAACCGCGTGTCTGTCTTCGACAGCGAAGGCGATCTGCTGAAAATCTGGGGCCGGCCAGGAGAAGGCGACGGGCAGTTCAACCGACCTTCAGGCATCGCGATTGACCCAGATGGCAACGTGATCGTCGTCGACAGCCTGAACCATCGAGTGCAAAAGTTCACTAACGATGGCGCATTTTTGACAAAATGGGGCGGTCTGGGGAGCGGCGAAGGGCAATTCAACTCTCCGTGGGGCGTCGACGTTGACGATCAGGGAAACATCTATGTTGCTGACCACAAGAACCACCGGGCGCAGAAGTTCACGTCAGATGGGCAGTTCGTGGTCCAGTTTGGCAGTCACGGAACTGGTCGAGGGCAGTTAAACCGCCCGTCCGACGTGACCGTTGACCCCGACGGCGACGTGTACGTGTGCGATTGGGCCAACGACCGAGTCCAAGCCTTCGGGCCGGACGGCAGCTTCATCACCAGCTTCATAGGCGACGCCCAGGAACTCGCCAAGTGGCACAAGATGACCGTTGACGCCAACATTGACGTAATCAAGGCTCGACGCAGGGTGTCCACGTTGGAGCCGGAGTGGCGGTTCGCCATGCCCACAGCGTTGGAGTTCGACGCCGAAAAGGGCAGGCTATTGGTCGCCGACACCCAACGGGGCCGCATCCAGATTTATGAGAAGCTCAACGACTACCTGGAGCCGCAATTCAACCTGTAAGAAGTTCTAGGTCTTCAGGCCCTTCAGGAAACCTATGACTGCCTGCTCGATCGCTTCATGTTGTCCTGGCAGGAGCGTCTCCGATCTTGTGAATCATGCTTGGAATTCACAGACCGTATCACGCAGGATGAAGTGGACGCGAGCGAAAATTATCCGTCGTCTGATGAGCGGGTCGATCAGAATGTCGAGTCTGAGCGTCTGAAATAATCACGCATGAAACATGCCTTGCCTAATCTTTTTTCGCGCCTCGATAATCCTGGAATGGCCCGTCGCGCCAGTCTAGAGCAGCTTTGATGCCTTGCTCCCGGGACCGACGGTTAAATTCGTAAACAATGGGCGCCTGATGAGAAACGGCATCTACCTCTGCCGCCATCTGCTGGAGGGTGTTGCGGCCCATCAGGTCCATCGCCTTGTTGACGATGCTCTTGTTGGCCGCCAGAAGCTCCCATGGGATTTTTGCCATCTTCGAAGCAAGGTCTTCCACGGCGGCGTCCAGGTTTTCACGAGGCACCGATTTCCACGCGAAACCGATTTCCTGGGCCTGCTTGCCGCTTACCGACTCACCTGTCAGCAGAAACCACTTGGCCCACTGAGGCCCAACCATGTAGGTCCACATATGAGTGGGGGGAGTTCCCATGCTGCGAACCGCAGGGAAGCCTATCTGAGCGTCATCGGCGGCGATGATGATATCGCAGTGCATCGCCATGTCCGTGCCTCCGGCCAGACAGTATCCGTGGATGCCGACGATCACGGGTTTGTCGAGATTCAATAGCTCATTCCAGCGGGCTGGCGTCTTTTTCATCCGGTGCATGTCCCATCGGATGTTCTCTCGCCGCTCTCTGGATAAAGCCTCCTCTTCTGCTGTCTGCTCTCCTGGAGGAGTGATGTCGTATCCCGCGCAGAAAGCCCGACCGTTGCCTCGCAGCGTGATCACGCGAACATCGGGGTCGTCATCTGCCGCCCTCACGCAGTCCATCAACTCGTCCTGAAGCTCCTGGCTCAGAGCGTTCAGTTTTTCGGGTCGGTTCAGTGTCACCCTGCCGATGCCGTCGGAAACGTCGTACTGTATATAGTTGTATGCCATGTGTTAACTCTCCTCTGGGGTTATTAGCTTTCAGCGATCAGCTTTCAACTGTCAGCAATATATCATTTCTGAATCTGCATGTGGCATCCCATCGTTGGCTAGACTACGCTATAAGCAAAGTTTGGGATTATTCGGCGTTCCGAACACTCCAAATTGCAATCAGATGCTTCGTTGCGACTCGGCATGACAATGTTTGACCGCGTCGCCAGTCGGAAGCTGATAGCTGGACTGCCACCCTTACGCCCGCTCGAAATACCGCGCCCGCTCCCAATCTGTCACCACCTGATCGAACTGCTTTTGTTCGGTTCGGAAAAAGTGAAGGTAGTGGCTCACGACATCCTCTCCGAATACTTGTCGCGCCCAGCCGCTGGATTCTAGTTCCGCGATTGCTTCATTCAGCGTTAGGGGCACCGACGGAAGGTTTGCCTTGCCGTAGGCGTCTCCGACAACGGAGGGCGGAGGCTCGGTTTCGTTTTCGATACCGTCCAGACCCGCTGCCAGAGTCGCGGCGAATGCCAGATAGGGGTTGGCGTCGGCTCCTGGAATCCGGCACTCGATTCGTAGTGACGGGCCGTGGCCGACAATTCGAAATCCTGCAGTGCGGTTCTCTGGCGCCCATGCTATCTTCGTCGGAGCGAACGAGCCCGCAACGTATCTCTTATACGAGGTCGGGTAGGGCGCGTAAAATGCTGAAATCTCCCGAATATGCGCCATCCAGCCGCCCAGGAACCATCGAAATATCGGAGAGACCCGCAAATCTCCAAGCTCGTCATTCCCTTGAAACAGCGGCCTGTTGCCGGATGCGTCCCACAGGCTGACGTGGATGTGCATGCTGGAGCCGGCCTGCGCCTGATCCCACTTCGCCATAAACGTAATGGCGCGGTCCTTCTGCCACACGATCTCCTTGGCGGCGTGCTTATAGATCGCGTGGCGGTCGGCCATCTCCAGGAACTCGGCGTATCGAAGGTTGATCTCCTGCTGTCCGTGGCCTGTCTCGCCTTTGGAGAACTCGACAGGGATGCCCGAACGGTCGACGTGACGGCGTATTGCCCCTATGACATGCTCTTCCTTCGTGCCCTGGAGGATGTTGTAATCCTCCATATATCGGGATGCGGTCTCAAGACCGATAAACCCCTTCTGGTCGACCTGCTCATAGGAGTCATTGAACAGGTAGAACTCCAACTCCGAGCCTGCTTTGGCGACGTAGCCGTTGCGGGCGGCGCGGTCTATCTGCTTTCTCAGGATTGTCCGAGGCGCGACGTTTACGAGCGCGTCGCGTCTCTCCTCGTAGACGTCACATAGGACGATGGCCGTTTTGTCCAGCCAGTCGCACACTCTGAGGGTGTTCATGTCGGGATGAAGGCGAAAATCACCGTAGCCCTGCTCCCAACTGGTGAACTTGTAACCCGGAATAGGCTCCATCTCAATGTCGCAAGCCAGCAGGTAATCGCAAGCGTGAAGCTCCCCGCCAAGAACATCGTTAACGAAGAACTCGCCCATTATGCGCTTGCCCACCAGTCGGCCATACATATCTGGAAACACAGCCAACACGATTTCGATGTCCTCACTGGCGACTAGAGATTCCAGGATTTCACGGTCCAGCATTCCTCGTATGGATGGGATGTTAGATGCGTCGGGCATAATCAGGTTCCTGAATTAGCTATACTCTGCTCGAAGAATTTTTGCCGCCAGAGCCTCGTTGCGAAGTTTGAGATACGCCTCGTCGATAGGAATGTCGGCGGCGCTGCCAGGAGCGAAGCCGCAGTCGGGATGGAGCATTACTCGATCAGCAGAGATGAACTCCAGCGCTTCTCGGACTCGATTGGCGATCTCTTCCGGCGTGTCGATGTGGGCGCTTCGGCAATCGACACAACCGAGGCCGATATTCATGCCGTCAGGCAACTCAGTGAGAATTTTCTTGTCACCAGCGGCAGGCATTGCAAACTCCAGCATCACCGTGTCGAAATTCAGACTCTGGAGGGCCGGGATAATCGGCTCGTATCCGCCTTCTCCCACCCAGCCATCGCGGCCCTTGTTCCGGCGGCACAGGTGCAGGGCTGTCTCGATGCCGTCGATGCCTTCCACCACTCGGTTGAGCAGGTCGACACAATACTCGATCTCGGCGTCCGGATTTTTGTAAGTCGAACGCACGGTGGGGTCCACGAACAGGCATAGCTGTGGGTCGTCGAACTGCGCGATGGCGACGCCTTCGTCCCTCAGAGCTTCCAACTCGCTTCGAAGCACGGGGACCAACGCTTCGGTGAAATCTCGACGTGTTGGGTACGCTTTGCTGGACACTTCTGAGTCCCACATCCGCTCACCCAACAGGTAGGGCGAAGGCAGGGCCGCCTTGACTTGCCGGTTGGTGTGAGCCTTTAGGAATCGGATCTCGCGGGCTATCTGGCCCGGGTTATTTACCCTGATTTCGTCGGTCACCAGGTGCCACGTTTGTCGTTGGCCGTATTCCTCCCGGATCGAAAGCTCGAACCCGCTGCAAATGTCGGCGATAACGCCGATGTAGGACTTTCGACGCCACTCCCCGTCGGAGATGATGTCGATGCCTGCCGCCTCCTGCATCTGGGCCACGTATGGTATTGCCGAATCCATCAGCCTCTGGAAATCCTCGCCTGCGGTGTCACCCGAAGGCGTCACCAGACCTTCAATGAGGTCTTTGACATACTGACCGCGAGGCATCGAACCGACAACAGTTGTGGCAAACATCTTGCGTTCTGTCGTCATGTTATGCGAACCGAGACCAGTCATCGCTGGCCAGATGATAGTCCTCGACGGTGTCGATCTCATGATAATCGCCCGGAATATCGACGCAGTGGACCTCGATTCCAGCCTCAATCATCAGTTCCATTTGGTGGATGAGGTAGGCCATCCGAAATGGGTGGTTGTTGGCGTATATTCCGTCCTGGGCGTATTTGTCATAGAGGCGATCATGAAATTCCAGGAACCGCGCCGCGCCCTGAGATGTCATACGCATCACGCCCGTGAATTCCCCGGATGCCGATTCTGGAGGGATGTCTCTCGACAGTTGAACGACGTTGTCTCCGCTGGTGATCATCTTCTCGCCGTCGGACTCCGGGTGTTGGGACCGGAAGCGGTAGCGCTCCCGCCAGCGAGTGTCCATCACCATCGTGATGTCGTGGGGCGATGCCATGAGAGCCGACACCGCGTCCGACTTGTATAGTGTGTCGGTGTAGGAGGAATAGAAACCGCCGGTCATATAGTCACGGGCGCACACCAGGGAGAACAAGATATTGTTGTTGGCCCAGTTTGAGTTCTCGACCATGCTGAATTCCGGGTATCCGTTCCGAACCATATCTATCAGGTAACCGCCGATATACACGAATCGGTCAAGGCCGTTCTGGCGAAATGCACCCAGCGTCCAGTCCAGAATTCGGCGGCCTGCGACGACCGTGAAACTCTTTGGCTCTCGCTTTGTGAACGGCATCAGCCTCATGCCTCGTCCGGCGCCAATCAGTATGACATTTGTCTTCGGTGCTTCCATCGTGCCCCATTGTAGTGGCTGGCGACAGAGTGTCAATGATTCGGGTCGATTCACAGTTTTCTTGGACTGGAAGGACTGGATGACGGCTGAACGACTAGGCGATATAATGCGCCCAATCAAAAAGTTCCAAGGAGACCGCCGCGCATGAAGCTCGTTTTGAAAGCCGACCACCTGATCGA
>ENA-ORDI01000100-ORDI01000100.1-marine-metagenome-genome-assembly--contig:-NODE-100-length-57474-cov-7.978884_pt1 | contig 57474 bp, 53 predicted proteins | sample MGYA00248628_ERZ508525 | MGnify/ENA primary metagenome ERZ508525 (study PRJEB26195, sample SAMN05422138) | marine metagenome | isolation source: East of Porto Seguro, South Atlantic Ocean | place... | reverse complement strand
TGCGAAATCGGCTTATATCCCGATGCTACTTTCAAGGCCAAAAGGTATATACGCTTTGTAGACAAGGTACGTTGTATTGACGGATGCCAAGTAGGAGATGATGCTGGACATTAGTGGCGTGGATCACAGTTCCGATGAATCGCGGGACACTCACTGCATTATTTTGTACGGCGAGTTTATTATGTCTGCGGTGAACCATCCGCCGCACGCGGCGGACCCGGTCACCGGGCATGAATAGAAAAGTTAAGAGGGCTGCCCGATCCGCAAGGCGGCACATATCCATTCTTACAGGCAAGAAACATTAACATATAGAGCATCATTGATTTTGGGGCATCATGTCATGTTCACCGATGTGGCCTAGTGGACGGGGAGATGCGGGAGGGTTCAGCACCATGCAGAGCACGATTTTGTTATTGGAATCCCAGCCGGAAATACGGGGAAGGGTAATGGGAGCGCAAGGAACGGTTAACGGCCTGGGACACTTGATCGGCGGGTCTGAGATTGGGGCTATCGCCAGCGCCATGGGCATTGGCCTGGCCATCGGGATAAACGCTGGAGCCGGGCTTGTGTTGATCTTGATGGTAATCATCCTAACGCCCCTCGTGCGACGGCCGGTTAGGATGAGTCTTGATGAAGCCGCCGATGCAACTGATGCACCGGCATCAGCCTCCTTACCGGAGACGGGTAGCAACGATTAGGTATCCGAACAGAAGCCATCGCCCGGTCCCCTAGACCTCTCCCGGTGGCGTATTCATTAACATAGATCGTGTATTGATCGGGGAGGAATCAGGGCAACGGCTCCAATTCCTCCTCAGCGAACAGCAGACCCGCGATCTTTTCTTGATCGTCTAGGCCATTTGGTTCCAAGAGATAAAGTTCTGGGTTGATGTCGCCCACCGTTTATTCTCGCTAACGAAGGAAAATGTCGAGTCTATTCGACAACGTTCGATCTCCTTTATTGTTCGCTGCTTATTCTCGGCGAACCCGGGAATCTCGTTACGAGCCTTAGGTAGCTTGGAGAACGGCCTTCGAGAGCCTGTAGGTACCATTGGCTTCGAATATCGGACGCGGGTCTGAGTAAAGTATCTGAGGCCATAACGCCGGTCTTCAATAGAATAGACGATTATCGCCATTATCTCTTTAGCCAACTCCCAATTGTAGTCGACGTCCAGCGATGATCACCTGGATGTTAGCCGGTGGGAACTTTGGCGCTGGTGGCAGGTCTGTACATTCGTCCAAGAACAATCGTCTTGAACAGTGGGGAGATTGCCCCTTTTGTGGGTGTGGCGCTCTTCGACCGGGGCAGCGGAATCCTAGGGGAAAGACGCAAGGTGTGAGGAGGGACTGGCCAGGTGCGAAAGCTGCCCTTTACATGGCGGTATTGATCGCCACCCGATACAATACGGTGATCCGGGACTTCTACCACGTTTATGGGGGCTGGCAAGCCCAAGAAAGTAGCGCTCACCACTCGAATGCGGAACATGCTGACTGTGCTCAATGTGATGGTCGAGTAGCCTCGTCATTGGAAGCCTATTGGCTAGAACTCTTGACCTTTAATACAATTGCTGAACCGGTCGAAGCACCTATCCAGACAGCATCAAGAATTCGCTAGAGAGGTGACACCAGCGTGTTTATAAAAGTCGAACCCGCTGACTTCTTCATGTTCCGGGTCATCATGACTTTTGACCTGGAATACCCAGACTCCGAGGATCAGGACGTCCGCGACTACCTGACGGAGCATGAACTGGAGCCTAGGTACCTGAGTCAGGGCGAGTTTGAAGAACGACAGTGCGAGTTCATGCAGTTCGGCGGCTGCTACCTGGGCCGTCACTTGGAAAGCATCTCCCAGATACAACGAGTCGCCGTGGAGATCGAACTGCTCACCGCGGAGATCCGTGTCCACCTAGACGTCTCACCCGATACCGCCACACCACTCGCTGAAGGCCAGCAAGCTGCGATCGCTCGACTGGTAAAAGACTTCCACCAGGATTCATCCTTCCAAACCAACGAGAACGGCGAACTGATCGTTGTACTTGACGGAGACGCGGTCCGGGCAGCGGCCAGCCGTCTGGCGACGGCCCCTTTGGACAACTAAGTTCCGGAAGCCCCGTAGTCGCTCCAGGGCTTGACTCTGTGCCCTCAAGCCATTCGCGAACTACCGGAGACTGTTGGAAGTTGAGGGTATCGAGGGGCCTTCGGGATGACAGTCATCGGAAGCGAGTCTCAGGTGGAGCACGAGTTGCGCGATTTCGCCAGCGCCGGAGCCACCGACTTCGTGGCATCATTCTTCCGGTGTCTCGCAAACCGAATGCATGGGGGGCCGCAAAATGTAGTCTCTGCGGAGTATGGTGGGTAGGGTTTAATCAACTCCCTGCGGGAAATATCCTGCGGGCGTAGTATCAAGAAACTTGAGGAGGCCGTTATGCCCTTTGAACAAATCTCACCAGCATTAGCGTCCATCGTTTCCCAGGACCAACCCATTGAAGAACTGGCCGCCGGCTTCGGCAACGACAACGGCCCTGCAGAAGGTCCCCTTTGGTGGAAGGAGGGAGGGTACCTTCTTTTTAGTGACATCGGCAACAACCGGAGGATGAAGTGGGAGCTTGACAGCGGAGCAACGGTTTTTCAGGAGCCGACCAACTTCGCCAACGGCCTCACCCGAGACGTTCAAGGGCGGTTAATAGCTTGTGACCGGACTCCCCGGGTTGTCCGGACGGAACCCGACGGCAGTCTTACGGTCGTAGCCAACAATTATCAGGGCAAAAGATTAAATCGCCCCAACGACGTAGTGGTAAAATCCGGCGGCAGCATCTATTTCACCGACCCCGGCGCCCCAGCTCCGGGTATGGCGCTGGACTTCGCGGGAGTTTACCGAGTCTCTGCGGACTTGGGCACCCTCACTCTCTTGGTCCGGGATTTCGTTCTTCCCAACGGTTTGGCTTTTTCTCCGGATGAGAGCATTCTGTACATCAACGACTCTCGCCGTGGTCACATCCGCGCTTTCGATATGCAGCCCAATGGCACCTTGGCCTTAGCCACCGACCGCGTCTTCTGCGACATGACCGGGGAAAGGGCAGGAGTTCCCGACGGTATGAAGGTGGACGTGGAAGGCAACGTGTATTGCGGAGGTTCGGGTGGATTGTGGGTATTGGACTCCTCAGGCAACCACCTGGGGACCATCGTCCACGGCGCCCCGGCCACGACCAATCTCGCCTTTGGTGGTGAGGATTGGAAAACGCTGTTTTTCACAACGCGCAACACGCTGGGTCGGGTTCGGACCAACATTCCTGGAGTGCCGGTCCCGGCGCAGGCCTAGGGTCCCCCTCGGCGAGCCAGGCCGGTTTATGACTTCAAGAGTAATGGGCTATTCAGCCAAAATTTAGGAGCAAAAGAGCGATGAGCGAACAGGGGAAGGTCGCCATCATAACTGGGGCGGGGACCGGGATTGGTAACAGGACCGCGCTGGCTCTATTGGAGGAAGGATACTCCGTAACCCTAGCCGGTCGGCGGGTGGGGCCCCTGGAGGCGACCGCAGCAGAAGCTGGCACGGAAGCCTCGCGGGTGCTGGTGGTGCCGACCGACGTGGGCGACCCCGGCGCCGTGCAAGCTCTGTTTGCCAGGACCAAGCAGCGGTTCGGCCGCCTCGACCTTCTGTTTAACAACGCCGGGACCACCGCACCTCCGGTGCCTCTGGAAGACCTAACCTACGAGCAATGGAAATCGGTGGTGGACGTGAACCTGACCGGAGCGTTCTTGTGCACTCAGGAGGCTTTCCGAATCATGAAGAGCCAGGACCCCATGGGTGGACGGATCATCAATAACGGTTCTATATCGGCCTATGTGCCAAGGCCCAACTCCGCTCCATATTCGGCCACCAAGCACGCCATCGCCGGGCTTACCAAATCCACGTCTCTCGACGGTCGCAAATACGACATCGCTTGCGGCCAAATCGACATCGGCAACGCTGAAACCGGGATGGCTGAGGTCTTCAAAACGGGCGTTCCCCAGGCCAATGGGACCATAGCACCTGAGCCCACCTTCGACCCGGAACATGTGGCCCAAGCAGTGGTGTACATGGCCAGTCTGCCTTTGGACACAAACGTTCAGGTCATGACCGTCATGGCCACCAAGATGCCCTACATCGGGCGAGGATAGATCGAAGACGAATTCCTACGGGGGTGAGATATGCCTGAACCCGAGACCATCAAGATTGAAATCGATGTGGCCGTCATCATGAGGGATGGCGTCACCCTTCATGCCGACGTCTATCGTCCTGACGGCCCAGGACCCTTTCCCGTTATCCTGGAGCGCACACCTTATGACAAAAGCACTCCCGGGACCATGATAATGCTGGACCCGATAAAGGCCGCGAAACGGGGCTACGCCATGGTCATCCAGGACACAAGGGGCCGTTATACCTCAGAGGGCGAGTTTTACTGCTTCCGGGACGACATCAACGACGGCTACGACACCGTGGAGTGGGCGGCCTCCCAGTCTTGGTCCACAGGCAAGGTTGGGATGTGCGGCACGTCTTATGTGGGTGCCACCCAATGGCTTAGCGCCATATCTCAACCGCCTCACTTGGCGGCCATCGCACCGAACGTCACTGCTTCCAACTACCACGAGGGCTGGACCTATCAGGGCGGCGCCTTTGAGCTGGGATTCAACGTTTCTTGGACCATGCTGCAACTAACCCTGGCCAACTTCAAGAACATCGCCTCGGGGAAAAGCGTGCCCCGGGAAAGCCGGGACAAACTTGTTCGCGCCATCGACTCTATGCAAGAATCCTTCCGGGCATCTCCGGTTAGCGAGTTTCCTTTCTTGAAGGGCGGACTGGCAGAATATTTTTATGACTGGGCCGCCCACCCGGATTACGACGATTACTGGAAGGAGCTGTGCATTGAGGATCACCACTCGCGTGTTACTGCCCCAGCCCTAAATATCGGGGGATGGTACGACATCTTTTTGGGTGGCACCTTGCGCAACTACATCGGTATGGGGAAAAACGGAGGGTCCGAGGAAGCCCGGAATGGCCAAAAGCTGATTATTGGCCCGTGGCAACACGGCGCCAGGGGCACCAGTCTGGTGGGTACCCATTACTTCGGTCTGGCGGCCGACGCCGCGGCCTTGGACTTGGACGGAATCCACTTTAGGTGGTACGACCACTGGCTGAAGGGCGAGAACAACGGAATCTTGGACGAACCGCCGGTGCGCATCTTCGTGATGGGCGATAATGTGTGGCGGGACGAGCAAGAGTGGCCCTTGGCCCGTGCTCAGGCCACCAACTATTATTTTCACAGCCAGGGCAAGGCTAACTCTCTAAAAGGAAACGGCGGTTTAAGCACGGAAACTCCCGCCAATGAGCCACCGGACGTGTTCCTCTACAATCCAGAGGACCCGGTGCCCACCAGGGGCGGTGCTCTCTGCTGCAATCCCTACTTTGCCGCCAACGGTGCCTACGAGCAGAGTGCCATCGAAGCCAGGGAAGATGTTCTGGTGTACTCCACGCCGCCGCTGCAACGGGAGGTGGAGGTTACCGGTCCCGTAACGGTCACGTTGTTTGCCGTCACCTCGGCCAAAGACACCGATTTCACGGCGAAACTGGTGGACGTTTGCGAGGACGGTTGCGCCCGGAACCTGACCGACGGCATTATTCGCGCCCGTTACCGGGATTCCATGTCATCACCAACTTTACTGGAGCCCGGCGAGGTCTACGAATACACCATCGACCTTTGGGCTACCAGCAATGTGTTCAAAGCGGGACATCGGATTCGCGTGGAAGTCTCCAGCAGTAATTTCCCACGTTTCGACCGTAACACCAACACTGGCAACACAATTGCTGAGGACACGGAGTTCAAGCCCGCGATGCAGACGGTGCTGCACACTTCCCAGCACCCATCCCACATAACGCTGCCCATCGTGCCCCTTTAAGGTGGTGTCGATTGGACGAAATCACCTCAGAGAACCGAAGCCAGTTCAGCCCTTCGGTTCAACCGAAAGCGGTTGCGGTACAAGTGCGGCTAGTTCGCGAACAATTGATACCACTAAGTAGAGTATGGCCGAGAGCTGGAGGATCAATGGTTGTGGATAGTTACAAGTGGCTGCCTTACAGGTTAGCGGCTTGACTTACAACGGCTACTACACCAACCCGAGAATCATCGAACTTCTCGGGTTGGAAGTCCGCCCACCTCAGGGTCACCAGGTAGAACAGGGCGATATTACGCTCATTGAGAATGTCAAAAGTCGGGGTATAACCTACCGGGCGGTGTTAGAAGCTGTGAGTGAAGTTCCGGGGCTCCCATTGCCACGACCGACCGGCGGGTTTCCTCGGGGTTGGTCACTTTCGCGATCAAGGGAGTGGAGCCCGAGCAGGCCGTCGCCCATCTTTGGGAGCGGAACCGCATCGCTGTCCGAAGGGTCAGCCTTCCCTCCTGCGTGCGGGCCTCCTTGCACTTTTTCAACACCGAGGATGAGGTAGGTGCGCTGGCTGAAGCGGCCCGGTTGCTGGCCGAAAGCGGTGGGGCAGCCTAGTACATCGTGACTGCGAAGCGGCTGGTCAAACCCACTTAGAAATAGTACTAGACAGGTGCGTGAGGCATGACCTCGTTGATGAACCGCTCCATGACCCGGAATTTTTCGGCGAAGCTTTCGCCGGCAATCTCCATGGCGATGTGACTGACGCCAGATTCGCCGTAAGCCTGTATGTCGCCGATTATGTCCTCCACGGTACCATGCAATGGGAGCCGGTCATCGCCGCCGGGCGTTCCGGAAATGTTCAGAGTTAACCGGCAGGACAATTGGGGCGGCTCCGCCCGGCCCACAGAGGCCGAGTACCGGCGCATGTAAGCGGCGTTCTTCGCCACTTCTTGCGGCCCCATCTGGGAAGGGTGCCAGTAGTCGCCAAATTCCACCGCCCGGCGTACCCCCCGCCGGCTTCTGCCGCCGACCCAAATCGGCGGATGCGGCTTCTGGACGGGCATGGGCGAAAAGGTAACGTCGGAGAATTGAAAATACTCACCTTGAAAGGCCGGCGTTGGGTTAGCCCAGAGCTCCTTCAGCAACGCGAGATACTCGTTGCTAACCCGTCCACGGTCGGCGAAAGGCGCGTTCAGGGCCTGGAACTCCCCTTCCATCCACCCCACGGCGGCGCCGAAGATTACCCGGCCTTTGGATAGCACATCGGCGGTGGCGATGGCCTTGGCCAGGATGATCGGATTCCGATAGGGCAAAATGACCACGCTGGTGCCTATGTTCACTTTGGTGGTCACGGCGCCAAGGTGAGTCAAAAGGCTAATGGGTTCCAACATATCGTGACGGTAGACGATGTCCTGACGGCCGGGGATTTGGTGGGGCACGATGATGTGGTCGGTAACCCAAACTGAATCGAAACCCATCTGCTCGGCCTGGACCGCCATGTTCGTCAGCGCGTCTATGTCTATGGGCCTGCCGTAGTGGGGAATGCAAACGCCAAATTTCATTTCACGCACGTCCTTCTTCGTTTTAGTCCGAATTCCTCACGCCGCCAGGGCCGGCAGCATAACGCTTTTCGGTCTGGGAGAGGAAAGGAGTTGGCGCGACTCTATCTCGCCGACCTTGTCGATGATGAAGAGCTCTACACCGGGAGTCCCGTTAAACTCCGTTGCCGGGCGGTAGCTGAGCCGGACCCGGTAATAGTCCTCCCCTTCTTCCGCGCTCGGTTCTTCCTGGACGAATCCCTGGTCGGAATAGGTAGGACCGTAGAAGTCAGTGTTCTCCCTGGCGGTACGAAGGGCCAGGACCCTGGCCTGGTCCATGGAGATGTAGCCCAGTACCTCCCCTTCGGGAGTGAACTCCAGCTTCTCTTGGTCCTTCTTCTCGTTATCTGCTTGGAGGTCTTCCGCCATAGGATGGCTTATCCTCTCGGCCCTTATGATACAAAGGTTACACTGCTGGTTGCTTCGAGCGTCGTGGGACAGGGATGATGAGAATCTATGCCAGTCACCACGTTAAGTCAATGTCCTGCACCGAAGTTGGGTTAATCGCCGCCTAGACGGTACTGGTCGGGAGTGAACCCCACCGGCAAGGGTTTTTTGAATCCTAGGCACAAAACATTGACAAAACCGATCCCAACATGCTATGATAGCGGAGCGCTTTCACAAACTGGTGAGGGCGCTCTTTTTTTGCCCAGCGCCAACGAAGAACAAAGCCCCGTCGATGAGGGGGCTTTTCTTATTTAGCGACCCTTCCCTTGGGACCGCATTGGGATGGGGTACTTTTAGGGCTGTCGGCCTGTAACCACAGAATCCAGCCCTCTGCGATTGCTGGGACCAAATCCCGAAATCCCAGCCAATTTTTTAGCAATCCTGAGAAACCCTGAGGTGAGGAGGTGATTCCAGTCCGCAAAGCGTCACATAGTCATTCTTGCGGGGAGATAGGATTATATTTTAGTGCATATGTTGGCAACCAGCAAAAGTGGGACACTTTTGCTGGTTGCCAACAGAGTGGTTCAGAGGAATAATTAGGCGCACTAACATCCGAACTAGATGATTTGGAAGCCATGACAGCCCTCCTGATTGGACTACATTTAGCTTCGCAAAAGTGCTACTAATTGTCAAATGGTGGCGACGACTGGGTTCGAACCAGTGACCTAGCGCTTATGAAGCGCCCGCTCTGCCGCTGAGCTACGTCGCCACTACGGAGTACACCGGCCAGCCGCCAGGTGTTCCTCCAGCGTAATCAATGTTAAGCCTAGCCTCCGAACGCTGTCAATCAGAAGCTTGACGGCTTTCAGCTATCTGCCGTCAGCTTTCAGGTGTGAGTTATCGTGGTCTTAACGGATTTCCCCATTGGGCCTAATTCGCTTATCATGTTTCGGCAATGAACCCAAAACAAGACGAAAAAGAAGACATCCTAGTGGCCGCCGAATCCGTCCTCCGGGACGCGGCGGCGCGGCTTAGAGAACTGTTGGCCGAGTTGGCCCAGAGTCTGCGGCCTTTTCCGGCCTTTCTTAACATGGATTCGTTGCAGGCCGTGGAGTTGGAGCCCCCCTTCGCGCCCACCGCGGACCATGGCTGCGTGGTGGTGTTGCCCGAGGGCGAGATCTGCGAGATGGACCTGTCGGTGATGCCAGGGATCCAAGGGATCATGGACATCGACCAAGTTGAGCGATTCACTGAGTTGGAATTGCCGGACGAGGAGTACATCGTGTACGCGGCCACGGCGATACGGCTGCTGCGTCAGGAGCTTCGGCACCGGGGTGGGTAGTGGGGGCGGATTTTTTTTGGGCCGCCAGATGCCCTAGAACCTCCGGATTTACCCCGTTCTCTCAACGGATACCGATTACCATTATTGGATGGGTATCCTGACTTGCTTCGCGGTTAGGCAGAAAAAACCAAGGGGGGAAATCGCGTCTGGTCCCTTGGAAGCGTGTGGGGTCGGGGAGTGTCCTGGGGTTAGTGGGGGAATAGTAACCGGGCCCAGCGTTTGAGCTCGGTCCAGCGGGGGCTGATCCACGAATAGCTGTCCAGCATCTCGTGGAGACGGGCGGTCCCCTCCTCAAGTATCGGGTCTCCGTGGCCCCCGCAAGCTGTCTCGAAGGTCAACCCCGCCAGCCGCTCCACCGATGCCCGGTAGTCCTTCAGATCGGTTCCGGGAAAATAGACGGGGCGGCGGAAGCGGCGCCCGTTGGACAGCAGTATGTCTCCGGTGAATAGTACCCCGTGTTCAGGCAGGTGGAGACACACGCTGCCCGGTGTATGTCCCGGCGTGTGAAGCACCTGCAGTCCGCCCATAACGGGCAATATCTGTCCATCCTCGATGGTTTCATGGGCAGGGATGCGGCGGAGGAAAGGGACGTTCCAATCGAACGCTGGCGGTTGGCCGGGATAATGTAGCCTCCGTCCGCCGGTCTTCGGCTGGTACCGGGTATCCTTTTCGTGCACGGCGATGGTGGCGCCGCTTATCCGGGACAGCTCTTTCATGGGACCGGAATGGTCCGGATGGCTGTGGGTAAGGACGATGCGAGTCAGATCCTGCGGAGTGTGCCCCAGGTAGCTGATATAACGGAGGATCTTCGATCCGTCACCGGGGATGCCGCCGTCGATAAGGGTCAGGCCCTCGTCTTCCACCAGCAGATAGGCGTTGCTCCACTTTAGTCCGGGGACCTGGTGAATGCCGGGGCGAATCTCCATCTGACGATCAACGAATCACCACGGGAGACTATTCCTCCAGGGTGATGTCCCCGCTCTGGCCTCCTCGCTTGCGCACCAAGCGGATGTTCTCGATGCGGATGCCCCGGTCCACGGCCTTGCACATGTCGTAGACGGTGAGCGCGGCAATGGACACGGCGGTAAGGGCTTCCATCTCCACGCCGGTTTTCGACGAGGTGCGCGCGCTGGCGGTGATCTCTATCCGGCTGTTGGATTCGTCCAGTTCGAAGTCGACGCTCACCTGATTCAGGGGCAAGGGGTGGCAGAGGGGTATCAACTCGGAGGTGCGCTTGGCTCCCATTATTCCGGCCAGTTGGGCGATGGTGAGAACGTCTCCCTTCTTCATCAGCCCCTCTTTGATCAACCTGAGGGTTTCGGGCTGGACCGTGACGTGTCCCTTGGCCGTGGCTTCCCGGTCGGTGACGGGCTTGTCTCCCACGTCCACCATGCGGGCCCGGCCCTCATCGTCGATATGGGTCAATGACTTGGCGGGTTTCTCAGGCTCGGAAGCGGCTCCGGAATCACGGCCGGCGGCGATGTTCATGGCAGCCACCGCCAGACGGTCGGCCGCTTCGTTCCATCGGTCCCCATTGTGCCCACGCACCCAGCGCCATTCCACGTTGTGGGACCCGGAAAGGGCATCAAGGCGTTCCCACAGGTCATGATTCACCCGCCTCTTCCAATTTTTGGTCATGGTGTTGACCAAATAACTGCTGTCGCTGTGGAGTACAACCTTCGACCCAGCTGGAACGGCCTCCAATCCCTGGATCGCCGCCATCAATTCCATGCGGTTGTTGGTGGTCTGAGCCTCATGCCCCGAGAGACGCCGCGGCACTTCAGACTCGCCAAATACTAAGGCGCCCCAGCCTCCGGGGCCGGGATTACCTAGGCATGAGCCGTCGGTGTATATGGTTATGGCGTTAGTAGTAGTCAATCCTATAAGCCATCAGCTTTCAGTTATCGGCGGTCAGCCGCCGATCTGGTACATCTCGACTTTGGCTGGGACGTTTTGAAGAGAGGCCAGTTCGGTCCGCTCTTCCGAGTAGCGGTCGGTGCGGCGGGTCCAGATTCGGGTTATCAAGTTCCGGAGGTCATCGTCGCTGGCTCCGGCCCTCATCTCGTCTCGCAGGCTCACTCCCGTGCTGGCGAACAGGCAGGTGTAGAGCTTGCCGTCGGTGGACAACCGGGATCGGGTGCAGTTGGCGCAGAAGGGCTGGGACACCGACGAGATGACGCCGATCTCTCCCTGGCCGTCCCGGTAGCGATAGCGATTGGCGACCTCTCCGGGATAGTTGCTGTCCACCGGCTCCAGGGGCATCTCGGCGTCGATCTGCTGGACGATCTCCGCCGCCGGCACCACCTGGTCCCACTTCCAACCGTTTCGGTTGCCTACGTCCATGTATTCAATGAATCTGACGATGTGGCCGGACCCTTTGAAGTGGCGGGCTAGGTCCACCACTGTGTGGTCGTTGACTCCTTTCTGGACTACGGCGTTGATCTTGATGGGAGCCAGCCCGACTGCGGCGGCGGCATCGATGCCCTTCAGCACCCGGTCGATGCTGATTCCCCGGCCGTTCATCTCTTTGAAGACTTCATCGTCCAAAGTGTCCAAACTGATCGTAACCCGCTGTAGCCCGGCGTCCTTGAGCTGCTGGGCTTGCTGGGGCAAGAGAAAGGCGTTGGTGGTGAGCGTCAAGTCTTCCAAGCCTGGCATGCCGGTCAGCATGGCGATCAGTTTGTGCAGGTCGGTCCGTAAGAGAGGTTCGCCACCGGTGATTCGCAGTTTGTTGACGCCGAACTCAACGAAAATGCGGGCGAGGCGCGCAATCTCCTCAAAGCTGAGGATCTCGTTCTTAGGAAGGAATTTATAGCTTTCGCCGAAGATCTCCGCCGGCATGCAGTAGGTGCAGCGGAAATTGCATCGGTCGGTTACGGAGATTCGCAGGTCCTTGAGAGGCCTGCCCATGGTATCGGTTATCACTCGAAGGTTTTGTCCTTTTCAGATGTCAGCATTCGGCCTATCGTTGATCGCCGAAAGCTTATCGGTCAAGAATGCCACCGCTTTGCGGGCCGCGTCTGAACGATGGCTAATAAGGTTCTTATCAGCCAAAGAAATCTGGGCCAGGGTTTGGCCGAATGAGGGCAGGTAGAACACCGGATCGTAGCCGAATCCTTCGTCACCCACCGGCTCATATTGTATCATTCCCGCAACCGACCCCACCATGAAAGTTAACCCACTAAAAGCCCCCCTTTCGTAAAGGGGGGTTGGGGGGATTTCCTCGCCGGCTTGAGAATCGCTCCCGGTCCGCTCGCCCCCTTCTTGATTAGGCCTCCCGATGGCTATAACACAGCGGAATCGGGCGGTTCGCCGCTCCCAAGGAACGCCCTCCAGGTTGCGGAGAAGCAGCGCGACCCGGTCTTCGTCAGTCATTTTGCCCTCTTGCCCGGTTCCTGGGAGGAATTGATCAGTCGGCGTTGACGGAAGTTCCCCGTAGCGGGCGGAATAGACTCCGGGAGCACCGTCCAGGGCATCAACTTCAAGACCTGAGTCGTCGGCCAAAGTTAGCAGCCCATTGAGGGCGGCGTAACCGCTGGTCTTCAGGGCTGCGTTCTCGTGAAACGTGACCCCGGTTTCTTCTACCTCATCAGTGATGCCCATGTCGGAAAGGGAAACGAGTTGGAACGGAACGGCCCGTAGAAGATCGCGATACTCCCGCATCTTGCCCGGGTTGCCCGTGGCGATCAGCAGCTTGGGTTGAGGCATGTCTCTTGGCTTTCTCCAATCGAGTTTGCACTAACCCCGAACTGATTTCATATGGGCACCCCTCTCACTCAGGGAGAGGGGCCTGGGGTGAGAGCCACACCCATCTTAACAGGCTCAGGTAAACGTGTAAAAATCTCAATGTATTGGCCAGATCCGCATTGTGCAGAATTTCACTATCGCCCCTCAAAGCCCTATGATATAATTCCAGCCGAAGCGGACCCAGCCTGAGCAGAGGCTTATGCTAGACGATTATTTCCGCCAATATGGCTTGATCGCCATCTTCTTCGGCGTCGCTCTTTTCGTTCCTATCAGTATGGTGACTGCCTCTTGGATGATGTCCCGGCTGGGCCTACGTCCCACCAATCCCACCCCCGTGAAACTGGAGACCTACGAGTGCGGGATGGAAGCCATCGGGGGCCGTTGGAACCTCTTTAATTTCCGCTACTATATGTATGCCATCCTCTTCGTCATCTTTGACGTTGAAGTGGTGTTTCTCTATCCCTGGGCGGCCAAGTTCCTCCAACTGGAGCTTTTCGCTCTCATTGAAATGCTGGTCTTCGTGCTCATTCTGTTGGTGGGCTGGGCCTACGCTTGGCGCAAAAGAGATCTGGAGTGGGGGTAGGCTGAATTGAGCTCGGAGATATCCAACGAAGACGGACCTCTCAACAGCCGAACCTGGGACATCGACCGGGAAGAAGGGAGGACGGTCCAAGGGCTGAAGGACTCATCGACCGAACCCTTGGCTGAGCCTTTTATTCAAGTTCCCGACGACCTGAAGGGCAACCTGGTGGTTACGTCGGTGGACGCCTTGATCAACTGGAGCAGGAAGTCCGCTCTGTGGCCCGTCACGTTCGGCTTGGCTTGTTGCGCCTTCGAGATGATTGCCACCGCCATGGGCCGGTTCGACATCGCCCGCTTCGGCATGGAGGCTTTCCGGGCTTCGCCACGCCAGGCGGACTTGATGATTGTCGCGGGCACCGTGACCTGGAAGATGGCCCCGGCGATCCAGCGGATCTACGATCAGATGGGCGACCCCAAGTGGGTGATATCCATGGGGGTTTGCGCCACCAGCGGCGGCCCTTATTACGGTTCCTACAGCGTGGTGCCCGGCGTGGACCACATAATCCCCGTCGATGTTTACGTGCCAGGATGCCCGCCCCGCCCCGACGCCCTGCTATTCGGCATCATGGAATTGCACGAGAAGATCAAAAAATACCGCAACATGGGCAAGTCCGCCCGTCCACCCATCTCCGGACAGGTTACCGCTGAAAGGCCTCCCGTGGAAACTTTGCCGGAAGACGGCGTCCCCGGTTCACAAGGCAATCCCTGATGCCGGTTCAGGCATTGACCGGGGCGGAGTTGGCGGAGCGTCTTAGCGCAGGTGTCCCGGCTTCGGTGGAGCGGTGGGAAGAAGAGGTTGTGTGGGTGGATTCCTCGAAAGTCGAGGACGTTGCCCGGTTTCTGCGGGATGACTCTTCCCTAGACTTCCAGTTTCTCAACGCGATCAGCGCCATAGATTTCATCGAGTATTTCGACGTCGTATATCACCTGACCTCTTTCCGTCTCCAGCACACCGCCGTGATCAAGACCAGGTTACACGGGCGTGAGTCCTTGTCTGTGCCATCGGTTTATCACGTGTGGCGGGGGGCCGATTTCCAGGAACGGGAGGTCTGGGACTTGATGGGCGTCGATTTCCAAGGACACCCTAATATGAAGCGGATCATGCTATGGGAAGGATTTGAAGGCCATCCCTTGCGTAAGGATTTTTTATAGCTATCAGCGTTCAGCCGACAGCTATCAGCAAGAACACTGTGCTGAAAGCTGAGCGCTGAAAGCTGACAGCCGCCGAAGGCGAAGAATGCCCATTCACACCGAACCGATGACGATCAACGTGGGTCCCCAGCACCCCAGTACCCATGGGGTGTTTCGACTACGTGTGACCTTCGACGGGGAAGAGATACTTGAGGTGGAGCCGGTTTTCGGCTACCTGCACCGGGGGACGGAGAAACTGGCCGAAGAGCGGACCTATGTTCAAATAGTCACGCTAACTGACCGGCTGGACTACGTCTCCTCCATGATTAACAACCAGGCCTACTGTCTGGCGGTTGAAAAACTGTTGGGGGTAGAGCCGCCGCTAAGGGCCAAGTGGCTGCGCACGATGGTGGCCGAGCTGCAGCGAATCGCCAGCCACTTGATGGGAATAGGTTTCTATTTGCAGGACCTGGGAACTTTGGGAACGCCGTTGATGTACGGGTTTCGCACCAGGGAGAAGATTCTAGATCTGTTCGAGATGCTGTGTGGCGCCAGGATCACTCTGACCTATATGAGACCCGGTGGGGTGTTCTCCGACACTCCCCCGGATTTCTGGCCGGCCCTGGAAAATTTCATGCAGGAATTGCCCTCGGAAATAGGCGAGATTGAACAATTGGTGATGGAGAACGAGATCGTTCTAGTGCGCACCAAGGGCGTGAGCCCGCTTTCGCCGGACATGGCCATCAACTGTTCGGTAAGCGGGCCGGTGCTGAGAGCCAGCGGCATCGCTTGGGACTGGCGTAAGATGGAGCCGTACGATGCCTACGAGTGGGTAGACTTCGACGTGCCGGTGGGCGCCAACGGTGACAATTACGACCGATTCTGGGTTAGGATGCAGGAGATCCACCAGAGCGCGCGTATTATCCACCAGTGTATGGAGCACATAGAACCGGGCCCGGTGCGGCTGGACCTGCCCTTGGTATTCCGGCCCGAGCCGGGGGCCGAGGCTTACGGCCGGGTGGAGGCATCAAAAGGGGAGCTGGCCTTCTATATGCTGAGCGATGGGGGCGTGAGTCCGTATCGCTGCAAGATTCGGTCCCCCTCTTTGATCAATCTTACGGTCACCGAGCATCTGCTGGTGGGCTGGAAGCTGGCGGATATGATTGTGACCTTGGGTAGTCTGGACATCAACATGGGGGAAGTAGACCGTTGAGTTGCGTGATGTCGCCGGACAACGTCCTATACGGAACCCCCGTATACCGGTTCGTGTACGAACTTGTAGGTACGGTCCTCCCCTGTTGGATCTCCTACGTCGCTGCCGGGTTGGTCATAATGTTTATCCTGGTGAACGCGGTGCTGATGGGCGCGGCGGTGTTCGTCTTCGCGGAAAGGCGTCTCATCGGCCGTTTCCACAACAGGATAGGCCCCAACCGGTGGGGACCCTTTGGGACTTTCCAACCCTTTGCCGACGTATTGAAACTCATCTTCAAGGAGGATATTACCCCCGCAGCGGCCGACAAGATCGTGTTTCTGGCGGCGCCAATCGCGATGCTGGCCCCGGCAATCTTGATGCTGGCGGTGGTGCCCTTCGCCAAGAACACGGCCTTGGCCGACTTGAACGTGGGAATCCTTTATATTCTGGCGGTTACCTCGCTGAGTTCCGTGGCCATCCTGATGGCCGGTTGGTCCTCCAACAACCGCTACGCCATGTTCGGAGCGGCCCGGGGAGTGGCGGTGCTGATAAGCTATGAAGTGCCGGTTGTATTGTGCCTGCTGGGGGTGGTGATGGTGGCGGGTTCAATGTCTTTAGCGGATGTCGTTGAAGCCCAGGCGATACCCTTCCTGCTGGTGCAGCCGTTGGCCCTGTTCGTTTTTCTGGCCGGGGTCTCCGCTGAGCTTAACCGCACGCCCTTCGACGTTGCCGAAGCGGAATCCGAACTCGTCGCCGGCTACCATACCGAGTACAGCGGCGTTAAGTTCGCGTTGATCCAAGCGGCCGAGTTCGGTGGGGTTGTGACCGCGTCGATGGTTGTGGTTACACTGTTTTTGGGTGGCTGGGCGGGACCATTGGCCGACTATCTGGGGTGGTTCTGGTTCCTGTTAAAAGTTGGCGCGGTGGCATTTATCTTCATCTGGGTGCGGGCTACTTATCCCAGGTTGCGCATCGACCAGTTGATGGCTTTCGCCTGGAAGTTCTTACTTCCCTTGAGCATAATCAACCTTTTCGCCACCGCCTTGGAGGTCTTCTTCCTGCGGGACTCCCAGGGAGTGCTAGCGATCAACGACCTGTGGATCATGACCGGTATCAACCTGGCGCTGGGTGCCGGATGCATCGCCCTGTTTGGCAGCATGATCCGAGAAAAGATAAAGCCGGTAACGTGGCAACCGGCCGCCGGAACAGCGAGTCTAACTGTGGGTGAGGTTACATAATGTACGGCATGGGCATGGCCAAAGGTCTGCTGGTCACGTTGAAAAACTTGACCAAGCGCCCCTTCACCGTCCAGTACCCGGAAGAGCGCCTGAAGCAGCACCCCCGCTTCCGGGGCGAAGAGTTTGTCTGGTATGAAGAGCGCTGCACCGGTTGCGCGTCCTGTGCCAAGTTTTGCCCCCTGGGAATAATAAAGATCGTGACCAGTCCCAGCGAGACTGCCCCGGCGCAGGGAGACAAATACCGGCTGGAAGTCTTCGACATCGAGATCGCCAGGTGCATGTTCTGCGGTCTGTGCGTGGAGGCATGCCCCTACGACGCGCTGTTCATGGGCAGCGGTTTCGAGCAGAGCCAGTATTCTCGAAAAGAGATGGTGATCGGCATAGATCAGCTGCGCCAAGCCGACAAACATCCCAGCACTTTTTTCAGGCCCCAGTTGGAATCCGCCGGATATGATCCCCATCAAGGCCAGCCGTTGCACTGGAAGGACGTAGGTCGGGAGTCCTGGCGTTGGCACCTACAGGAAAAAGCCGGTATGCGCCTGGAGCCGGCGCCGGGCTCCGGAAACGGAGATTCGATCGAGGCCGTGGACGACCTCAACTCGCCTGACCTTGATGGAACCGCCGACGACGCCGGCGCCCCAGAGCAAACCCAGTAGATGTTGTTTCAGGACATCGTATTCTGGGTCCTATCCGTGCTGGCCATTGGCGCGTCCTTGGGTGTGGTCCTAGTCAAAGACCTGTTCCGGGCCGCTTTGCTGTTGGTGGTGGTGTTTATCGCGGTGGCTGGCTTCTTTGTGCTGCTGAGCGCCGAGTTTCTGGCCGTGGTGCAGGTACTCATCTATGCCGGGGCCATCGCCATCCTGATCATCTTTGCCATCATGCTCACCCGGGACGTACAGCACGGAAACTTGCCCAACCGGTTTCAGATCCCGGCGGCGACCCTTGCGGCAGTGCTCTTGGCCGTTATGGTGGCGGTGGCCGTCGACACCAAGTGGGACCTGCTGGCTGGCCAGGCGCAGAGTAGGGCCCAAGCGGTACAGACCAGCGCGGTCCGTACCCTGGAATCGCCAGGAGACCTGGCCGGTTTAGAACGGGCAGGATTCGCTACCGAAGGCGAAAGGACGGCGGCTCAGGAAGCGGGCCTGGCCGACCTGCTGATAGGCGACTTCGTACTGCCCTTCGAAGCGGTTTCCTTGCTGTTGCTGGCCGCCGTAATAGGCGCATTGGCGCTGGTAAGGCCGAGGTAGCGTCTAATGACCCTTGAATCCATGATGATTGTTGCCGCGATCATGTTTTGCATCGGGTTGTACGGTACGCTGGCTCGGAGCAACGTCTTGGTGGTGTTGATGTCCCTAGAATTGATGTTCAACGGCGTCAACCTGACCTTGGTGGCCCTGGCGAAGTACGTTGTCCCCGTTGGGATAGAAGACAACATCGCCGCCGTGCTAACCGGCCAAGTATTCGCGGTTTTCATAATCACCGTGGCCGCCGCCGAAGTCGCGCTGGGTCTCGGCATCGTCTTTGCCATGTACCGCAACACCGAATCCGTGGACCTAGCCAATGCAACCGAACTACGAAACTAAGCTGATTGCTGACCGCTGATAGCTGATAGCCGCAATGTGGATTGAATTTAAACGAGCGCCTAATCTGATGATGGCCGAGATGTGGAAGGAAGTCTTGGAGGGAGAAGGCTTGCCTACGCGCATCTTACCCGAGGGAGACATATTGGATTGGGGCGAACGGGTCCCCTTCCGCATCTACGTGCCCAAAGGGCGGGAGCACGTGGCCGAAGAGATTCTGAGGAAGCTATGAATGGTTAGCGAAGCCTCCATATGGGCGATCTTGCTGCTGCCGTTGGCCGCCTTCGTGGTGATCGGCCTAGTCGTTCGGCCCTTCCTGAACCGCTACGCCTGGGTCAGCGGGATCTTGCTGATCATCGCGCTGGCCGCGGCATTGGCTCTGTCGGTCTTGACACTGGATGCGGTTATCCGGAGCGGCGAGCCGCACTTTGAAGGACACCGATGGCTGGACGTGGGCGGAGCCGTAATAGAATTTGCTCTGTTGATCGACCCGCTGACAGCCATCATGCTGGTGGTAGTCACCGGCGTCAGTCTGATGGTGCAGATATATTCCCTGGGTTACATGCGTGGCGATCCTAGCTATGCGCGGTACTTTGCCTACATGGCGCTGTTCACCGCGTCGATGTTGGGGTTGGTGTTGTCGGCCAACATAATATTGCTCTACGCCTTCTGGGAACTGGTGGGCGTATCGTCCTACCTGCTCATAGGCTTCTGGCACGAGCGGCCCGCCGCCGCCGCGGCGGCCAAGAAAGCGTTCTTGATCACCCGTATCGGAGACGTGGGTTTCCTGATCGCGATAATGTACCTTTTCCTCCAGGGGGACAGATTTGCCGCCGCCGGCCTCAATCCCTTCCACATCCCGGATATCTGGCAGGCAGCCCAGCCGCTTGCTGCCGGGGGTGCCGTTCTAGGGGGTGTGGGGTTGACCTGGCTGACCCTGGGGATCTTCTCCGGCGCGATGGGAAAGTCCGGCCAGTTTCCTCTGCATACGTGGTTGCCCGACGCTATGGAAGGTCCCACTCCGGTCAGTTCCTTGATTCATGCCGCGACTATGGTGGCGGCCGGAGTGTTCCTGGTGGCCCGGTTCTACCCGGTGTTTCAGGCGGCCCAACACGTCTTGACTGTGGTGGCGTTGGTCGGCGGCTTCACCGCCCTCTTTGCGGCTACCATGGGCCTGGTGATGAACGATATCAAGCGGGTCATGGCCTATTCCACGGTGAGCCAACTGGGTTACATGATGGCGGCTCTGGGCTTGGGGGCCTTCCCAGCGGCGATTTTCCATCTGGTGACTCATGCGTCGTTCAAAGCCCTGTTGTTCATGGTGGCCGGTAATGTGAATCACGCCACCGGGACATTCAACATGCGCTACATGGGAGGACTATGGCGCCGCATGCCTCTGACCTATGCGTTGGTCCTGATTGGCGGCCTCAGCTTGGTGGGCATCATTCCGTTGGCCGGCTTTTGGAGTAAAGACGAGATTCTGTCCGCAGCCTGGAGCGATGGATGGCATGGCGGAGGTCCGGCCGCGCTTTGGGCCGGCAAGTTGACTTTGGTATTCTTGCTGACCGGGGTTTTACTCACCGCCTTTTACACGTTTCGTATGATCTACATGACCTTTCATGGCGAGTTCCGTGGCGGAGCGGAACAGGAGCGGGCGGACCTAGCCGCGGAGGGACAACCTGACACCGGCCATCTGGGCGAGGTGCACCTGGCCGAGTCCCCTATCTTCATGTGGTTCCCCATGGTGCTTTTGGGTGTTGCCGCCGTTTTCTCCGGATATTTACTCAATCCTCAATGGGTGGAAGTGTTCGGGATACCCAAACATTGGATAACCGAGTTTCTGATCGAAGGGTTGAAGTCAACTCCGTTGGGCGGAGTCGTTCATTTGGAAGTCCCCGCGTTTAACCGTTGGATGGTGGCGGCCTCTACCGTAATCGCTCTGGCCGGTATCGGCTTGGCCTCGGTTCTCTACCTCAGGCGTTCAGCGGCGAATAAAGACCCGCTGGAATCGATAAAGCCGGTGCATACGCTGCTGTCCCGAAAGTATTTCTTGGACGAGTTGTACGAAGATGTAATTGTGCGGCGGTCTTTCCACAACGGGATCGCCAGAGTGGTTGACTGGGTCGACCGGGTGGTGGTGGACGGGGTTGTGGATGCCATCGGATTAATCTCGCGCAATCTGGGGCCCAACTTTATTTCCAGGTTCCAGACCGGGGAGGTCCAAGCCTACGGCATTGCTTTGACCCTCGGTAGTTTGCTCATTCTGTTGGGATTTTTGGTATTTTAAGCGGAGCTAAATGGCCTCTGAGTGATTCCGGTTGTGGCGGGAATCCCCCCAACCCCCCTTTACTAAAGGCGGGCAACCGGGGAACTGCCTTGAGACTCTGGCCGATTAGCGAGTATGTGATTTAGTGGATACTGGTTTTTCAGGGTTGTTGACGGCGACGGTGTTTTTGCCAGCCGTGGGTGCGGTGTTCATCTTGCTATTGGTACGAGGCGACCGCAACATCCGTGTGGTTGCCGTCATGGTGGCCGTGGCCGATCTGGTATTAACATTGCTGGTCTTTGGACTGTTTAGCCACGGCGAAGACGCAGCGCGGTTCCAGTTTATCGACCAGTTCACTTGGATACCGGGCGAAACTTTAAGGGCCAATTATTTGCTGGGGGTCGACGGCCTTAGCGCTCCCTTGGTGGCCCTCACCGGTATTCTCGGATTGTGCGCCGTGCTGGCTTCGTGGCGCATCGACACCCGGGTTCGAGAGCATTTCGTATGGCTTTTGGTGCTGCAAACCGCCGTGATGGGGGTGTTCAGCTCTCTGGACCTGCTTCTGTTCTTCTTCTTCTGGGAACTGGAACTAGTTCCGATGTACATGCTCATCTCCATTTGGGGCACTGGCCGCAAGGAATACTCGGCGATGAAGTTCTTGATGTTCACCATCCTGGGCAGCGCTTTCATGCTGGTGGCGATCGTGGCGGTGTTCCTGACCCCCGATGTGGGCACCTTCGACATGAGGGCCCTTTCCACCCAAGGGACCATGTTGGGGGCCGGGGTATTGTTGCCTCTAGGCGCCCTGTTCTGGCTGTTTTTCATCGGCTTCGCTATCAAGCTGCCCGTATGGCCGTTGCACACCTGGCTGCCCGACGCCCATACCAACGCGCCCACCGCTGCCAGCGTGATGCTGGCCGGAGTTTTGTTGAAGATGGGGGGCTACGGGATACTCCGTATCAACGTTGGAATGTTCCCCGGCCAGGCGCAACACTTCGCCTGGGCGCTGGTGACTTTGGGGGTTGTCAGCGTTATTTATGGAGCAATTGTCACCCTTCGCCAGACCGACTTGAAGCGGCTTATCGCATACTCCAGCGTCAGCCATATGGGGCTGGTGTTGGTGGGCATAGGCTCCATCGGGGTGACCCACGGGACGCTGACATCCGCCGGGTTGAACGGCGCAGCCATGCAGCTTTTCACCCACGGGACTATTACCGGCCTGCTGTTCTTGGGAGCGGGCTTGGTTTACGACAAGACTCACACTCGCTATATTCCCGATCTGGGCGGGCTGGCCGGTAGAATGCCCTTGGTAGCTGCCGGACTTCTGATAGCCGGGTTCGCCTCATTGGGTTTACCCGGACTCAGCGGCTTTGTTTCCGAGGTGCTGGTGTTCCTGGGGGCCTTCCGGGCTTATCCTTGGCCCACCGCTCTCGCGGTGTTTGGGATAGTCCTGGCCGCCGGCTATATCCTCTGGATGATGGAACGGGCGTTCTTTGGGGTCCGGCGGGAGCGGTTCGCCGATGTAAGAGACGCCTCTCTCATCGAGGCGCTGCCCATGGCCATACTGGTGATAACGATCGTGGGAGTCGGGATCTATCCGTCCATCTTGACCGACGTGTTCGAATTCGGATTACGTCCCATCGTGGCCTTGATCCCGGCGGCTGTTCCGTGATGCCATGAACTTATACGACCTTTACTTAATCTCCCCCCAGTTGGCCGTGGCTAGTACGGGTATCCTGGTCATCCTTTTGGACTTGGTTTTCCAGCGCAAAGGTTTCCTACCCTATGCGGCCTTTGCCGGGTTACTGGTTTCTTTGGCGCTCCTGGTGATTCAGTCCGTCGACCTGTCCGGTGCCGTTAATCTGGTGGACGAGACCGAATCTGGGGCTGCGGGTGTTTTGGCGGGTAGCCTGGCGGTGGACCGTTTCTCATTGTTCTTCAACTACCTGGTGCTGGCCGCGTTAGGATTGGTGACATTGTCGTCGGTGGACTATGTGATGCGGATAGAGCGTTTCCGGGGTGAGTACTTCGGCTTGCTGCTCTTCTCGGCCACCGGGATGATGCTACTGGCATCGGCGACCGAGTTGATAACCATCTACATCTCCTTGGAGCTGACTACTCTCCCACTGGCGGCATTGTCCGCATTCTTGATGACATCCAAGTCCAGCGAAGCTGGGATGAAATTCCTGATTATCGGAGCCATCAGCTCGGCCGTGATGCTTTACGGAATGGCCTTGATCTATGGATTCACCGGAAGCACCCAGCTGGATGAGATCTCGGTTGCCGTCACGTCAGCGGCGGCGCTGGAGCTACCCTTCGGCGGGTATGCTCTGCTGGTCGGCGTGGTGCTGATGCTGGTGGGATTCGGCTTCAAAATCTCATCCGTCCCCTTTCAGATGTGGGTCCCCGACATCTACGAAGGGGCGCCGGCCCCGGTGGTCGCTTTTCTGTCCGTGGCTAGCAAAGCCGCCGCCGTCGCCGTCCTTATCCGGGTGTTGTTCACCGGATTCTTCCCCATAGCCTTGGATTGGGCAAGTTTGATCGCGGTTCTGGCTGCCGCCTCAATGACCCTTGGCAACCTGGCGGCCATGGGACAAACCAATATACGAAGACTCTTTGGGTACAGCACCATCGCTCATGCCGGGTACATCCTGGTGGGGATCGCGGCAGGCGTGAAAGCTTCCGGATCTGTCACGGGAGGTCCCGAGTTCGTATCGTTGGGCCTCAACAGCGTGCTGTTCTACCTTGCCGCTTACGCCGCGGCTAACTTGACCGCCTTTTTCGCAATCATCGCCGTTAGCCAACGAACCGGCAGCGATCTGATCGAAGATTATGCGGGGCTCGTCAGGCGTGCGCCATTTCTAGCGGTGGTCCTGACCCTGGCACTGGTGGCTCTGATCGGAGTGCCTCCCACCAGCATCTTCATCGGCAAACTGGTCATCTTCTCGGCGGCGATTAAAAGCGGCCTGGTGTGGCTGGCGATCCTGGGCGTGATAAACAGCGTTGTCTCGGCTTACTACTACGTGAGAATCGTCCGGGTAATGTTCTTGGAGCCGCCCCGGGAACAGGGAGCCTCCGGTATTTCACCCGTAGCCTGGTTTGCTTTGACCGTGTCGGGTGTTGCCATGATCGGCATCGGCATCGCCCCCGGTTTCGTTCTGCGGGCCGCCGAGATCGCGGTAGGCGCCCTGATGCTGTAAGCCCAACTTGGCGATTAGGATCTCAGGCCGATGAATGACCGCCGGCGCTAGCCGCCATTGACACTGATCAAGAGCCGGTGCTAGACTCGCCCTGCCTCGTAGCCAGGTGCGGACTGCTCCTGTCATTAGTCTGAACATCTATAGTAATACCATACGAAAAAGATGAAAAACGTCGGGATAATATACAATGGCCGAATACCTGAGGCTCTGGACCTGAGCACTACGATTCTGCACGATCTGGCCTTGCCGGAAGACACATGGGTTTCGCCGGCGGAGAACCTTCAGGTGCTTAGGGAGAGAGCGAAGGAAACCGAGTTGGTCATCACCGTGGGCGGTGACGGAACCATCTTGCGGGCCGCCCAGGTTACCGCTCCCAGTGGCATCCCCATGGTTGGAATCAACATGGGACGGCTCGGTTTCATGACCGAGCTTCAGGTTCACGAGGCCCTGGAAAAACTCCCGCTCTACCTAGAAGGAGAGTGCCGCATGGAAGAGCGGTACATGCTGCAGGCGGAGGTCATCTGGGGCGAGCCCAACGGGGAGCATGATGACGGACCTTTCCACGCCCTCAATGACGTTGTTCTCGCCCGGGGAGCCGTTTCCCGCGTAGTGATAATAAGCGGGACCATCGACGGCGCGCAGATGACGACTTTCCGCGCCGACGCGGTTATCCTTTCCACCGCCACGGGCAGCACCGGGTATAACCTGGCCGTGGGCGGGCCGATATTGGACCCGTCGTCCGACGACCTGGTGCTAAAAACGGTGGCGGCTCACATGGGTTTAACCGCGGGTCTGGTGCTCAATGGCGGCACCGAGGTTGTCCTCACTTTGGAGGGATACGAGAAGGCCACTCTCAGCGTAGATGGTTACGTGGATTACACCTTAACCCCCGGAGACCGGGTGGTGGTGAAGCAGAGCCCCTACAAGGCTAAGTTCTTGCGGGCCAACCCGCCCAGTCATTTTTACGCCACGCTGACTCGCCGCCTGGGCTTCAGCATCCGCGGACAGTAGGTTATTTGAACGTGACGGAACAATCTGATCCCGAACCCACGACGGACAGCAAGGTTGTATTCGAGGGTCGGATAGTTAAACTTCGAGTCGACACGGTACAACTTCCCAGCGGCCGGACCACCACAAGGGAGATCGTCGAACATGAAGACGCCGTGTGTGTGGTGCCGATCGACGAAGACAATAACGTCTTGATGGTCCGTCAGTATCGCAAGGCGGCTCAACTCAACCTGCTTGAAGTGCCGGCCGGCGGGGTGGAAGCCGGCGAAACTCCGGAGGAAACGGTGCTCAGGGAACTGCAGGAAGAAGTAGGCGTTACCTCCGGTTCCCTGCGGAAGTTGGCCGGATTCTGGGTTTCTCCCGGTTGGGCCACCGAGTTCATGCACGCCTACCTGGCGATGGAATTGACATCTGCCAGTTTGCCCGCCGACGATGACGAATACATAACGGTGGAGCGGGTGCCCTTGGAAAGCATCCCCGGTCTGATAGAGAGCGGCGTGATCCAGGACAGCAAGAGCATCGCGTCATTACTGTTGGCCCTCCGGCTTTTGGGCGGGGATCAACCCGTCTGAGCCGGCCGGTTCTAGAACGGCGATGGGGTTTCTGATATATTAAGTGGCGGTCTTATTGGACCGTCCTTTTGTTGCGGGTAACAACGGCCCACGTGATTACATGATGGCCGTTTCGAAGATAATCGATAGAACAGGATTGATCGGAGGAAAAGTCGACCATGTTGGAGCATGATGTCCTTGTAATCGGAGCCGGGCTGGCGGGAATGCGCGCGGCCATCGCGGCGCGGGCCGAAGGGGCCAGCGTCGCCATCATCAGCAAAGTCCACCCGGTGCGCAGCCACTCCAATGCGGCTCAAGGCGGGATCAACGCCGCCCTTACCGACCGGGGCGACGGCTGGGAAGACCACGCCTACGACACTGTTAAAGGCAGCGATTACCTTGGAGACCAAGACGCCATTGAGGTCATGTGCCAGTCAGCGGGGCAAGCCCTTATCGACATGGAGCACTTCGGTGTCACCTTCAACCGTGATGACGAAGGCAAGCTGGGCACCCGGGCGTTCGGCGGCCAGCGCCGCGCCCGAACATTTTTTGTAGGCGACTTCACCGGCCAAGCCATGCTGCACGTCATGTTCGAGCAGTTGATCAAGTCGGGAGTCCGGCGCTACGAAGAGTGGTTCGTGACCGGACTTATCGAAGAAGACGGCCGGGTTTGCGGAGTAACCGCCCTCGAGATACGCACCGGGCAGGTCTTCGTCATCCGGTCCAAGACGGTGATCTTTTGCACCGGCGGTCTGGGCCGCTTGTTCGAGCCCAGCACCAACGCCTTGATCGTCACTGGGGACGGCATGGCCCTGGCTTACAACGCTGGGGCCCAATTGATGGACATGGAGATGGTCCAGTACCACCCAACGACTCTGGCGGGCAGCGGCGTGTTGATATCCGAAGCCGCCCGTGGCGAGGGCGCCTACCTGCTGGACAAGAACGGCGAACGGTTCATGGAGCGCTATGCCCCCAACATGATGGAACTGGCCTCGAGGGACGTGGTGTCCCGCGCTGAGCAGACCGAGCTCAACGCCGGAAACGGCGTCAACGGATGCGTCTACCTGGACTGCCGCCACTTGGGGAAAGCTCTGATCATGGAGAAGCTCAGCCAGATCCGGGAGATAGGGATCGACCTGGCCGGCGTCGACATGATTACTGACACGATACCGATACGTCCCGGAATGCACTACATGATGGGCGGTATCAAGACCGACGTGGATGGGCAAACCAATCTGCCGGGGGTTTACGCCGCGGGAGAATGCGCTTGCGTGAGCGTTCACGGCGGCAATCGTTTGGGCGCTAACTCCCTGCTAGATACCATCGTATTCGGGCAACGGTCGGGCGTCCACGCGGCTCAAGCCTGCCGGGATCAGGAATATATCGAGTTCGATGTGGAGCAGGCCGTTCGAAGAGAGGAGAGGCGCATCCAAGAGGTCATCGATCGCCCTCAGAACGGCGATAGAGTAGGGTCGGTCCGCTTGGCAATGGGCGAATCCATGAACAGGAACCTGGCGGTGTACCGCGACGAAGCGGGCATGCTGGAGACGATGCACGATCTGCGAGGTTTGAAAGAGAAGTACACCAGGGTGCCGGTGGACAACAAGAACCGGGTGTTCAACACCGACCTGGTGTTCGCTCTGGAACTTGGCTTCATGTTGGACTGCGCCGAGACCATCGCCGTAAGCGCCTTGGAGAGGAAGGACAGCCGCGGCGCTCAAGCCCGCACCGACTATCCCAACCGGGATGACGAGAACTGGATGAAACATATCGTCGCGGTTAAAGGCGAAGAGGGACCCGAAATCTCTTATTCGCCGGTTTCAATCACTAGATGGACTCCCGAAGAGAGGAAATACTGATCCATGGATGTCACATTCAAGATTAAGAGGTACGACCCGGAAGTAGAGGCCCCCGAGTCCTATTGGCAGGATTTCTCGCTCACACTGGATGACAGCGCCACCGTGCTGGACGGCTTGATAAAGATCCGGGAAGATATGGACGGCACCTTGAGCCTGCGTTGTTCTTGCCGTAGCGCCATATGCGGCTCCTGCGCGATGCGGATCAACGGCCACGCCGGATTGGCCTGCAAGATGCAAGTCCGCCTGGCGCTCGATGACGATAACGTAATCATCATCGAGCCGGCCGGAGTGATGCCTGTTGTGAAAGACCTGGTTGTGGACTTCGATATGTTCTGGTCCAAAATCATGGAAGTGGATCCCTATCTGCGACCCGAAGGTACCGAGCCCGATGCCGAGTACATCGCCTCTAATGAAGCGATGCTCCACCTATCCGGGGTTACCGCTTGCATCATGTGTGGCGCATGTGTCTCCGATTGCACCGTGATGGAGGTGGACCCAACGTTCCTGGGTCCGGCGGCCCTGGCCAAAGCTTATCGGTTTACGGCCGACCCCAGGGACGGCGATGCCCAAGGCGTGTCCCGAGACCGGTTGGAAGCTCTGAACGAGCCTACCGGAATGTGGGACTGCACTCGTTGCGCCGAGTGCGTTGAGGTCTGCCCCAAGGGAGTGGCCCCTATGGACCGGATCATGGCCCTACGCGAACAGGCCATCAACGCCGGGTTCGACAATACTTATGGGGCCCGCCACGCCGAAGCCTTCAGCAACTCGCTGGAGCACAGCGGCCAACTTGACGAGCTACGGCTTGTTCCCAACACGGTGGGCGTGTTCAACCTGCCGGTATTACTGAACATGGCCCCAGAGGCGCTGCGGGCGTTGACCCACGGCAAGCTGCCTCCCATCATCCACAAGAAGATAGAGAACGCCGACCGGGTTCGGAAACTCTTCCGCAGAGTCGAAGACCCAGACCGAAGTTAACCGTTTCATGCCCTATTCTGCTTATCCCGGAGGACCAGGTTGAAGTACGCTTTTTTCCCCGGCTGCGTGTCCCGCGGAGGGTGCCCGGAGTTGTATCCGGCAGCCAAACTGATTTGCCAACGGCTGGATATTGAATTGCAAGAGATGCCCGGCGCGTCCTGCACGGGGGCGGGAGTTCTCCAGGAAAAGAACGAGTTTCTGGGAGACACTCTTAACGCCAGGACCTTTGCGATGGCCGAGGACTTAGGTCTGCCGATCATGACCATTTGCAGTACCTGTCAGGGAGTCATGAGCCAGGCCAACCACCGGATGAAGTCCAACCCCGAGTACCTGGCCAAGGTCAACGTTGAATTGGCCGAAGAAGGCCTGGAGTATAAAGGCAACGCCGAGCCCAAGCATCTGCTGTGGATACTGATCGAGGACTATGGTCTGGATAAGTTGGAGAGTCTGATCACCAAACCGTTGGCCGGCATCCGGTTGGCGCCCTTTTACGGCTGCTATATCCTCCGCCCTACCGATGCACTGGATTTCCAGGATAACCCGGATCGCCAAAGCTCTCTGGAGCGGCTCATCGAGACTCTGGGGGCCACGGTGGTGGATTTTGCCGGTAAGACCAGGTGTTGCGGTTTTCCCATCCTAACGATTAACGAGAAAAACTCCATGGCCATGGTGGGCAAACACACTGCGGAAGCAAAGGACCTGGGCGCCGACGCCATGGTGACTCCTTGCCCGCTGTGCCACTTGAACCTGGACGCTTTCCAGCCGAAAGCCTCAGCTCAAGCCCAGCGGTCCATCGACCTTCCCATCATCCACATGCCCCAGGCCATCGGCTTGGCTATGGGGATCTCGCCCAAAGACCTGGGGCTGCAGCGTCACATAGTAAGCACTAAAGCGCTCATCACCAAGTTGGGAGTCGCGGCAGGGTAGAAAGACTGGGCCGGAAATTGTGACGTGAAACGAAAAAGCTGGCGTCGACACGCCAGCTTTTTCGTTTCATATGTATCCCAGCCTAAAAACTTCGTAAGATTTTATTCCGCCGGCCTAACCCCTCAGAGTAGGAACGACTTCCTGGAACGCTTGGATGGTCTTGTCCACGTCCTCTTGGGTGTGGACGGTTGATGGGTAAAATTTCTGGGTGCCTTTCAAGATTCCCCGTTCCAGCAGTCCGGCATTGAAACGCCCCATCATCTGCCCGTCGGCGGTCAATGTGTCCCGGTAGTTTAGCACCGGGCGGTCGGTGAAATAGACGTCGAAGATTGCGTCTTCGCCGCACATACGGACGGGGATGTCATTCTCGGCGCACGAGTCGACTAACGCCTGCCGCAACCGGCTGCCGGTTTCATGAAGTCCCTCGTATATACCAGGCTTGCGCAGTTCTGCCAGGGTAGCCAGCCCAGCGGCGCAGGCGATCGGATTGCCGTTCAGCGTGCCGATCTGGTTGACGAAGCTATCGGCATCGGACTCGGCCGGGTTGTAAACCGAGAGGATGTCCCGGCGGCCCAGCACTACAGCTAACGGATAGCCGCCGCCCATGATTTTGCCCATGCAACAGAGGTCCGGTACGACCCCGTAATATTCTTGAGCCCCGCCATAGGCCAACCTGAACCCGGTGACAACCTCGTCGAAGATCAACGGGATCTCGTATTTGGTGGCGATTTTGCGCAAGCCCTGGAGGAAGCCCGGTTGGGGGGTAATCACGCGTTGTAAAGGCTCGACGATGACCGCGGCCAGCTCTTCGTGATGAGCGTCGATGATGGCCGTGGTAGTATCCAAGTCGTTGAACGGGGCGATCAGCATCAGGTCTTGTATCGCCTTGGGAATCCCGCCGGTGTTGGCTTCGGCCTGGGGGAACTCTTCGGCCGCCGACGGGGTGAAGCTCATCAAGGCATAGTCGCTGGTGCCGTGGAAGCCGCCCTCAAACTTCAAGATTTTCTCTTTTTTAGTATAAGAGCGAGCCGCCCGCATCGCTTGAAACGTGGCGTCGGTTCCACTAGTGGTGAACCTGACTTGTTCGGCACAGGCTACGGCCTCAACCAAAGTCTCGGCCAGCAAAACCGCTTTCTCGTTGGTGGCGAAGAAGGTGCTGCCCTGCTCCACCGCCTTGATCACTGCCTCCACCACCGCTGGATGGGCATGCCCCAACAACATAGGACCCGACCCCATCAACCAGTCGACGTACTCGTTGCCGCTGACGTCGAATATGTGGGAGCCTTTGCCTCTTTGGGCCAGAAAGTTGAGGTCGTCTCGCACCGTCAAGTTGCCGGTATAGCCGCCCGGCAAATATTTCGCCGCCTTATGCAGCAGTTCCTGTTCCAATGGCGAACGTTCCGGCACAAGAGGCCTCCTTTCTTTATCGTGGGTTACGGTTCGGCGAGTGACCTCCGGTGAACCCAGCCCTTGGGTGGGGACTGGCTATCCGGCAGCTTCATCCTTGGCTTTCCGCATCACGTCGACTAGTTCTTGGACGCTGGCTGCCGAGTGTCTCAATGCGGTCCGTTCTTCTTCGGTAAGGCCGATCTGCATGATCTGCTCCACTCCCCCGGCGCCAAGCTTCACCGGCACGCCCACGCACAGTCCGTTGATGCCGTATTCGCCCTCTAGGTAGGCGCAGGCGGGTAGGACGCGTTTCTTGTCCAGGAGCACGGCCTCCACCATCTGGGTTATGGCGGCGGAGGGGGCGTAATAAGCGCTGCCTTCCTTAAGGAGTGCGACAATCTCGCCGCCGCCAGCGCGGGTTCTGGCTACTAATTGGTCGATCTTTTCCTCGGCCATGAGTTCCGCGATGGGGATACCCCCCACCCAGGTGTAACGGACCAAGGGGACCATGTCGTCGCCGTGTCCGCCCAAGACCAAGGCTTGGACATCTTCCACGGAAACGTTCAGTTCTTCGGCGATGAAGGTGCGGAACCTGGCTGTGTCCAGGATTCCCGCCATTCCGAACACTCGGTTTCTGGGGAATCCGCTGGTCTCGTAGACGTTCTGCACCATGGCGTCCAGTGGGTTGGTTACCGCGATGATGATGCATTCAGGCGAATACTTGACCACCTGTTCCGTGACTGACGAGGTGATTCTCATGTTGGTCAGAAGTAGGTCGTCCCGGCTCATGCCCGGCCTGCGAGCGATGCCGGCGGTAATGACCACCACGTCGGAGTCCGCGCTCTCGTCGTAACTGTTGCTACCGGTTACTCTGGCGTCGGTTCCGATAACCGGCCCGGCTTCCAGCATGTCCAGTGCTTTCCCCTGAGGCAGGTCTTCGACCACGTCGACCAGAACAACGTCGGTGTAGCCAAGCTGTTGAATCCTCAGGGCGGTGGTGGCGCCAACATTGCCGGCGCCGACCACGGTCACTTTACTTCGCATCGGTGATTAAATCCTCCAAATTAGTCTGACAACCTCCAGCTTTCAGCGGTCAGCAGTCAGGGGTTCCTGAAGCCGAGAACCGAAACCTACCTAGAGGGCCAAAAGCTGACAGCTGAGGGCTGACTGCTGATCGCTTTTCGCCAGGGCGGCGACTCATTCGCTGCTAGTCCCCGGGAAGCGAATTTATTATACATCCGCGACTCGCCGGAGGGTAGTCTCCACGCCTAAATCCCCTGCGGTAAGTGACGCCGAGGCAAAGACCTGGACCAACCTAAAGGCTTTCTAGGATGCCGTCCTTTTAGCCTCAGATCGGAGCTGTTCCCTGCGGACTTCTTCCGGGGGTTTTACGTTGCGGAATATGGCGTACAGTGAAAGGTCGTAGCTGATCTTTAGAATCGCTGAACCGACGAATGGGACGGTGGCGGACAGGGCGTTCCACAGGGTCGATGACACCCAAGGTCCGCAGGCCCCGGCGCCGCTGCGGCTCACCATATGGATGCTGGCCATGGCGACTCTTTCCTCAGGCCCGACCACGGCCATGGTATACGAATCTTTCGTGGCCACGTCCATCTGGCTTAAAAAAGCCCTGACTTGCCAGAATAGTATCGCCAGCCAAGCGGTAGGTGAGAACACCGCGAAGACGAAAAATATGCTCGACGGAATATGCGTGAAAACCATGGTGTTCAACAACCCTATCCTGTTGGCTAACTTGGCGGCCACTCCGATGGAGATTGCGGTCAGAACATGGGACAGGAAAAATACGGGGCCCAGTTCCCACGGTTTTAGATCGAATTTGGCGATGAACCAGGCGGCGATCAAGCTTTGGTGCACCATCGATGTGCTAAAAGTGTCCACCGTGAATAGCCCGGTAAGGGTAAATATCCGCCGCCGAGAGGGGAGCTTGAGAGGGTTGCTCCATTGCCGCTGAGCAGGGGGGCCTTCCACTGCGGAAGATAGGAGACTGTACAGCAGCGCGCCGCTGAGTTGAAGAGCGGCGAACACTACGAACATCACCTGGTAAGAGGAACCGGGGCTAAACCCGAGTTGTTCTTGGAAAACGGTGGGGAGCAAAGCGGCCAGGGCTCCAAGGGCAGTGCCGGACCGAGCCACGATCGTATATATGGAGAAGACGTCAGTACGCCTTTCATTCGACGTAGTATCGGGTAGGCTGGCTATCTCCAAAGGTTGAGCGGGGCTCTCTCCTCCTCCGCCGCCGCCCGCCGCCAAACTCCCAACAAATGAGACGATCAACAGGGCCAGGTATTCCTCGCTGAGGATCAGGGCTAGCCCAGCCGCGCCGGATACCAGAGAGAAAAACACGAGAAGCCTGCGCCGCCCCACCCTTCCAGAGATCAGTCCTACAAAAAACGCGAAGAATGCCACGCCTGCGATGCCGACACTGATAAATAAGCCCAACTCTACAACGTTGTACCCCAACTCAAGAAAGTAAAACGCCAAGAGAACAGCCATGTAGCCCTGGGCAAAAGTCCGTATTCCCCGGGCGCTGATCATCAGGATAGCGTCCCGGCTTATCCAGTCAGGTGGCGAAAGATTAGGAATCATAGGCGAAATTTAGGTTGAACCGGCAAAGGGCGTCTTGCTGCCCGATCTGAGATTTGGGAGATGTTCTTAACCGGCTTGAATCCCCGCCCAGGTGGGGGAATGGCTGCTTCCCGAATCGTTCGGGACCGGGCCGGGTATTGCCGATCCGGCCTCCATCACAATCATAGTACTGGGCAACCTGCTGCCGGCGAATAACCGGGAACCGAAAAAGGCGAGGCCCCCGGCGTTCGGGACCACCATCGCTATACCAAGAGGGTCAACAATCGTCTCCGCCAACAGCAACACCAGGGCCAACAATACCACAGAAAAGGAGGAGCCGAACGGTGCCAAACAGGTTTTTTGCGGCGTAGAACATCTTCTCCCAGTGCAATCTGCTGGTCAACGGTTCAGGCGTATCGACGGCCCCTTACTCGGATAGCTGCTCCGCCAGACCGGCCGGGTCGGTCACCGGCAATTGGCAAGCGTAATTCTGGCAAACATAGGCCGAAGGTAGACCCCCAACCATGCCGCGGCCGGCGAGGAGGGGGATATCTGCCTCCGAGTTGTCATCGGCGGGAATCAAGGGGGTTTCGACGCCCATGACTACTTTGTTGGGTAGGAATCGGTGGAACACGGTGTCCAACAGAGCTTGGGTGGTCGGGTCGTCTCGGGGTCCTATAACGGCGATCTCCTTGGGCGGGGAAACGTAGAAGTCCAATGCGCTCAGCCAATGGCCGGTGCCGCCGGGCGATTGGGACATGGCCTGGTGCAGGCTTCGCAGAGGGACGGTGGCTTTGGCGGAGTAGTCGTTGTTCCCGGTGAATACCGCCAGCCTGAGCAAAACGTCGCTGGCCACCGAACCGCCGCAGGGCTGAGCGTTGTCGAAAACGTCCCTGGGCCGAACCACCAGAGTTTCGTGGTCGGACCCGGTGTCATAGAAGCCGCCGATGCCCTCGTCCCAGAAAAGCTCGATCATCGAATCGGCTAGAGTAACCGCTTCGTCGAGCCAGCGCAGGTCGAAGGTCGCTTCGTAAAGGGCCAACAAACCGTCGATGACGAAGGAGTAGTCTTCCAGGTATCCCAGCAGCTTGGCCTGACCGTCGCGGTAGGTGCGCAACAGGCGGCCGTCGGATTTCATGGATCTGGCTAGGAATTCGGCGTTTTTTATCGCGACGGCTAGATAATCCGGCCGTCCCAGAGCCGCTGCCGCTTCGGCGAAGCTACGCAACATGAGGCCGTTCCAGGAGGCCAGTACCTTGTCGTCCCGCATCGGATGGATGCGCTGTTCCCGCACCTCCAAAAGCGCTTTGCTGCCCCGGTTGATGATGTCCCCAAGCTGGTCCGCCGTTAGACCTTTGGTCTCGGCGAATTCCTCCGGGTCTTGACGGATGTTTAGGATGTTCTTGCCTTCGAAGTTGCCGGCGCCGGTCACCCCGTAATAGCCTGCGAAAACTTCGCCATCGGCGTCACCCATGACGGAGTTAATCTCGTCCGGCGACCACACGAAGAATTTCCCTTCCACGCCCTCGCTGTCTGCGTCTTGGGCCGAGTAGAAACCTCCAGAGGAGTCGGTCATCTCCCTTAAAACGTAGTCCAGGGTCTCCTCTACGACGCGGCGATACAAGGCGCGTCCGGTTATCAGGTAGGTGTGGAGGTAAAGCCGGGCCAACAGGGCGTTGTCGTAGAGCATCTTCTCGAAGTGGGGCACCAGCCAATAGGCGTCGGTGGAATAACGATGGAAGCCGCCGCCGATCTGGTCGTAAATACCGCCATAGGCCATCTTTTCCAGCGTTAACTCCACCAACTCCAATGCCCGGGGGTTGTAGCCGTGATGGTAGTAACGCAACAGGAACTCGGGGGTCATTGGCTGGGGAAATTTGGGAGCGTTGCCGAACCCGCCGTTTTGGTAATCGAAGTTGGTGGCCAGGCTGGAGTAAGCCTTGTGCAGGATATCTACCGTCAGGATGCTGGTACCCTGGGAAACTTGATTGGACTGACTCATCTGAGTGGTTAATTGCTTTGTAACCCGGTCAATCTCGCCACGGTTGGTGCTGTAGGCCTCGGCGATGGATGTCAGTAAGCGGGGGAAGCCGGGCATGCCTTGGCGGTCTTCTGGAGGGAAGTAGGTGCCGCCATAGAATGGCTTGCCTTCCGGGGTGAGGAAAACCGTCATCGGCCACCCACCGCTGCCGGTGAGCATCTGCACCGCCTGCATGTATACCTGGTCCAGGTCGGGGCGCTCTTCCCGGTCCACCTTGATGCTGACGAAGTTGTCGTTCATCAGACCGGCGATGGTCTCGTTTTCGAAGGACTCCCGCTCCATGACGTGGCACCAATGGCAGGCGGAATAACCGATGCTCAGTAGAATAGGCTTGTCCTCGCTGCGCGCGCGCTCCAAAGCCTCCTCACCCCAGGGATACCAATCCACGGGATTGTTGGCGTGCTGCAACAGGTAGGGGCTGGTCTCGTTGATCAAACGGTTGGGCATGAACTCACCTATTTCCAGCCGCGGGCGGCGGCGTCGTTTTCTGCAACCTATTTTCAACTAATTTGGTTTGGAATGCTAGGACCAAATCCCCCCAACCCCCCTTTACCAAAGTGGGGCTAGCAAACGGCGTTCGGATGGATGACTGAGAACGTCAGGCCGACCGAAATATCGCTGTTGTAGCTGATGCGGACCAAATCCCCCTTTCGTAAAGGGGGACATAGGGGATTTCCCCGTCGGCTAAAACGCTGTCCTATGCCTATGATAAACTCCTGGCTAAATAGTCTCCCTTGACAATCAAATTTGGAGAAAATATCAGATGGCCGATATGAAGATCGTGTTTTTCACCAACCTGGACCCCGACTTGCGCCAGGTGGTTGCGGATAAGGCGTTGCCCGGAATGGACGTCGTGACCGCTCCGGCTGACATGGATGACGACGAAAAGGTTGAGTTGGTCCGGGACGCCGACTTCATCATCGTGTTTCCAAGCTTCATCTCCGACCGAGTGTTGCAGGCAGCAACTAAATGCAAACTGGTGCAACTCCTCAGCGCCGGCTACGACCAGATGAACCTGCCTCTGGCCGAGGATCTGGGCATCGCGGTGGCCAATAACGGTGGGGCGAATCGGGTTGCCGTCGCTGAGCACACGATGATGCTCATGCTGGCCTGCCACCGGCGCATGATGTTCTACGCCAACAACGTCAAGGCCGGGCGGTGGAAGCCGGAGCAGGACCGCAAGATCGACGTGTTCGAGATTGAGGGCAAGACTCTGGGCATCATCGGCATGGGCAACATCGGGCGGCAAGTAGCCCGGCGCGCGGCAGCCTTCGACTTGGAACTGCAATACTACGACAAATACCACCCCTTGACCCCTGTGGAGGAAGAAACCCTGGGGATCCAGGCGGTCTCGATGGACACGCTGCTGCAGACTTCGGACATCGTGACGACCCACGTGCCCTTGACCCGGGAGACCTATGGGATGATTGGGAAAAGAGAGTTGGAGACGATGAAGCCGACCAGCGTAATCATCAACACTAGCCGGGGCGGGGTCATCGACGAAACAGCTCTGGCGGAAGCGTTGATATCCAAAACCATCGCCGCCGCTGGGCTAGATGTGATGGAGCACGAGCCCCCGGACCCCAACGACCCTCTGCTTCAGATAGAGAACCTGATAATCACTCCCCACACGGCAGGCCCGACTTTGGAGTCCATACCCAAGCGGGCGGTCAACGCCTTCGAGAACATCCAGCGCGTCTGGGACGGCCAGCCGGCCATGTGGACCGCGGAGTACGAGAATCTTTAGGAGGGCGTACTATTGTGTGCCAAATAAGCACACAATGTGATATTATTGGGTTGTGAAGTACTTCTCTTGGGACAACGAGAAGAACGAGATTCTAAAGACCCAACGACAGATATCGTTTGAAGAGGCCGTATTCCATATCGAGCAGGGAAACTTGCTTGACATAGTTGAGCATCCAAACCAAGAGCGATATTCTGGGCAACGAATCTTCATCGTAAACATCGGTGGTTATGCCTACCTAATCCCCTTCGTTGAGTCCGCCACCGAAGTATTTCTTAAAACGGTCATTCCCAGCCGGAAGGCTACAAATTCCTACTTGAGACGGGGGCAACGAGATGCCTGATCTGGATCAGGAAGAGCAGGAGTTGCAGGAGTCCTACGAGAACGACGAATGGCGTTCGATACCAGGGCGTGGACCGGAGATTGAGCGGTATCGTGAATACGCTCGCGCCACTTTCAAGAAAGACATGCGAGTCAACATCCGTATGTCTAGCAAGGACCTGGATGGCCTCAAGAAACGGGCATTGGAGGAAGGTATCCCATACCAGACTTTGATGTCCAGTGTGTTGCATAAATATGCCAGTGGGCGCCTGGTTGAGAAGATTGGCTAGCGTGAAATATCGGCAGGTCTGATTCGGCAAGTACTTAAGTAGTTGCCTTGGCCGAGGGAATCACCGCCTCCTCACCCAACCGCTCCCTAAACGAAGCAACCGGCATCGGCCCCAGGTCGCCTTCGTCGCGGTGGCGCACGGACACTGACTCGGCTTCCGCCTCTTTGTCGCCCACCACCAGCATGTAGGGCACCTTTTGCATCTGGGCGTTGCGAATCTTCTGATTCATGCGGTCGCTGCGGGAGTCTACTTCTACCCGGAAACCGGCTTTCGCCAAGGTGTCTTGTACCTGGCTGGCGTACTCCAGGTGGCGGTCGGCGATGGGGATGATCACCGCCTGCACCGGGGCCAACCACAGAGGGAAAGCGCCGGCGTAGTGCTCTAACAAAACCCCGAAGAATCGCTCCACCGACCCCAATATGGCCCGGTGGACCATGTAGGGTTGGACCCGGTTGCCTTCGTCGTCCTGATAGGTCAGGTCAAACCGCTCCGGCAGGTTGAAGTCGAACTGGATGGTGGTGCATTGCCAGGCCCGGCCCAGAGCGTCGGTGATATGGATGTCGATCTTGGGACCGTAGAATGCGCCTCCGCCTTCGTCGATCCCGAAGGACAACACCCGTTGCTCCAACGACTCGCGCAAAGAATCCGTGGCATGCTCCCACATCTCCGGGTCCCCAACGGCCTTCTCAGGCATGGTTGATACATTGATGGTATATTCGCTGAAGCCGAAGGCCTGAAGAAGCTCGAATGTCAGATCCAAGACCCGGCCGATTTCGTCTACTACCTGATCGGGGCGGCAAAAGATGTGGGCATCGTCCTGGGTGAAGCCCCTGACCCGCATCAGGCCGTGCAACACGCCACTGCGCTCGTAGCGGTACACCGTGCCCAGCTCTCCGTATCTTAGCGGCAACTCCCGGTAACTACGCAGCGACGACTTGTAGATCATGATATGAAATGGGCAGTTCATGGGCTTAAGGAAGTATTCCTGCTCGTCCACTTCCAGCGAGCCGTACATATTCTCCCGGTAAAAATCCAAATGACCGCTGGTCTGCCACAGACTGCCCCGCCCTATGTGGGGGGAGTAGACGATGTCATAGCCCCAGCGGCGGTGAAGGTCTCTCCAGTAATCTTCGATGAGGGTCCGCACCAGGCCGCCTTTGGGATGCCAAACGATCAACCCCGGCCCAATCTCATCATGGATGCTGTAGAGTCCCAATTGTCGGCCCAAAGTGCGGTGGTCCCGCCGCTCCGCTTCCTCCAGACGCGCCAAGTGGGCGTCCAACGCCTCTTGGCTCTCGAAGGCGGTCCCGTAGATCCGTTGCAGCATGGGCCGATGCTCGTCGCCCCGCCAGTACGCGCCGGCGACGGTTAGCAGCTTGACCGCGACGATCTCTCCGGTGTTTTCAACGTGAGGGCCTTGGCAAAGGTCCACAAATTCGTCGTGGCGGTAGACGGTGAGGGTTTCCTCCTCCGCCAGTCCCTCGATTATCTCCAGCTTGTAGGGCTGATCTGAAAAAAGAGACGTGATCTCCTCTCGTGTCATCTCTTCGCGGCGGAAGGAGTGGCCCGCGGCGATGGTCTTGACCATCAACGCTTCGATCTGTTCCAGGTCTTCCGGCGTGAAGGGGCGGGAAACGTCAAAGTCGTAATAAAACCCGTCTTGGGTTGGCGGCCCGATGGCCATTTTCGCCTCGGGAAAGAGGCTAAGCACCGCGTCGGCCATCACGTGAGCTGCCGAATGGCGCAGGCGATGCCTTAGGGCTATTTCGGGACTGACGTGTCCGGTGTCGACGGTTCCGTGGTCTAGCATGTAACCTAACCTAGCTGGAATTTGGAAGAGAGGCTATCAGCCGACGGCTTTCAGCGGTCAGATCCAGGCCCGGACGTCTGAACGCCTAAGAAAAAGGCTTGGTACATTATAGCTCATGCGGCTCGGCAAATATGCGAATATCGGTTAGCCCATGCCTGGAATTCGTCTCCGGGTGTTAAGCCAGGCCGGTGAACAACTCCTTCCATCGGTGGTCTTTGATGGACTGCACAACATGGCTCCAAATGCTGACTAAATATGTGACGGATACTATCAGCGTCAAGAATATACACAGGGCTACTTGCTCCGGGTTCCGGTCGGAGACCAGCAGAAGTATATTCAACATGAGGAAGCCGAAGGCCACGCCAAGGACCACGTTGCGAACGGCTAGGACGATCAAGGCCACCGGCACAAGGGTTATCAGAGTTAGCACCGGCACCAAAGCCAAAGAGACGCCGAATATGGCCGACGCCCCTTTGCCGCCGCGAAACCCAAGGAACACCGGCCAGTTGTGTCCGGCCACTACTAAAGTGGTGGTTACCAAGACCGTCCAATGGGGGGCGCCTAGCCAGATGGGTACCAACACGGCCAGCACGCCTTTTCCGGCGTCGACTATCAAGACCGGCACGGCGCGCCACGTCCCCACCTGTTGGTAGGTATTGAGCGCGCCCACATTTCTGGAACCTAGCTGCCGGATGTCATGTCCCGTGACTAGGCGAACCATGATGTAAGCCGTCGGCACCGATCCCAAAAGGTAGGCGCCCAGACCAAAGGCAAAGGCAATAAGTAAGATCAACTTGTGCCCCTCTAGGATCAGTTAAATGAGCGGCCCGGCGGCCTGCCCGCCACGCCATGTTATCCCCTAGCTTGGATGACTTCTAGTCTGGACCGGATTCTCCCAGGGTCATCAGGTCTTATTACTGTGGTTAGGGGGACGGTGTATCACAGGTCGCCCATCGAGGGATGCTTTGCCGGGCGGGGAACCGGGGAATATAATGGGCCGCACCGCCGCGATTCCTCTGGGCGGCCACGGCGGGCAGGAGGCACATGTTTGGCTGACCAAAAGGACCTGGACGCATTCGTCACTCAAGTTACCCGCCCGGAAGACTTCGACGATTTCTGGGAGCGGGTGCTGGCCGGATTGGCGGAGATTCCCTTGGAACCGAGCCTGTCTCCGGACCCCATGCGGTCCAACGCCGATGTGGATGTTTCCCGGGTCCACTACCGGAGCCTTGACGGCCTGGAGATATCCGGGTGGTATTGTGTGCCAACCGAGGGAGACGGACCCTTTCCGGCCGTCATCCGGTTTCCCGGCTACAAAGGCGAACCCGGCCTGCGGCGGGATTGGGGCCGTAAGGAAGTTGTCATCCTGACCGTAGCGGTGCGGGGAAAGCTGGGCAGCCACGCCGATTTCAATCCGGGATATCCGGGATTGCTGACCCACGGTATCCAAGGCCGGGATACTTACGGTTACAAGGGCGTTATTTCCGATTGCTCGCGCGGGGTCGACTTCTTGCTGTCCCGTCCGGAAGTCGACCCCCAACGTATCTTCGCTTGCGGCAGCAGCCAGGGAGGAGGACTGACTTTAATAACTTCGGCGCTCCGTCCTGAGATAAGGGGTGGCGTGGCCGGCTATCCCTTTCTTTGCTGTTTTCCCGAGTCGATGAGGATGCTGCGTAGCTACCCCTACGACGAGCTGAACTGTTACGCCAGGGCCTATCCGGACCTGGTCCAGGAAATGCTGGAGACCCTGCGCTATTACGACGCGGTTAACTTCGCTCCGGGGATCAAGTATCCAATGGTCGTGGGAATCGCTTTGGAGGACGAGGTCTGCCCGCCGGAAACCAGTTACGCCGCTTATCAGCGGCTGACCGGTCCCAAAGAGCTATGGCTATTTCCCGATTCGGGCCACGGCAACGCCCACGACTACCCGGCCAAGGAAACGGAATGGCTGGAACGGCAGATAGATCTGACCAACCCCGGGGGCGCAAATGACTGAGCACCGGACCGATCCGGACGCGATCTGGAACTCCCTGGACCGCCAATTGGAGCAGATCCCGTTGGATCTTGAGCAGGAACGGGACGCTTTTTACTCCCAACCCGATTGGGATGTCTACCGCTTGCATTACACCGGATTGGACGGGTACCGGCTGTTCTGCTGGCTGTCGGCGCCGGTCTCGGCCGATGGACCGGTCCCGGCATTGCTGCGCATGCCTGATTACGGCAGCGTTCACGACATCGTATACACGCCACTTCGATCGGTTGCTCTGGTGATGAACGCTACCCACCGAGGCCAGAGGCAAAGTGAGTCGGTGTTCCAAGCCAATTATCCTGGTCTGCTTACCCAGGGTATCGAGCGGCAGGATACCTTCGCGATGATGCGGGTGTTCGCCGACGCTTTGCGGGCGGTTGACGCTCTCTTGGGGCAAACATTGGCTGAAGTCGGGCCTATCGCGTTGACCGGCAGCGGTCTCGGCGGGGCTTTGTCCTTGCTGGCCGCCGCCCGCCGTCCGAGGATCACCGCCGTGGCGGCCGATACTCCGCTGGCCTTGGGGCATCCAGAGCTTCTGGAACACGATCTAGCCTATCCCTTGGCCGAACTCACCGATTATTTAAGAGTTTACCCCCACCGAAAAGAGGCGATCCTGGGCAGCACGGCTCCTTTGGACCCGGTTGCGGCCGCTCCCAAGGTAGAAGCCCCAGTACTGCTTAGCCTGGGACGCCGGGACCGAGGATTGTGCCCTCTGCGCATAGGAGAACTGTTGGCGGCTCGATTGCCTCATTGCGACCTGAGAGTCTACGACGGGGCCAGCGAAGGCGGCGGCCATCCCCATAGCGTCATCCGGGAAGCCTGGCTCCGAGAGCAGCTAGGGGTGGGCTGATCCGGACAATTTTGGATGTCTGATATACTGGATAAGTGTAAGTGCGGGGACGGGTTGGACGGTTTAACTTTTCACAACACTCTTGGATACCAACGATTCCGCACGCCTGAGCGATTCTACCGGATCTGGGTATCACGAATTCGCCGGTAACGGCTTACGAGGATTGACACTGCGATGGAACAGCTAAAGCAAGACCTATCCAGCATGCGCCAGAAGATCGATTCTGTCGTGGAGCGTCTTTGACCTCGTAGGCAAAGAAAAGGCCATAGGTGAGATGGAACTGGCTGCTTCAAGCCCCGGATATTGGGATGATCCCCGGGAGGCCCAGCGGAAGATGCAAGAATTGGGCCGGATCAAAGATACAGTTTCCACTTGGCGCGGGCTTCAGTCCAGGGCCGGCAACCTGTTCGAACTGACGGAATTGGCGATGGAGGAAGGGGACGACTCCCTACAAAGCGAACTGGAAGAAGAGGGTAAAGAGATTTCGGATGCCCTGGCCAAGCAAGAAATCATTCTGACCCTTTCCGGACCCTACGACGAACGCTCGGCCATCTTGTCGATACACGCCGGAGTCGGTGGGACCGATTCCCAAGACTGGGCGGAAATGCTGTTTCGCATGTACGTCAAATGGGCGGAAACCGACACCCGCTCCGTTCAAATCATGGACATGTCTTACGGAGAGGAAGCCGGTCTGCGCAGCGGAATCATCGAGGTCGCCGGACCCTACGCATACGGATATCTCAGCGCCGAAAGGGGCGTGCACCGGCTGGTCCGGTTATCGCCGTACGATCCCAACCACCTGCGCCACACCTCCTTTGCCGAGGTGGAGATACTGCCTTCGGCCGAGGAAGACCCGGAGATTGAAGTCCGCTCCGACGATATAAAACTGGACGTATTCCGGTCGAGCGGACCGGGCGGCCAAAACGTGCAGAAGGTCGCTTCAGCGGTAAGACTCACCCACCTCCCCACCGGGATGGTCGTTACTTGCCAAAACGAACGCTCCCAGCACCAGAACCGGGAGTTTGCCATGCGCATCCTCAAGGCCAAGCTGCTGGCCAAGATGAACGAAGAAAAGGCTCAAGAGCTGGCTAAACTACGTGGTGAACGCGCGATTCCGGAGTGGGGAAACCAGATCAGGAGCTATGTTCTACACCCCTACAAGTCGGTGAAGGACCACCGGACTAATTACCAGAGCACCAATCCCGACGCGGTGTTGAACGGAGACCTGGGGGGATTTATCGAAGCCTACTTGATGTCGCAAGTTGGAAAGCAGGAAACCTAGCGTTCGGGTTGTGCCTCGTCTGGCAAACCACCTAGACCAATCAAAAGCAAGAGGCGGGTCCGAAAGACCCGCCTCTTTGATTACTAGTGGATCAGCCGAGTTTAGCAGTTGCCCAGAATGTGGCCCATGCGAATCTTTTTAGTCATCATGTAGTCCCGATTCTCATCGGTAACCGCAGCCTCCACCGGCACCCGTTCAACGATCTCCAGATCGAAACCCGAGATACCTGCCACCTTCCGAGGATTGTTGGTCAAGAGACGGAGCTTTTTCACTCCCAGGTCTTGGAGAATCTGCGCGCCGATGCCGTAATGGCGAAGGTCGGCCTCGAAGCCTAATTTTTTGTTGGCTTCAATGGTGTCCAAGCCCCCGTCCTGCAGCGAATAGGCCTTTATCTTGTTGTGCAGGCCTATGCCTCGACCTTCTTGCCGCATGTACAGAAACACGCCGGCCCCTTCCTTGCCCAGAATGGTCAGCGCCATCTCTATCTGCTCGCCGCAATCGCAACGGAGACTGCCAAAGACGTCGCCGGTCAGACACTCGCTGTGGATCCGCACCAGCACGGGTTGGTCCGCATTCCACGTGCCGATGGTCATGGCGATGTGCTCTCCGGGGTCCACCTGACTACGGTAGGCGATGGCTTTAAATTCGCCGTATTTGGTGGGCAGACGGGCCTCGGCCACTCGCTCGATGAGCTTCTCGTGGCGGCGGCGGTAGGCGATGATCTGGGCGATGCTCAGGACATTCAGTTGGTGTTTATCCGCGAACTTCTCCAGCGTCTCCATACGCGACATGGTGCCGTCTTCGTTCATTATTTCGCAGACGATCCCGGCGGGATACACACCCGCGATCACGCACAGATCGACGATGGCTTCCGTGTGTCCAGCCCGTGCCAAGACGCCGCCGGGATGGTACCGCAAGGGAAACAGATGGCCCGGCCGGGACAACTTATCGCCTCTGACTTCCGGGTCGATCAACGCCTGGATGGTAGCGGACCTATCTTGCGCTGATATACCGGTAGTGGTGCCCTGATTGTAGTCAATCGAAACGGTGAAAGCGGTGTGATTCTTGGTGGACGTGTTTTGTGAGATCATCAGAGGGATATCCAGTTCGTCCAGACGCTCCCCGATGATGGGCATGCATAGCAGTCCACGGGCTTCGGTGACCGCGAAGTTAACGGCTTCCGGGGTCACTGTCTCGGCGAACATCACTAGATCGCCTTCATTTTCTCGCTGCTCGTCGTCTACGACGATTACGAACTTTCCGGCTTTGAGGTCTTCTAGGGCCTCTTCCAAGCTACAGAGAGGCATATAACCTTCCTTCTTGTGGGGCAGAATTGATTGAGTCTGTCAAACACTCTTGGGTCATCTTGCTAGCATGCTCTCCACATATTTCGCTACGATGTCTGCTTCCAAGTTGACGCGGTCGCCGGGTCCCTTGTCCTGCAAGTTCGTGTTTTCCAGTGTATAGGGTATCACCGACAGGGTGAAGGACGACGTACCCTTTTGTACCACGGTGAGACTGATACCGTCAACCGTGATGAACCCTTTTTCCACGATATAAACTCTCAATCTGTTGGGATAGCGGATCCGTAGGATCTGGGAATTACCCTCGGTTCTGGACGATGTTATCCGGCCCGTCGCATCGACATGGCCCTGAACGATGTGTCCGCCCAGCCGATCGCTCACCGCCAGGGGCCGCTCCAGATTGACCTTATGACCCTGGGCCAAACTTCCCAGTGAGGTGCGGCTCAGCGTTTCGGGCGATAGATCGACGGAGAAGGTCGATCGGTCATGGTCAACTACGGTCAGGCAGGTTCCGTTCACCGCGATGCTGTCGCCCATCTTTTGGTCTTCCAAAACTTTGCTCGCGTTGATGGTGAGCTTAAAGTCACCCAACTTAGCTACCGTACCTACCTCTTCTATTATGCCGGTGAACAATCTATGCCTCCGTCTGCCGTGATGGGGCCTTTGGAGATGGATCCGGGTAGCCGGTCACCAGCCAGTCGGGCCCCACTTCTTGCAGATTAGTTCGGGTAAGCCGCCAACTGCCGGCCATGCGGGATGCGCCGATCCCCTCGACGGGGGAGGCGGCCTGTATTCCCCCGATAATCACCGGGGCGATGAACGCCATCACTTTGTCGACCAATCCGGTGTCAAAGAGGGAACCTTGCAGAGTGCCGCCCGCCTCCACCAAAAGACTGACGATATCGCGCTTACCCAGTTCAGCCATGACCTGATTCAAGTCGATCCGTCCATCATGGGTGGAGGCCACCGGCAACACCTCTGCGCCCGCGTTTTTCAGGCGTTCAGCTTGCTGAACGGTAGGATCGCCGGCGGTCACGATCAGCGTGGCTCCAGGTTCTTGAAGCATACGGGCATCTGGTGGAGTGCGGCATCGGCTGTCAAGGATCACCCGCAATGGTTGCCTGGTTAATGGGTCTCCTTGGTCATTCCGATTTGTTAGTTGGGGATCGTCGGCCAGTACGGTGCCGATGCCGACCATCACCGCGTCACTTTCCCGGCGGAGCCGCTGAACGACCTCCCGGGCCTGGGGACCGGTGACCCACCGGGAATCTCCTGAGTTGGTGGCGATCTTGCCATCCAGGCTCATAGCGAACTTGGCGATGACGAATGGAAGCCCGGTGATGATGTATTTGGCGAAGGCTTCGTACAGTTCCCCGGCGGCCTCGGCTTCCTCTCCAACCTCGACCCGCAAGCCGGAGGCTTCCAATTCTGTCTTTCCCTTACCGGAGACGCGAGGGTTGGGGTCGATCGCGGCCACTAGAACCTCCGCTACCCCGGCGGAGATTATGGCCTGAGTGCAAGGCGGAGTGCGGCCGAAATGGCAACATGGTTCCAGGGTAGTGTAGAGAGTCGCTCCCCGGGACGAGTCTCCGGCCGACCGTAGGGCTTCAATCTCGGCGTGGTGGCTTCCCGCAGGTTGAGTATGGCCGGTGCCCAGCACCACGCCGTCCTTAACCACCACCGCTCCAACGGCGGGATTGGGGCTGGTGGTGCCTAGGGCCTGGCGGGCCAGGCTGACGGCGCGTTTCATGGGAGTCATTGAAAATCTACCAGAAAGTCTATGCGTTTAGTCCTGGAAGGGTTGAGACAGCGTTCGCCATATCGCCTAGGCCTATGTTACATAAGTAACAGTATCGTGAGAATTGATACAACTAGATTCTAGCAACCCGAAGCTACGTTAGCAAGTTGGCCAGTTATATTGAAGTCCATCTGTCTTAATTGATGGTCGATAGCCATTCATGGCGCAAAGCCCAACCCCCACCCACGTGTCATAGGGTAGGGGTTTGCGTCGAGTGATTCACTCAGAGAACGGCGTAAGATCGCTACTTGATGGCGTACAGTGCTTGTACCGTGACCGTTACCTCCAGCTCTCCGCCTATGATTGGCGTGGGAGCACTCTTGGCAGAGGTGGCGAAAGACACCCGCTCAAAAGTATCGAAGGAGACGCGAGGCTGGCCCCCGGATTCGCTGATGTTGATGAGCTTGCCTAGTTCGACTCCGGTCAGGCTGGCGACTTGATTGGCTTTGTCCATCATATCGCCGATGGCCGCTGCCCGGGCCTCATCCTGCAGGGGATCGGTGTCGTCGATCGTGAACCTGATTCCATTGAATCGGATGAGGTTTCCTCCGGCGGCCGTCACCTCGTCGATGACACTGCCGGCGTCGTCCAAGTCCCGCAACTTGACCGTTAGCTGGTTGGTAACTTCGTAGCCTATGATGACCCGTTCCCGCTCTTTGAAGCATTCGGGCTTTCCCTGACTCCGGGCAATCTCCAGGCTTGGCGCCAAGGTAATTTCCCGGCTTGCCTCTACTTTGGGTTCAACGGCGGGCGCGACTTGGCGTACACCAGTGTCCAAGGCGGCAGGGCATCTGGTCACTTCCCGGCTGGTGTACCTGGGATTGATATTGAAATTGCTGGTCTGGATGTCCCGGTTCTCGATGTTCTTAGCCTTCAGTACCTCAAATACCCGTCCCATGGCGGCCGCGGCCTGCTCGCGGGCTTCGGCCACGGTGTCGGCCAGGGTTTGCACTCCCAAGTTCAAGATCGCCAGGTCTGCCTCGGCAGAAGCCCCGCCCCGGCCGCTTACCATGATTCCCTGGCGCGCGGCCATCGGTCCATCAAAAGTTGCTGAGGCTCCGAGAGCCATTGCCCGGCGCTCGGCCAACTCCATCATGGCGTTGTTGGCGGGTGATACGTCAGATGCTGCACTGGCTTGGACCGGCTGGCCGTTGTTTTGCTGGACGGCTCCGGTCACCTGGCCCTCCCTCGATGTACATGCCAGCACCAGCATCAACATTAGTCCCAGCCCAAATAAAATCAAGATTCCTTTCTTGGTTCCTGCTTGTCGTTCCATGGTTTCCTCCTGTATTTGTTTGACGGGGGATATCCCCCTGATAATTCCTGGCCGGTTTCCCCCCGTTTGGGATCTGTTTATGGCCTACAGTATCTATGACGGGCCGCCGGCCAAAAAAATTCCCGGCGGATAGACGATGAATTCAGAATAGACCGGTGGGCTTCTCGAGTAATCGATAAAACGGCCGATTTACAGTAGGTAATACGGCTGACCAAAGTGGTGACGATTGGGATAAAGATTGGCAGGCATAGGAACTGATGCGCGGTGGCCGGAAAGACAGTGGTCCTAACGACGAAGATTCCGGGCGAGGCGGTCCAACCATGCGGCCGTTCTAGCGTCCGGCACGCCGTCTCAGTATCCAAACTACTAAAAAGCCCACTGCCGTCACCGCCGCCAATCCTTCCAGAACCCGCCAAATATTAATCGGGTTATAGGGTGGAGGGATACCTGTAGGCGAATCTTGGGCCACCGTCGTAGGCTCCGGAGGTCGCTGCGGGGTAGTAAGGGCGATTATCGAAGGCGTTGAATCTGCCTTCATTTTTGCTGATTCATCGGCTTTAGCGGCGGCCATGGCAACTTCCGGCGTAAGCGGGACTGATTTGGCTTTAACTCCTTCTTCAACCGCAAGCGCGGACATGGCGGCTTCTGGTTGAGGTCGAGCTACCTCGGAGGTCGCGACTTCCTCAACCTCGGTGGTGGCCATGGCAGCTACCGGGGGAGGCAGTGCCAATTTGGATTCCACGGCCTTTTCCATCTCGGGGGCGGCCATGGCGGCCACTGGAGCGGAAGCCGAAGTATCCGCTGGGGCTTCCACCTTGGCGGCGGTTTGAGGTGGGACCGCCGCTTGCCGTAAGGTCGGGGCTACCGCCTCGGCCTCGGCTACCTCAGTCTCTCGAGTCACAGCGATATTGAGGCCCTTTTCCGCTGATATTGCCTCGTTTACAACCGGGGCTTGGGGCGCGGCCATCTCGATGGCGCGAGCCGCGCCATCCCTGTCTTCTTGTTGGAAGCTTTCGGGCGCCGCCCGAAGCGCCTGCGCCGTTACTTCCGGCTGAGCGGTGAGCTTTGGGGCCAGCAATCCGGTGGCGTCGGCGGAAACCAGAATGGCGAAAACCAATGCGGCTGTGGCTGCCGCGCCGGAGTATACCCACTGGGGCATGCGCAGAGGAGCCGGTGGCCGCAAGGCCACCGGGGCCGGCGGTGGTCCCGGCATGATGAAACTACGGGGCAGTGTCAACTCGGGCATCTGCTGGAGCAGCGAGACGGTGGAACGCAGGGCGTCCAGATCTCGACGGCAGCTGGCGCACTCGGTCAGCCGCAGGTCTATCCTGGCGGCGGCGGTACCGGAAAGCCGGCCATCCAGGTACTCGGACAGATCGTCCTGGTTTATGTGAGTGTGGCCTCGTTTAAAGATCAGCATAATAGGCCCTATACCTCTTGACGGAAAAGGTCGGGCAATAGTTCCCCGGTGTTTCGTAGGTAGTCCTTCATTCGCCCCCGGCCCCGGCTGAGGCGGGATTTTACCGTGCCCAGAGAGCAATGCATCGTTGCGGCGGCTTCCTCGTAGTCCATACCCTGCACATCCACCAGCAGGACTGCCAGCCGCTGTTCTTCCGGCAGTGAAGCCAGGCCTGATTGGATGATCCGGGCCAACTCCTCCCGTTCGGCGTAGGCTTCCGGGGACTCTTCAGAAGACGGTAAGTCAACCGCTGAAGGGGGCGCAGTGGGGTCGTCCGGGTCTGATGATATGGGATCTAAGGGAACGGTGGGACGGGCCCGGCGTGACCGAAGCATGTCTTTGCAAGTGTTCGCGACGATACGCATCACCCAGGCCTTGAGGTTGTTGCCCCGGAATTGGTGGAAAGCCCGGTAACCGGAAACGAAACTCTCTTGCGCCGCGTCCTCGGCCAGGGACCAATCTTCCAGCATCCGCCGGGCCAGGTTATAAGCCTGAATCTGCATCGACTCGATGATGCAGTTGTAGCAGTGAGTGGCGCCGGAACGATCCTGTACCGGTAGTGGCTCGTGAGTGGTGCAGTTTAGGACTTCGGCAGTGCTTACCATTAGGGTTAACCTGCCGCCGAATTCATGGATGGCAAACCGGATCCACTGGCGATGTTCCGGTCTCCGGAAAAGGCTACTCGGCTGCCTTTTGGTGTTCTGCAGGGTCTAGAGCGTCTACCCTTGATATGAAACACTTCCGTTAAGCAGGGCCCGGGCCATGACGAACTTATGAATCTCCGATGTGCCCCCACCGATGCGGGCGTGACGTAACAGGAGATACCAGTGGGCGATCGGCATGTCCAGGGTTTCGCCCATACCGCCGAATATCTGCATTATCTTGTCGATGCTCCGCCACCCCCACTCCCCGGCGCAGTACTTAATCATGGACGACTCGACGCGAACGTCCTCGCCGTTGTCCGCCCGGGCCGCTGTTTCCCGGGTGAAGGACCTCAGGGTCATGATATCGGTGTAGACGTCGGTGAGCATCCATTGGATGGCCTGCCGGTCGGCGATGGGACGGCCGTAAGTCACCCGTTGTTTGGACCATTCGATAGCCATATCCAACGCTCGGCTGAGTATCCCGGTGGCCATGGACCCCCGAAGCAACCGGTCGTGGTGGACCAGCCATTTTTGCCCCAAGGTGAATCCCTGGCCCACCTCGCCCAAGACCTGGGTCTGGGGCACCCGAACGTTGTCCAGGTGGATGAAATGCTGCTGGGACCGCGTCGGACTAGTCCAGATGCGGATGGGATCAAAGGTCATCCCCGGAGTGGGATTGTCGATGATGAACATGGTTATGCCGCCCCGTTGACGCCGTTCCGGGTCGGTGATTGCTTGCAGCAGGATAAAGTCGGCGGTCGCCGCCCCGGATATAAACATCTTGGTGCCGTTTATCACCCAGTCGTCCCCATCCTTTACCGCCCGGGTTTGCATCATCCCGCCGGGGTCGGACCCCGCCTCGGGTTCGGTTTGAGCAAAAGCGTATTGCAAGTCCCCTTGGATCGCTGGGTGCAGGTAACGCTGCTCTTGCTCCGGGGTGCAGGCCCCAATCATCATCATCGGCACGGGTGAGGTCGGGAGTTGGACGATGCTCTTGTGGACTTCCTCGTCCAAGACTACGTGGCCCAAAGCCCCCATACCGCCGCCTCCGTACTCTTCCGGCACGAATGACGTATAGATGCCGGTCTGCTTGGAGATATTATTGAGCCGGTCCCACTTCTCTTTATCCAGGGTGCCCACGATTCCCATCACGGCCTGAGCGATGCCCCTGGGCCCGCCGTCGTCCTGGCCTTCCATGGGCGGGTTAGCCAGGTAGTGTGCTTCCAGCGGCACGCACTCGTCCTTGACTACCTGACGAATGGTGTTCTTCAGCGCGTCTAGCTCCGGCGGAAGCCCTGTTTGCATAGCGGTTGCTCCTGAATTTGATTGGAATTGGCGTGCGACTAGCTTCGAGGCGCTGGGCGTGTTTGGTGCCTGGCCTGCGATGCAAGTATGTTCCTACTATAAACCTTGAGCCTGGACTGTTTCATGATTCTGGAAAATTCAAAACTACCGGCTCATCTCACGAAGAGCTTAACATAACATTATTGTAGGTGGGCCGGACCCGGCGGGCCTCATGTTAAAATAAAGCCCGGTTGCCGAGTGGCCGCCGCAAGGAGTTTGAACAGATGCAGTTTCGCGATCTACCCAGCGTGGACCGGGTGATGGCCAGTGACGGTATGGCCGCGCTGACCGAAACCTATCCCCGCGACTGGGTGGTAGACCTGGTGCGGCGGGAGTTGGACCGTGCCCGGCAGCAGATACGGGACGGTGGCAAAGCGCCCTCTGCCGGGGATGTGGCGGATGGGGTTGGCGGGGAACTTCGGTCCATCAATGAAGTGGCACCTCGCCAGGTGATCAACGCCACTGGGGTAATCGTCCACACTAACCTGGGGCGGGCCCCTTTGAGTCAGTCGGCCATCGATGCCATGACCCAGGCTGCCCGAGGCTACACCGATCTTGAGATGGACTTGAGCACCGGCCGCCGTGGCTCCCGGCAGGCTCACCTCCAATCGTTGTTGCAGCAAGTAACCGGAGCCGAAGCGGCCCTGGCGGTGAACAACAATGCATCCGCCCTGCTTTTGGGTTTGTCGGCTCTGTCGGTGGGCAAGGAGGTCATCGTCTCCCGGGGCGAAGCTGTGGAGATCGGAGGGGGCTTCCGAATCCCGGACGTTCTCAAGCAAAGCGGCGCTACCCTGGTGGACGTGGGCACCACCAACCGGACCTATATCCGGGATTACCAAGACGCGATCACGGATAATACCTCGGCCATGTTGAAAGTTCACTCTAGCAATTTCCGGGTGGAAGGGTTTACCGCTGAGGTTGAACCCAGCGAACTGGTGGAGCTGTCCAAGGAGAGGGGAATCCCGGTGCTGCACGACGTGGGCAGCGGCGCTCTGTTACCTACCGAAGCCTACGGACTGGCCCACGAGCCAACTCCCCAGCAAAGCATCGCCGCTGGTGTGGGACTGGTCTTTTTCTCCGGAGATAAGCTCCTGGGCGGGCCCCAATCGGGCATCGTCGTCGGCCAGACTGAATTGGTCCGGCGTTTGGAAAGGCATCCCCTGGCCCGTGCCGTCAGGATAGATAAAATGAGCCTGGCCGGGTTGACGGCGACGGTGTTGCACTATCTGAAGCAAGAGGCCGAAGCGGAAGTTCCCATATGGAAGATGATTTCCGCCGGCGAGCAGGGCATCAAAGACCGGGCGACCAGGTGGAAGACCCAGCTTTCCATTCCCGGAGAGGTGATTTCCGGTAGATCGGCCATCGGTGGCGGCAGCCTTCCCGGAGAGACCCTGCCGACTTGGGTGCTGGCCCTTTCCTGCGAGGGCGATGCCGGAAGTCCGGAGCGGGTGATGCGAAGACTGCGGGAAGCGGTTCCGCCGGTGATAGCCCGTATCGAAGACGACCGGGTGATCTTGGACCCCCGCACCGTGACGCCCGACGACGAGGAAGCCCTCCTGACGGCGCTACGGGAAGCGTTTTCGGGCTAGGTTCGGGATCTTTCGACACAAGCTCAGGACGAACGGAGAGGAGGCCACACACCGTTCTTGGTGAGTTCGTGGAACTCCATATCCAACGGGCGACTTGGAAATCGGGCAGGTAACGAAAAATGAGTTGGCTGACTGGGGAAACTAACGGTAAGATGGACGTATGACAGACTTTCTTTTGGTCCACGGCGCCGGACAAGGAGCCTGGACTTGGGGCCAGGTGTGGGGTTACCTGACTGCGCCGGTGGAGCATCCGCCCCGGCTCTACTCCCCGCGCGTCGCAAACCGGGTGTTCACATTGGACCTGCCGGGGCACGGCGCGGACGCCTACGGAGACACCACCGACGTCAGGTTGGAAGAGTGCGTTCATGCTATAACCCGGGCAGTGGAACGCCATGAGTTGAAGGATCTGGTGCTGGTAGGACACGGCTTCGCGGGCAGCATGGTGCTTCAAGCGGCTGGGCAGTTGGACAAGCCTCCCAAGCGCATCGTTTTGGTGGCCGGCATGGTCCCTCTTTACCAGCGTAGCATGCTTAGCGTGCTCCCCCAGAAAACCAGGGTCACCTTTCGGATTTTGTCAGTCTTGAGCGCTTTTTCAGGCAAAGGTTTGAGGCTGCCCCGCTCGGTGATCTACAATTTCCTATGCAACGGCATGGATCCCATGGAAGTGGTCCACTCAGTAGGCCGCTTTGGGCCGGTGGCTAGGCGGGTACTGACCACCAAGGTAGCGTTAGACCGGCCGGAGCCTACGAGTCCGGTGACCTACGTGGTACTGAATCAGGACAAGATACTACCGCCGGAGTCACAACACCGAATGGCGCAGCGGGTGCCCGGAGTCGACGTAGTTGAGCTAGATTCCTGCCATCAGGTAATGCTGCAGCAACCTCGAGAGTTGGCGGAAATATTGTTGGAGTACGCCTGAGCGGAGCCCCAGCAATTCGGAGCCCCAGGTATTCAACGAAGGACTGAAACTAAAACAGGCCCCGGCAGGAAACCGCCGGGGCCTGATGTTTTTGTTGGCCTAGTTAGGAAGGCCGGTTAGAACATACCGCCGCCGTGGTCGTGGCCATGGTCGTGGCCGGCATGCGCGTCTTCCGCTTCCTCTTCGGTGATAAGGGATTGGGTGGTCAATATCATGCTGGCTACACTGGCCGCGTTTTCCAGCGCGATGCGGGCCACCTTGGCCGGGTCGATGATGCCCTTGTCCACCAGGTCTCCGTATTCGATATTCGAGGCGTCGAAGCCGTAGTTTTGGGACTGATTTTGGCGGATATTCTCCAGAACGACGGCGCCCTCTTGGCCGGAGTTTGAGGCGATTATCCGGATGGGTTCCTCCAAAGCCTTTTTAAGAACCGTCACTGCATTCGCCTCGTCCCTCTCCAGGCCCAAGTTGTCTAGAACGTGCATCGCCCGGATGTAGGCCACTCCCCCACCGGGCACGATGCCCTCGTCCACGGCCGCCCTGGTGGCGGAAAGAGCATCCTCAACCCTTTGCTTGCGCTCCTTTAGTTCGGGCTCGGTGGCGCCGCCTACTTTAATGACTGCAACGCCGCCGGCAAGCTTGGCCATGCGCTCTTGTAGCTTCTCTTTGTCGTACTCCGAAGTTGTATCTTCCATCTGGACCTGGATCTGGTCCACCCGGGCGGTAATAATGGCTTTGTCGCCCTTGCCGTCGATGATGGTGGTCTTGTCTTTGGTGGAAATCACCCTCCGGGCTTGTCCAAGATCTTCGATATTGGTAAGGTCCAGTTTGCGCCCCTGTTCTTCGGAAATGACCGTGCCACCGGTGAGGATCGCGATATCCTCCAGCATCGCCTTGCGGCGGTCTCCGAATCCGGGCGCTTTCAATGCCAAACAGTTGATGGTGCCACGCATCTTGTTCACCACCAACACGGCCAGAGCTTCGCTATCAACGTCTTCGCCGATGATCACCAGGTTCTTGGAAACCTGGAGGTGCTTCTCCAAGATCGGTACCAGGTCGGCCACCGACGATATTTTCTTATCGGTAATCAGGATGTAGGGGTCTTCTATCACGGTTTCCATCCGCTCAGGGTTGGTCACGAAATAAGGGCTGATGTAGCCGCGATCAAAGGTCATGCCATCGACGTACTCGGTCTCGGATTCGATCCCTTTGCTTTCTTCAACGGTGATGACGCCGTCACGGCCCACGTGATCCATAACATCGGCTATCATCTCGCCGATCTTGTCATCGTTGGCGGAGATGGTGGCGACTTGAGCGGTCTGTTCCCTAGTGTCCACCGGAGTGGACAGGTTATCCAGCTCGGCTACGATGGCTTTCACACCCTTGTCGATGCCTCTTTTCAATGCCATGGGGTCGGTGCCGGCGGCTACCAGCCTCATCCCTTCCCGGACGATTAAATGGGCCAAGATTGTGGCGGTGGTTGTGCCGTCGCCGGCCGATTCATTGGTTTTGGTGGCGGCTTCTTTAATCAGTTGAGCGCCCATATTTTCGAAGGATTCCGGCAGGTCGATCTCTTTGGCGATGGCCACCCCGTCGTTGGTGATGACCGGCGCTCCCCACTTCTTCTCCAGGATCACGTTCTGTCCCCTGGGTCCCAGGGTCAGGCTGACAGCGTTGGCTATCGCCTTGATCCCATTCAATAAAGCCTTCTGGGCCTCTTCGTCGCGGATTATATGTTTCGCGGGCATTCTGTTAAAACCTCCTACGGTTTGGCGGACGTTGGCCGGCCCCTATTTCCTGGTGGTATATATCGAAGGGCGGCCGACTATTTCACAATGCTATGTTATCACTTTCACCAGCCAGAATCATAAGTCAGGCGGTCCCACCGGTCAAGATACGGCCTGACCAACGGGTGAAAGCGGAACCAGTCTTATTGTGGTTCCAGCCCGGCGATATCGCGATCTGACCGGTTTACATAACGCCCCTCCCACGCCCGTGCTAGACTGGGCCCATGACCTACGCCGCAGACCTTCACCTACACTCTCGCTACGCCTACGCCACCAGTAAGAACCTAACCCTGGAGAGTTTGGCTGCGTGGGCTCGGATTAAAGGTATCGATTTGCTTTCCAGCGCGGATTTCACTCACCCGGCTTGGCGCCGGGAGTTGGAGGAGAAGTTGGATCCGGTGTCGCCGGGGTTATACCGGTTCGGCGGCGTTAGCTTCGTCTTAGGCACCGAAGTCAGCTGCGTCTATAAACAGGGAGGAAGAAGCCGGAGAGTTCATATGTTGCTGTTCGCTCCGGATTTCGCGACGGTAGCCGAACTTTACACGGCCTTCTCCAAGGTAGGGGCCAAACTGGAGTCGGCCGGCCGGCCGACTTTGCCCATGTCCGCCAGGGACCTGACCGCTTTGGCATTGGACATAAACCACCAATGCATGGTCATTCCGGCCCACGTTTGGACACCTTGGTTCGGATTGTTCGGGTCCAAATCCGGGTTTGATTCCCTGGAAGAGTGTTTCCTGGACATGTCGCCACACATCCACGCCATCGAGACCGGGCTGTCCAGCGACCCGGCGATGAACTGGAACATCCGAGAGGTGGCCGGAAGGGCCATAGTTTCCTTCTCCGACGCCCACTCCGCGCCAAAACTGGGGCGGGAGCTTACGGTATTTGAAGGAGATTTGGGGTACGGCGAATTGGCTCAAGCCCTGAAACATCGCCAAATTGCCTACTCCGTGGAGTTTTACCCTGAGGAGGGTAAGTATCACCACACTGGGCACCGGAAATGCGGGATAAGACACTCTCCGGAAGATACCCAGCGTATCGGCCAACGTTGCCCCGCTTGCGACAGACCGCTCACTCTGGGCGTACTGCATCGAATCAATGCGCTTTCCGATGGCGAAGAAGCATGTCACAGAGACGGCACCGGCTTTGTGCAGAACCAAGAAGGCTTTCCACCCTTCATCCGGTTGGTCCCGTTGCAAGAAATCATCTCGGAAACTTTGGCCCTTGGTCCGTCCAGCAAGCGGGTCCAAAAAGAATACAGCCGCATCATTGGGGAGTTGGGCAATGAGCTGAACATCCTGGCGTGGGCCGAGGAGGCCGACCTCGTAGCCGCCGCAGGAGAACCCCTGGCCCGAAACATCCTGAAGGCCCGGGTTGGCGAGGTGAGTATCGAACCAGGCTATGACGGCTTGTACGGGAAGGTTAGCGTTGCTGATTAAGGACAACTCGCCCTTAGCGGACTGTCCTCTCCCCCTTACGAAGGGGGAGAGCTAGAGTAGAGGGGTCGTCCCTC